>MPMB02074744.1_pt1 | contig 104641 bp, 95 predicted proteins | sample 1617371 | NCBI WGS metagenome assembly MPMB02 (sample SAMN05944808, study PRJNA350692) | marine metagenome | biome: marine; feature: ODZ; material: water; isolation source: 300 m water sample filtered on 0.2 um supor filter | place: Pacific Ocean | collected 2012-04-08 | depth 300m m
AACAGTTCGGCAGTGGTGAACGGGAACCCCAGGTTGAGCATCTGGACCGTGATGACGCTCCAGTAGAGCCACACCGCGAACCCGCAGAGCAGGCTCGGTATCGAGATCCAGAGATTCCGGGTAGCTACCTTCTTACCTGTGCTCTCCCAGAAGTCGTCGTCCTCGACTTCCCATTCGTACAAGTCAGCCATTCCTATTCCTCACTTCTAGGTTCAGGGTCGATTTGGGGATCAAAGGGCTCCCGGTTGGCCCCAGGGGACGTGTCGCCCGTCATCACTGGTTGACCTGCTGCTCATCATGTCGCCACTGGGTACTCGCGTTGGTCGAACTCATGCTCAAGGTGGGGAGCCGCACTTCGAAGAATCCGCAGGACCGTCAGGTGCAACCACACCCAAGCTGCTGATGAGAACAGGAACAGCACGAAGAAAGCGCTCGAGGGGAGGTTAGTGAGAGACAGTGCTCCTGCGAATATGAGAGGCAGGTAGAAGCCGCCAAAGCCGCCGACCGCGCCCACCAGCCCGCCCACGGAGCCGACGTCCTCCTCGAAATAGTCGGGGATGTACCTGTAGACAGCCGCCTTCCCTATGCCCATAGCGACTCCGATGATGAACACGAGCGTGCTGAACAGCCATATGTTCTGATCAAAGGGCAGTATCTCTCGAACCCCTACCATCTTGGTTTTGTGAAGGGTGAGGTGTCCATCTGGAAATGACAACAAGAACGAGGCCCCCGCAATCGTTGCGAAGACCCAGTGCATGACTCGGCGAGCACCTATCCGGTCGGCCAGATGGCCTCCCACGGGTCGAAGCAGGCTGGCGGGGAATATGAACAGTGCGGTGAGCGCGCCGGCAACCTTGAGGTCAACTCCGAACACATCCACGTAGTACTTCGGTAGCCACAGGGCTAGTGCCACGTAGGCACCGAAAACCACGACGTAGTAGTAGCCGAATCGCCAGACGCGGATGTGTCCCAACGGCTTGAGCAACTCCCTCACGGGTCGCCCCAGGCCGGGCTTGATGTCATGTGATGGGGTTAAGGTCCAAATCAACATCGCCATGACAACCAGCACCACGGCATAGGAGAACGGCACGAATCTCCACCCACCGGGGATGTAGCCGCCAGCCAGACCACCGATGGAAACAGCGGTAACCAAGGTGGGGGCTAAGAGTTTGGTGATGGATGCACCCACGTTGCCAGCACCGAACACTCCCAGGGCGTAGCCCTTTCGCTCATGGGGATACCAGGCAGATACCCAGGCGATCCCGACAGCGAACGTGGCTCCCGACAGGCCTATGAAGAGAGCCGAGATGAGCAGTTCGGGATAGGAATCAGCCTTGCTCACCAGATAGGCGGAAATGGCTGTAACCAGTAGCAATATCGTGAATACCCGACGACCGCCGAATATGTCCGTCAAGATGCCGAAGGGAATTCTTAGGAGCGATCCGGTGAGAATGGGGGTGGCGGCAAGCAACGCGAACTGGGAGTCGGATAATCCGAATTCTTGTCGCAGTGGAAGTCCGATGATCGCGAAAACCACCCAAACCGCAAAACAAAGAGTGAACGCGATGGTGGCGGTAACAAGGATCCGGTTCGCCCCACGGGATTGGGCCTCCGGTTCCATCTGGCTGTTCACAGCCATTTGATCCTGCCTCCCCACTGTTCTGACCGTGGTTACTGTGCGGCCTTTCTTCCCGTGCCGGTCAACTTCCTGTTCCAGATGACCACCTGATGTGGCCTCCACAGGTAGGTGATGGGCCAGATCACAGCGTGCACGAGGCGTGTGAACGGAAACACGCCGATAATGGCAAACCCGCCGAGGATGTGGAGTTTGACCACCCACGGAAGCGTCGTGACGGTTGCGGCGTCGGGCTGGAACTTCACGAGGGAGACGACCCACGGCACCGTCGTGTGCAGGTACCAGTCTGCACCCCAACGGAAGAAGAGGGATACCCAGAAGCCGAGCACCACCTGAGCCAACAGGAGGGCGAGCAACAGCCAGTCGGCCGGTGTCGTCACGGTCCGCACCCGGTGCGTCGTCAGACGCCGATAGACGAGCACACAGAGGGCAAAGATTGCCATCAACGCCAACGACATGCCAGTCACCTCAAGGGTGTAGAGGCGGACAGGCGCTGAGATCACAGATGCCCAGATTGACGGAACCACAAGGGCCACGAAGTGCGCCATCAGGATCGTCAGGATGGCGTAGTGCCATGGCGCCGACCCCCAACTGAGCATCCGGTTCTCAAGGAACTGGGACGACTGGGTTGAATAGGAGAAGCGATCATTCCGGAAGCGGTAGATCCCGACCCAGACGGCGGTGATAAACGCCAGGTACGGGAAGGCCACGAACAGCACGTCATCCAACATTGTCAGCCTCTCCTCACGTTGTCGGCCATCCCACAGCAGTGGTTGCTGCGAGCGGTTGGGTGCTACCGGATGTGGAAGCCCGCACAAAGAGAAGCAGGGAATCCAGCAACTCGTGGTAGGGAAGGAGGGCTGCCACCGGCGGTCCCTCTTCATCCGGGTCCGCGTCGTCGGCGTCGTCATCCTTTGAGATCATCTCAAGGGTGGGCCAGACCGCGTCATAGACGATCTCGTCGACCATGTCATGGTCGTCACAGACGGTCAGAAACCGCAGGACCACCGGCAGGTGGTCAGCCAACTCCCCGGCCACCTCGACCCCGTGCGCCCTGTACCGCTCCATGAACTCAAGGAGCATCGCGCTTCTCTTGTAGCTCTCACCCAGCAGGTGGTAGCCCACGTACAGGCTGTGGGACTCGTCCATGTCGAACGCCCGGGTGTACTCCTCCTGCAGGCGACCAAAGGTTGACCCTTCGACGAACTCCTGGAACCGGGCCAGCAGGGCGTCGGCCTCAGGCGAAACCCCTGCGACCAGGCTCCGACACTCCCCGATGGCGTCGAGGGGATTCTCAGACGGGTAGTCAAGCAGCCCGGCATAGAACCCCCAGACGGACCTCGCTGTAGCCCGGTCCTCCATGGTCACCACCTCCGCCCTGGAGCGGTGCGGCTACCGAACCCGCCCTCGCGCTTGCGATCGTAGGGGCTCTCGATCTGCTCGATTGCCACCTCACGGGCCAGCGGCGGCACGACGAAGCGCTCCTCGAATGACGGCAGCGCCGTGAGGCGGAAGATGGCCTCAGCCTCCTCAGCTGTCATGTTCCCCAACGCCAGGGCCTCCTGCGCCTCCTCCTGGGATATGTCTCCGACCTTCTCGGCACGCTTGTAGACACGGACGGCGATGAGCTTCCGGTAGACCTCGGTCACGATCTCCTCGTTGCCCGCCGAGAACAGGTTGGCCATGTAGGCCAACGGAGCTCTGGCGTTCTCCAGCGACGTCAACTGTGGCTTGAGACCCTCAGCCTCTGCATCGGCAACGTCGTACTTGCCGTCCTTCATCTTGGCGAGGACTGGCAACATGGGGGGCACGTAGTAGAGCATCGGCACCGTACGGAATTCGGGGTGGAGCGGCAGGGCCAACTTCCACTCCTTGACGAACTTGTACACAGGCGAATGCTTTGCTGCCTGGAGCATTCCGTCGGTGACACCGTTGGCCTTTGCCGCAGCGATCACCTCTGGATCAAACGGATCCTGGATGATTCCCCGCTGTGCCTCAACCAACTCGGATTCTGGCGAACTCGCAACCTCCTCTATCCGGTCGGCGTCATACAGCAGTACACCTAGATAGCGAATTCGGCCGACGCACGAGTGGAAACAGGCCGGTGCCTGGCCGCTCTCAAGCCGTGGGAAGCAGAGGACGCACTTCTCCGACTTGCCCGTTGACCAGTTGTAGTAAACTTTCTTATAGGGACATCCTGAGATGCACATCCGCCATGCACGGCACTTGTCCTGGTTGACGAGCACGATGCCGTCCTCGCCACGCTTATAGGCAGCCCCGGCAGGACAGGCAGCCACACAGCCCGGGTTGATGCAGTGGTTGCAGATCCGGGGCAGGTAGAAGAACATCACCCTCTCGATCTCGTTCAGCTGGGCCCTCTCCTCGTCGGTCAGCGAGCCCACGTTCGGGTCATTTGAGGCGTACACGGGTGAGCCACCCAGGTCGTCATCCCAGTTTGGGCCGGACTCGATCTCCATGAACTCACCGGTGATCAGCGAGATCGGCCTAGCAGTCGGCTGGTCATCACCCTCAGGTGCGTTGAAGAGGTGCTCGTAGTCGTAGGTCCAGGGCTCGTAGTAGTCGTTGACGGTGGGCAGTCGACGGTTGTAGAAGATGTTGCCGAGCGTGCCGATCTTGCTCTGCAACTTGAGTTGCAGCCGACCGTCCTCTGCCTCCCAGCCTCCCTTGTACTCATCCTGGTTCTCCCAGAGGGTGGGGTAACCGGTACCGGGCTTGGTCTCCACGTTGTTCCACCACTGGTACTCGACACCTTCACGGTCGGTCCAGATGTTCTTGCACGCGACGCTGCACGTGTGACAGCCGATGCACTTGTCCAGGTGGAAGACCATCGATACCTGGGCCCTAATGTCCATCTCAGGTGCTCCCGTTCGTTTCGTACATCACCATTCCAACTTCTCCATCTTTCGGACAACCACATACGTGTCACGGGTGAAGATGCCGATCGGGCCCCAGTAGTTGAAGCCGTAGGTGAACTGGGCATAGCCACCGGCAAGCAGCAACGGGTTGATTCGGGTACGGGTCAGGCTGTTGTGGCCACCGGCCCGCCTTCCCCCACGAACCTGCGACTTGGGGATGTAGATGGTCCTCTCAACGGCGTGGTAGTAGAGGCAGATCCCGGCGGGAATCCTGGAACTCACCGCAGCCCTCGTCACCACGACCCCGTTGTCGTTGTAGACCTCGACCCAGTCGTTGTCCACGATCCCGACCTTGGCGGCTTCCTTGTCGTTGATCCAGACCGGATCCATCCCGCGTGACAGGGTCAACATCCGGAGGTTGTCCTTGTAGGTGGAGTGGATGTTCCACTTGCCGTGGGGCGTGATGTAGTTGAGCACCAGGGACTGGTCGTCGACCGGGCTGCGGACGATGTCGCCCGTTGCCACAGGATCCAGCTTGGGCTTGTACGTAGGAAGGTGCTCGCCGAAGTCGATGTAGTAGGGGTGGTCGTTGTAGAGTTGCTGTCTCCCGGTGAGCGTGCGCCATGGCACCAGTCGTTCCACGTTGAGGGTCCACGCCGAGTAGGTGCGGCCGTCCCTGACGTCACCTGACCAGCACGGGCTGGTGAGGGTCCGCCTCACCTGCCTTGTTATGTCGTGGAAGGTCATCGTGACCCCACGTGTGTCATCGGCCAGGTCCGTCAGGGGAACCCCGATCCGCTCCTCTTCGGCCTTGAACGCCTTATACGCCTGCTCACCGTTTGTCTCGGGTGCCAGGCGGAGGAGGATGTTGGCAGCGTCAAGCGAGTTCTCCAGGCCCGGGTACTTCTGGCCGCCCCACTCGACAGCGCGGGTCCGGCGCGGATCGGGTGCAGTGCCAACCGGGCTCTCCAGGAGTTCGTCGTAGGCCTCGGCTACGGGGATGTGCACACCGTGACCGTTCACACCATCCTCGCGGAGCCGTGGACCCAGGGAGATGAAACGGTTGTAGAGGTTCGCGTAGTCACGTTCCACGACGTTGAGGTGGGGTGCCGTCACACCGGGGACCAGGTCGCATTCGCCCTTGCCCCAGTCCAGCGGCTGCGGCTGGGCCAACTCGTCGGGAGTGTCGTGCTTGAGCGGAGAGGTGACGATGTCCTTGAACGGCTCGGGGAAGACCGAGGGAGCCATGTCACTGACACTCTTTGCGAATGCCTTGAAGATCTCAAAGTCCGTCTTGGACTCCCATACCGGCGGCACCGCCTCGCCAAGCGGGTGGACGAAGGAGTGGAGGTCTGTCGTGTTGAGGTCGTTCTTCTCGTACCAGAAGGCGGCTGGCAGCACGATGTCGGAGTAGAGGGCCGTGGAGTCCATGCGGAAGTTGAGATCCACGACCAGGTCCATCTTCCCCCTGGGTGCCTCCTCACGGAACTTGACCGTGTCGGTCTTTCCTGCGGCGTGTTCGATCGCCTCGATGTTGTCGTGGGTACCCAGGTAGTGGCGAAGGAAGAACTCAGCACCCTTGGCACTGGACTGCATGGCATTGCCCCGCCACACGAACCAGACCCTGGGCCAGTTCTCCTCAGCGTCGGGATCCTCAACGGACAACTTGACCTCGCCGCTGCTCAACTGGCCGGCGACGCGTTCGACTATCTCCTCGTTGCTCCCGGCACCCGCTGCCTCGGCTTCACTCACCAGGTCCAGGGAGTTGTCTCCGAACTGGGGGAAGAAGGGCATCCATCCCATTCGGACGGATGCGGCCGCCAGGTCGACCGCGTGACCTTTGGCCCACTTGGTCTCCGGAGGAACGCGGGCGTAGTCGGTGAAATCACCCTCGTAGCGCCACTGGTCGCTATGGATGTAGTGCCATATCGGTGTCTGCTGGAGGCGGGGGGGCTTTGACCAGTCCAGGCCAAGGGCCATGCTCGTCCACGGTGCAACCAGGGACAACTTCTCCTGGCCGACATAGTGGTTCATGCCGCCACCGTTCCGGCCCGGACATCCGGTCATGATCAACGCGGTGATTGGCGCCCGGTAGGACTGGTTGTTGTTGTACCAGTGGTTGACGGAGGCCCCGATGATGACCATCGACTTGCCATTGGTGGCCTCGGCATTGCCTGCGAACTCGCGTGCCAGGCGCGTGACCGTGTCGCGACCGATGCCGGTGAACTTCTCCTGCCAAGCGGGGGTGTAGGGACGGTCGTCGTCGTAGTCCACCGGGTAGTCGCCGCCAAGGCCCCGGCTGACCCCGAACTGGGCCATGAGCAGGTCAAACACGGTCGTGACGGCAACCGGCCCGTCGTTGGTCTGGACGTAGCGGATCGGCACCTCACGCTCGTAGACCCCGCCCGCTGCGAACTCGTGGAAGGAGACCATCGCAACCTCGTCGTGCTCCTCGATGAAGGTCAGGTCGGGGTTGATTGGCTGGTGGTCCAGGCCGTCCTCCATCTTGATGTTCCACTGGCCCATTTCCTCCTGCCAGCGGAAGCCGACGGTGCCCTTGGGCATCCGCAGTGACCCGGAGTTGCGGTCGTGGACCAGCATCTTCCAGTCGCCGTTCTCAACCCCCGCGTAGCGCTCCACGCGGTCGGCACGCAGGAACTGGCCAGCCTTGAGTGAGTCACCTTCAGGCGTCAACTCCACCAGGAACGACGAGTCGGTGAAGCGCCTGACGTAGTCGTTGAAGTAGGGCACAGTCCGGTCAGCATGGAACTCCTTGAGGATGACGTGGTTGACCGCCATCCACAGAGCCGTGTCCTGCCCGGCCTCTACGGGTATCCACCAGTCCGAGTACTTGGCCACCTGGTTCAGGTCGGGGGCGATCACCACGAACTTGGCACCCTCATGGCGGGCTTCGGAGATGAAGTGGACATCGGGCGTCCGGGTCATGCTGAGGTTGGAACCCATCGAGACGATGTACTTGGAGTGGTACCAGTCGGCACTCTCAGCTACGTCGGTCTGGTCACCCCAGATCTCCGGGAAGGCGTTGGGCAGATCGGCGTACCAGTCGTAGAAACTCATGTTGACGCCACCGAAGAGCTGCAGGAAGCGTGAACCGGCCGCGTACGACAGGTAGGACATCGCGGGAATCGGCGAGAAACCGAACACCCGGTCGGGTCCGTACTCCTTGGCAGTAAAGAGGCAGGCCGCCGCGATGATCTCGAGCACCTCGTCCCAACTGGACCGCCTGAAACCTCCCTTGCCCCGGACCCGCTGTATTCGGGAACGCTTTTCGTCATCCGTTGCGATAGATCCCCATGCCTCGACGGGGCTGGCATGGGTGGCCATGGCCTCGCGCCACAGGTCCAATAGAGCGCCCCTGACATACGGGTACTTGACCCGGATCGGGCTGTACACGTACCAGGAGGCCGACATTCCACGCTGGCAGCCGCGTGGCTCGTAGGGCGGCAGATCATCGCAGAGCAGTGGGTAGTCGGTCTGCTGCATCTCCCAGGTGATGATCCCGTCCTTCACATAGACGGCCCAGGAACACCCACCGGTGCAGTTGACGCCGTGGGTGGTGCGAATGACGTTGTCGTGCTGCCAACGGTTCCGGTAGAAGTCCTCCCAGTTACGCGCTTCGGGGTTGACTAGGTCCTGAATCCAACCCACGTGCCTACCTGCTTTCCGTTCCGGGCGTTGCTTTCCGTTGCTCTTCCTGTGCCTGCCTCGCGCGTTCAATCCGTGCCCGTGAACGGGCGACCATCGGCCTGCGCACCTCCCTGAGACGGCGCCTCCAGAGGAACTGCATCACCATCAAGAGGAATACCGCACCAACCAGCCCCAGCAGCGCCAACTGGCCGACGGAGGCCGCTGTCCGCTTGCTGACCGCGGCCCGGCTGAGGAACAGCGAAAGGTGGGCCTGTTCCTCGTCCGTGAGCGGCTGATCGTCAAAGATCGGGGTCATGGTCTCGAAGGGGGTGGTGGCGAGGATTGAGGCCATTCCGTCCTCACCGAACTTGCCGAAGGAGCCGGTCAGGTCAGGGCCGAGGGCGCCACCACCGAGGGCACCGATACCCGCGATGCTGTGGCATGCCAGACACGGTGGACCACCGTTCTGGAACCGGTTCGAACCCTCGAAAAGGGCCTTGCCGGTGGCGGCGTCTGGTTCGGATGAGCCGACAGTGGACTGCTCGGCGACCTGAACGGGAACTGCTGCAGGGGCCGCACTGGATCGTGTGCCCAGATAGGCGACGAGGCTCGCCACCTCGGTATCGGAAAGGCTGAGGTTGGGCATCGGGACGTTGTTGAACTCGGCGAGCATGTCGACGGCAACCGGGTCGCCTTCGGCCAGCATCGCATCCGGCTCTGCGATCCACCTCGAAAGCCACGCCGGATCTCGCCGATCGCTCACACCTTCGAGGTCTGGCCCGACCAGGTCCCCACCACCGAACGTATGGCATGCGGCACACTTTTCACTGAATACGGCCTCGCCCTCATCGGCCGACTGGGCTGCAACGGGGGTGAGAATCGCCAACCAGAAGACCACAAGAAAGGTGAACAGGGCTAGGAGCAACCCCAAACCCGAACCCGCCCTTCGAAAGACAACCTGTTGCGCCTGCACTGCTCTCTCCAAATTGTCACTAGATCAGGTCCCCACCCGTGACTAGCCATGATCATTCCGGGAAGTGGGCCGTGGGAATAGGGACGAAGGTCCCTGCCTCCAGAGGCACAGCTAGGTTGACGCGGTGCCCGAATCACCAACACAGGTCCCCGTGGTGGACCTCCGTGGGAGGGCCGCTGCCACGGAGCTGGACCACGCATGGCGCCACGTTGGGTTTGTGTCGGTCGTGGGCCATGGAATCGAACCGTCGCTGTTCAACGAGATGCGCTCCCTTGTAACACGGCTCTTCGCGCTTGGCGACGAGATGAAGGCGCACCACACGATCACACCGGACAACTACCGGGGCTTTGTCCCACTCGGCTTCTTCACCCCGAATCGTGCTGAAATGACCGGCACGATGCCCGACGCCTACGAGGCCTACAAGCTGCACTGGGAGTGCCCACCCGGACACCCCGCCATGGGCCAGTGCCACCTCTACGGACCGAACCTGTGGCTGCCCGAAGTCCATGACATGGTCGACGTCATCATGCGCTACTGGAGTTCATGCGACGCCCTCGCCGGGGTGCTGATCGAGGCTGTGGCCTCGTCGCTCGGGGTGAACGCCGCCACCCTGCACTCCATGTTCAACGCACCCCTGACCAACATGACCCTCTTGCACTATCCGGAGATGCCACCTGAGGCCGGCTTCGGCATCCACCCCCACAAGGACACCAACATCCTCACCCTCCTGCACCCCGACCCTGTCGGAGGCCTCGAGGTGGCCGACCTGAACGGCGACTGGTTCGTGGCTGAGTGCCCGCCCGACGCCATGGTCGTGAACGTGGGCGAGATGCTCGAGATGCTCTCCGGCGGGCACCTCATCGCCACACCTCACCGTGTGGTCAACCGGGGCTCCGACCGATACTCGTTCCCGTACTTCATGGTGCCGGACCACAACGTGGTTATCGAACCGCTCGTGACCACCCGGTCCGGCTTTGAACCCAGGTCCATGCCGGTGGGAGAACTGAGCGCCGAGGTGTGGCGGACCAACTGGCCTGATGAGCAGCCGATGGGCCATGGCTTCGACCTCGGATCACTCCACACCTGAGACCGGTGGATCCTGTTGGAGAGGCCCTCGGATGTGGCACTCACCTCCCGGATGGGGAACGCTCTGGCTGTGAGCGGTTCCGAGGTAGAGCACTTTGACGTGTTGATTGTGGGTGCCGGCATCTCCGGCGTGGGCGGTGCCTACCACCTGACCCAGCAATGCCCCGACAAGAGCTTCGTGATGATCGAGACCATGGGCAGCTTCGGCGGCACGTGGAAGACCCACACCTACCCGGGCATCCGATCAGACAGCGACCTCTACACGTTCGGGTACCGGTTCAAGCCGTGGACCGGTCCACCCATTGCAACCGCCGACGAGATCCTCACCTACATGGGCGAGGTGATCGACGACAACGACCTGGACCGCCACATCCGCTACAACCACACCATCACCGCCGCCACCTGGTCGACCGACGACAGGCGTTGGACGCTCGAGGTCACCCGCACCGATACCGGCGAACAGGTCAGCTTCACCGGCAACTTCCTGTGGATGTGCCAGGGGTACTACCGCCACAGCCGGGGTTACACCCCTGAATGGGAGGGAATGGATCGTTTCAACGGCGAGATCGTGCACCCCCAGACATGGCCCGACGACCTCGACTACAGGGACAAGCAGGTGGTCGTCATCGGCTCCGGCGCGACAGCGGCGACCCTCATTCCGGCCATGGCCGACGAGTGCGGCCACGTCACGATGCTGCAGCGCTCACCCACGTTCTTCGTGGCCCGGCCCAACAGCAACGAGATGGCCGACACGCTCCGGGAGCTGGACATCCCCGAAGAGTGGACCCATGAGATCGTTCGACGCAAGATCCTCCACGACCAGGCAGCTGTGATCGAGCTGTCCTTCGAGCATCCCGACCTGGTGAGGGAGGAGCTCTACAAGGGCATCCGGGAGATCCTTGGGGAGGACTTCGACGTAAGCCCCCACTTCACGCCCGCATACCGGCCCTGGCAACAGCGCCTGGCCCTCATCCCCGACGGCGACCTGTTCCACACCATCGCCGCCGGTGACGCCTCGGTAGTCACCGACGAGATAGTCGAGTTCACCGAGACCGGCATCCAGCTCAGGTCGGGTGACCACCTCGATGCTGACATCATCATCACCGCCACCGGCTTCGAGCTGAGCGTGCTCGGCGACATCGACTTCAGCATCGACGGCGAACCCCTCGTATTCTCAGACACGGTCGGCTACCGGGGAACGATGTTCACCGGTGTCCCGAACATGGCATGGATCTTCGGGTACTTCAGGGCCAGCTGGACCCTCCGCGCCGACCTCATAGCCGACTTCGTCTGCCGGCTGCTCAATCACATGGACGAGTTTGACGCCTCGACCGTGACACCGGTTCTCCGCGACGAGGATTCCGACATGGAGCTCCTCCCGTGGCTGGACTCGGACAACTTCAACCCCGGCTACCTGATGCGTGCCATGCACATGCTCCCCAGCCAGGGGTCGAACGAGCCGTGGTGCCACTCCCAGGACTACTGGAAGGACAGGGAAGACCTTCCGGTCGCAGACCTGGACGACGGCGCCCTGGTCTACGGCTGATCAGGCTGTCCGGATCCTTCCTTGTCTTTCTGGAAGGCCCCCTCGGCCAGGACTGAGCGAATCCGCAGACGGCGCAGGTCTCACCAACCCAGGGTTGCCGGCGCATCAGACGGAACGGTCGGGGACCGCGGCGACGTCGGCTCAACCCTCTCATAGGTGGCCCCCAGAGGTGGCCTAGGATCTGCTTCGCCCCGGTTTGGCCACAGCGCCATTGCCCGCTCCGCCTGAGCGGTGATGGTCAGCGAGGGGTTGACACCCAGGTTGGCGCTGATCGTCGAGCCGTCGGCGATGTGCAGCCCGGGGTGGCCGAACACCCTGTGGTAAGCGTCGATCACACCGTGCTCGGCATCGGCGCCGATGACACAACCACCCAGGATGTGGGCCGTGACCGGAACGTCCAGGAGTGCCTCGTTGAGCGAACCGAATGCGTCGCCGCCCATGATGTCGGCTGCCTGCCTGGCGGCTTCGGACGCCTCGGGGATGTACGTGGGGTTCGGCTTGCCGGTGCCCTGCTCCGATCGCAGTCTGACGCCCCGCCTCTTCCGTCGCCAGCGCAAGTTGATGCTGTTGTCGTGGCTCTGCATAACCAGCAGGATCACCGTACGTTCGGACCAGCGACGCACCGAGAGGCTCCGTAGGAAGCGGACCGGGTGGCACAGGACCTGGCCAAGGAAGCGGAGTTGGCGTGGCACCCCGCCTCCACCGTCGACTAGGACGGTCGCCAACAGGCCCATGGCGTTGGACCCGGCCGGGTAGCGGACGCCCTCTATGTGGGTGTGGTCGTCCGGGTAGATGGACGAACTGATGGCGATGCCGGTCGAGTAGTCCACCTCCGAGTCCGGTGCAGAGCTGGCTCCGGGGATGGACTCGGAGTTGGTCCGCGCCAGCCCACCCAGCCGCGAAGACAGGTTTGGCAGGCTGCCCCGCTCCTTCATGTCTGCCAGGAGGCGCACGGTGCCCAACACGCCGGCTGAGAACACGACCTGCTCGACACGGTGGTACCTGACGGCACGCCCGCGCACCGGACCGGGGCGTTCCGACACGACCTCGTAGCCGCCGTCCGGCAGGGGCCTCACCCCGGTCACCTGCCGCTTCGGGAGCACCGACGCACCGGCCTTTTCGGCCAGGTACAGGTAGTTGCGGTCCAGGCTGTTCTTGGAGTCGTGGCGACAACCGACCATGCACCCTCCGCAGCCGATGCAACCGGTGCGGTCAGGGCCGACACCACCGAAGAAGGGGTCGGCGCTGACCTCGCCCGCCTGGCCGAAGAAGACGCCGACCTCGGCCTGCCTGAACGAATCTGCCACCCCCATGCGTTCACCCAGTTGACGCATCACATCGTCGTTGGGTGAACCCCCCGGGGCCGTGCACACCCCCAGCATCCGGGTGGCCTGGTCGTAGAACGGTTCCAGCTCGGCCCGCCAGTCGGTGATGCCCACCCACTGGGGGTCGACGTAGAAGGCATCAAGGGGCCGGTAGAGGGTGTTGGCGTACACGAGCGACCCGCCACCCACGCCCGCTCCGGACAGGACCAGGGCGTCGCTCAAGAGGTCGATGCGCTGGATGCCGTGCAGGCCCAGTCGGGGGAAGTAGAGGAACTTCCGCAGGTTCCAGTTGGTCCTCGGGAAGTCCCCTGAGGCGAACCGCCTACCGGCCTCGAGGACCCCGACCCTGTACCCCTTCTCTGTCAACCGCAGCGCGCTGACGCTTCCGCCAAAGCCACTGCCCACCACCAGTACGTCGAAGTCGAACCCGTTGGTCTCAGCGGTCATGAGCGTACTCCTCCCCCAGGGCCATCAGTATCGCCCCGCGGACGCGGTCGGGATCCAGGTCGGTGACCACTCCCACCGAGGACGCCCCGTCGGCCTCTCCGACAGTACGGCCATGGTCATCGACCGTGACCGCCATCTGGGCCACCTCGAACAGGTCCGGTTCAAGCAGGGCCAGCAGAGCGCAGGGGTCATGCGCGGGGCTGGCCCTGTGTGGCGCACCCGGGAGCCGGGTGCGCAGCCATTCCCAAAAGCGGTCGGCCTGGTCGGCCATCAGGACGCCCAACGGGTGGCTCTCGGTGACCACGGAAAGGTCTTCGGCCGAAAGGAGCACCCGCAGGGTCTGATCCAGCGGCACCACGGTCACCGGGATACCTGATCCGAAGACAACCCGAGCCGCATCCACGTCGGAGGAAACGTTGTGTTCAGTCCAGCCACGGCTGAACTCGCCACCCATGACGACCAGGTGACCCACATCGGTGGCAAATGAAGCGTCAGCCTGAATGGCAGCGGCGATGTTGGTCAGAGGTGCGATGGCGACCACGTCCACACCACCGGGATCAGCCGAAACGGTGTCGCACAGCAGGTCCACAGCACCCCCGAGCCCTGACGAGGCGTCGTCAATCCCGGGGACTCCGACCCCCTCGAAGCCGGCCCACATGACCTCCTTGCCACTCATCGGCTGCTCCAACCCGCGGGCTACCGGCGCCGACACCCCCATGCCTGCAAGTGCCAGCGAGGCGAGGCGGGCCCGCAGGCAGGTGTCGCCGTAGGCAACGGTCACCGCGACAAGTCCCATGTCTGTGCGACCTGAAACCATGGCGAGCGTCCAGAGGTCGTCCACATCGGTTCCGATGTCGGTGTCAATGACCACCCGACGCTGCGACGGTTCCACGACTGCAAGGTAGCCAGTCGCCGGACTAGGCGAGTGGCGCCACCTCAACTACCCGGCCACTCGGCAATGAGGTCCAGGTTCCTTGGCAGGCCTCGGTGGGTGATGCCGCAGGATCTACAAGAAGGTTGGCTACCGCAGACCATCTACCCTGACCCTCCGATTCCTTCACGGGAATCATCGGCCCCAGCAGTTTTCCAGTCAAGTTGTAGGCCACCGGGCTGGAGACCAGAGAGGTCCAACCTGAACCACGTTCTGAACAGGCCTTCCGCCCCGCAACTGGTTGGATCGCATCAGCGGGGCAACTGCTACGGGGGTGGTTCAGGGCGAAGTCGTGGGCTTCCCTGCCCACCTCGTTCAAAACGACCAAGATCAACTGGTCGATATGATGGGGCCGCCTACCTCGGCACCACGCTGTTGCGACCGGCGTGTCCCGACCTCTGGGCCATCCGTACCGGCAATTGGCCGATGAGCCGCTGAACCCGAGAGGCGATGAGCTACCCATGACCAGCTACCCGGAGTTGAAGCTCTACGTTGACGGGGCCTGGCGCACAACCACTGGAGACCTGCCGGTTGTCAATCCGGCGACCGGAGCAGCCATCGGCAAGGTTCCCATCGCTGACCCAGACACCCTTGATGACGCGCTGGTCGCCGCAACGAGCGGGTTCGACGTGTGGAGGCGGACGTCGCCTAGGGAACGGGCTGATCTCATCCGGTCAGCAGCTGCCCTCTTGCGTACCCGCCAGGATGAAATAGCCCATTCGATAACTATTGAAAATGGCAAGCCGTTCGACCAAGCACGGGCTGAAGTGATCCGTGGTGCGGAGTTCTTCGAATGGGACGCCGGCGAAGCGACGCGAACCTACGGGCGGGTCATCCCGAGCGGTCCAGGGGTGAAGCACGTCGTCAACCACCAGCCGATCGGCCCGGTCGCAGCGTTCTCGCCCTGGAACTTCCCGATGAGCCAGCCCGCACGAAAGGTCGCCGGTGCCCTGGCATCCGGTTGTTCGATCATCCTCAAGGCCGCCGAGGAGACCCCAGCGGGCGCAATGCACATCGCCGAGGCATTCCACGATGCCGGGCTCCCAGCGGGCGTGCTCAACCTCGTCTTCGGGCTCCCGGCCGACATTTCCCAGCACCTCATCTCCAGCGACGTGGTCCGGATGGTGGCCTTCACCGGCTCCACGGCGGTGGGGCGCCACCTCACCGGTCTCGCATCCGACCACATGACACCGGTCCTGATGGAACTCGGTGGGCACGCCCCGGTAATCGTGTGCGAGGACACCGACGTCAAGGCGGCGGCGGAGAGTTCGGCAGTCCGGGCGATGCGCAACGCCGGCCAGGTGTGCACCTCACCAACCCGATTCTTCGTCCACGAAGCTGTCTTCGACCAGTTCCTCGACGGCATCACCCGGCGAACCGCAGCCACCGTCGTGGGCGACGGAATGGAACCAGGTGTCGAGATGGGGCCGCTCGCCAACGACCGCCGCCTGGCCAACGTGGTCGCGCTGGTCACAGATGCGTGCGAGGCAGGGGGCGAGGCGACCACCGGCGGCGAGTGCATCGGCACGACCGGCTTCTTCCACGAACCAACGGTCCTCGCCAACGTCCCCGATCGGGCCCGGATCATGCAGGAGGAGCCATTTGGGCCGGTAGCGATCGTGAACCCAGTCGACTCGCTAGACACGGCTATCGAACGTGCCAATTCGCTCCCGTTCGGGCTGGCCGCCTACGGCTTCACAAACCGGGCCGACTACGTGGACCGAATGGTCGACCGGGTCGAGGCTGGCAACCTCTCGATCAACACCCTCGAGGCGTCACTTCCAGAGACCCCCTTTGGCGGCATGAAGTCCAGTGGGTACGGCCGCGAGGGTGGCACCGAAGGCCTCCACCACTACATGGTGATCAAGAGCGTCTCCCACAGCATCTCCATTGTGTGACCCCGGATAGGACCACGGGACATGAACTACGACAGGAGTGACGCCAAGGCCTACGCCCGCCAGAACATGAAGGGCATCTGGGCCGCTGCTCTCATACCGTTCACCGAGGACCTCCGGATCGACGAGGACGGCTTTCGCCAGAACATCAAACACTGGACTGAGGACCTCGGAATCGAAGGCCTCTTCATCGCCGGCAAGCAGGGAGAGTTCTTCTCGATGACGCTCGAGGAGCGGAAGCGGTCGTTTGAGTTGGCCGTCGAGGCGACCCACGGACGTGGCCAGACAATCATGTCGTGCTCGGACCAGAACATGGACGTGGTCTTGGAACTGGCCCACCATGCCGAGGACGTCGGGGCCGACTACATCGTCGTCCACGCACCGGCGCTGCACTTCTCAACGGCTCAGGACGAAACCCTCTTGGGCTACTACCGGTCGATCTCCGACAACGTCGACATCGGCATCGCCCTGTGGAGCCACCCGGACAGCGGCTACCTGATGTCACCCAACCTGTGCAACCGTCTCGCCGACCTCGAAAACGTGGTGGCGATCAAGTACAGCGTGCCGCGCCCGATGTACTCGGAACTCTCGGCCCTGGCCTCTGATCGCATCCACGTGAGCACCGCTTCCGAAGATGAATGGCTCGACAACATCATCGAACTGGACTGGACGCTCTACCTGTGCTCCTCGCCGCCGTTCCTCCTGCAGACGGCGAACGACCGGAGGATGCACGAGTACACACAGGCCGCGTTCGAGGGGAGGATCGCCGATGCCCGGCGAATCAGTGCCAGCCTCAACCCGGTACGGGCCGCCCTGAAGGGCACGCGTCCTCCCGAGAAGCCCCACGCCCACCAGAAGTACTGGCAGGAACTGCTCGGACAGGTCGGTGGTCGGGTCAGGGCTCCGCTGCTTGAGTTGACCGACGGTGAGAAGCGAGTCACCCGCGAGGCGTTCGAGCAGTGCGGGATCAGGGTTTGAGCGAAGAGGTCGTGGCGACGGGGGCTGTGCTGCGCATCGCCTTCGTAGGTTGGGGTGCGATGGCCAAAACAGCGTGTCGCCTGCTCTACGACTCGCCGGTCGAGATCGTGGCCGTCGCCGTGCGGCCCGAGTCGGAACCGCCCAAGGGCCTGCCGCCCGGTGCAATCCTTATAACCAACCCGGGCGAACTGGCATCAACGCTCCCCGACGTGGTCGCCGAGACCGCCGGGCGAGATGCCGTAGGCCCGTGGGGCCGAGCCACCCTCGAGGCGGGATCCGACTTCATCGTGTCGTCAGCGTCGGCCTTCGCCGACACGACACTCGTTGAGGAGTTGCAGGGCATCGCCGCAGCGCACGACGCCCAGGTTCACGTCCAGCCCGGTGCACTGGGTGCCGTTGATGCGATCGCTGCGGCGAGCCTCCTGGGGCTCGAGATGGTCAAGCACCGGATCATCAAGCCGCCAGTTGCGTGGCAGGGAACTCCAGCCGAGGAGCGGTGCAACCTGAACGCCCTCGAGGAGCTCGAGGCCTTCTTTACTGGAACGGCAACCGAGGCAGCTTCGCAGTTCCCCAAGAACGCCAACGTGGCCATCACGACCGCCCTCGCCGGAATCGGCCCCGAAGACACACTGGTCACGCTCATCGCTGATCCCATGGCGACCGAGAATCGACACGAGATCACGGCCGTTGGTGACTTCGGTCGACTCGATGTCTCGATCAGCAGCCGCCCGCTGCCGGACAACCCGAAGACCTCGACCATGGCGGCGCTCAACTTGGTTCGCTGCATCAAGAACCGCGTGACGCCGCTCGTCGTCTGATCGTCAGGCGTCCCGGGGGACCTTGTCATACCCCACCCGGGCCAATAACCAGAGAGGCCCGGAACCGTTGAGATTCCGGGCCTTTCGCTTGGTGGGGTCTCGGCAGGTTTGTGTTTGCCCAGCGTGTTAGTGATTTCCGGGCTGCGGCTCCGGGATATATCCCAGCGAAACGCCGGATATATCCCAGTCGAATCGACCACCGAAGGTGATCGAGCAACTAGGTGTTGTGGCACGCCCCCTAGCGCGAGGGACTACCTACGAAAACACACGATCCCCATGTGTGCACCTAGAAGGCATCGGCACCCATGGGGGGGTGGCATGGAAACTGCAGCAGTGATCCACCTGCGTCGCTCGGCAATGACGACCGGCCGTCAGTTCAACTCGCCGTTGCCGCCAATCCGATTTCGCCAAGAAGGCCGATCCGCTCAGTCTTGTGACCGTTGGCGGCAAGGTTGATGGTCATCCCGTCGATACCCGTGTCCATACAGGCCTGGAGTTTCTCTCCGACGGTGTCGGGATCGCCGTAGATCAGGATCATCTTGGCCATCTCGATGACCTCATCGGACCATCCCTTTGCCGCTGCAACCTCGTGCAAGTCCGATTCCGCCTCTTCCATGGTTGGAGCAACACAGACCATCTGCAGCTTTGTAACCACGATCTCTGATCGGTCGCGACCTAGACGTTCACAATGCTCCTCAAGAACCTCGAGCTTGTGTGGAATCTCGGTGATCGGACCGCTCGAGAGATTGGACTCATCGGCGTACTCGGCGACCATCCGCAGCGTCTTTTTCTCACCACTGCCTCCGATCATGATCGGAATACGGGAAACAGGCAGCGGGGAGTTGACCGCTTCGGAGACCTGGTAGTGCTTCCCCGCGAGACTCACCTTTTCCCCGCGAAGCATCGGAATCACAATCTGTAGTGCCTCTTCGAGCTTCTCGAACCGGTCGGTGAACGTACCGAACTCAAAGCCAAGGGAGTCATGTTCGAGTTGGAACCAACCGGCACCAATCCCCAACGTCGCCCTACCCGACGATACGTGATCGAGAGCGGTCACCGTCTTGGCCAGGAGGGTGGGATGCCGGTATGTGTTACCGGTCACCAACGCCGCGAGACGGACTGTCTCGGTGTGCTGAGCAAGTGCCGACAGGACCGAATAGCACTCGAACATTGGCTCTTCCGGGGCTCCAATTCCCGGGAGCTGGTAGAAGTGGTCCATAACGAAAACCCGATCGAAACCGGCAGCTTCTGCCGCCCTGGCCTGGGCTACAACCGAGTCGAAAATACCCGCCTCCGGGATATCCGGGTAGGTGAAGTTCGGGATCTGGTAGCCAAGCCGGGTCATGGATGGTTCCTTTGGGTCGCTTCGATCGTTATTGGTCGGTCATTCAACCAACTCTGGGGCAGTGGTCGAAACCTGCCGAGCCGATTTCAATAACCTGCCGAGACCCCTTGGTAGCGGGGGCAGGATTTGAACCTGCGACCTTCGGGTTATGAGCCCGACGAGCTACCAGACTGCTCCACCCCGCAGACGGGAGGATAACGGGAGCCCACCAACGCGCCTACACATATACGGCGATCAGCAGATCGCGTGACCGGCCTCGACGGGAACGATTAACTCGATCATGTAACTGGAGATACCCAAGGCCTGAAAGGCCACCACCTCGTCTACCTCTTCGGACTTAATGAGGCACTTCATGGTGACGAACTGGCCAGCAACGACCTGGAGTTCCTCAGGGTGAGTGTCACAAATCGGTGGGTCTCAGCGACACCAACGCCTCATGGACGATGTTAGCCACGGGTACGCCATCGACCGAAATGTGCACGTCAACCACCGCCCGGGTACCCCGTCTGGTCTCGAACTTGTCGGCCACCCGGGCCTCAACCAAAGCCACGGCCCCGGCGGGTACGACCGTGTGGTGGATGATCTGGCTCCGGGTGTGAATCCATGAACCGTCCACAAGGTGACGGACCATGATGCCGTTGGCCAACGCTGTCCACGTACACGGGTGCACGAGGCCCTCATCGGCGTAGATGTCCAGGTCGTCCCCTGCCCGCCTGGCGTAGTCGGTCCATGGACCGTCCAGCCTCTCTAGCCACGGTGTCAACGGGCCATCGTCCAGCCTGTCGCCCTCCACCACCGGGGCCTGGCCAAACTTCGTTCCGAGTCGAGCCACGAGTCGCGCTCGGAGATCACCACGGACCTCAGCCCTAACCTCCACTGAACCATTCTGGTCAGCCATGGGTATGCAGTCGACCGGGTCACCGGCCTCAACCGGGGCCAAGAACTCCACGATCGAGGTTCCACCAGCCAGCCAGGCAGTCCCCCACGCCTCGACAACGGGCCGGGTCAGGTAGGCGTGCACCGTCGTTCCAGCCACCAAGGCCGCCCCGAACCCGGCGGATCGGGCGCCCTCATCGGTGTGGATCGGGTTGTCGGCATGCTCGGACAGATTGCGGGCGACCACCGACCACGGACGAAACTCTCGAGCCATGACCGGCGACCCTACGTCAAGAAGTTGGCCACAGCGCTCGCCTCACCCGCGGCGACTCAGGTCAAAAGTGGTCTGGTCAAGACCTCTCACGAAGTTTCGGATGCGCCCTTACTCCGTTTAGAAGAGAGCCGATGGGGGTGTAGCGCACTAGGTAACGGTATGTGAGCAACAAGAGGCCGCTCACGCCCCAGCAAATCGCCAGGAACTTCAATAACCGGGGGATCTCCCAGTCACGTGTCCAGTCCTGGGTGAGGATCACGAGTGGCAAGTGGGCGCATCCACCCCGGCCTCCCCAAGTCTTCGGGCGATCGCCGACCACAGGGCATCCACCTCGTCGCGGACCTCGGGCCAGTCGTACATGGACAGGCCGGCCACCCAGCCACCGGCCGGAGCAGCGGAACGGATCAAGTGATGGTCTGTCTCACGAGCGGCACGCCCGGACGGTAGGCGAGATGGTGATGACTTGGTGCCTCAAGGACCACCAGGTGGCCCGCCGAGCCGGGGCTGAGTCGACCCACGTCAGTGCGCCGCAGCACCACAGCACCGCCGAGGGTTGCCGCCTGAACAGCCGCGTCAATCGTCATGTTCATGTCGCGCACCGCAAGGGCAATGCAGAACGACATGGAGGTCGTGTAGCTGGACCCCGGGTTGCAGTTGGTGGCCAGGGCCACGGTGGCACCGGCGTCGATGACCCGTCGGGCATCCGGATACGGCTGGCGCGTCAAAAAGTCGGTCGCCGGCAGGAATGTGGCGACCGTGTCGCTCCCCGCCAGGGCCTCGACGTCGGAATCTGACAGGTAGGTGCAGTGGTCAACCGAAGCACACCCGGACTCGACTGCCAACTGCACCCCCGGACCGTGACCCAACTGGTTGCCGTGAAGGCGCAGACCGAAGCCTGCAGCCCGTCCGGCGTCAAGCACGGCCCGGCACTGGTCGGCATCGAACGCTCCCATCTCGCAGAAGGCGTCGATCCAGCGGGAATGCGGAGCACACGCCTCAAGCATCGGGCCACACACCAGGTCGATGTAGTCGTCGGCCCGACCCTCGTACTCAGCGGGCAGCAGGTGTGCCCCGAGGAACGTGGTCTCATCGGTGACCTCTGTGGCAAGGCGAAGGGTGCGGGCCTCATCGTCGACGTTCAGGCCGTAACCGGACTTGACCTCGACCGTGGTCGTCCCGGCCGCCCGGAGCTCGGCCATTCGGGTAGCTGTCAGGGCCCGCAGGTCATCGTCGGATGCCGCCCTGGTCGCGTCCGTCGTCACGCGAATGCCACCACCGTCGTAGGGCCGACCTGCCATCCGAGACGTGAACTCCTCGGCCCTGTCGCCGGCGAAGACGAGGTGTGTGTGAGTCCACGAAGCCCGGCAGCACGCAGGCACCGCCAACGTCGATGCGCTCATCGGCCACCTGCCCAGCCGGCCCGACAGATACGACCTGGCCATCGGCGACAACCACCGAGGCGTCGCGCACGAGTCCAAGGAAACCCACGCCCAGGCCCGGGTCGTTGGTAACCAGCAGGCCGATCCTGTCGACCACCAACATCACGAGGTGACCAGCCTGACCGCCTCCGCCAACTCATTGGCGACGTCCACCGACACGTGGGCCCTGTCGTGTACCACCACCTCGCCAGCAACCACCAGATCCGTAACATCGGCCGCTGAGGCGGCAAACACGATCGACGCCATTGCGGTCTCTGCTTCGGCACCTGCCAGACGCACCGAATCCAGTGCCACGGTCACCATGTCGGCCAGTGCGCCCGGCTCCAGTACCCCACCACCGCTCCAGCCAAGTGCCCGGTAACCGTTGACGGTAGCCATGGCCAGGAGGTCGTCGACCCCGTGGGTGCCACGCTCCAGGCTCGCCAGCCGCTCGTCCAACTCGACGGCCCTCGCCTCCTCGAACATGTCGATGACGGCATGGCTGTCGGATCCCAGGCTGAGTGGGGAACCGGCGACTGCCAACGCCCCCGAAGGACCGATGCCATCGGCCAGATCACGTTCTGTGGTCGGACACATGCAGACACCGACCCCGGCGGCACCCAGCAGGCCCACGTCGGCCGGTGTCAGGTGGGTGCCATGCACGGCCGTAAGCCCCTCTCTCAACACACCCAGCCCGGCCAATAGGCCGGTGGGACTGCAGTCGTGGCTGGCAGCACACTGCTCGTTCTCCGTCGGCTGCTCCGAGAGGTGCACGTGCAGGGGTGCCTCCCGGCCCTCAGCCCATGCCGCCACCTCCGCGATCGCCACCGGATCGACGGCGCGGACCGAGTGCACAGCCGCGCCTATCTGTGCCAGTGGTCCCGACCGCAATCCCTCGACCCGCTGCGCCCAGCCATCGACCGATCCGTCCCCGAAACGCCTCTGGTCCTCTCCGAGCGGAAGATACCCGTCTGCCGACAGGCCACCGTGCAAGTAGCAGGAATCCAGCAAGGTGATCCTGATGCCCACATCGGCTGCCGCCGCCAGGATCGCCTCACCCATGGCGTTCGGATTCACATACGGCGTGCCATCAGGCTGGTGGTGGAGGTAGTGGAACTCCCCAACGGCCGACACACCGGACAGTGCCATCTCGCCGTAGGTGGCCCTCGCAAGGGCGTAACAGGCGTCGGGATCCAGGCGACGGGCCACCTCATACATCTGCTCCCGCCAGGTCCAGAAGGTTCCGGCCCCTGCCTGGGTCCGTCCCCGCAGGGCCCGGTGGAAGGCGTGGCTGTGGGCATTGGCAAAGCCGGGCAGGGTGAGGCCCGTTAGCCGTTTTGCACCCGGTGGTGGCGCAGCCACCCCGGCGACAACGGCGGACACGAAGCCATCCGCTGTATCAATGAGGATGCCGGGCTCCACCTGGCCGCGGCCCAACCATGCCGCCTCACACCAGTAGCTGTTCACGAGCCGACCCGGTCCACAAAAGCGGTGATGCGTTCCACAAAGGCGTCGCTGTGGTGGGCCTCGTACTCGTGCCACGTGGAAAGCGTTGTGGGGTCGGCCAGACGCATGGTGGCGACCGTACCAGCGGCCTGTGGTTCCCGAGCCCGCCTAGAGTCCTGCCACGATTGTCGGCATCCACGACCTGGTTCGTGAGCGAATGAGTTACGAAACCGGTTCAACCCACATCGGAATCGACGTCGAGAAGTTTCTCTCCGACGGTCACGGGGTCTGCCAGGACTTCGCACACCTGTCGGTCGCAATCTGCCGGAGCCTCGGGGTTCCGGCACGGTACGTGTCGGGCTACCTGTTCACGGCCAGCGACGAGACCGGGGAAGACACCGGCGACGACGTGGTCGACGTAGAGACTCACGCATGGTTCGAGGCGGCCATTCCGGGACAAGGTTGGATGGCAATAGACCCCACCAACGGCCGCGAGGTTGGGCCCAGGCACGTCAAGATCGGACACGGCCGCGACTACGACGACGTGCCACCGCTGCGCGGCTCGGTGTCAGGTAAAGCCGGGACCGAGGTCGAGACCAGTGTGGAGATCCGCCGAATGGACCCCTCACACCAGGCGACGGTCGTTCAACCGCCTCTGACCCACTCCGACATGGAGCACCCAGGCTTCCAGCAACAGCAACAGCAGGGCCGGTCAGCCGGCTGAGATTCCACCGTCCACCGGCACGATGGCGCCCGTGACGTAACGAGCCTCCTCGGAGGCCAGGAAGAGCACCACCCGGGCAACCTCGTCGGACTGGGCGAGGCGCTTCATGGGGATGGTCGCTTCGGCGAGTTCTTCAAGGTCGGCTGCGGTTGGTGGTGTGTCGCGTTCGGAAACCAACATCGGAGTATCGATGTGCCCGGGAGCCACGGCATTGATGCGAACGCCTTCAACTGCGTGGTCCAGAGCCATTGACCTGGTGATCTGGTGGACCGCACCCTTGGATGCGCAGTAGGCGAGCACCCCTGCCGCGCCCACACCACCCCAGATGGACCCGAAGTTGACGACGGATCCCGACCCCCTGGGAGCCATGTGGCGGAGCGCCGCCCGCGACATGTAGAAGACACCGTCGACGTTGACCGACATCACCCTGCGCCAGTCGTCGTCGTCTGTACCGGGAGCAGCCGCCCTGTGGATCACCCCCGCTGCGTTGACCAGCACGTCGATGCAGCCGTGCGTGGCCACCACTGCGTCGACCGATCCGTCACAGAACTCCGGGTCGCTGACATCACCGACCACCACCACCGCCCCTGTCTCGTGAGCCACCCGGCGTGCACCTGCCTCGTCCCGATCGACCAGCGTGACGACAGCACCAGCCTCAATGAAGGCCCGCACGGTGGCCGCGCCCATGCCCGAGGCGCCACCGGTGACCACGGCGACCTGCCCGGCGAGCGTGCCGCTGCTCACCGGTCCATTCCCTCCAAGGGGTCGAAGTTGACGCCCCCGTAGGTCTGCTCCGTCGGCTGCAGTTCCACCCGGGCGACGTTGACGTACCAGGGAGCTTCCAGGGCGTAGGCGATCGAGGCGGCAACGTCCTCGCTGGTAATCTCGGTGATTCCGGTCTCCTTGAAGTTGTGCCGCAGGTCGGGGTCGTCGATGGCGGCGTCGTAGAACTCGGTGCGTACCCTCCCGGGGCAGATCTCGGTTACCCGCACGCCGGTTCCCGCCAGTTCGAGACGCAGGTTGGTGGACATCAGGTGGATTGCTCCCTTGGAGGCCCCGTAGACACCTGACAGGAGCGGGTAGAGGCCGGCCACGGATCCCACGTTGACGATGTGGCCGCGTCCCCGTTCGATCATCGGTCCGAGAACCGAGCGAACAGCATGCAGGGCAGCAGTCACGTTTGTGTCGATGGTTTGGTCGATGTCGGCCGGGTCGGCATCGGGAAGTGACTGGATGGCCCGACCCACACCGGCGTTGTTGACGAGCACGTCCACCCCGAGGGAGCCGAACAAGCCGTCCATCGCAGCGGTGTCCCGAACGTCGAGCACGTGGGTGGAACACCCGGTGGCGTCGGCCAGGGCCTTGAGCCTGTCCTCGCGGCGGGCGACAGCGTGAACGGTCAGACCCCGTGCGCACAGGTCTGCGACAACGGCCGCTCCGATACCCGCCGAGGCACCCGTAACCAGTGCGGACCTGTAGTCGCTGATCGTCATGGACGACAACCGTAGACCGCCCGGAACAACTACACCCTGAGCCGGTCTGGGTGTACCTTCTCGCCCAACGAATCGCAAGGAGGTGACGCATGCGCGACGAGGCACAGTGCGTAATCGTTGGAGGCGGCGCCATGGGCGTCGGCCTCCTCTACCACCTGGCTCACGAGGGCTGGACCGACACCCTCCTCATAGAAAAGGGGGAGCTCAGCTCCGGATCCACCTGGCACGCTGCCGGCCTCGTAACGAACCTCATCGGCAGCCTCAACATGGCCAAGGTCCACGAGCACGGCGTCCAGCTCTACCAGCAACTCGAAGCCGAAACCGGCCTGTCAACCGGCTGGCACGCCTGCGGCTCCATACGCCTCGCCACCAGCCCCGACGAGGCCGACTGGTTCCACTACGTCAAGGGCATGCTCAACTCGATCGGCGTCGAAGCGCACACCATCGGCCACGCCGACATCAGGGAAAAGCAGCCCCTCATAGACGACCTCGCCGACGTCGTCCTCGGACTCTGGACCCCCGGTGACGGCTGGACCGATCCCACCAGCGCCACCAACGCCATGGCCGCGGGCGCCCGCCAACTGGGCTGTGAGCTCGCCCGCCACACGCTCGTCACCGACATGAACCAACTTCCCGACGGACGCTGGGAGGTGGTTACCGAGCATGCCGGCGAACAGGCCCGGGTAGTCGCCGACCACGTCGTCAACGCAGCCGGACACTACGGCCCACAGGTGGGCGCCATGGTCGGGCTGGAGGTTCCGATCGTCTCGATGATCCACCAGTACCTCATCACCGAAACGCTCCCCGAGATGGTCGATCTTGACTTCGAGCCACCGGTCATCCGCGACCCACGGGCATCGTGCTACTACCGCCGTGAGATCGACAGCCTCCTGGTGGGCCCGTACGAACGCGCCGGAGCCCGTACCTACGGCACCGAGGGCATCGACTGGGACCTCCACTTCCACCTAACCCCACCCAACGTAGAGGTCCTGGCACCCTGGCTGGAACTGGCCGCCCAACGAATACCCGTTTTCGGCGAAGCCGGCATCAAGACGGTGATCAGTGGCCCAATCACCCACACACCCGATGGTGGCTACCTGATGGGGCCGGCGCCCGGCATGCGCAACTACTGGATGTGCGTCGGCTCCTCAATAGGCGTCGCCCAGGGACCGGGAGACGGCAGGTACCTGGCCCAGTGGATGGTGCACGGCCAGACCGAGGTGAACGTGCGCGAGATGGACCCACGCCGCTTCGGCCCATGGGCGACCCTCAACTACACGATCGACAAGTCCACGGACGAGTACCACGAGATGTACCAAGTCCGCATGCCGGGCGAACACCGCTCCGCCGGCCGGCCCCTGGACAAGACCCCCATCTGGGCCGAACTCGAGGCCCTCGGCGCCCAGTGGCAGGACACCTGGGGCTGGGAGAGGGTCACCTACTACGGCCCGGCCGAGGAATTCTCGTGGCGACGCTCCAACGCCTTCGAGGCCGTGGGCGACGAATGCCGCGGGGTTCGGGAGCGCGTGGGCCTAGCCGACCTCACGGCCTTCGCCAAGTTCGAGGTCACCGGCGCCGACGCAGGCGCCCTGCTGGACCGATTGTCGGCCAACCGGCTGCCCACCCGACAGGGCGGCACCCGCCTCGTCCACATGCTCACCGACCTGGGAGGCATTGAGTGTGAGATGACGGTCACCCGTATGAACGACGAACGGTTCTACCTGAACTCGTCGATCTCGGGCGAGTCCCACGACCTGGACTGGCTCGTACAGCACATCCATCCCGGAGAACAGGTGACCGTCACCGACGTGACCGCCAACCTGGGTCTGCTGGCCGTAAGCGGCCCCCGGGCACGCGATGTACTGGCCGGCCTGACAGACGCCGACCTCAGAAACGACGCGTTCCCCTGGCTGACAGGTCAGGAAATCACCGTCGCCGGCGTGCCCTGTATCGCCCTGAGGATGTCCTACGTGGGGGAGTTGGGCTGGGAACTGCACCATCCGATCGACAAGATGCCCGAACTCTACGCAGCGCTGATCGAGGCCGGCACCCCCCACGACATGGTCCACTTCGGCGCCTACGCCATGAACTCGATGCGCATGGAGAAGGCCTACAAGGCCTGGGGCGGTGAGCTCACCACCGAGATCACACCCGTCGAGGCCGACCTGGGTCGCTTCGTGGCCCTCGACCGTGAGTTCGTGGGGCGTGAAGCAGTCGTGGCCCGGCGGGAACTAGCCGGCGATGACAACACCGGCCTGACCATGTTCATCGTCTACTGCGAGGTCGATGCCATCGACTCCGACTGCCGGGGCAACGAGCCCGTTTATGAGGCGGGAACCGACACCATCATGGGCATTACCACCAGCGGAGCCTGGGGCCACACGGTCGGGAGGTCACTCTGCTTCGCCTATGTAGATCCGGCATTCCGGGAGCCTGGCTCGACATTCGAGATCGGTCTGCTGGGGGAACGCCACGTGGCGACCGTGCTGGACAGCCCGGCCCACGACCCGACGAACAAGCGACTCAGAGCCTGAACCAGCAGCAGACAGCGGGGCACAATGACAACTGGGGGCACAATGACAACTGGGGGAACAACGCCAGCACGGGGAACCCGATGAGCGACACCGCCACCACCGAGGAGGTGCCACGGCGCAGGTCCGGTGGTCGCGCGGCCCGGATCGCAGCCCGGGCCGCTGGACCCACCGAGGACGAGAGGGCAGTGCGACCCGGCTATCCCGGTGGCCGCTACTCCCCCCTCACCGAGTCGGACTGTGCGCAGGTCTACGAAGCCGCCCTGTGCCTACTCGAGGACATCGGCATGGCCGGCGCCGTCGAGGAGTTCGTAGAAGTGGTTACGGCTGCCGGTGGTCGACTGGACGAAGACGAGCGCCTCCTCTTCCCCCGTTCAGTCGTGGAACATGCCATTTCAACAGCCGCCAAGACGTTCACCTGGTACGGCCTCGACGACAACCGCTCCATCGAGGTCGGCGGTGACGGGGTCCACTTCGGCACGGCCGGTGCAGCCGTTTCGGTATGGGACCATGACACCCGCCGGCACCGGCCGTCAACACTCCTGGACATCTACGACACCTCCCGTCTCATCGACACGCTCGACCACATCCACTTCCACGGCCGCACCCTCGTCGCAAGAGACATGGTCGACAGCCACGACCTGGACCTCAACACCTCCTACGCGGTGGCCATGGGCACCACCAAGCCGATCGGCATCTCGTACTTCCAACCTGAACACGTCTTCGAGGCGATCGAGATGTTTGACACCATGCTCGGGCGTCGGGGCGCCTTTGCCGAACAGCCCTTCTGCATGGCACACAACACCTTCGTCGTGCCGCCACTGCGCTTCGCCGACGACGCAGCCCGATGCATGGTCGCCCAGACCAGGCTCGGAATGCCGATCAAGTTGGTGTCGGCCGGGCAGGCGGGCGCCACCTCGCCGGCTGCACTGGCCGGATCGCTCGCCCAGGGTCTGGCCGAATGCCTCGGGGCGCTCACGTGCGTCAACCTCCTCAGGCCCGGGCACCCCTGCGTCATGGCCCTCTGGCCATTTGTGTCCGACCTGCGCACAGGCGCCATGAGCGGAGGCTCAGGCGAGGAGGCAGTAATCAACGCAGCATCGGCCCAGGTCTGCAACTGGCTTGGGCTGCCCTCAGGGGTGGCAGCCGGCATGACCGACTCCAAGCTTCCAGACGCCCAGGCTGGATACGAAAAGGGACTCACCGTGGCCCTTGCGGGCCACGCGGGCGCCAACCTCGTCTACGAGTCGGCCGGGATGCTCGCCAGCCTGCTGGCATGCTCGTTCGAGGCCCTCGTCATCGACAACGACATGCTCGGCGCCATCAACCGTTCCATCCGGGGAATCGAGGTCACCCCCGAAACCCTGTCAACCGAGGTGATCCACGATGTCATACACGGACAAGGGCACTTCCTGGGCCATGACCAGACCCTCTCGATGATGCAGACCGAGTACCTCTACCCCGAGGTCGGCGACCGCCTCAACCCCGACAACTGGTATGACGCCGGTTCCAGGTCGGTCGACGAGCGGGCCCGGGAACACGTACAACAGGTGCTCTCGACGCACTTTCCCTCCCACATCCCACCCGCTGTCGATGCCGCTGTCCGGGAGCGGTTCGACATACACCTGCCAGCAAAAGAACTGACCTCCAACAGCCGCTGGTAGCCACCCAGCAGGCCAGATGCCATGCTTGGAGCGATGACACCTCCCACCGAACTTGAACTGATTGCCCGGCTTGCCCTGGCCGTGGCACTTGGAGCGGTTCTCGGCCTCGAACGCGAAACTCGCCACAAGACCGCCGGTCTACGTACCCACACACTCGTAGCACTCGGAGCTGCACTGTTCACGATCGCCGGAGCATTCGCCGTGGTTGGTGTTCAAAACGACCCCTCCAGGGTCGCAGCCCAGGTGGTGACCGGCATCGGCTTCATCGGTGCAGGCGCCATGATCCGCAGCGGTGTGACGATCACGGGCATAACAACGGCAGCAACACTCTGGGTGGCAGCCGCCTTCGGGGTTGCCGCCGCCTTGGGCCTCTACCTGGTGTCCGTGGCAGCGGGAGCAATGGCACTCATCGTCGTTCTGGCCTTTGGGCCCCTCAAGCCCTACGTCCTGTTCGCCCGCTCACGACGTCGCCTCGACATCAGCCACGTGGCGGGCCACGACACCCTCGACGCCCTCATCTCCCAGGTCGGCGACTCCGGCGGACGCCTCAGCGTCATAGAGACATCCGACGAGGACAACATGCGTCGCACCAGCGTGGTCGTGTGGGGAATCACGGCACCGCAGTTGAACAACCTGCTTCGTCGCCTCGCAGACCATGCCGACGTCATCGAGATCAGCCCGCCACCCCCGACCGGTTGACCCAGATGGCCGACCAATTCGCCACCCCGGAACCGAAGCCGTTTGTCGAGGGTTCGGGGCCACGAAACGTCGTGGTCATCCTGCTCGACAGCCTCAACCGGCGAATGCTGGGCTGCTACGGAGGCACCGAGTTTGAGACTCCCAACCTTGACCGGCTGGCAGCCCGATCCCTGCGCTTCGACCGCCACTACTCGGCCTCGCTCCCGTGCATGCCGGCACGCCACGACATCCTCTGTGGCGCATGGGACTTCCTGTGGCGGCCATGGGGATCCATCGAGGTATGGGAGTCCAACATCGCCCGCGAGATGAAGATGAGCGGCGTGGCGACCGGCATCATCACCGACCACCCGCATCTGTTCGAGACCGGTGGCGAGAACTACCACACCGACTTCGGAATGTGGGACTACGTGCGCGGACACGAGGACGACCCGTGGAGGCTGAGAGAGGACCCCTCCTGGGTCGGGACACCTGCACTACCAGCCACAGAGGGCTGGGTCCACAGGGGCTACGACACCTCTCGTACATGGTTCCGGGACGAGGCCGACTTTCCCGGACCGCGGACCATGCAGGCAACCGCCGACTGGCTGGACCGCAACGCCGGACACCACGACCGGTTCTTCCTGTTCGTGGACGAGTTCGATCCCCACGAACCCTTCGACACCCCCGAACGCTGGGCGTACCGCTACCACGACCAGCGTGACGAGCCGCTTGAGATCTGGCCTCCCTACGGACGCAAGGTGATCGAGAAGGGGGTCATCACAACACGTCAGGCCGAACAACTCAGGGCCAACTACGGATCCAAACTGTCGATGATCGACCACTGGCTCGGGAAGGTCCTCGACTCCATGGACCAGAACGGCCTATGGGACGACACAGCGCTGTTCCTCGTAACGGACCACGGCCACTATCTGGGCGAACGCGACGAGATGTTCGGGAAGCCCCTATCCCCCATCTACGACCTGCTCGGAGCCATCCCGATGCTCGTGGCATGGCCCGGGGTCGAACCCGGCGACCGCGGTGCACTCACCACCAGCGTCGACGTCCACGCCACCCTCACCGACCTCTTTGACCTGGAGACCGAGCACCGCACGCACGGTGTGTCGCTACGAAGCGTGATCGAGGGAACCCGGCCCACGGCACGCGACCACCTCCTACAGGGCTACTTCGGACGCGAGGTCAACGTCATCGACAAGGACGGCAAGTACATCCGTGGGGTCGAGGGTGAACAGACCGACGTGAGCGTCTGGTCGAACCGGTGGTCGACGATGCCCGTCCACGCGTTCCCGCGGCTGAGCCTCGCCAGGCCCGACGACAGGGCGACACTCGACCACATGCCGGGGAGTGATGTGCCGGTCATCCGGCAGCCGTTCACCGCCGACGACCTGAACAGCGGCGCTGTCTACCTTGCAGGGCGTACCTCCGGAGCAGTGTCCGAGCTCTACGACGCCTCCGACACCGAGGAATCCGAGGACCTCGCCGACTCAAGCCGTTCCGACCACTACGTGGACCTACTCCGCCACGCCCTCACAGAGGTTGAAGCCCCTACCGAACAGTTTGTGAGGCTCGGCCTCAACTGAGCCCGAAGACCTCAGCCTGCTACCAGGTGTCCGACCGGGCCGTTCGGGTCGACAAACTCGCCGATCTCCGACCATGGAACCGTCACCCTCGGCGCCCCGAGGACACCCGGCCCGACCTGGTAGCGGTCAAACAGGAGGACCACCCCTTCTGCACTGAGTGCAAGGTGCTCGAAGTTGGATTCTTCAACCGCAAGGCCATCGGGCCAGACCACGTTCTCACCAAAGCGTTCCACCAGGTCGACGATGGCCACCCTCGCGAGCGTCTCCAACCACGGACTGTCGTCATAGAAGACATCCAGCGGGCCCACGAGGCTGCCGTCGACCAGGTCGACCACAACCGCGTCCACCCACTGGTCTCCGCTGGCAGCGCCACCCCATTCAACGGTCAGGTCGTACTCGACACTGACAACCCGGGTATCAAGCAGTGACACGATGCCACCTCCGAAAAGGTGGCTCGGCTCCACGCCGGAGGACTCGTCCTCGAACAGGTCAGCTGCGAACAGGGCCCTGGCGTGCTCAACCGGCTGTCGCAGCAGGGCATCGACGCCAGTTGCCACGCCATCACCGTCCACGGCCGGAAATGCCATGTCGAAGGTTCCGTCGGGTTCAATCGTGCCGGTCAACCGCTCGACTGACAACAGCGGTGTTGCCGGAAGGAATATCCACGAGCCGGCGGACGATACCGCCGGAGGTGCGAGCGTGGCGGTGGAGTCGGCAGTTCGCCACGAGGTGGTGGTTGAGGCGACAACAGCCTGGTCCTGAGCATCCGAAAGCCCACGGCCACCATCGGTTGCACAACCCGGCAAACCCCAGACAAGCACGACCACGGCTGCTGTGAGGATCGACCTTGCGGACCGGCTGCGCACGGCCGCAGGGTAGCCACAGGTCCATCCCGACAGGGGTCGGCCCCTAGTCGACCCACATGACTGTCCAACCGGTCGCGGCGGCGCCACCCACCCCCGTGAGGCTCTTAGTACCATCACATCGTGCGACCACGAAGAAAACGGCTGTCCAACGACCCGGGCCCAGACCAGATGCTGCTTGACCTCGTCAACAGCCTCCGCGACGTTGAGGACCGTTTGTCCGCCCTGGAGAACCGCTTCGACTCGCTTGATGAACACGCCACGAACAGCGACGACGACGCAGTCATGGAGCTTCGCCTCCACGCCGCCCGCCTGTCCGCCGAACTGTCGAGGGTAACCGTTGAACTACGCGGCCGAATCGCAGAACTGGGAAACCAGGCAGGCCTCGCCTTCGAAGACGAACCGCCCACACCCGCTCTTGCCGACGACGAGGCCTTTGAGGACCTCAGCGCAGACTCACCGGCCCGGGCGCCTGCAAGCCAGCGCACGAGCGGCTGGCAACCGGCCAGCTAGGCGACAGCCGGGCCCTCTGCCAACCAACCTTCCAGATCGGCCCTGTCAGCTGGCCCTATCGGCCAGGACAGCCACCAGTTCCTGCATGCGGGCCTGGATGCGCCCGAACTCCAGCCAGTCGGCCGGATCCTCGGCGAGGGCACCGGCCGCGGCAGCCTGGAGCCGTTCTATATCGGCCACGATCGTGGCCACATCACCAGCCACGGCCTCATAGACACCACCTGAGGGTTCGCCAGAAGCGGGTGAAGTGGATCCGTCCTCGCCATCACCTTCGGGCGACTCCGCCACGACGGCTCCGCCGAACACATCGCTCAGGTCGGCCCCGGTCAGGTCCTCGAGGGCCTCCTGGAGTGAGTTGGCCATCACGACCCGTTCACCTACCGAGGCGATCACACGCTCCAGTTCGGGCACGGTTCTGTCGCCCTCGGCCTGAACGTAGAGCGGCCTCACGTACAAGATCGAGTTGCCGATCGGCACGAGCAGAAGCTCACCGAAAAGCACCGAGGAACCACGCTGGCTCAGGAGGGTCTGGAGACTGGCGACCTCCTCGTCGTTGCGGATCCGCTCCTCTGCCAGGGCGGGGCCGTCAAAGTTGGAGGTCGGCGGGCGGAAGACGATTGCCTCCCCGTAACTTCCACCGTCGCTTCGACCCACCACGTAGGCGGCAAGCTCTTTTCGGGCATCATCCTCGTCGAGAGGAACGAACGCCCTCATGATCACGAACTCGGCACCGTCGCCGGCGCCGTCGGGGATGTCGACCATCGTGCGGTACGGGGGCATCCGGGCATCGCGGGTTCCAGAAGCAATGCCCTGTTCATCCCTGACGGTCAGGTTGGCTGCGCCCTGCCCGGTACGACCCGGATCCTGGGATACAGCCCACTCGGCTGCCCGCTGGTAGAAGTTCTCAGTGTCACTGACGTGGTAGGCGCCCCAGAGTGTGGTCTGGATCCGGAAGTAGTCCTCGGCATAGCGCAGGTGCTCGACAAGAGATGTGGGCATCTCTGACATCGGTGTGAACAAGCCCGAGAACGCACCCTGGTAGGTCCTGATCAGAGGATCGTCGGGCTCGGCAACGTAGAAGGTGACCTCACCGCTGAAGGCATCGACCACCGCCTTCACCGAGTTGCGCATGTAGTTGAACCGGCGAGGCAGGTCGTCGTTCGCCGGTAGGTCCTCGACCGGCGCCCGCTGCGAGTAGGGATACCGGTCGGTGGTCGTATAGCCGTCGACCACGTAGGAGATACCACCGTCGACGAGCACCGGATACGGATCGGCGTCGAAGTGGAGGAACGGAGCCAACTTCTCTACCCGCTCACGCACGTCCCGCACGTAGAGGACCCGGGAGTCGTCGGTGATGAAGTTGGAGATCAGCGGCTCAATCTGGCCGAACCTGAGGGCGAAGGCCACCTTGCGCAGCATCGACCCCATCTGGACGCCGCCCTCGCCTCCAATCTCGGAGTACCGGACCGCCCTGGTCTCCTGGTTCTCGTCGGTGTAGTCGACCTCGTCACGGCTGGCGCCGACGACTGCATAGCCCTCGAGGCCCTCACCGACGTATATCTGTGGGGTGTCGAGGGCCACATCGACGCCCTCGTCGATCGCAACCGGCAAGTCTCCGATGATGAAATCGGGGTCTCCGGAGCCCTTCACCCGGCTGACCGGTGCCATCGCGACGCCGTAGCCGTGGGTGAAGGCGACGTGCTGGGCCTCCCATGAGCGGGTCGTGTTGAGGTCGAGTTCACGGGCGCCGAGGATCACCTGGGTCGCCTCGCCGTCAATCTGGTACCGGCCGTCGTCGAGGATCCCGCTGAACTGGTAGAACTCGCGCTCACCCTGGAGACGGTCGAAGGTGGCCTGCACGATGAGAGGGTCGAGTATTCGGATGTTCTGCACGGTCGTGACGTTTGCCCGAAGGTCGACAGCTGTGATCTCGGTGTCGAAGTCGTCGATCGTCACCTCCTGGATCCTGTCAAGCCCGTAGGCAATCCTCGTGGCCTCGATGTTGCGCTCGATGTAGAGCGCCTCCTTTTCGGACTCGGCCGGTTCAACCCTGAGGCCCTGTACGACCGCCGGGTAGATGCCACCCATGACCAGCGCCACGAACGACCACAGGCCAACGGCAAGCGTCGGCAGCACCCAGCCCCGCCGCCGGATGTTCACCAGCAGCAGTACGACGGCCAGCAGGGAGATCAGGATCAGCAGGTTCGTTGCAGGAAGTTCTGCATTGACATCGGTGTACGAGGCGCCGTCGACCACCCCCCGGGTTGACGTCGTCAGCTCGAATCTGGCCAGCCAGTAGTCGGCGGCCTTGACCATGGCGATCACACCGAGCAGCACCGAAAGGTGGGCCTTGACCTGGGGCTTGACCCTCTCGCCGATTGTCTGGAACCTGATGCCACCGTTCAGGTAGTGGGAGATCGAGGTGATGACGAGGGTGACGAGAAACGTCGAGAAGAGCCAACCCACCACGAAGGTGAGCAACGGCAACTGGAACACGAAGAACCCGATGTCGCGCCCGAACTGTGCATCAACGGCGCCGAAGTCGACGCGGTTGGTGTAGAGCAGCCACTCCTGCCACCTGCCCGAGACGCCGAGCCCGGCGATGAGCGAGAAGAGGCCTGAGACGCCCAGGCGCAGCAGCCTGCCGCGGCCCCCCACGATGAGGTGGTAGTGGACCAGAAGATCCTCTTCGGGGCCGGGCGGTCGTACAGCCGGAGCCAGCCGTTCCGCGATGACCAGGTTCCCGAACAGGATTCCGAAGAACAGCACCGCGAAGAGGACAATCAACACCACCTGGGCGCCGAGCACCGACGTGAACACGTCGCGGTGACCGAGTGAGTCAAACCACAAAAAGTCGGTGTAGAAGCTGGCCAGGCCCCTGAGCGACACCATGGCAATGAAGAAGACGGCCACCCCACCAAGGGCCATGGCCCGGAACCTGCCTGATCGGGCCAGCTGGCCCCTGCGGGGCATCGAGCGGGGCCGTGGTGGTGGTGGTGCATCCTCGGGGCGCATCACGGCAGCCTAACGGCGGTTCCGGTTGGCCCTACCGGCACCCGTACAGGTGAACCGGTACCTACCCGGATGTAGCCGGAAGCGCCAGGGCATCAGCGTTACCACCCAGTTCAGTCAGTACGGCCAACGCCTCGTCCAGGTTCCTGACACCCTCGACCCTGAGGTCACCTGCAACGTCGCGGGCATCAGACACCTCGTGTTCCGGAACCAGGAACAGGTCAATCCCGGCCCGGCGGGCGGCAACCACCTTCTGCCTGATTCCACCAATGGGGCCAACCACGCCGTCAAGGTCGATCGTGCCGGTGCTGGCGACACGGAGGCCCGCTGTCAGTTCACCGGGCGTCAACACCTCGAGAAGCGCCAGGGTCAGGGCGAGGCCGGCCGAGTTTCCACCCACCTTGTCGGTCCGGATACCCACGTCGATCGGGAGGTCCTCGACGTCCTCCCAGCGTGTCTGAGGACCAATGCCGAGGAACCCGACAGTCGGATCATCGTCTCGTGCTGCCAGTTCCACAACCACTGTCCTGGGGTTGTCGCCGTCAAGGCCCTCGATGAGGATCTCAATCCTGTCACCCGGCGAACGTCCCTTGACGAGGGCCACCAGTTCCTCGACGTGCATGGTCGCGACGCCGTCGATTGCCACGATCACATCTTCGGTGGTCAGGTGGGCGGCGGCGGGGTCTTGAACCGAGGCCATGCCGACACCTGTTGCAACGAACGGATCAAGGCCCAGGTGCCTCAACGCAACTGCCTCGGCCGTGGACTTGGAGACCCGCATCAACTCGATGTTGAACTGGCGGTTCTCGTCGCGGCTCCGGTCACCCAACACCGACTCCTGGTCGACAAGGAGGTCGGCGTCATCGACGAAAGCCCACAGGTACTCCCAACCGTTCACCGTCGAGTCCTGTCGGACAGTGGTGAAGTACACCTCACCGGCAGCCGGAAAGGCCTCACCCTTGAGTACCACGATGCGATGAGACAGAGCGTTGACGGTTCCGGGCCTGAAGATGAAGTAGGGCAACCTGACGAACGTCATCGCCATGGCTGCCAGACCGATGAGGAGCAGGGCAACTGCAACTACCGGCCGCACCTGCCGGGAGGTGCTGCCAGGCGCGTCAATGCCTGGCTGTAGCCTGTCTTCTGCCGTGTTCACGCTGTTCGTAACCACCCTGTTCCCGGGCCTCGCCCTCGTTGCCCTGCTGGTTCTACACGCCCGGACGGTCAACGGGTCACCAATCGGGGCCAGAACCATCCACATGGCCGGTAGGGCCCAGCCTGCCACGACAACGGACAGGTCGTGGGGCAGGCAATCATGAGCACCCAACAGGAGCATGAGTACGCAGTTGACCGGCCATGGGGTGCGGCGGCCCTGTCAGGACTGTGGTTCCACCCACCCCACAAGGTGGTTACCGGAAAGCGGGCCAGAATCCGGTGGTGGCACAGGCTGCGCTCACTCGTCCTGCTCACGGCACTCGTGATTGTCGGCGGAGTCGCGCTTGCCACCGTGATTGGCGTAATTGTCATCGGAGCCGGCTTCCTGCTGGAACAGGCCATCGGCTGACCGGTGACGGCCCGCCACGAGCACACGGAACCGCCACCGACCGCAGACAGCGCACTCCGGCGCCAGCAGGCGATCCTTGCCGGGCACACGAGGGACCCCCGGGAGGCCCGTCGACACCTTGTCGATGTCGACCCCCCAGTCCGATCCGCCGCAATCGGCGCGCTCGACCGGTTGGGCTGCATCACTGACGCTGAACTGGGTACCTCTCTGAGCGACCCGTCACCACAGGTTCGACGACGGGCACTCGAAATCGTCGCCACCACCGCCCACCCGAGCGGAGGCCCAGGCCTCGTGGCCCTCCTCTCCGACAACGATTCAGGAGTAACAGAGGTTGCCTGCTGGGCCGCAGGTGAGAGAAGCGACCTTGCCGACCTGACCGTCGCACTGCTCAGTGGCATCGCCGGCAACCACGAGGACGCTCTGTGCCGCGAAGCGGCCGTTGCCTCCCTCGGGTCCCTCGCCCACGAGGCCGGGCTGCCGGTAGTCCTCGACGCCCTACAGGACCGACCACCGGTTCGACGTAGGGCAGTGCTCGCGCTCGCCGCATTCGAAGGCCCCGACGTCGAGGCAGCCCTGGAACGGGCACTCGATGACAGGGACTGGCAGGTTAGTCAGGCAGCCGAGGACCTGCTTGGAGAATCGACGCGGCAGCGCCTACCGGCTACCGCCGAGGATCGATAAACATGGCCCGCATCGCCTCAAAGGACTCGATGCACTGACCGGCACCCATCACGACACACTCCATGGGAGCCTCAACATGGGTGACCGGTATTCCGGCCTCATCGGCCAGACGCTTGTCGAAACCACTCAGGAGGCTGCCACCACCTACCAGGTGGAGGCCCTGCACGAGCAGGTCCTGTGCCAGTTCGGCGGGCGCCTGGGCAAGGCATGACACCACCGAGTCGATGATCGCCGAAACGGGCTCGTCGATTGCCCGACGGATCTCGGCCGGGGTCAGGACAATCGTCTTCGGAAGACCAGTGACGAGCTCGCGGCCGCGCACCTCGGCACGCATCTCACCTGTCGTCTCTGCGGCGGAGCCGCAGACCAACTTGATCTCCTCTGCGGTCACCTCTCCGATCGCAACGCCGTACTCCCTGCGGACATAGGCCTGAATCGCAGCATCTATGTCGAACGACCCGATCCTGAGGGCCTCAATCGCGACAACCCCTCCGAGGGACAACAGCGCCGACTCGGAAGTGCCACCACCAATGTCGACGACCATGTTGCCGACCGGTTCGCTGATCGGCAGGTTGGCTCCGATCGCCGCCGCAAGTGGCTGTTCGATCAACTGTGCGTCAGCCGCACCAGCGCTCTTGGCCGCCTCGGTGACCGCACGTCGCTCAACCGCCGTGATTGCCGAGGGCACACACACCAGGACCTTGGGGCGGTTCAACCGGCTCACACCGACCCGCTCAAGCAGGAGCCGGACCATTCGCTGGGTCACATCGAAGTCCGTGATGGCACCCTTCCTGAGAGGCCTTACGGCCACAATGTGGGCTGGAGTCCGTCCGATCATCTTCCAGGCGTCACGGCCCATCGCCAGGACCTCACCGGTCCGCTGGTTCATGGCGATCACCGATGGTTCAGCCAGGACGACGCCCTCACCGCGTGTGTAGACGAGGGTGTTCGCGGTACCGAGGTCTATCGCAAGGTCGCGTGCCATCTCAGGACGAGTTCTCGGTCTTGCCGGTCTCGTCGTCTCCGATAATCCGCACTGCACTGGAGCTGTACGAACCAGGGTGCTGATCACGGTTCAACTTTCGCAGCGTCCTTCGAAACTCGTCGGGATCGACGTTGTGCTTCCTTGGGCGGCTCAACAACCAGACCAGTGTCGACCCCAGCCCCGCCATGATCATGGCCCCGAAGAGAAACACGAGGCTGGAGTTCATACCTGGCCTCCTGGAGCGTCGACAGGTACCGACCCGGTGGAACCGGGAGGCCATTCCAGGTCGTCCAGGTCGACAAGATGCTGAGCACCGGTTCCCCAGTGCTCACCACCGTCCCACGTCTCAAGTTTCCAGATCGGGACGGTTGCCTTCACGGCGTCGATGCAGAATCGACCTGCCGAGAACGCCTCACCGCGATGGGCAGAGGACACCACGACCACCACGGCAGCCTCTCCGATCGGGACAGAACCGACCCGGTGCAACAGCGCGATGCGGGCAACCGCCGGCCATCGCCGACGCGCCTCTTCGGCCACACGGAGGAGCCTTGGTACTGCCTGCTCCTCGTAGGCCTCGTACACGAGTCCGGTCACATCCACGCGACCCTCCGCGTGGTCCCGGGCGTTGCCGCTGAACAGGACCACGGCGCCACAGTCGCGTCGGCCCGCCCACCTGAGGGCCTCCTCGACGGGGAGGGGTTCCTCAATGAGACCGAGCCACGTTTCGGAGTCGACTGGCGCCGTGGATGACATCGTCGTCATGGTACGACCACCACCCGGCTGACCGACGGCAGCCTGTCCGTACGGTTAGGTGTAACTACCGGACCGATATGAGTACCCCCCGACATGGCCCTACGATGCCACCGTGGATCTACCCGAAATGCCCGAACCTGACGATGAGGACCCCTCGATCGAAGACCTGATGGCCCGGGTCTTCGGTGGCTCCTTCGGAGACATGCTCGGAGGGGCCCTTGAGGCCATGGAGAACCAGGGAACAGACGGGTCTGCTGCCCGCCAGCTGGCAATGACGATCGCTACAGGTGGCGAGAGCGAACCCAACGTGGATCCGACGGTCAGAATGGAATACGAAGCCCTAGCACGGGTCGCAGAACTCCATGTCGCCGACCAGACCGGCCTCCCAGCAGGCCGGAAGGGGCCGGCAACGGTTGAACCGGTCTCCAGGGCAGTCTGGGCAGCCCGCATGGTCGACACACTTCTACCCCTGCTCGGTCGGGTGTCCGGGTCACTCCACGCCGGTCCCGACCCCGACCACGAATCCGGTCCCGACCCCGACGGCGACCCTACGACCGCGTGGCTGGCCGGGTTGATGGAGGCGATGGCACCGCTGTTGTCGAACCTGACGACGGGAACGATGGTCGGCCGCCTGGGATTCCGCAACCTCGGAACCTACGACCTGCCAATCCCGAAAGACCCGACCTCACTGGGCGCCGACCGCCTCATGTTGATCGTCCCCAACATCGAGACCTTCGCCACCGACTGGAGCATCCCGGCCGCAGACCTGCGGCTCTGGGTCTGCCTGCACGAACTCACCCACCACAGCGTCCTCAGCGTCCCCCATGTGGGTGACACCCTCACCGGCCTCCTGATCCGCCACGCCGGGGCATTCCGCAACGACCCCTCGAAACTGGAACAGCACCTGGGCGGGATCGACCCGATGGCGGGGCCCGACGCCATAGCCCAGCTCCAGCAGATCCTTGATCCCGAGATAGTCCTCGGAGCGGTCAGGTCACCTGACCAGGAGGCCCTGCAGCCGAGAATCGAATCGCTGGTAGCGGTCCTCATCGGCTACGTGGACCACGTAATGGACGAGATCGGCGGCCGCCTCATCGCGACGTATCCGATGGTTACCGAGGCACTACGGCGCAGGCGGGTCGAGACCAGTGGCGCTGACCGGTTTGTCGAACGGATTCTGGGCCTGAACCTGACCCAGGCACGGGTGGACCGTGGCAGTGCGTTCATCTCCGGCGTGGTCGATCGGGCCGGCCCCGATGCCCTGGAGCGCCTCTGGGCGAAGGAGTCCCATCTTCCGACACCGAACGAGGTGGACGCCCCGGGCCTCTGGCTGGCCCGCATCGACCTGGGCGAGGACCCCGACGGATTGAACACGTCCGCGACCTAGCTGCACCCGGCCATCACGGAGGAGGCTGGTCGCCGTCATTCCGGTTCCAGAAGCCGAGCTGGCCGTCGGGACGATCGGGGTCAACCGGTGTGTCAACCCTCCTGGCTGCCCGTGACCCTGCCAGGTACCACACGAGGGCGAGCCCCGTACCCAGGGCCACCAGCCCGTAGCCGAGCTCTGCCGGCAGTGGAACCACGACCGCCACAAACGCACCGGCCGCCCAACTCAACTGGAAGCGGCCCTCGAACCTGCTGAACGTCCGACCGTGGTTCGCATCGGGTGCGTCGCGCTGCACCAGCGAGTCAAACGCCAATTTGGCGGCGGCTGACGACCCCGCCACCATCACCGCCAGGACCATGGCCCCCCTGACGGCTCCAATCCAACTCGCAACGACACCACCCAGCATTGCCGCCACCAGGACGCCTGTGATGATCCTCTCCTCACTGGCCGTTCGACGAAGGCGCGGAGCAAACCATGCACCGAACAGAGCACCGACACCTGCACAAACAAGCACTGCTCCAAAGTGCCAGACCGGTGCGCCGGGACTGCCCAGGATGTCCTGGCCACGCGCAACGCCGACCGCCGCTCCAACCGCCCGGCCGGAGCCGTCGAGGCTGAGGCCCTCATCACCTCCCCTGAACTCAAATGCCAGCAGGAACGTCATGAAGCCAACCGCTGCACGCAGCATCGCCATTGCGGAAGCGGCCATGAGGATCCCGGCCTGTCGCAACTCGGCCCGCTCATCTGCCGTTGCAGGCCGATCCGCCACCGTGACACGCGGCAACTGGACGGCAAACAGGGCGGTGGCCACGAAGCCGACCATCGCTGCGTTGGCAGCCCATGAGGCCGCACCGAGCATCGCCAACCCACCTATGCCGGCTCCAACCATACCGCTGATGGCGCTCAGCAGGGCCAGCTTGGAGTTGGCCTCCACCAACTCCAGGTCGGACCTCACGAGCTTGGGAACGACGGCGCTCTTGGCCACCGAGTAGCCCTTCTGGAGGATCAGGAACCCGAATGCCTCGGGAAAGAGGAGCAGGCCGTCAATGTGTCTCGCCATGAGGTACGCCAGGGTGGCCCGGCCCAGCACGGTGAAGAGGATCATTCCCCTGCGACCACCGCGGATGCGGTCCACGAGGGGGCCAACCAGCGGTGTGACTACGGCAAAGGGTGCGATCGTGAGCACCAGGTAGAGGCCGACCCTCCAGCGGGCGTCATCGGGGTCGATGGAAAAGAAGATCGACCCGGCAAGCGCAACGGCGATCATGGCATCTGACATTGCCCCCAGCGCGTGGGTACGAGCCAGCCTCGTGAACGGGCTGGCTACAGGGCGAGGTGCGGGTTGGTCCGCTGTGTCCACGGCCCAAGGCTACGGGGCCGGATCTCAGGGCAGCCCAGGTTCGTACTTATATCCAAGACCCCTGATGGTGACAATGCGCTCGGGCTTCTTCGGATCCAGCTCTATCCGGCCCCGCACCCGCTTCACGTGGACGTCCAGGGTCTTGGTGTCGCCCACATAGTCGTCACCCCAGACGCTGTCGATCAGCATGTCGCGGGTCAGCACACGACCGGCGTTCTCGATGAGCAGGGCCAACAGCTCGAACTCCCGCAGAGGCATGGTGACCGGTTGGCCTCGGACAACCACCTCGTGGCGCTCCGCATCGACGCTCACATCGCCCACGACAACTGCCTGGGCACTGTCACGCTCCGGGGATTCCACTGCTGTGGTCTCCCCTGCGCGCCTCAGCACCGCCCGCATTCTGGCAACCAGTTCCCTCAACCGGTACGGCTTGGTCACGTAGTCATCGGCACCGATCTCGAGGCCGACGACCGTGTCGATCTCAGCCCCCTTGGCGGTGACCATGATTATCGGGACATCGGAGCGTGTACGGATCTCCCGACAGACGTCGATTCCCGATAGCCGGGGCAACATGAGGTCCAGAAGAATGAGGTCGGGCTCATGCCTGCCGAATGCCTCAAGGGCGGCAATCCCGTCCGATGCCATCTCGACCTCGAACCCCTCGCGGCGCAGGCCGACGTCGAGCGCGTCGGCAAAGGACTCCTCGTCCTCCACGACGAGAATCCGTACGCCGACCATCAGGCCACCGCCGCCCCGGCTGGCAGCCGTACCAGGACCGTCGTTCCACTGCCCTCCGTGGAGGACAGGTCAACCCGACCACCGTGAGCGTGAACGACGTTTCGGACAATGGACAGACCCAGACCGGTGCCCCCGGTTTCACGGGTTCGGGCACGATCTACGCGGTAGAAGCGCTCGAACACCCGCTCAATGTCACGTTCGGGGACTCCGATGCCCTCATCAGCTACCTCGAACCGGACCCCGTCGTCATCTGACCCGAGACCAACCGTGACCTTGCCTCCGTCATCTGAGTACTTCACCGCATTCTCAACCAGGTTCCGCATCATGCTCACCATCTGGTTGCGGCTGGCCTCGAGATGGGCGCCTGAGCCGACCTCCAGACGGATACCGATACCGCGCTGTTCGGCTATCGGCAACACCCGCTCAACCACCTGGGCAGCCAGCCCCGCCAGATCCAGCAGTTCGACCCTGTCAGGTGACTCCCCCTCGATGCGGCTGAGGTCCAGGAGGTCCTCGATTATCGAACCCACACGCTGCGATTCGGTTTCGATACGGGCTGATAGGCGACCAACGACATCCGGGTCGGTCTCGGCCGCGAGGGTCTCGGCCAACAGGCTGAGGGCCCCGATGGGGGTCTTCAACTCGTGGCTGACGTTGGCCACGAAATCCCTACGAACCGACTCCTGACGACTTCTCTCGGTGATGTCCTCGAGAATGACAACCGCTCCCACCACGCCCACGCTGCCATCATCAGACTGCAGTGGCCTGGCGACAACCTGGAGGATGTGGCTGGATGAACCGGGTGTACGTACCTGTTCGGAGGACGACCCACCGGCAGCCGCGGCCACGAGTCGCTCCACCACGAGGCGGCCGACCACACCGTCGACCCAGGAATCCACCAATGCATCTGCCGTGGTGTTGCGATAGACGGTTCCGCCGTTCTCGTCGGCGACGACGATTCCGAGGGGGATCACGTCGAGCACCCTGCCCTCGTGACTGTCGACCAACCCTGCGGGAGCCCCGGTCGGCTCAGCCCCGGCATCACCTGCAGGTGCCCCCGGGGCACCCCTCCGTCCGAGCAGGAATCCCAACCCGAGGGCCACGATGACGAGCGCCGCCGTCAGAAGCATCGTCGACCCGATCCGATGAAGACATCCCGCCGGTGCCCGACAGGAAATTCCACGTCGAGAGGCGTGGTTGGCGCTGTCGCGCTCAGGCTCAGATCCGTGTGTCGTCGCCCTCGTCGAAGTAGTCGAGTCGGTCCACTGGCATGATCACCGCCGAGGCCACGTTCAGCGCATGCGCGGTAACGCGCTTGAGGAAGCGGTACAGCAGGGCACGGGGCACGGCCGTCAGGGCGGTCTCCGAGGAGTGGATCAGGTCGTTGATTCGACTGTCGTACTCGCGTCGCAGTTCGCCGCCGCGCTGGATGTAGGCGCGGGTTCGGTCCTCGTCCCTGACCGAGAGAATCTCGCCCACAAGGGCAATTCGTGTCGATACCTCGTCACGGTAGGCGAGTATCTGGTCGATGTCGTCTGATCCGGCGAACGACACGCCCTCCTCGGCCATATCGAAGATGTTCTTGTTGTAGTCGCCGATCCTCTCCAGGTCCTTGATCATGTTCATGATCACCAGCACCTCGGGTGTGTCGGCACCACCGTGAACCGAGGCGTGCACAACCAACTCACGGCGGATCTCCATCTCGGTGACGTTGATCTGCCGGTCGGTTCGACGCACGTCCTTGGCAACGGTCTCGACCGCACCACCTGTCACGGCGTTCATCGCCAGGTCAAAGGTGTGACGGGCATCTGTGACCATGCGCTGCACCTTGGCATCAATGGAATCGAAGCCGGACTCGCCGGAGCCACGGAAGAAGCTCATGACCATGGTTGTGGGTTCCTTCCAGGAAGGTTTGGTGTGGGGTTCATCGGAGGACAATTACGACTACCAGTGGCAGCACCACGAACATGCCGATCGTATAGAAAAGCGCCGCACTGCGTCGTTCGGCAGCTGCGTCGGCCAGGGCTGTCGCCAGGCGGATTGGAAGGTTCCGCATGGCCGACACCGGGTAGAACAGCAGGATTCCGCTGACGTTGAAGAGGGTGTGCACCACCGCAACGGTGACCGCAGCCGGACTACCCGTGGCTAGAGAGGCCAACAGAGCGGTGACCGTCGTCCCGACATTGGCACCAAGGGTCACCGGATAGATGTTCGGCAGGGTCAGGACCCCCGAGGCAGCCAGTGGCACGAGCACCGAGGTCGTGATCGACGATGACTGGACGGAAACGGTGATGACCATGCCGATCATGATCGCCACGAACCCCGAGCCCGCTCCGAGCGCCCTGTTGATCGCCACCTCGACACGGTCGGCGACCAGCAGGCGCATGTTCTTCGTGATGTAGGCCAGGGCCAGGAAGATGAAGGCAAGGCCGACGACGATCATCAACGCGCCCTTGACGTCACCGTGGGCACCCAGGTCCGAGAGCCAACCCTTGACCCAGCCGGCTGGCATCTTCACCGCCGTCTTGAGCGGGCTCTTGAACGAGGCGCCCGAGCTACCGATGACCATGTCCGTTATCCAGTCGGCCGACCGGGACAGGTAACCCGTAAGCAGTTCGATCGGCAAGAACACGATCACCGCCAGGATGTTGAAGAAATCGTGGACCGTGGCAGCGGCGAAGGCCCTTCGGAACTCGTGGTCACGACGCAGGTGACCGAGGGAGGCGAGCGTGTTGGTGACCGTCGTCCCCAGGTTGGCGCCCATGACCATTGGAACGGCATCGTCGATCCCGACCACGCCGCTGGCCACCAATCCGACGATCACCGAGGTCGATACGGACGAGGACTGGACCAGGACGGTTGCCAACAGGCCCACGAAGAGGCCACCCAACGGGTTGGACACCCCCTCGAAGAGGCCGTCCACGAAGTCCTTGCCAAGACCCTTGAACCCATCTCCGAGCAGGCTCACCCCCGTCAGGAAGAGGTACAGGAGCAGCACGACGAGAACAGCCCGTACTGATGTAGCGACATCACCCGCACCACGGCCCCCGGTTTCGGCTTTTGCCACGGTCGTCTCCGGGACCCAACTCGTCTCAGACATTGCCGGAAACCTAGACACCCCGCGTTGCCACAAGCTGAACCTCAGGTGAACAAAACCGGAATTGTGGGGTTGGTCCGGTCCTTTACGGTGACTTTCGGTTCCGTGTGGGAGAAATAGCGTACCGAGAGCAGGATGCAACAGATTCGGGGCCCCATGAACACGATTCAACTTCACAACAACTGGATGACCCGGGCGAGGTGTGCAAACACCGATCCGTCGCATTTCTTCCCCAGCGACGGCGTAGGGGTGGAGTTGGCCAAGAAGACATGCGCCGGTTGCCCGGTCGCAGAACAGTGCCTCGAGTATGCACTCACCCACCGGGTGGAACACGGGGTCTGGGGTGGCTGCTCAGAGAGGCAGCGTCGCCGGATCCGCAGGCAACGGCGGGAGGTCGCAGCCACAGCGGCCTGACCGCCTACGGGGGCGGGCCCCTCAACGCCCCCTTCTCGGCAGTGGCCCCGACATCGTCGGGGTTGCTGTCGCGTGCCGGGGCCAGAGGTTCAGGCGTCTTCTTCCTCCTCGTAGCCGAGATCCCAGAAGACCAGCACGTTCTCTCGTTCGGCATCGCGGTTGATGCGTTCCCGGTTGCGCCGAAACTGTGGGTCATGGGGCGGCAAAAGCATCAGCCGTGCGTTGATGCGGTCACGGAACGACTCGACCAGCTGCCGATCACCAAAGGTGGACCTGACCTCCCAGTGGGGGGCCACAGGTCCGAGGTAGACGACCGTGACATCACCTACCGGTGGCTGAGGCTCGAGTTCTATGGCGGTGTCGGTCATGAGCCGTTGCTGGCCTCAGGATCGGCGTCTGCCGCATCAACCTCCTTGGCGCCCTCTGCGAGGCCCTGCTGGAGTTCCTTCTGGGCGCGGCCCAGGTTGCGTGCCAACTTCGGGAGTTGGCTGCCGCCGAAGAGCACGACGCCGACTACCAGGACAATGAGCAGCTCGTTGGTGCTGAGAAATGCAATAGCGTTCATGGCGGCACTCTAACCGCCGTTGACGCAGGTGGGTCAGCCGGCCTGCGCTGCAGCAGTTGCGCGCTCGAGCGCACGTTGGCGCCGAATGCGACGACGCTCCCGTTCGCTCATGCCACCCCAGATGCCGAACTTCTCGCCGTTCTGGAGTGCGAACTCGAGGCAGTCCGTTCGGACCACGCATGCACGACAGACATCCTTGGCCTCCCGGGTGCTCGCACCACGCTCGGGGAAGAAGAGATCTGGATCGACTCCGAGGCAGTTTGAGTACTCCTGCCAGTCGATGTCGAGATCTGGTTTGGCGAAGATGCCCATCTTGTTCTGCCTTCCGTCGCCCGGTCCCTCGGACGGTTGCCTGAACCCGTTGCAAAGGGCCTGGGTGTCCACAACAACTCCCAACCGTGTAATTACACCACTGTTATTCCCACAAAAGCAAGGGGTAGGACAGAAAAACCCCCATATCCCGGTCAGTTTGAAATCACCAGGAACCAGCCTCATCGATCAACTCGGCCGCCCTGGAGGCCAGGTTGAGCACTGCATCGGCCAGAGAAGGGGTGACCTCGCGGGTCGGATCATCGACCTGGCGGACGCGGACCCCTTCGAGCATGCACGTCAGCTTGAAGGTGCTCATTACCGCATACCAACCCAAAGCCTCGGGTGTGCGTCCGGTCCGAATCGACCAGCGGCCAACCAACTCGTCACGCCCGGGAAGGTCCGGGTCGTCTGGTCGCCAACCACTCAACAGGTAGCCGAGGTCCATCAACGGATCACCAACGGTCGCGTTCTCCCAGTCCAGCACCGCTACCAGCCGGGTCGGTTGTTCTCTCGTAAACAACATGTTGTGGCGGTTGAAGTCACCGTGCATGATCCCCGCCCGCATCCCCGTCGGCCGATTCTCGTCCAGCCAGTCCCCGACCCCGTCGATACCGGGTAGGTCCCGCCTGCGGTAACCGTCCAACTGGCCACGCCAGCGCCTGACCTGGCGTTCCAGGAACCCGTCGGGCCTGCCGAGGTCGGAGACCCCCGCCTCATCCACGTTGATTAACGCAAGGTCAGCCAGAGCGTCGATCATCTGCTCCATCACGAGGCGGCCGGCGGATTGGCCACCGACCTCCTCCGACGGTGGATCTGCGAGCACCAGACCATCGACGAACTCCATTACGTAGAAGATCGCCCCGGTCACCTCAGTATCCGAACACAGGGCCAACGGCTTCGCATGGGGCACTCCCGACCCGTCAAGTGCGCCCTGGAACCGGTATTCACGAACCATGGTCGTGTTGGCCCCCTCGACCGACAGGGGAACCGCAGAGGGCCGACGCAGCACCCAGGTCGAACCACCCCGGCGGACAATGAACACCTCGTTGGACTCACCGGCGGCCACCCGTTCAAAGCTGATGTCGGATCCTGTACCCAGGCCAACCTCATCGAACCACCGCCTGAGCGGCCCGACCCGCAGAAGGGTCGGATCGGGGTCAGCCGGGTCACCGATGCTCAAGTCACCCACCCATTTCGGGGCATTCCATTCCAGAATCGTAGTGAGGGGGAACCGCCGGCCCGCTGTTGGCTCCGACCCACAGGGTCAAATAGCATCGCTGTCGACAGCGACTCAGGAGCATGAGATGCCGATCAACCCGGACGCAGCAGGAACCGCAGGTGAACCATCCGAGTTCTCCTGGACATCCGCCGAAAGCCTGCTCTACTCGCTCGGAGTCGGCGCCGGAATCACTGACCCAACAGGCTTTGAACTGGAGTTCACGACCGAGAACAGCAACAACGTCACACAGGCGGCCCTACCCACCCAGGTGGTGGTGATGGGTGGTGGCAACAGGCCCGGCTTCGGCGACTTCAACCTGGCAGCGCTGCTGCACGCTGAGCAGCACATCACCCTGCATCAACCCCTGACAGTCGAAGGAACCGCCGTGTCGACGGGAAAGGTCGCCGAGATCTACGACAAGGGAAAGGCAGCGCTCGTCTACATTGAGGCCGACGTGGCCGACACCGACGGAAACCCGCTCTGGTCTGTCAGGTCGGGCCTGTTCATCGGAGGCGAGGGAGGCTGGGGAGGCGACCGAGGGCCGTCAAACACCTGGGAACTACCTGGCAGACCCGCCGACACGATCATCTCCTACGAGACACGCACGGACCAGGCCCTCCTCTACCGCCTCAACGGCGACAGGAACCCGCTCCACTCAGACCCCACCTTCGCCGCGATGGCCGGTTTCGACAGGCCGATACTCCACGGCCTGTGCACCTACGGCTTCACCGGCCGTGCCCTCCTACACGGTGCCTGTGACTCCGACCCGACCCGCTTCACGAGCATGGGTGGCCGCTTCAAGTCGCCGGTAATGCCAGGTGAAACCCTTGACGTCCACATCTGGGCAGACGGCAGCGACGTCCTCTTCCAGACGAGGGTCGCAGACCGGGTCGTGTTCGACAACGGAAATATGACCCGGAGTTGACCGACACCGCAGGTGATGCCTGACCCCCACCGCGCCACCCGGAGCGCGCGGACACCGGATCTCCCCGCTACCTTCTGAGGCAGATCAGGCACCTGTCCAACCGCCCGAGGGCCCGGAGAAACCAATGGCGCAGAGCACCCGCGAGCGATACCGGGTTGGCCCGGTACGCACCCGCAAGCGCGCCTGGCCGTTCCCGCTCAACATCTACCAGAGCGCCGTTGGCCGCAAATGGGTCATGGCCCTCACAGGCATCGGCCTTGTCGGCTTCGCCCTCATCCATATGGTCGGCAACCTGCACGTGTATGAGGGCCCGGCCCGCATGTACGAGTACGCAGAGACCCTCCGCACCCTCGGAGGCGGCCTCGTCCCCAAGAGCTTCATCCTCTGGCTGATGCGCCTCGGCCTGACGGGAATGTTCGCCCTGCACCTGCATGCCGCAATCACCCTCAAGGACATGAGCCGCCACTCCAGCGACGACGCCGGCCTCATGAGCGGAGCCAAGAGGTACGCCGGTGGCCGTGACCACATCGCCGCCACCTACGCCAGCCGCACAATGCGCTGGACCGGCCCGATCATCGCCCTCTACCTGCTGTTTCACCTGGCCGACCTGACGTGGGGATGGTGGCTCGGCCCCGACTTCGTCCGAGGCGATCCGTACCACAACGTGGCCACGTCGCTGGCGAGCCTGCCGGTGGCAATCCTCTACGTGGTGGCCAACATCGCTCTCGCCCTCCACATATTCCACGGCGCCTGGTCCATCTTCCAGAGCCTCGGAGTCAACAACCCCCGCTACAACCACCTGCGACGAGGCCTAGCAACCGGCATCGCCGGCCTGATCCTGATCGGCAACCTGTCGTTTCCGATACTCACCCAGACCGGCCTCATCAACGAAGACAACCGGGCGTGCCCCGTCAACGACAGCGACGGCCTTGTCTGCCTCGCCGAAGAGGCAGAGGGACACTGATGGAACCCACCCCCGCTTCCCAACCCAACTCGATGGTTCTGGACTCACAGGTCCCCGACGGGCCTATCGCCGACCTGTGGGAGAACCACAAGTTCTCGATGAACCTGGTCAACCCATCGAACAAGCGGAAGTTCGAGGTCATAGTCGTAGGCACCGGCCTCGCCGGAGCATCAGCCGCAGCGACTCTGGGCGAACTCGGCTACAGGGTCAAGGCATTCACCTTCCACGACAGCCCGCGCCGGGCCCACAGCATCGCCGCTCAGGGCGGCATCAACGCAGCCAAGAACTACCCGAACGACGGCGACTCCGTACACCGCCTCTTCTACGACACCGTCAAGGGCGGCGACTACCGCTCCCGCGAAGCGAACGTCCACCGCCTCGCAGAGGTGTCGGTAAACATCATCGACCAGGCCACCGCCCAGGGGGTTCCATTCGCCCGCGACTACGGCGGCCTGCTGGACAACCGCTCCTTCGGTGGTGCCCAGGTCTCACGCACCTTCTACGCACGCGGCCAGACCGGCCAGCAACTCCTGCTGGGTGCCTACTCGGCCCTGATGCGACAGGTCGCTGCGGGTACCGTCGAGCTCCACAACAGGTCCGAACTCCTCGACGTCGTGCTCAAGGACGGTCGGGCCTGCGGAATCGTCACCCGTGACCTGCTCTCGGGCGAGGTGACCCCCCACTCCGCACATGCCGTGGTCCTGGCAACCGGTGGATACGGCAACGTCTACTTCCTGTCCACCAACGCAATGATGTGCAACGTCACAGCAGCCTGGCGGGCCCACCGACGCGGCGCCCTGTTCGCCAACCCCTGTTACACACAGATCCACCCGACCTGCATTCCCGCCAGCGACGACTTCCAATCCAAGTTGACCCTAATGTCCGAGTCGCTGCGCAACGACGGCCGCATCTGGGTTCCCTCAACAGCCGACGAGAGCAGACAGGCAGGCGACATTCCAGAGGCTGAACGCGACTACTACCTCGAACGCAAGTACCCGGCGTTCGGAAACCTCGTCCCCAGGGACGTGGCATCCCGCAACGCAAAGACGGTCGTCGACGCAGGACACGGCGTCGGGCCACTCCGCAACGGCGTCTACCTCGACTTCGCCGCAGCCATCGAACGTGACGGCCAGGACGCCATCGCCGCCCGTTACGGAAACCTCTTCGACATGTACCAGCGCATCACCGGCGAGAACCCGTACTCGAGCCCGATGCGCATCTACCCCGCCAGCCACTACACGATGGGCGGGCTCTGGGTCGACTACCACCTGATGACCAATGTGCCGGGCATGTACGCCATCGGCGAGGCCAACTTCAGCGACCACGGCGCCAACCGCCTGGGTGCCAGCGCCCTCATGCAGGGACTGGCCGACGGCTACTTCGTCCTTCCATACACGATCGGCGACGACCTGGCCGGCCTGCTGGGAGACTCAGTCGTACCCACCGACGACCCGGTGTTCACCTCAGTTGTCACTGGGATCGAGGACGAAACCAGCAGGTGGCTCTCAACCAACGGAAGCAGGTCTGTCGACCACTTCCACCGGGAGTTGGGCCGCATGGTCTGGGACAACATCGGAATGGCAAGGAACGAACAGGGGCTCAGACAGGCCCTGTCAGACATCCCGGCGCTCCGAGAAGAGTTCCACAGGGACGTCCGGGTCCTCGGCAGCGCCGACACGCTCAACCAGTCCCTGGAAAAGGCGGGAAGGGTTGCCGACTTCTTCGACCTGGCCGAGTTGATGGCCCGCGACGCACTTGAACGAGAGGAGTCGTGCGGCGGCCACTTCAGGGAGGAACACCAGACCACCGAGGGAGAGGCCCAGCGTGACGACGACAACTTCTCCCACGTTGCCGCCTGGGAGTGGAACGGTCCAGACACACCGCAGACCCGTCATGTCGAAGAGCTCACATTCGACAACGTTGCGCTTTCACAGCGCTCGTACAAGTAGGAGCCAGCCATGAGCGACACCATCTCCGTCACCATCAGGGTCTGGCGACAGGACGGCCCCGACACCCCTGGCCGCTTCGAAACCCACCCGCAGCAGATAACCACTGATGCCTCATTCCTCGAGATGCTCGACCTCCTCAACGAGCAGCTCAACGACCGCGGCGAGGAACCGATCGTCTTCGAGTCCGACTGCCGCGAAGGCATCTGTGGAACCTGCGGTGTGATGATCAACGGCCGCGCCCACGGCCCACAGAGGGCCACGGCGACCTGTCAGCTCCACATGCGCGAGTTCGCAGACGGTGACGAGATCGTCATCGAGCCCTTCCGTGCAGCGGGCTTCCCCGTAATACGCGACCTTGCCGTTGATCGGTCGCCGCTCGACCACATCATTGAGAGCGGTGGCTACATCTCGGTGGGGTCAGGAGCCGCACCCGACGCCAACCTCACACCAGTCCCCAGGGAAGCGGCCGAGCGGGCATTTGACGCTGCTGCCTGCATCGGTTGTGGTGCGTGCGTGGCCGCCTGCCCGAACTCGGCAGCACAGCTGTTCACCTCGGCGAAGGTCGGGCACATGGCACTTCTTCCGCAGGGCCAACCTGAGCGCTGGAGCCGCACTGAGGCGATGGTTGAGGTAATGGAGTCCTATTTCGGGCCCTGCACCAACCACGGCGAGTGCCACGAAGCGTGCCCCAAGGAGATAAGCCTCGACTTCATCGCCTACCTGAACCGCGACTACGTGAAGGCCAAGGTCAAGAACCGGGCCCTCTCCGGCCAGCGCTGAACCCCCGCTCCACCTGCCACCACTCCCACCCGGCCCGGATCGCCGGCACGTCCTCCGTTTCACAGGACGTTCGGCTACGGACACACCGACACTCCGGCCCCCGCCAGTCCTCTCCCCCCGGGAGGGCCCTGAAGCCACAGGACCCGCTATATGTCCGAAAGACCAGAGGAACGAAGAGCCTCCCGGATTAACCGAATCTGCGCGATTGACACCTCAGGTGGTTGCGGTCTCGGTTCTCCAGGAGGTAGGAGCGCGGCTAGGTGCCGGGTACTCCGAAGGCAACGTCTGGTGAGCCGTAGGAGTGTCCGGCGACCAGTCGCTGCAGGTCCAGAGATAGGGACCGAACAGGTTGACAAGGGGTGGGCCCGGCGCGACAGTGAGGCCAGCACGTTCGGTAGTCGCCAGCGACAGGAGAGCAGACCGTGCGAGAAGACCGGTACGAGGAACGCAGCCGAGCCCCGCCTGGCGGGTGAGTCCGAGGCCCCTGACCGAGCCGGTCCCCTCACGCTCTCGCGACCAACGCCCTGCTGGGCCATGGAGAACGTTGACGCGCGACGACCCGATCAGGGACTCAGAGGAACGGCGCCCTCCCGGCCGGGACGGGCGCCGTTTCGCGGGGAGCCTCAGACAGTCAGGTGTTCGAGGAGCCTCGGCAGCAGGTCCGGGAGGCAGGCATCGGGAACCTCATGTCCCAGTCCTTCGACGAGCCAGAGGCGTGCACCGGGAATTCCGTCGGCCAGGGCCAGAGCATGTTCAACTGGAAATACGGGATCCGCTGTTCCGTGGACCACGAGTGTGGGCACGGTGATCTCGCCGAGGCTGTCGAGGCGTGACAGCGAGGCCCCCACGGCGGGCCCGTGGCCAGACTCTGGATACCAGCAGCGTTCAACCTCTAGTTCGGCAACAGATCTGGATGCCTCATCGTCAAACGGGTAGCGGGGGCCAGCGAACAGGCGATCCAGCTCCACAACCCAGGCCACCCGCTCGGCCTCGTCTGCGGGAGGCGGAGCGAAGAGCCTTTCGGCCATCCTGTCGACCAACCAGTCGGCCGCCGACGGGAGCCGTTCATCGCCCAGCCCCGGGGATGAACAGAGCAGGGCGAGCGACCGAACCCTCTCAGGATTCGTGAGCGCCAGCACCTGTCCGACCATGCCGCCCATTGATCGACCGATCACGTGGGCTGAGTCGACTGAGAGACCGTCCATGACAGAGAGGGCATCGGTCGCCATGTCGTCAAGGGTGTAGCCGATATCGGAGGCAACCTTGGTCGAGAGCCCGCTGTCCCTGTTGTCAAAGCGCACAACACGAAAGCCGGAAGCTACAAGGGGATCGACCAGCGCCGGCGTCCAACGGGTGCAGTGGGCGTCCGCACCGGAGATGAGCAGAACCGGCTCGGCGTCGTCATCGCCGAAGACCTCCACGAACAGGTCGACTTCGATTCCCCCGGCCATGGGACCGGAGGCTAGCCACGGATCCGCTGTGTCTACCCGTCCATGACAGCGCTCGACAAGGCACTAGCGTCACACGGGTGCCAGCACACCTCCATCCGGTGAAGGTCCGCTTCTACGAACTGGACCCGTACGGACATCTCAACCATTCGGTATACGTCCAACTCTTCGAAACGGGACGCATCGAGTTGCTCGATGCCGTGGGCCTGGGCCTCAGCGACCTTGACGAACAGGGCTACAGATTCGTGGTCACCAACATTGAAACCACTTTCGTAAAGTCGGTCGAGGCCGGTGATTCGCTCGTGGTCGAGACCGAGGTGGTTGAGACCCGGCGAGCGTCGTCTATCTGGCACCAACGAATCCTCCGGGGAGACGACGTGATGGCCACCCAGCAGGTCCGGGCCGCTATCACCGACTCGAACGGCAGGCCGACCAGGGCCCCGGCCGAGTTGACTGAAGGGCTCGCACCGTTCACGGCGGACACCGACACGTGACCGGATGCCGCCGTGCGGCGGTGCACATGCTCCGCGGGCTGTGCATGGGGGCCGCTGATGTGGTTCCGGGGGTGTCGGGTGGAACCATCGCCCTTCTTCTCGGCATCTACGACCGTCTCATCGATTCGGTCAGAAACGGATCAAGGTCGCTGGGCCTTCTTCTCCGTGGCGACCTGCGGGGCTCTCTAACCCGTGCGCGGTCAGTCGAATGGGCGTTCCTCCTTCCTCTGCTGATCGGGGTCGCCGTAGCTGTGACAGCGCTTGCCGGCCCGATCGAAGCCGGCCTGGCCAACCATCCCGAGTCCATGGCTGGGCTGTTTCTAGGGCTGGTACTGGCCTCAATCCTGATCGCTCGGCGAATTCCCGACTCCTGGACCACAGGGGGGGTGGGCCTGATGGCCGCAGTTGCCGTCGCCCTGTTCGTGGCCCTTGACTGGCAAGCTGGCCCGGTGGCGGACCCGTCGGCCCCAGCCCTGTTCGTATCCGGAATGGTCGCCATCTGCGCCATGATCCTCCCCGGAATCTCGGGCGCATTCCTCCTGTTGATGCTCGGCATGTACAGCCACGTCCTGGGAGCGGTCGACGACAGGATGCTGGGCGACCTGGCCCTGTTCGGCCTGGGTGCCGTCACAGGCCTTGCGCTCTTTTCAACCCTGCTGGGTCGCCTGCTGGATCGCCACCACGACCTCGTGCTGGCAGCCCTGATCGGCCTGATGGTCGGCTCGCTACGGGTGCTCTGGCCCTGGCCCAACGGTGTCGGCGTGATCGAAAGGGACAGCACCGAGGTGGTCTCGGGTGCATCCCTGGATTGGCCGACCGCCTCGGAGATGCCAGTGCCCCTGCTGTTGGCAGTGGCCGCCATGGTGGTAGTGCTGGGCCTTGACTCCCTCGCCCGTCGCCGATCCTGACTCAGCCGCCCTGGGGCTGGTTGTACTCCACCCAGGCGTGGCCACTGCGTCCATCATCGGTGGTGACGGCCATGAGGCCCCGCGGAAGCCTGGATTCACGACCGTCGTCAGGGTTGACGAGCAGCACAGGCGCCCAGCCCACTGGATCCAGTTCGAACGTGACGTCACCGAGTGTGACAATCCCGCTGGCGGGAATGCCATCCGGTCCCAATGCGGGCACCGATGCCACCTCGTAGCTACCCACCAGGCCGGCGGGGGTCGATCGGTAGCCGATGCCCACCTCACGGTCCGCAGCGACCACCACATGGAAGCGTTCCCCGTCATCCAGGCGGCCCGAGAACCAGATCCACCCGTGGGCCCACCAGTCGCGAACGGCCCACGAGTGGTCGCGTTGACCCCAACCGTCCACCCTCACCAGCTGGTCACCAACCGTCACCTCGCCGGACACGCGGCACGGAACCTCGTACCTGGGGGTGAGCCCGTAGTGGAATGCCCACGGCAGAGCGCCTTCAGGGGCCTCCTCAGGACCATCCGTCTCCCACCCGAGGTCAACGCCCACCGCCACCCTGTCACCGCGGATCCCTGCGGAACCGCCACGGTAGGCATCCGCCGGATCGGCCACGGCGACGCCGTAGGCCTCCACGTTGACGCTGAAGTGCTCCAACGGCTCATCGACCCGCAGTTCGGCCCACAACCCGGCTGCCCTGACCTTTAGTTCGGCGGGTGCCGGAAGGGGCACCTCGTGGTCCACCACCAGGACGGTGGGTTCATCCTCGCCCACCAGGCAGCACCAGACCCAGGACACGCCCAGGTTCGGATAGAGGCCCAGGCGCACATAGCCGCCCGTGCGGCCGTCGGAGTCGAACCAGTCGAGGTAGTAGGACTCGTTCCAGAACAGGTCCGGTTCCGGCTCGTGGCGGTTCTCATCCCCCAGGTCTGGAACTCTCATCTGATACCCCGATCTACGTGTACAAGGGGTAGGGCACGTCGTCCGGGTTCCGTTCCGGGGGATCAGCATCCGCCGTCACCAACCCGTAGAGGTCCTCAGAAGTGTCGCGCGGACAGGTCCAGTCGATGGTGTCGGCCACCCCGGCAATTTCAGCAAAGGGCCGAAGGAACGTGAAGTAGACGTAGGCACCGCAGGCGATCTTGTCGTCCCGGGACATGGCGACCACGTCCCTGTAGTGCTGTCGCTGTGCGAGCCGCGCCACACCGGTCAACGCCGGGCACTCCTCGTCAGGTACCGGCACCAGGGACCCGCTGTCGGTCGTGAACAGCCCGAAACCCGTCAGGTGCTCCAGGTAGTCCTCCGGTCTGGTGATCGCCGTTCCGAAGTCGTTGACGGCCACCTCTACCTCCGGATCCAGCACAAGGGCCGCCGTCAGGCCCGAGTACGGCATGTCGGAGGCAACCCCTGACCACCAAAAGTCACTGGGCCCCAACCTGTGGTAGTCGCGGACGAGCATTATCCGACCGTCGGGCAGGCGGTACGGCCCGGTGTCGCCGTGGCCCACCCTGGTGTCGAAGTAGAGGAGGAAGAGGTGATTGATGAGCGTGGCGTTGAACCGACGGACCAACTCCAGGCGCCCATTATCGAGGGGCCTGGCCCCCTCTGCCAGGGCCTCGATCGTCGGCCTGTCCAAGACCTCAATCCTGTTGCCCGCCTCCGCCGCATGGAGATACCCACCACCCCTGTACGCGTAGGAAACCCGTGCCCAGAAGTCCAGAACGGTGTGGGCACGGTCAACCGAGTCCAGGGACGGATCAACCATGTTCATGACGTTGCGCCCAAGTAGCCAGAAGTTGGCTATCCCCCACAGGAACACTGAGTTGACCTGGCAACCGGGCCTCCGGGCAGCCTCCCCAATCTCCTCCGGGGACATGACTGCTGTGATGGCCTCTACTGCATCCGGGTACCTGTGGAAGGCCTCCACCACGGACACCGCCACATACGGCGTAACGGGAACGAGTTGTGAGGAGTACCCGGTCCGCTCCGCCACGAGCCGAGCCGACACAGGGTTGATTGCCTCCAGGAAGCCGTTGACCCGTTCAACCCGACCGGCGGCCATTAGCTTCCACCGACCACCCTGACGATGCCCACCTCGCCCGTACCATCCAGTTCAACGCAGGCACCGGTGGTTGGTTCGTCCGTGATCTCGGCAGCTACTACGCCGGGAACCCGGAACTCCCGGCTGATGATTCCTATGTGGCTCCGGATGGTTCCACCTGTACAGACCACACCGGCCAACTCGTCGAAGATCGGAGAAAGAAACGTTGCACCGGCATCCCTGATGACGGCCACAACCCCCTCAGCACCGGAGGCCATGAGATCCAAGACCTCCTCGGTGCCTTCCAGTCTCTGCCACACCCCACGAGTCGGTTCATAGTCGAACGTCTTTTGACCACGGGCGATGACCTCCACGATCTGGACCGTAGCCCCGGCCCCTCCATCTAGGCTTGTTCGGTGACCGCTGCCGCCCACCTCTCGCCTGAGTGGATAGCGACCCTCGACGAGGCCGCCGCCCGACACCCCGAGCTTCCTGCTGGCATGGGCGACCTTCCGATCACCATCGGGTATCTGATCGCCGACGGTCCCTCCTGGTACCTGGTGATCGGTGCCGACCGGATACGTGTGCTTGCCGGAAACGTGTCATCCCCGGACGTGTCGTTCAGCACAGATGCTGCGACCGCCACAGAGATTCTCGCGGGCCGCACCGATCCGCTCAGAGCGGTTGTCGACGGGGACCTCGACATAGGAGGTGACCCTCGGCTGCTCATGGCGAACCGGGATGTACTGGAAGCCGTGGGCGACCTGTTTGCTGCCGCCCGGGGGGACCTCGGTGAGGGCCGGTAGTCCTCTGACCTCAGATGAGTCCCAGGCCCCTGACCATGTCGCGTTCCTCGGCCAACTCGGCCACCGAGGCATCGATGCGGATCCTTGAAAAGTCGTCGATATCGAGCCCCTGGACTATCGACCAGGCCCCTCCGGAACAGGTCACCGGGAATGAGGAGATCAGACCCTCGGGGACGTCGTAGCTGCCGTCGGAAGGCACACCCATCGACACCCAGTCGCCGTCGGGTGTTCCCAGCACCCAGTCGTGTACGTGGTCGATTGCGGCGTTGGCGGCTGATGCCGCGCTGGAGGCGCCACGCGCCTCGATGATCGCCGCGCCACGCTTCTGGACGGTCGGGATGAACTCGGTTTCAAGCCACACCTGGTCGTCGATCGCAGCCGCAACTGAGGATCCGGCCACCTCACAGCGGAACAGGTCGGGGTACTGGGTTGCCGAGTGGTTCCCCCAGATGGTCATCCGGGAGACGTCGTTCACAGACACGCCCAGCTTTCCGGCAGCCTGGGTGAGGGCTCGGTTGTGGTCGAGCCTGGTCATCGCCGTGAAGCGGTCGTCTGGGATGTCGGGTGCGTTGTTCATGGCGATCAGGCAGTTGGTGTTGGCCGGGTTGCCAACCACGAGCACCCTGAGGTCGTCGGCAGCGTTACCGTTGAGGGCCTGGCCCTGGACCGTGAAGATGGCACCGTTGGCCTCCAGCAGGTCCTGGCGCTCCATCCCCTTGGTGCGCGGTCGGGAGCCGACGAGAATGGCCACCTCGGCACCATCGAATACGACGTCTGCCTCGTCGCTCAGGTTCATGTCGGACAGGAGCGGAAAAGCGCAGTCATCGAGTTCCATGGCCACGCCCTCGAGTGCTCCCATTGCTGGTGGGATTTCAAGCAGGCTCAGGGATACAGGCTGGTCGGAGCCCAACAACTGGCCGCTGGCAACACGGAAGACGAGGCTGTAGCCGATCTGGCCTGCTGCACCTGTAACCGATACACGAACTGGTGAGGTTGACACGAGGACTCCTGGGTTGCCGACGGCGTGCCTCCGAGGGTACCGAGGCACTAGAGCGGTACCGCCACCAGGTCATGTGACCAACGGCTCAGGGAGACCGGGCTGTCCCCGGTGTCAGGGCTCCATCAGGCGGGTGTTTCCCAGCCAGGATTCGTACAGGGCCGCATAGGTTCCGCCGGCTTCCACCAGGTCGACGTGGGAGCCGTTCTCGACGATCCGGCCACGGTCAAAGACAAGCACCAGGTTGGACCGCTCCGCCGTCGAGAGCCTGTGGGCGACGCTCACGGTGGTGCGCCCTTCAGCCAGATGCTCAAGGGCCCTCTCGAGCGTCTGCTCGGTATCAGGGTCGACCGCGGAGGTCGCCTCATCCAAGATGAGCAGACCCGGATCCGCCAACTGGGCCCTCAACAGGGCAACCAACTGCCTTTCGCCTACCGACAGCGCTGACCCTCTCTCACCGACCCTGGTGTCCAGACCTGCGGGAAGGCCCGCCACCCACGTGCCGAGCCCGAGTTCATCCACAGCTGCCCGGACATCTGCCTCAGTCGAACCCCTACGACCGAACCTGATGTTGCCGCCGACCGTGGTGTCAAAGAGAAATCCGTCCTGGGGGACCATCCGGACCGACCGCCTACGGTCGTCGGCTGAAACCGTCCTCAGGTCGATGCCCCCGAGCATGACCTGCCCGGCTGTCGGGTCGGCCAAACGGGCGAGCAGCATCGCGAACGTGGTCTTCCCAGAACCGGTCTCGCCGACCACGGCTACCGATGAGCCGGCGTCCAACTCCACGTCAACTCCGTGAAGAACCCGGTCGCTGCCCCTGTAGGAGAACTCGACACCCCTGGCCGCCACCGCCAACGCACCCCGGGGAAGTGGTCTGGTCCCACCTGGAGACGGTTCTGCGACCTCAACCTCGGTGTCCAGGACGTCCAGGATCTTCCACCATCCTGCAAGGGCAGTCTGGGTCTGGTCGAGGGTCTCGCCCAACGAGGTGATCGGCGTCACGAGCATGTTGACGAGGAACACGAATGCCACAAGTTCACCGGAGGTGACACCCCAGCCTGATCCCCAGTGGACGCCGGCGCCGATCACGGCGGCGACGGCGGCCACCCCGAAGATGTCGGTGCTGGGCAGCACCAGCGAAAAGTACCTGGCTGCACGCATCTGCTGCCTGTACTGCACCTCGACGACCCTGTGGAGTCGACGCCGGACCGCCTCGCGCTGACCGTACGTCCTGACCACCTCGATGCCGTGGACGGTTTCGGCCAGGGCACCCATGGTCTCGCCGACCCGTGTACGGAGCATGTCGTAGGCACGCAGTTGGCGCCTCTGCATGTCGCGTAGGACCGGCAGGAGCGGAAGGTGCACCATCACGGTGACGAGCGTCAACTGCCACGAGTAGATGGCCATGACGGCGACCACCCCGAGGATCTGTACCGAGTTCACGATCCAGGAGATGGCCCCCCACTGCGCGAACTTGGCGAGTGCCTCGACGTCGCTTGTAACTCGGGCAGTCAGGACACCGGTCTTTGTCGATATGTGCTCGGCCAGGCTGAGCCGGTGGAGGTGCGCGAACGTCCGAAGCCGAAGGCCCAGCAGCACAGCCTCGGCAACCCCGACAAGTCGCCAGTAGACAACCTGGGACACGAAGATCGAAACCGTTGTCAGGGCCAGCGCACCTCCGGTTGCTGCCACCACGAGACCTAGGCGCACAGTTCCGCCGATGAATCCCCGATCCAGCACGAACTGGATTACCAGCGGAACGACAAGGCGGCTTCCGGCCACCGAGAGGGTCATCAGGGCAGAGAGCGACAGGCCGGCACGGAGTTCTGGTGAGGCCGCAAGACCCCTCCGCAGGACCGACAACGCTCCGACTTCGGCAATGTCGTCGAGGGCCCGTGGCTCTGGCTCCTCACTAGGCCCGAGGACGTCATGACCGTCGAAGCTGCTCACCTGGTGGCCTCCTCGTAGGCACGCGCCAGCGCCGAGTACCCGGGCAGGGTGAGCAGTTCCTCGTGGGTTCCATCGGCGGCTATGCGCCCCCCGTCCATGAACAGAACACGGTCGGCCAGGCGAATGGTGGCGAGGCGGTGGGCCACCACCATGAGGGTCCTCCCACTGTGGGCCTGCAGGTTCTCGAGGATGGCTGCCTCGACGACAGGATCCACAGCCGAGGTGGCGTCGTCGAGCAGCAGCAGGCGGGGGCGGCGTAGCAGAGCCCGGGCTATGGCCAACCGCTGCCGCTGGCCACCTGAAAGCGTCACGCCCCTCTCTCCCATGACAGTGTCGGGTCCGTCTGACAGTTCGGAAACGAACCGGTCGGCTGCCACGAGGCTCAACACCCTGTTCAGCTCGCCTTCAGACACCTCCGCGTCGAGGGCCAGGTTCGCCCTGAGCGTGTCGGCGAACATGAAGGTCTCCTGCAGGACCGGTGCAACCAGCTGGGCCACCCCGTCAGGTCCCAGGTCGGAGACGTCGGCACCTCCTATGACTATCCGCCCCCTGTCCGGCGGCATCATCCCCGACATGAGGCCCACGATTGTGCTCTTGCCGCAACCAGTGGCCCCCACGAGGGCGACCACCTCACCCGCCTCTATCCGCAGTGAGAGGTCATCGAGCACCGTCGTACCGTCCGGGTACGCAAACGAGACTCCCTCAAGGACGACACCGACCGAATCGGGAACTGCTACCAGCGCTGGCTCAGGGTCGGGGCGGCGCTCCGGTTCCACACGCAAAACCGAGTCGATCCGGTCCATGGCGACCACCGACCGGGGCATCTCCTGGAACAGAAATCCCAGGATCTGGACCGGTAGCCACAGAATGCCGAACAGGGTCATGGCCTGCACCACCTCGCCGACCGTCACGGCGTTGCGACCCACAAGCCATACACCGATCAGGAGGAGCACAAGTACCCCGAGGCCGGGCAGCGAGTAGAGGATGGGCTCGAACCGGGCCCTGATGGCACCCACCTTGAGGCGTTCGCTCCGCAACTGCTCAGAGGCCACGGTCAGGCGCTCGACCTCGTCGGATTCCCGCCCAAGCGTCTTGACCACGAGAACCCCCTCGAGGCTCTCGTGCGCCACCGACGAGACCTCTCCGACCATGGCCTGAGCCCGCGCCGCCGGTGCCTCGACCGCCCTCGTGTAGATCTGGTTGATGACGGCCAGGGCCGGGAACAACAAGAGGGCTATCAGGGCGAACAGTGGATGGACAACGAGGAGGCTCACCATGGCCAGCACGATCAGCACCACAACTGTCACGGCGAACGCCAACGGCATGAGCATCGATGATGCGGCCTCGATGTCGGCATCGACATGGGCAAGGAGTTCACCTGCCGGCCGTGAGCGGAAGAAGTCAAGCGGTGCGTCCAGATAGCGGTCGACGATTGAGAGACGCCATGTCCGCTGGGTCAGCATCGCCCCCATGAAGTTGAAGAACCGCCTGACCATCACCGAGAGGCCCCGGATCAGCCCGACAACTGCGATCATGGCCATCGCAGCCCAGATTCCACGACCGCTGATACTCCCGGGGTCGTCGAGGCCGGGGATGATCACCTTGTCTGTGACCCGACCAACCACGATCGTGAAGCCGACAACCGTTGTCGCAAACATCGTGCCACCGGTGATTCCTCCGGTATGGGCCCACGGATGGGCACGCAGCGACCGCCTGACGAGACTCCAGCCGCGGCGGTAGACACCTGAACCTGTGGGGGAGGCACGCCGTTGGTGTCCTCCCGTGGTCGTGGCGGCGCCAGCCGTCGTGTCAGATGACAGGGGATCTACCGTTGGGGAGCGATGTGCGCAGCAGAAGCGGCCAACTCAAAGCCGGTCGACGATCGCCTGTGCGAACTCGGAGCACTTCACCTCGGTCGCACCGTCCATCTGCCTGGCAAAGTCATAGGTGACCACCTTGTCGCCGATCGTGGCCTCGAGGGCGGTCACGATGTCGTCGGCGGCCTCCTGCCATCCGATGTGTTCGAACATGAGGACACCTGAGAGCAGCACCGAAGAGGGGTTCACCTTGTCCTGACCGGCGTACTTGGGTGCAGTTCCGTGTGTGGCCTCGAAGATCCCGTGCCCGGTCACGTAGTTGGCGTTGCCACCGGGGGCGATACCGATGCCTCCAACCTGGGCGGCCAGGGCATCTGACAGGTAGTCGCCGTTGAGGTTCATGGTTCCGATCACATCGAACTCCGCGGGACGGGTGAGCACCTGCTGGAGGGCAATGTCGGCGATGGTGTCCTGGACGAGGATCTTGTCGCCGGGGTCGCCGCCACAGTCGGCCCAACCGACAGCCACGTCGCTGAACTCCTCGCGGACCAGGTCGTAACCCCATTTCTGGAAGGCGCCCTCGGTGAACTTCATGATGTTGCCCTTGTGCACCCAGTGGACGCGTCTTCTGCCCTTGGCTACGGCGTACTCGAGGGCGGCCCGCTGGAGCCGCTGCGACCCTGTCTTGGAGATGGGCTTGATGCCGATACCGGAGTCCTCTCGGATCTTCCAGCCGAAGGCGTCCTCGAGAAGGCCACGAAGTTTGAGCGCCTCTGGCGACATTGCCTCGACCTCGAGGCCCGCGTAGATGTCCTCAGTGTTCTCACGGAAGATGACCATGTCGACCAGTTCGGGTGCCTTCACCGGTGATGGCACACCCTTGAACCAGCGAACCGGGCGGAGGCACACGTACAAGTCCAGGATCTGGCGGATCGCCACGTTGAGGCTGCGGAAGCCCCCACCTATTGGTGTGGTCAGCGGACCCTTGATTCCGATCAGGCATTCCCGGAATGCCTCGATGGTCTCCTGTGGAAGCCAGTCGCCAACCTCGTTGTAGGCCTTTTCGCCGGCCAGCACCTCGCGCCAGTCGACACTGCGGCCGTGCCTGGCGGCAGCGGCATCCAGAACCAGCCTGGCTGCCGGCCAGATGTCGACACCGGTGCCATCGCCCTCAATGAAGGGAATAACCGGTTCTTCGGGGACGACAAGCGTGCCGTCCGAACTCATCTTGATGTTTTCACCCATGCTCCGACCCTATCCACAAGCAGGTCGACTCCCAGCCCCGGGATTTCGACCTACAGACCGGTCCCGAGCGGTCGGCCGGCAGTGCTGAAGTACCCTTCACCCAGGCGATCAAGGACCCCCTCGACTGCCTCTGGAACGTTCAGGGAATACAGGTGTATGCCTGGTACGTCCATCTCGACCAGGTCGGCGATCATGGATGCTGCCTGATCGCATGCGATCCTCAGGCGCTCGTCCGCATCGGCCGCCTCCAGACGGTTCCAGAGTTCCTTGGGCGTGCGTGTTCCGTTCATTTTCGCAAACCGCTTTACCGACTCCGGGTTGGTCACAGGCATCACACCTGCCAGGACCGGCGTTGTGCAACCCAGGTCGGAAAGTTCATCGACCATCAGCCGATAGTCCCGGCTGTCGAAGAAGAACTGGGTGATGCCAAAGTCAGCCATCTCCAACTTGGCGGCCAGATGCCGTCTATCGGCAACTCGATCGGGTGAGTCCGGGTGCACCTCGGGGAAGGCGGCGACACCAACGGAGAAGTCGGTCTCGGTCCGGACGAACTCGACCAGATCGGCGGCATACCGGAAGTCACCCGGTGGTTCCCCCGGACGCGGATCACCGGCCAATGCCAGAAGGTCTCCAACGCCCACCTCCATGTGGTCAGCCAGCAGACCTCTGATCTCCGCCCTGGTATGACCCACGCAGGTCAGATGGGGGACCACCGGACAGCGGTGACGACCAGATACATGACCGAATGCGATGTGGGCGACCATCTCTCGGGTACGTCCCCTGTCGCCACCGCCGGCACCATAGGTAACGGATACGAAGTCAGGGTGCCTACGAGCGAGTCTGGTCGCCGTCAGTAGCGCACCTCGGCGGGCAGCGGCACCGGCTGGTGGGTAGTACTCGAAGCTGAGCGTCCTACCAGCTGCCAGTCGCTCCGGTACACCCGCCATGTACCCGGAGGATAGGGCCATACCTTTCAACCACCCCACGCTGCTGGGCAATCGTCACGCTGCTGTCACGATTAACCCAGTAGACGAAATCTGGACTAGCCAAAATCCCACATCGTGGTAGCGGAGGCCATCCTCATGACCACGGTCAGTCAGGCTGTGGCTCGTTCGGCGGCTTCGACGGTGTTTCGCAGGAGCATTGCAACGGTCGTTGGGCCCACCCCTCCGAGGCGCGGTGTAATCCAGGAGGCGACCTCTCCCACGGACTCGTCAACGTCGGCCAGGAGGCGCTTTCCCTCCCAGGAGAGGCCACCGCTAACCACCACGGCCCCGGGGCGGACCATGTCGGGGGTGACGAATGACGGAATGCCGACAGCGGCTACGACTATGTCGGCGGTCCGGGTCAAGTCTGCAAGGTTGGGAACCGCTGAGTGGACGACGGTCACCGCTGCATTGGCACCGGGTGCCTTCGTGGTGAGCAGCAGCGAAAGTGGCCTACCCAAGGTCGGCCCTCGGCCAATGACGACGACGTGCTTCCCGGACACCTCGATTCCGTAGTGCACGAACATGGCGCGGATGCCTGCCGGCGTACACGGCACGGGGCCGTCTTCCTGGAGCACCAACTTCCCCAGGTTCATCGGGTGCAGACCGTCGGCGTCCTTTGCCGGGTCCATCGCCGAGAGCGCTGCACTGAAGTCGAAGCCGTCTGCAACCGGGTGCTGAATGATGTAGCCGTGGACCCCGCTGTCGGAGTTGAACTGTGCGACCGCATCGTCGAGTGCGGCCGGCGGTGCGTCTGCGTCAACGTGGATGTTGTGGGATGCCATGCCCACGGCCTCACAGGTCTCGTGCTTCTTGCGCACATAGCCGGCGCTGGCCCCGTCATCTCCAACCAGGATGGTTCCGAGGCCGGGCGTGGTTCCTGCCTCCTTCAGCCACTCGACACGGATGCGCACGTCTTCGAGCACGGCTTCTGCGACGGGGCCACCGGCTAGGAGTTCTGCTGACATGGAGCGAAAGGCTACCGGTGCCTCAGTGCCTGAAGTGCCTCTCACCGGTGAAGACCATGGCGATTCCGGCCTCGTCGGCTGCGGTCACCACCTCATCGTCGCGTACGGACCCACCGGGCTGTATCACTGCGGTGGCCCCCGCTTCGGCCGCCGCCTCAAGGCCGTCACGGAACGGGAAGAAGGCATCGCTGGCACACGCTCCACCCACCGCCCTTCCGTCGGCCTTCTGTGCAGCGATACGACCAGCATCGCGACGGTTCTGCTGGCCGGCACCGATCCCCACGGCGCAGAGGTCCTTCACGAGAACGATCGTGTTCGACAAGACACGCGCCGCTACACGCCACGCGAACTCCAGGTCGGACCACTCGGCTTCAGAGGGTGACCTTCGAGTTGGCACGGCCCACTCGGACCGGTCCAGCGAAACGACGTCGGTGGTCTGCACGAGCAGGCCGCCGTCGATGCTGCGGACCTCATGAGCAGGCCAGTTGGGTGCCGGTGCCTCCAGGATCCGGAGATTCTCTCGTTTCTGGAGGTGGGCGAGGGCATCGGGTTCGTAGAAGGGTGCCACGACCACCTCGGTGAACACCTCTGACATCGGCTCTGCCATGGCCATCGTGACAGTGCGGTTGACCGCCACGATCCCCCCGAACGCGGACACGGAATCGCATTCGTGGGCTGCCACGTAGGCCTCTGCGATGTCTGCACCGACCGCCGCCCCACACGGGTTGGCGTGCTTGATGACCACGGCGGTCGGCTCCCCGCCGAGGCTGTGCACGAGGCGCCACGCTGCCTCGGTATCAAAGACGTTCAGGTAGGACATTGCCTTCCCACCGTGGACAACGGCTCCGTCCCACCACCCGGAGCAGCCCACCTGCAGGTAGCGGGCACCAACCTGGTGCGGGTTCTCCCCGTACCTGAGGTCCTGCACCCGCTTCAGGGCGAGGTGAATCGACTCAGGTAGTTCATCAGCGGCGTCCTCATCGAACCAGCCCACGATCGCAGCGTCGTAGGCGGCTGTGTGGGCGAACGCAGCCCGGGCGAGGCGGCGACGTGTCTCGCTGCAGAGGTTGCCATCGGACCGGAGTTCGGCCAGGACCGGCCCGTAGTCATCGGGATCGACCACGACGCCGACGTGGTCATGGTTCTTGGCCGCCGCACGGACCATGGTCGGGCCACCGATGTCGATCAGCTCTACGGATGGGTCGGATGTGAATGGGTACAGGTTTGCCACCACGAGGTCGATCGGTGTGATGCCCCGACCAACCAGGTCGGCCACGTGGTCCGGGTTGGAACGGTCGGCGAGGATCCCGCCGTGGATGACGGGGTGGAGGGTCTTCACCCGGCCACCGAGCATCTCGGGTGCCTGGGTGACCTGGGCGACCTCGGTGACAGGAACCCCCTCGTCGGCCAGGAGCCGTGCCGTGCCTCCGCTGGACACCAGATCCCAACCCAGTTCGACGAGGGCACGGCCGAGGTCGACTATTCCAGCCTTGTCGTAGACAGAGAGCAGGGCACGTGGGTTCACGCGGATTCTCCCATCAGGACCGACCGGCTCTCCATCACGGTGCGGATCGTCTCGGGGTACAGCTGTCTTTCGACGGCCTTGATCCGCTCGTGGAGGCTGGCTTCGTCGTCGTCGGGCAGTACGGGCACGGCCTCCTGGGCGAGGATCGGTCCCGAGTCGACCTTGAGGGTTGCGATATGCACGGTACAACCTGTGACCTTGACGCCGTGGGCCATGGCATCGGCCACGGCATGCCACCCCGGGAAGGCGGGTAGGAGCGCCGGGTGGGTGTTGAGGATGCGACCGGTGAACCTGTCGTAGGCGGGCTGGGCCAGGATCGTCCCGAAACCGGCCATGGCCACCAGGTCCACCCCGGCCTCGACAAGGGCATCCACCAGATCGACGGTGTAGGCGTCACGGTCGAAGTCTCCTCCGAACGAGCGTCGCTCAACGACCCTTGTCGGTATTCCCAGCGTGGCCGCCAGGTCCAGCGCCCTGCATGGTCGATCGGTCACCATCAGGTGCACGGGAAGGCCGGCGTCCACAATGGCTTCGAGGATCGAACCGGTTCCGGATGCCAGCACGGCCAGACGCATGGTGGCGACCGTACCAGCGGCCTGTGGTTCCCGAGCCCGCCTAGAGTCCTGCCACGATTCCGGCCATCAGCTCGCCCGCCTCGGTCGGGTTCAACCCGACCTGCACTCCGGCGCTCCGGAGTGCATCCATCTTGGCTGCCGCCGTCCCCTTGCCACCAGAAACAATGGCGCCGGCGTGACCCATCTTCTTGCCTGGGGGAGCGGTTACGCCGGCCACGTAGCTCGCCACCGGCTTGGTCATGTTGTCCCGGATGAAGGCTGCGGCCTCCTCCTCGGCTGATCCGCCGATTTCACCGATCATCATCACAGCCCTAGTCTCTGGATCTTCCTCGAAGGCCGTGAGGCAGTCGATGAACGACGTACCGGGTACAGGATCACCACCGATACCGACGCAGGTGGTGCAGCCGATTCCCTTCTGCTTGAGTTCGTAGAGGGCCTGGTACGTAAGGGTGCCCGAGCGGCTCACGATTCCGACGGGTCCGCCCGGGAGGGCGATGTGGCCTGCCGTGATTCCGATGTTGCACTTACCGGGCGAGATGATTCCGGGGCAGTTGGGTCCCAGCAACTGGACGTCCGGGAAGTCGCGCCTCAGGCGGTTGTAGAACCGAGCCTCGTCGTGCGCGGGCACTCCCTCGGTGACGGACACGATGAACTGCACACCGCCCTCGGCGGCCTCGATCACCGCATCGTGTACGCCGGGCGCCGGTATGAAGATGCACGAGGCCGTTGCGCCAGTCTCAGCGACCGCTTCAGTGACGGAGGCGAAGATGGGTATTCCGTCGACGTCCTCACCGGCCTTGCGTGGGTTGGTGCCTGCAACGACCTGTGTTCCGTAGTCGCGGTTCAAGAGGCCGTAGTAGCGACCCTGGCTGCCGGTCAACCCCTGGTAGACGACCCGTGTTGTCTCATCGACGAAGATGCTCATCTCAAACCCCTGTCCCCCCGGTAGCAGCCAACTCCACTGCACGTTCAGCGGCCTCGAGCATGGTGGAGGCCATCTGAAGGGAGTCGGAGAAGTGGGGCTCGAGAATCAGGCGTCCATCACCGGCGTTGGTCCCGTCCAACCGGATGACGATGGGCGAGTTGATGACCACCCGTTCGAGGGCCTCAACGATCCCGTTGGCGACCACCTCGCCCCTGGTTATTCCACCGAAGATGTTGATGAAGATCGAGCGCACCGCCGGATCGTTGTTGATGACCTCGAGAGCCCCGGCCATGGTGTCGACATCGGCACCACCACCTATATCGAGGAAGTTGGCGGCGGCGCCACCTACCTGGCTGATGACGTCGACGGTGGACATGGCCAGGCCGGCGCCGTTGGCGATCACGCCGACCGAGCCGTCCAGGCCCACGTACTGGAGACCGATCCGGTGTGCCGCTGTCTCTCGTTCGTCTCGACTCTGGGTCTCGTCGAATGCTGCGTAGTCCTCGTGACGGAAGACCGAGTTGCCATCGAGGGTGACCTTGGCGTCAAGAACGTGGACCTGACCCTCTGGGGTGAGGATCAACGGGTTGATCTCGACCATGTCAGCATCGCCTTCGACGTATGCGGTGTAGAGCTTCAGCAGAATGTTGACCGTCCCGTCAACGGCGGCATCGGGCAGGCCGGCTGCAGCCACCCAATCGCGACATTCGGGTTCGGCGAGGCCGTCAACGGGATCGATCCAGACCTTTGCGATCGCATCGGGGTTCTCCTCGGCAACCGTCTCGATCTCGACACCGCCCTCGACCGAGAGCATGCCCAGGTGCTTCTTCGCAGACCTGTCGAGCGTGAAGCTGGCGTAGTACTCCTCGGCGATGTCGGAGGCCTCTTCGATCCAGACCCGGCCGACCACGTGCCCCTTGATGTCGAGGCCCAGGATGGCCGAGGCGTGGGTCCGGACCTCGTCGATGGTTGCCGCGAACTTGACACCACCGGCCTTGCCTCGCCCACCGGCGTGGACCTGGGCCTTGACCATGACGGGGATACCCAGCCTCTCGGCTGCGGCCACCGCCTCGTCGACGGTGAAGGCGATCTCGCCGGGAGAAACCGGCATGCCGTAGCCGGCGAAGAACTGCTTGCCCTGATACTCGAACAGATCCACCTCGGCGGCCTCCTGCACCCGTCGTGACACCTACCCGCCGGCCGGCTCCACCGGCTACCGAGGTCTCAAGCGATACTAGACAGGTCATCTGGCTGTCCCACCCGTTGGGATCATGTCCAGGGCCTGTACGACGACTGACGGGAGCACACCGTGACCGACCGCCTCTACCTACGAGATGCCGACCTCAGATCATTTGAGGCCACGGTCATCTCAGTCGACGAAGACATGGTCGAGTTGGACCGCACGGCGTTCTACGCCACCAGCGGTGGCCAGCCCCACGACACAGGACACCTCACATGGGATTCGGGGGCAGCATCGGTGGTCGACGTCCGTTCAGCCGGTGCTCAGGTGCTGCACCGCCTGGCCGGACCGGTTCCGGCAGTCGGCACGGTCGTCGCCGGCGAGGTCGACGACAGGCGCCGACGCCAGCTGATGAGGACCCACACGGCCATGCACGTTCTGTGTGGTGTAATCTGGCGTGAGTGGCACCGGCCAGTGACCGGCGGGAACATGGAGCCGCTTCAGGCCCGCATGGACTTCGAGTTGACCGAACTACCTCCGGACTTCAAGGAACGCGTCAGCGAGTTGTGCAATGCCGAGTTGGCGGCCGACCTTCCGATTGAGGTGTCGTTCCTGGCAAGGGGCGAGGCCGTGCTCGACAGCGACCTGATCCGAACAAAGGTGAACCTGATCCCCGAGTCGGTGACCGAGATCCGCGTTGTCGACATTGTCGGGCTTGACCGTCAGGCCGACGGTGGAACCCACGTTTCATCCACAGCCCAGGTGGGCCGCATCGAGGTCGTCAAGACAGAGTCAAAGGGCAAGGGGTTCAAGCGGGTACGCATCCAGGTGCACGATGTCTGACCGAGTCCGGACAGGGGGTTGCCTCAGGCAATGTCGAAGCCGGCCTCGTCGATGGCGGCAACCACCGCGGCATCGTCACCACCGGTGACCGTGACGGTCTTGGCATCGAGGTCGATTGCCAGGTCGGTCACCCCCTGGACGGAGGCCACCTGGCCCGTAATCGCCTGAACGCAGTGGTCACAGCTCATGTCGGGAAGTGAGTAGACGCGGGTTGTTGTCATGTGGTCACCGTTTCCTGTGTAGGGATTGTGGTTCGATCCTGTGCGGGGCCGCGGTAGCCGGCAAAGCGCATGAGGCGGAGGCTGTTGGTGACCACGAATAGGGATGAAACACCCATCGCTCCGGCGGCGATCATCGGGTTGAGGACGCCGCTGGCGGCGAGTGGGATCGCAGCGGCGTTATAGGCGAATGCCCAGAAGAGGTTGCCCTTGATGGTGACGAGCGTCCGACGCGAGAGTGCGATTGCGTCGGCGACAGCCCGTAGGTCACCGGTGACGATGGTCAGGTCAGAGGCCTCCATCGCCACATCTGTTCCCGTACCCACCGCTATTCCAAGGTCCGCCTGGGCGAGCGCTGGTGCGTCGTTGATGCCATCGCCGACCATCGCCACCCTGTGGCCCTCAGCCTGAAGCCGACGCACCTCGGCTGCCTTGTCGTCGGGCATTACCTCGGCGATCAGGTGGTCGGCACCCACTGCGACGCCTACGAACTGGGCTGTCCTCAGGTTGTCGCCTGTCAACAGGGTCACGCTGAGACCCTGGTCGTGGAAGGCGGCAACTGCGGCGACGGAGGTGTCCTTGAGCCGGTCGGACACCACGAGGATCGCCTCGGCCTCAGGGCCCCGACCGGCAAACACGACCGTGGCGCCGGTCGCCTCAGCTGTTGCCGCGAGGTCCTCGACCCGGGAGGGCACGGTGTCGAACAGCCGGCGGCGCCCCACCCGGACCTCGGTGCCGTCGACCGTTCCGGTCACGCCGACTCCAGGGGTGTTCGAGAAGCCGACGACGTTGCCGTGTTCCTCTACTGCGCTGCTTACGGCCTGCGCTATCGGGTGCTCTGAACGGGCCTCGAGGGAGGCCGCCAGCCTGAGGATCTCCTCGGATTCGCCCTCGGGGGCCTGGACCTCGGTCAACTCCATCCGTCCTTCGGTGACCGTGCCGGTCTTGTCGACAACGATGACGTCAACTGCCCGTGTGTCCTCAAGTACCTCACCACCCTTGATGATCACACCCAGTTGGGCGCCTCTTCCGGTTCCGACCATGATCCCCATGGGGGTGGCGAGTCCCAGCGCGCACGGGCAGGCGATGATCAGAACTGCTACCGCTGCCGTGAATGCCGCGTCGGCTGAGTTCCCCATCAGGAACCAGCCGGCAAGCGTTGCCACTGCCGTTCCGATTGCGAACGGAACGAATACCGCCGATACGCGGTCTGCCAGGCGCTGCACCTCGGCCCTGCTGCCCTGGGCCTCATCGACGAGCTTGATGATCTGGGCCAGCACGGTTCCTGCACCGACCCGTGTGGCCTCCACGACCAACGAGCCGTTGGTGTTGACCGTGGCGCCGATGACCTCATCGCCGTTGGTGACGTCGACGGGGACAGGCTCGCCTGTGACCATCGAGGCATCCACCGCCGACTGGCCGTCGACGACTACTCCGTCTGTAACGATCTTCTCGCCTGGTCGGACCACGAAGCGCATGCCGACCACCAGGTCGTCGAGGGCCACCTCGGTGCCGTCTTCGAGCCGTGCAGTGCGGGCACCCAGGTCCGCCAAGGCGCGGATGGCGTCGCCCGAACGACGCTTGGCGCGTGCCTCGAACCACTTCCCCAGCAGGATGAGCGTCACGATCACCATTCCGGTCTCGTAGTAGACGTGCCCGCCGTCGATGTCGCCAACGAGAACGACCGTCGACCACAACCACGCTGACAGGGTTCCCATGGAAACGAGGGTGTCCATCGTGGTTGAACCGTGCCTCAGGTTCATCCAGGCTGCCCTGTGGAAGGTCCATCCTGACCAGAACACGACAGGTGTCGCCAGGACCACTACCAGCCATTCCCAGCCGTCGAACTGCAGCGGCGGCACCATCGATACGAGCACCACGGGCACAGCCAGCACGGCAGCCACGATGAAGCGACGCAACAGGTCCGTTGCACGACGCTCCTCGGAATCGTCCGGGCTGTCGGTGTCGACCACCCCGTAGCCGAGGCCCTCGATGGTCGACCTGAACTCCGCTACACCCACCCCTGAGCCGTACAGCACGGTCGCCCGGCCGGTGGCGAAGTTGACCTGTGCGTCGTCGACTCCGCCCAGTTTCCCGAGGGCCCGCTGGATCCTGTTGGAGCATGCGGCACAGGTCATGCCCTCGATGGTCAGGTCGGTACGTGATGTCGGGTTGGGCTGTCCAGCTGGCTTGTCGACGGCCTCGATACTCATGTGTCCACCCTAAACCTTCTAGTCCACTGGAATGTCAAGGGTTGGGCAGTAATTCCCACAGGCCACCCGATCAGGCTGACGAGAACGCAATCACCTGACACCGGTTGGGGTCGGTACACGACGAGGGATCAAGGGATGCAGCACGGCCGGCCAGGGAAGCCAGGTCCTCCCTCGCCTGTTGGAGCCGGAGGATCTGCTCATCCAGGTCCGTCATGTGGCGCTCCAGCAGAGCAACCGTGTGGCTGCATGAAGTCGAGCCGGCGTCCTTCAACTCCAGGACCGACGAGATCTCGGCAAGTGACAGTCCGGTTGCCTGGGCATCACGCACGAACCTCAGACGCTCAACGCCCTCAACCCCGTAGTCCCGGTAACCGGAATCCGTCCGCTCCGGTTCGGCAATAAGGCCGATCGACTCGTAGTAACGAATGGTCTTGGTCGTAACGCCAGCCAGGTCTGCCAACTCCCCGATCTTCACGACCACCACCGTACCGGTTCAATCTTCCAGTCAACTGGAAGGTACCGGCCCCTCTACCTGATCGCCGGAAGATCCAGAAGGAGTGCCTGCAGCAACAACGCCTCGTTCGGGTTGCGTATCAGCTCGGCGGTCACCTCGGATATCCGCTCGGTCGCCTCAAGGCCCACAGCGCTCCCATCACCCGGGCCACCCGGGGCAGCCCAGTCCAGATAGCGGCGGCTGAGGGTCGCCAAGCCGAACCGGAGCTCATCGTCGCGCAGCCTCCTGACCTCACGTCGTTGCCGTTCAACAAGCTGGCGACACCCCGAACCCCTGGTTCCGAGCGCCTTCTCACGCTCGTCCAGGTCCTCCAGTTCAACCTTGTGACGCTCGACCAACGGGGCCTGAGAACCGTCGATCATCTCCTGGATCTCGGCCACGACCACCGCCACAGCAGCTCCGGTTCCGTCGAGACGGTCAGGCACCGATCGCCAGGCATCCCTTCGCCCCATGAACGCCGGGTCACCAGCCAGGAGACGTGCCCGATCCAGCCGCCCGGCCGCAGCCACGGCCAGGGCCCCAGCCAGTGTCTCGTCGACCGAATCGGCGACCAGGGCCTGCACAACCACCTCATTTGTCAGCGGCGGGAAGTCAACCCGGACACAGCGCGAAGCTACCGTGATGTGCTCCTCTGGAACCTCCTCGACCAACAGGATGAAGACCGTGGACGCCGGAGGTTCCTCAATTGTCTTCAACAGGCCTGCTGCAGCCTCTGGTTCCGCTGTCTCAAACCGGTCTACGACCACCACCTTTCGTACCGCCTCCACCGGCGACCTCGAGCCCTCCCGCGTGATCGCAGCAGTCTCGGCGACAAGCAGTGCCCTGCCTTCGGGCTGGATCAGGACCAGGTCGGGGTGAAGGCCCTCTGTTGCCAGACGCCTGTGCCGATCCGCTCCAGCACCTCCCGGGTCGTCTGTACCACCTGCGAACAGGGCCCCGGCAAACGCCCTGGCTGCCTCCATACGGCCCGTTCCGGGAGGGCCCACGAACATGTACGCATGAACCGGAGCGGTAGTGGCCTCCCGGAGCAGGCCAACGGCCTCGGGCTGACCGACAACCGTCGCCCAGAGTTCGTCTCGATTCACGTTCCAGCCAGGCGGTCGACAACGACAGCCGCCACCCGGTCCGCCACCTCCTCAACAGAACCGTTTCCGTCGACCACAACCAGCCGATCAGGGTCGGAGCCGGCCATTTCCCTGTAGGCCTCGATCACCCGGCCCCTGAAGCCGTCACCCGCCTGCTCAATGCGGTCCAGAACCCCACCGAGGCGATCACGCGCCGCGTCATCGTCGACATCGATCACAACCACCAGGTCGGCAACCAACCCATCGGTGGCAAAAGCCGAGACTTCAGCCACCTCGGCAGCCCCAAGACCGCGCCCATGGCCCTGGTAGGCGACCGACGACTCGATAAAGCGGTCGGTAACCACGTCACGACCTGAATCGAGGGCGGGCCTGACCACCTCGGCCACATGCTGGGCCCTCGCTGCGGCTATCAACAGGGCCTCTGCGCGGTCAACGGGACGCTCCCCGTCGGGGTCCAGCACCATCGACCTGATCATTTCACCCAGTGGGGTTCCGCCGGGTTCCCGGGTGAGCACGGCACCAAGACGCTCAGCTAGCAGTCGAGCCTGGGTGGACTTTCCGGTTCCATCTGCACCCTCCACGGCAATGAAGCGGCCCGTCACCGGCTTCCCTCCCGACCGGATGCGACTATCCGGGAGATGCCGGACCTGAGGGATACAACCGAGGCTGCTCCAGATGCCAGGATGATCAGGGCAGCAAGCCACAGGGTCAGGCGGACACCCGGAACGTCAACTCCGAAGCCGAAGAACTCAACGTGCCTGTCCCACAGGACGCTGGAAAGGCGGTCAAGGCCGTCTTCGATCAACGGTCCGACGACCAGAGCCAACAACACACATGCCCGTACCAGAAGGTAGAGCGTAGAAAAGATACGGCCACGTAGGTGATCCTCGACGTTCTCGTGCAGCAGCGTGAAGCCGAGCACATAGACCGCACCTGCGCAGACGCCGATTCCAAACACCATTGAAATCGAGATATGGACCTGGCTGATGGACGCTGCCGCCGCCAGGAACCCACCGGCACCGAAGAGCGACCAGGTGAACAGGCGCGGCCTGTCGACTCGACGCTGCACCCACGACAGGAGCATCACCCCCCCGGCTACACCGACCCCGAGGGCCGAGATCAACACACCAAGGCCGGATTTGCCGGCACCCAGGACCTCGTCGGCGTAGATGGCCCCCAACGGAACCAACATGCCGCCACCGATGAGGCCGGTGGCCAGGCCCATGTTCACGGTGCGCACTACCGGATTGATGAAGATGAACTGCCAGCCCTCGCGAAGCTCTGCGATCGGGTCGGCCAACTTCGCCTTCCGCAGCTTCGCCGCGTCCCTCTCCGACTTCGGACGGCGGGGCAGGGCCAATGTCCAGATCAGGAACCCGGTCACGGCGAACGAGAGTGCGTTGAAGTAGAAGGCAAGGCCCATGTCGTCGAGCCGCAGGTTGTCGGCCCATGAGGAGCTGAATAGGGCCGTAGAGAGCCGGCCGAACACCGCCATCAGAGCAGCACCAACCGGGAAGGTTCCGTAGGCGGCCACAAGGGAAAGGGAATTGGCCCGCGCCAGGTACTCGGCCGGAACCAGGTTCGGCACCGACGCCTCCTTGGCCGGCGACCAGAGCATCGTGAAGGCCTCGAGCACGAGAGACGCCAGGAAAAGGCCCCACAGTTCTTCGACAAAGGGAAGGCTCAGCATCACGAGGGCCCTGCCGATGTCGCAGGTCACCATGACCCGCTTGCGATCCCAGCGGTCGACGAGCACCCCGGCGATAGGGCCGAAGAAGAAACCGGGAACGATCCGGGCCGCCAGCACCAGGCTCAGCGCAGCACCCTCAGATCCGGAGCCGAGGCGGATCGCAAGGATGCTTATCGCCAGTAGCCCGAGCCAGTCTCCTGTCGCAGAGATGACCTGGGCAAACCAGAGTCGTGAGAACTCGAGAGATCCGAACATGCGGACGTGCAGATCAGGCCTATTGTCGTCAGGCCCCGAACCGTCGTTATCGAGGTGCAGGAGGCTCACGAACTCGTCTCCCGGGTTCAAGTTGCCCCCCGGGTGAGGTGGTTCTCCACCCGTAGCTTCGGTCACCCTCTCACTCTAGGAGAGCCTGTGGGGAGTAAGCCGGGCATCACAAAACCCCGACACCCCACCTCACCTGTCGATCACTTCTTCCGGGAAGAACGCTTCTTCTTTCCGGGAGGGCCCTTGGCCCGGCGCTCGGCAAGGAGCTCAGCGGCCCGCTCGTCGGTCAGTTCCTCAATCGAATCCCCGCGACCGAGGGAGGCGTTGTACTCACCATCGGTCACATACGGGCCCCAGTTGCCGTCCTTGAGGATGATGGTCTTCCCGTTCTCAGGGTCTTCACCCAACTCGCGAAGTGGAGGCCTGGCAGCCGACCTTCCCCGACGCTTCGGCTGTGCAAGTACGGCCAGACACTCCTCGAGGGTGATTGTGAGCAACTGCTCCTCGTTGGTGAGGCTCCGGCTGTCGCTGCCCTTCTTCAGGTAGGGGCCGAAACGGCCGTTCTGGACGGTTACCTCCACCCCATCGGATGGATCAACCCCGACGGTCCTCGGCAGGCTCAAGAGCTCGAGTGCATCCTGCAGGGTGAGCCTCTCAAGGGTCATCGTCTCGAACAGCGAAACCGTCTTCGGCCTAGGCCGGTCCTCGACCGAGGTCATCTCGTCGATCTGTTCAAGCAGTCCTACGACATCGTCAAACCCGGCGACGGCTGACACGAGGTCCTCGAGGTTCTGCACCCGGTCGGAGTCCTCGTCACCGCTGGCCCTCAATTCGTCCAGGTATCCAGAATCGTCCAGTGCGGTCTGGAGTACCGAAGCCGGTCCGTCGCCATCTCGGGCCACAAGGGCACCGCGAAGTTCCAGAAAGGACCCGATCCCGGCCAGCGGCCTACCAGTCACCCCCGCCTCGTCGGCACGACCTAGGGCTTCGAGGAACCCAATGCCCTCCCGCTCTGCGAGTGCGTCCACCCGCTCGAGTGCACCCTTGCCGACTCCCCTACGAGGGGTGTTGATGACCCGCCTGGCTACCGGCTCGTCGACGGAGCCCGCTGCCAGGCGCAGGTACGATAAAGCCACCTTCATCTCCGTTCGGCGCAACGGCAGCGCCATCAACCTGGACATCTCCAGGCTCAACTTTGTCTGTTCAGGTGGCCTGCCGAGAGAGACATAGGGTCCGAACCGACCTGATCTGGCAATTACCGGAAGGTCGGTCTCGGGGTCGTCACCGAGCACCCTCTCCACCGGGGTATCGAGGTACTCGAGGGCCCGCTTCACCGTCAGCTCGTCGGGCGCCAGATCATCAGGGATTGAGGCCGTCCTGTCGCCCACCTGGACGTAGGGGCCGAACTTGCCGAACCGCGCAACAACCTCTTCACCATCAGGGGTGATGCCGAGCGGCACCGTGCTGACAGCCCGGGCGTCGATGTCGCCGAGACGTTCGGTCACCTTCTCGAGCAGGCCGATGTCGTCCGCGGAACCGAAGTAGAAGCTGCGCAGCCACGGGACCTTCTGGGCTGACCCCTCAGCGATCCCGTCCAGGTCAGACTCCATCGAAGCGGTGAAGTCGTAGTCGACGAGCCGTGGAAAGTGGGACTCCAGCAGGGTGGTTACCGCAAAGGCGCTGAGGGTTGGGACCAGTGCCGAACCCTTCTTCCACACGTAGTCGCGTCCCTGGATGGTCTCCATGATCGAGGCGTAGGTCGACGGCCTGCCGACACCGAGTTCCTCGAGTCGCTTCACCAGCGATGCCTCAGTGAAACGGGACGGTGGCTGGGTGGAATGGCCCTCTGGTGTCGCCTCGACCACAACGACAGGGTCACCGACGTCCACGGCAGGGAGGATCCCACCATCGCCCTCACCCTCTATATCCCGGTCGTCAGCCTCGTCGGAGTACACACGGCGAAATCCCTGATGGGTTATGACCGTCCCGCTGATGGCGAACGTGACCGTCCTGGTGGCATCGGACCCACCGGAGGCTCCGAGAACACGGATCTGGACGGTTTCACCAACGGCATCGGTCATCTGGGAGGCAAGCGTGCGTTGCCAGATCATCTCGTAGGCCCGGGCCTCGGAACGGGGTAGTTCGCCGGCCACCTCGTTGGGATGCCTGAACCGGTCTCCCGCAGGCCTGATCGCCTCGTGTGCCTCCTGGGCGTTCCGGACCTTCTTCTGGAAGGTACGAGGGGACTCCGGCAGGTACTCCCCTCCAAACTTCTCGCTGATCTGGGCACGAGCGGCCCTTACGGCAGTATCCGACAGCGTGGTGCTGTCGGTCCTCATGTAGGTGATGTACCCCTTCTGGTACAGGCCCTGGGCGGCGTGCATCGCCATCGAGGCCGACATCTTCAGGCGCCGGCCGGCCTCTTGTTGGTAGGTGGAGGTGATAAAGGGTGCTCCAGGTCGACGCCTGTACGGCTTCGCCTCAACCGATCTCACTTCAAGGGAGCGACCCATGAGACCGGATGCCAAACTGTTGGCTGCCTCCTCGTCGAGGACAACTGCACCCTCGCGGTTGAGGATCCCGTCATCATCGAAGTCACGACCTGTGGCCACACGGGCTCCGTCGACCTCGGTCAGCATCGAGGTGAACGTTTCGGACGCACCGTTGGACATCTGGACCTTCAGGTCCCAGTAGCCGGCTGCCTGGAATGCCATGCGCTCACGCTCTCGCTCCACGACGATCCGGGTTGCCACGCTCTGGACACGGCCAGCCGACAGGCCCTTGGAGATCATCTTCCAGAGAACCGGTGAGAGTTCGTAGCCGTAGAGGCGATCCAAGATCCTCCGGGTCTCCTGCGCGTCGACGAGCCCCCCGTCTATGTCGCGGGTCTGGCTGAGAGCATCGGTGATCGCCTTGCTGGTGATCTCGTGGAAAACCATGCGGTGCACGGGCACCTTCGGCTTCAGGACCTCGAGAAGGTGCCAGGCGATCGCCTCACCCTCACGATCCTCATCTGTCGCAAGGTAGAGCTGGTCCGCTCCCTTCAGGAGTGACCTGAGCCTCGTTATCTGCTCCTTCTTGTCACGGGACACGATGTAGAGGGGATCGAAGTCGTTGTCAACGTCAATGCCGAGCTTCGCCCACTTCACTTCACGGTGGCTCGCTGGAATGTCGGCAGCCCTCATTGGAAGGTCGCGAACATGGCCGATCGACGACTCAACCCTGAAGCCGTCACCGAGGTAGCCGGCAATGGTCTTTGCCTTGGCGGGTGACTCGACGATTACCAGGGAGTAGGTCACCAAAGATCCGGGTCGTCGCGAACGGGTTCCGAAGCCGTGGCAACGGGTGGCTCATCGAAACCCAGGGTGACCGGTGGAGACTCCGCCGGTCTGGCGCCGTAGAGGATCACCAAGCCGAGCAGGGCAGCCACTGTAGAAGCCACGAGGATGCCGATCTTGGCCTCGTCCTGTAGGCCAGGAGCGTCAAAGGCGAGGCCGGTGACGAATAGCGAGACGGTGAAACCGATCCCGGCCATGGCCGAGATACCGACCACATGCCTCGTGGTCGCCCCGGCGGGCAGGGAACAGAGGCCGAGGCGTACGGCCACGAGGGTGAACGCGGATACCCCCACAAGCTTCCCGAACACGAGGCCAACGGCTACTCCGAGGCTGATTCCTGATGAGACAGCTGTGGCAACGGAATCGCCGCTGATCACGATCCCGGCATTGGCCAGTGCGAAGATGGGGAGAATGATAAATCCGGTAAGCGGATGCAGCAGGTTCTCAAGCCGCTCCGTGACCGGCACCGTCTCGCTGAGGTGGAGCCTGGCCGCACGGACGGTTGCCACATCACCCTCACCTGCTATCACCGGTCTAACCACCTCAGAAGCATGGTCGGCTCCCAGCAGGGGCACAGCCGGAGCCAAGAGGCCCATGACCACGCCTGCGATCGTGGTGTGCACGCCGGACCTGAACACCGAGTACCACAGCACTACTCCCAGTACGACATAGAGCGGCGAGTAGCGGACCCTGGCCCTGGTCATGACGACCACAGCGGCTACGGAAACCCCACTAAGTACCAGCCACCCCGGCTCGAGGTTGGATGTATAGAAGAGCGCAATTACGAGGATGGCACCGATGTCGTCGACGATTGCGAGCGTCAGGAGGAAAACCTTCAGGGGTGTCGGCACACGGCTCCCGAGCAGCGACACGACACCGACGGCGAAAGCGATGTCGGTGGCCATCGGGATTCCCCAACCAGTTGATGCATCACCATTACCGGCAAACGCCAGGTAGACGAGTGCCGGGACGACCATCCCGCCGAGAGCTGCCACGGCCGGAAGCAGGGCTGCCCTGAAGCGACGCAACTCTCCTGTGACGAGCTCGCGCTTTATCTCGAGGCCGACCACGAAGAAGAAGAAGACCATCAAGACGTCGTTCACGAACTGACTCAGGTTGAGCGGATGCCCGTCGTGTTCGAGCGCCACCAGATCGCCTATTCCCAACCTGATCTCCACATTCCACAGGTCGTAGTAGGACGCAGACCATGGAGAGTTGGCCCAGACGAGGGCCACCACCGTGGCGACGATCAACAGGACACCACCAGCCGCCTCGATTCCGAGGAACCGCATCATCGGGCGTCCGACGGCACGGGCCAGGGGCCTGTCGCTTCCAAGCCATGTGTGTTGGGTGTGAGGAGTGGTGCGTGTCATGGTGAGAACCTACTCAGGATCTGAGCGGCAGAAACCGTAATGGCCATCGGGTGACTTCACACCCACCCATGCGGAAAGGCTCCTGTCGGCCGATGTCCGACCAGCCTTCAGTCAGTCCCCGAAGTGGACGATCAGGCGGACGGCTGTCCCCTCGCCGTGGGATTCCACAATCGTCTCATCGGTCAGGTGGTACATCAGCGAGACACCCAGACCGGACTCGTGCCGGAGTCGGTCCGGTGAATCGACATCGGGTAGTGGCGGGAGGGAGTCCGGATCGAATCCGGGTCCACAGTCCGCGACCTCCACCTCGACCTGACTGGCCGAGAGGTCGCAGCGAATGACCACGCGGTCCTCTACGCCTGACAGGCCGTGGGCCTCCATGGCGTTGGCGGCGGCCTCTGACACCGCCAGGCGGAGATCGGAGACCCTCTCGGGCTTCAGGTTCGCCCCGATCGACGCAGCCGCTCCCACGACCGATCGAACCATCTGCAGGTACTCGGGAACTGCGGGCACACGGAGCTCCACGATGCCCGACATGATCAGACCCGAACCGGGGTGCCGACAGCCGAGTCGACATCGACATGGAACGTGAAGACACGATCCAGATCACACATCTGGAAGACCCGCAGAACGCGCTGCTCGCTGCAGACGAGCAGCAGGTGGCCGTCATGGGACCTCACCCGGCGCAGGGCACCAACGACCGACCCGAGGCCTGCAGAGTCGATGAAGTCCACCCCCGACAGGTCGATCACCAGGTGGTTGTGGCCGTCGGCGACCTCGACCACAACGGCCTGGCGCAGCACCGGGGAACTCCCAAGATCGAGTTCGCCGGTCATCGCCAATACAACCCACTGGTTCCTCACGGAGCGGCGGATTTCGGAGAGCAACGGACCTCCAGTCGGCTAGATGACCAGAACCCACGCTAGACGACGACCAGTTGTTTCCACCGACCAGCACCATCAGGCTCACCCGGCCTCGCGGTGCATGGTTACCGTTGCGGAGAGGGTCACCTCGGGAAGCAACGGCCCCACCAACGGCACCTCGGTCCGGGCCACGTGTACGACCTTCACCGTGACCCTGTCGCCATCGACGCTGCGCGTGATCCGGCTGTCGCGCAACGAAAGGCCACTCGAACCGATGACCGCATCCTCGACCTGGCGTGTGGAGCCGCCTGTGGCAGCCATCCGGACGCCCTCACGGGCGGAGTGTTGGGCCAGCACGGCCGAACGAACATCCAACCCGACCTGTTGACCATTCCACCCTGGGATCGGCGAGGTCCGCTGCGAGGTCGTAGGATCACAGCCGTGGAGGCGGCATTCTTCGACCTCGACAAGACGATCATCGCCCGGGCCTCGATGGCCGCCTATGTCCCTGCGCTACGGCGAGCCGGGTACCTCAATGCCCCCATGGCCGCCCGCGCCGCGTGGGGACAGGTTCTGTTCCGCTTCTTCGGCGCCGACGAGGACAGGATGGACAAGGCCAGGCGTACGGCACTGAAGCTCGCTGCAGGCTGGGAACAGGACGGCCTGAGGCGCCTGGCCCGTGACCACCTAACCGAGTTGATCGAGCCGATCGTGTACGACGAGGCACTCGACCTTCTGGAACATCACAGATCCGAGGGACGCATGCTCGTGCTGGTCTCGGCCGCTCCGATCGAGATCGTGGAACCCATGGCAGCCCACCTGCAGATGGACCGGGCCATAGCCACGACCCCCCTGATCGATGCCGGCGGCTACTACACGGGTGGGGTCGAGTTCTACGCCCACGGACCCGACAAGGCGAAAGCGATGACCCGGCTGGCAACAGAGGAGGGCCTGGACCTGGATGGATCCTGGGCCTACTCGGATTCGGTAACCGACCTGCCGATGCTCGAGTCGGTCGGCCACCCAGTCGTGGTCAACCCCGACCGGGAGCTCAGGCGCGAGGCGGCGAGGCGCGAATGGCCGATCCTGGAGTTCGAGAACCCGGTGGCCCTAGGGGACCGCATCCCGATCGACCGGAACTGGATCGTCGCAACGGCCATCACCTTTGCCGTCTTCTTCGGGGTGATGTCGATGGTCAGGCGGGTTCGACGCCGCGCCTGACCAGGTGGTCGACCGGTCAGATCGAACGGACCTTGCGTACAGCCACGGCCACAAGTGCCGCCAGCGCTACGATCATCAGGAGCTTCTTCATGGCAGTGATGATAGGGCCAGACGACCCCCCATTGGCCAGCCGCCCACCCGTTTGCATGCTGGGCAGTGTGCAAACCGCTCCACGCCCCGTACTGTCACCACCGGAGGTGTCTGAGTACCTGGTGGGCTCCCCCGCCTTCAAAGCGGGTGGGACGGGCGATCCCCGTCCGGCGGGTTCGATTCCCGTCCACCTCCGCCACGCCTCCGATCAAGTAGGTGTCAGCGGGTTACCCGAGCGACCGGTCAGACTGCGAGGAGATCGCGGGCCCCCGTGTCGCTGCTCGGGTGCCGCAACTTGGACATTGCCCGGGCCTCGATCTGGCGAATGCGCTCCCTCGTCAACTCGAAGTGGTCGCCCACCTCTTCGAGGGTGCGGGGCTCACCGCGGTCCAGGCCGAAGCGTAGCTTCAGGATCTCGCGTTCACGGTTGTCGAGGGGTGCCAGAAGGCGGCTGATCTCCTCGGGTAGGAGAGCCGTGGCGGCAACCTCGAAGGGTGACTCAGCCGACCTGTCCTCGACCACGTCGCCCAGTTCGGCGTCGCCATCCTCGCGGAGTGGCTCGCTCAGGGAGAGAGGTTCGGCTGCGAAGCGAAGGGCCTCGGTGACCTTGTCCTCGGTCATCTCCACCTCGACTGCCAGCTCTGCGAGCGTGGCCGGACGACCGAAGCGGAGTTCCAGGCGGGAGCGGGCCTTTTGCAGGCGCGCCAAGGTGTCACCGGCATGCACCGGCAGCCGGATGGTGCGACCGGTGTTGGCGATGCCCCGCGTGATCGCCTGACGGATCCACCAGGTTGCGTAGGTCGAGAACTTGAAGCCCTTGCGCCAGTCGAACTTCTCGACGGCATGCATGAGGCCAAGGTTGCCCTCCTGGATGAGGTCGAGGAGCGGAAGCCCTGAAGCCTGGTACTTCTTTGCGATTGATACCACCAGCCGCAGGTTCGACTGCACGAATGTCCGGACCGCCTCATCGCCCCGGCGGAGGTTGCGGCGCATCTCGCGCCTCTTTGCCGGTGTGAGGTTGTCGCCGGCCCTGTCGAGTTCCTGTCTGGCGGCGGAACCCTTTTCGATCTGTTGAGCGAGCCGTACCTCGCCCTCCTTTGTCAAGAGGGGGTACTGACCTATGTCGGTGAGATAAAGCCTGACGAGGTCTTCCTCGTCCCGTTCGACCCGCTCCTTGGCCACCCTTGCGTCTCCTCCTGCCGGGGGAGCACCACCAGCGGCTACGCCATTACGCCGCCTCGGATGCTCACCGAGTTATGATCGCCTTGTCTTCCCGGGGAAGTTGTGCAACAGCAGTCCTGCCCACCCCGGTAGCGGGTCACCCTATCGACCGGTTCGCCCGGCACCACGCGATTTTGTGACGCCCGTCACGATGTGCGACAAGGCCTTCGCCAGTAGCCGGGAAAGGGTCAACCGCTGTACCTGTTGACGATCGGGAGGCGTCGATCCCTGCCGAACCCCTTACGGCTGACTCTGGTTCCGGGTGGCGTCTGACGCCGCTTGAACTCGGCCAGGTCGACGAGTCGTGCAATCCGGTCGACCATCTCACCATCGAAACCATCGGCTACCAGGTCGGCTCTGGTCCGGTCACCTTCTATGTAGGCCTCGAGCAGGGGGTCGAGCACCTCGTAGGGAGGAAGGCTCTGGTCATCGCGCTGGTCGGGTCGCAGTTCGGCCGAGGGGGGCTTTGAGATAATCTGCTCGGAGATGACCGGGCCGTCTGGCTGGCTGTTTCTCCACCTCGCCAGGTCGTAGACGGTCAGCTTGTAGATGTCCTTGATCACAGCGAAGGCTCCGGCGGTGTCGCCGTAGAGGGTCGAGTAACCAACCGCCGACTCGCTCTTGTTCCCGGTGGTGAGCACCAGCCAGCCAGAGGCGTTGGCATGCGCCATGAGCAGGACTCCCCTGATACGGGCCTGGAGGTTCTCGTCGGTCGAACCGGTAGGCACCTCGCCGAGGGACCCCTCGAGGAGGGTGAGGAGTGAGGCGTGGGCAGCCTCGATGCGAATGGTGCGGTGGTCGATCCCGAGAGTTGCCGCAAGGTCGGTGGCATCGGCAATTGAATGCTCGCTCGAGTAGCGGGATGGCATGAGCAGGGCATGTACGTGATCGGGCCCGAGGGCGTCGGCTGCGATGGCTGCGACCAGGGCCGAGTCGATGCCGCCGGACAGGCCAAGGCAGACGTCGGTGAAACCGCTCTTCACCACGTAGTCCCGGGTGGCGGTCACCAACACCCCGTACAGCTCCGCTGACGGATCGAGTGGGTCGACCGGTGGCACCACGACGTGATCAGTTCGGTCCACCGGCCCGGAGACTCTGACGGTCGGCAGGTCGGTTTCAGATGCCGGAACGCCGGCGACGTCGATATCGACGACCACGACAGCCTCTTCGAACCTGGGGGCCCTGGCAACTATCCGACCTGCCGGGTCGGCGACCATGGATCCGCCGTCAAAGACCAGCTCATCCTGGCCACCAACTAGGTTCACGTAGACGACGGGCGCCCCGGACGAAGCTGCCGTTGCGGCCACCACCGCCTCGCGCTCGGCCAACATGCCCCGGTGAAACGGCGACCCGTTGATGGCGACCAACAGCTCCGCGCCACCTTCAACAAGACCACCCACGGAGCTGTCAGCCACCCAGAGATCCTCACAGACCACGAAGCCGACCCGGATGCCACCGATCTCGTAGAGCCGCAGCGGCTCGACCCCGGGCACGAAGTGGCGTGCCTCGTCGAACACGTCGTAGTTCGGAAGCGCACGCTTGTGGTAGACGCCGACCACCCTGCCCTCATGGCAGACCGCCGCAGCGTTCTGCACGCCTGCTGTGGTCGACCCCTTTGGTGCCCCGTCTGGGAAGCCGACCACGAGGGCACAACTACCGCTGGACGCAGCCACCCTTTCGACAGCGGCACGGCAGTCCGAGACGAACCCGGGCTTGAGCACCAGGTCTTCAAGGGGGTAGCCGGCAACGGTCATTTCAGGGAAGACAGCCAGGTCGCACCCGGAAACCTTGTCGAGTACGCCGTGTATGCGCTCGACGTTTCCGTCCAGGTCGCCGACGACCGAATTGGTCTGGACCATGGCGACGCGCACCCGGCTCATGGGTACAGCGTACCGAAGGAGCCACAAAACGGCCGAGGCCCCAGCGGGGGGAACCGGGGACCTGGCAGGAATCTGTTCCTGTAGGGGTCAGGCGCCGTGGCCCATTCCGCCCATGCCCACGCCGCCGCGCCCATGGTCACCCTTGCCCATGCCGCCGTGCCCATGATCACCCTTGCCCATTCCGTCTGGACGCATTCCATCCATGCCCCCGCCGCCGCACCCATGGTCACCCTTGCCCATTCCTCCGTGACCCATTCCGCCCTGGCCCATTCCTTCAGGCATTTCACCGTTCATTCGTGCCGTGATCCACTCGCTCAGGACGGACAGCATTTCGTCGGCCTTCGCCTGGTCGATGCGACCGTAAGCCACTGCCTGGCCAATGTGCTCAGCTGCGGGCACCAATTGCTGTGCGATGAGATCGTCCAGGTCATCACCAGCCAGTTCGGCAATGGTGACTCCATCCTTCAACTGGGACTTCAGGCCCCCACTGTCGAGCCCCAGATACTCGGCTGTGGCAGCCAGACGCTCGTCGTGGCCACCTGCACCGGGACCCATGGCCCCGTCATACCCGACACCACCATGGCCACCCGCACCGGGAGCCGCAGCCCCATCGTGTTGCCCATGGGCCACCGGAACCTCTGTATCGACTTCGGTCTGGGCGCCAGCCACCGCTACGAGCGAAACGACCATCGAGGCGGCCGCAATGACCACCGAGCCGATCACCAGGCCGGCAGTCGTTCCTCCGCTCAGGTCTATCTTCTTCATCTGCGGACTCTCCTGTCCTCGGGTACAGGTTAATGATCGCCAGACGAGATAATTCCCATGAGATGACCCTGTTAGGGGTATGTGATCAACCCCCCGGGTAGGCCAGAGACGCGAAAGGGCCCCGGGTGCGACCCGGGGCCCCGTTGCAGGAGTACTGGAACTACTTGGCGAGGGCCTCGCAGCAGGTGTTGGTGATCAGGCGGGTGACCACGTACGGATCCATGTTGGCGTTGGGCCTTCGGTCCTCGATGTAGCCCTTCTGGTCGAGGGCCACCTGCCACGGGATTCGGACAGAGGCACCACGGTCGGACACGTCGTAGTTGTACTGGTCGAAGCGCTGGGTCTCGTGCTCACCGGTGAGGCGCTCCTCGGAACCGTGGCCGTACCCCGCCATGTGTTCGGCAACCTTGCCATCGGCGCCCAGGGACTCGCAGGCCGTGATGATCGGGCCATAGCCCTCCCGCATGGCCTTCGTGGAGAAGTTGGTGTGTGCACCGGCACCATTCCAGTCACCCTTGATGGGCTTGGCATCGATCGAGGCGTCCACCCCGAACTCCTCGGCGATGCGGTATAGCAGGTAACGGGCCACCCAGACCTGATCGCTGACATCCACCGTGTCGCAGGGTCCGATCTGGAACTCCCACTGGCCGAGCATCACCTCGGCGTTGGTACCGGAGATCTCGAGGCCGGCGTCGATGCAGGCCTGGGTATGGGCCTCAACGATCTCACGGCCGGCAATTTCAATGGCGCCCACACCGCAGTAGTAGGGGCCCTGCGGGGCCGGGTAACCCTCGACAGGCCATCCCAGCGGGCGGCCTTCCTGGAAGAAGGTGTACTCCTGTTCGATGCCGAATATCGGCTCCTGGTCGCTGTACTTCTCAAGTGACTCCACGCATGCAGCACGTGTGTTGGTGGGGTGGGGTGTCATGTCGCCGTCGGGCAGGCAGACATCGCACAGCACCAGCACGTCGTCGCCGCCGCGGATGGGATCGGGACACGAGAACACCGGCCGAAGGACGCAGTCGGAGTCGTCGCCGGGGGCCTGGTTGGTGCTTGAGCCATCGAATCCCCAGATCGGGTAGTCGACAGTTCCGTCGACGAGGATCTTGGTCTTGGAACGGACGTACGGCAACGGTGTCGTGCCGTCGATCCAGATGTACTCAGCCCTTATGGCCATTGGGTGCACTCTCCAGGTAGGCCGTCCGGTGGGACGGCAGGGTTGGTGGAACGGCAGGGTTGGTGGAACGGTTCGTCCGTCAGAATACGCCGGGCCGCCATCACGATGCCGCCATGGGGTTTCGGTACTGTTGCCCAACTGTGAACGGCGTGTAAACGACCTGAATCCCACTGGCGGTATGCGTGCGGGTCCCCCATGCTTGTGGTGTGGATGAGACAGGGAACATCAGGCAGTCGGGCCAACAGGACTACGTGCTACGAACGGTGGAGGAGCGCGGTGTCCGTCTGGTACGCCTCTGGTTCACCGACGTGCTGGGACGACACAAGTCGGTGGCAATCTCCCCGGCCGAGTTGACAACGGTGTTCGAGGAGGGCCTGCAGTTCGACGGATCGGCCATCGACGGTTTCAGTCGGGTACAGGAGAGCGACGTGCTGGCACGCCCCGATGCAAGCACGTTCGAGCTTCTCCCCTGGGCGGCACCGGACGAGCCGTCTGGCACCATGTTCTGCGACATCACCAACCTGGATGGGGCGCCATTCGAGGGCGACCCGAGGCAGGTACTGCGACGCAACCTGGACCGAGCCAACACTGCCGGCTTCAAGATGTTCTGTGCACCCGAGGTCGAGTTCTTCTACCTCGCACAAAACACCGGACAACCAGTGCTCCTGGACCAGGCTTCGTACTTCGACCTGACCACTGCCGATGTCTCATCGGACCTGCGCAAGCGCACCCTCCACATGCTCGAGGCACTCTCCATTCCGGTCGAGTACTCGTTCCACGAGGATGCTCCCAGCCAACACGAGATCGACCTGCAGTACACCGACGCTCTGACAATGGCTGATTCCGTCATGACGCTCCGCCTGGCTGTAAAGAAGATCGCAATGGAGGGTGGCGTCTACGCCACGTTCATGCCAAAGCCCCTGAACGGGATCCAGGGATCTGGGATGCACACCCACCTGTCCCTTTTCCGCGATGGCGCCAACGCCTTCTTCGACGAAGACGACGAGCACGGCCTGTCAACGATCGCCCGGTCGTTCATAGCGGGCCTGCTCCACCACTCCCGGGAGATCACGGCGGTAACCAACCAGTTGGTCAACTCCTACAAGCGGATCAACGAGGGCTACGAGGCCCCCCGCTACGTGTCCTGGGCGCACAACAACCGTTCGGCACTGGTCCGGGTACCGGTGACCAGGGCCGGCAGGCCCGACTCGACGCGGGTCGAGTACCGGGCACTCGACCCGGCGTGCAATCCGTACCTGGCGTTCTCGCTGCTGCTTGCGGCTGGGCTGCGCGGTGTCGAGAAGGGGTATGATCTTCCCCGGGAGGCTGCGGTAAGCCTCGACGAGTTGAGCCGTACCGAACAACAGGACCTCGGGGTGGCGAGCCTCCCAACCAACCTTTCCGAGGCCCTTGATGAGATGGAGGAGTCCGAATTGGTGCGAGATGCCCTCGGCGACCACATCTTCGAGTGGTTCCTTCGCAACAAGCGCGCCGAGTGGTCCGACTACCAGCGCCAGGTGACTCCCTTCGAGTTGGAGCAGTACCTGCCCAACTGGTGAGGGTTGAACTGACATCTCCATGAACCCCCTTCTCGTTTTCCCCGAACCTCCGCCCCCCGAGTTGGCCCAGTGCCTCGACCTCGGCGGCTGGACCTGGAAGGCCGTCGGCGACCCTGACCGCGTCATCGCTGACGAGCCCGACGAGGGTTGGGCCGGAGCGGTCGTGTCTGCCGACTCCGACCCTGACGGAGCCATTCGGATGTGCCGGCACCTGCGACAGGGCGAGATGCCCCTCGAGCCGCTGTTGCTGCTGATTGGTGACACCCAACTCGCCAACCTGGAGTCGCGCTACCACCTGTTCGACGACTTCTGCCTGATGCCCATGAGGCCCGCCGAACTCCAGGCCCGCCTGCAGCACCTCTTCTGGAGTTCAGGTCGTGGTACCCGACCCGAACTGGTGGAGTACGGGCCGCTGGCGTTAAACATCGAGACCTATCAGGCTGCCGTAGACGGTGAACCGGTGGACCTCACCTACATGGAGTACGAGCTGCTCAAGTTCCTGGCATCAAGCCCCGGAAAGGTGTTCACACGCGAGACCCTGCTGAGCAGGGTCTGGGGGTACGACTACTATGGCGGGGCACGCACGGTCGACGTCCACATTCGTCGGCTTCGGGCGAAACTGGGTGAGGAACATGCCGGCCTGATCCACACGGTCAGGTCGGTCGGCTACCGGTTCGGTCAGTCCCGGTGGGGAATCTGAGCCTGTCTTCAGTAAGCCAGCGGCTCGGGGAGCGGGCCTGCCCATGGGTTTGCGTCGCTCACCTCGAGCAACTCTAAACCCTCGTATGCAGTGTCGACGCCGCGCTTCAGCAACCTTCCCAGAACGGCCGCTCCAGCTGCACCGCCCACGAGCACCCCTACCGGGATAACGATGACCAGCACGATGATCATTACCACTGCTCCTGTCATGGAACCAGTCTGCCACCTCGGCCGCGAGTGGGCTCACACGGCCCCGACCAGATCCGCCGGCTGTCAACCTACGTGCGCCCAGGCTTCGACCTCGACCCTCGCTCCCAGGGGCAGGGCGGCCACCCCGAATGCCGAACGGGCGGGCCGGTGGTCACCGAAGGCCTCGCAGTAGATCTCGTTCATCCGGGCATAGTCGTCAAGGTCGGCGAGGAAGACCATCGTCTTGACGACGTTGTCGAGCGACGCCCCTTCGGCCTCAAGGAGGGCACGCATATTGGCCATTGCCTGTCGCAACTCCGTCTCGAGGCCTCCCTTCACGAGGTTGCCGTCGCGGATTCCGATCTGGCCGGAGAGGACGAGAAGGTCGCCGGCTCGGACGATTGGCGTGTAGGGGGCAGCGGGCCTGGACATGTGAGTTCCTCCGGTTTCGATGATCAACGGGCTACATGATGATCGCGCAACGACAGCGCTGCTGCGTGCCTCGGCGGCAGTCGGTCAGGGGCCGGTCGGCCAGTCGGGGGGGGTTCCCCGGTGGATCCAGGTAGCGGCGGCGGCTGCAGCGAAGACGGCGTCGGAGCCGTTGCGGGGCCACTCGTCGTCGTCCTGTTCGATCGTGACGTCGATCTGGGGTGTGTCGCCCGCCCTCACGATCCCAAAGGACCCCACGGTGAGGTCAGACACGAGACCGGAGTCATCCACCGACAATGACTCAGAGGTGACCCAACTCCATGCCATGTGGGCTGCACCTATGCAGTAGGAGCGCAACACGGTGGCATCCAACGGGTCCCCGCATCGGACCGTGACGTTGATCCGGCCGTTGGCGACCTCAGCCTCGGCAACCGAACCGTCTGGCGAGACGACCGACCCCACGGACCCGCGCGCTCCAGCCAGCAGCACGACGGCCTCGGCCCACCCGGCAGCACGAATCGCTGCGGAGGTGGGTGGCCCGGCCACATCGACCTCCTCGACTGTGAGATCCGGCGCCACGGCTCTGATCGCCTCGACGATTCCGGGGGTCCTCACGACCCTCATGACCCCCGTGCCGTCAGCCATGGCACCGCCGGCCACGGGTGGCCTCTTTGGTCCCAGATGGACGGTGTCTTCACGTGACATCAGGGCCAGGACCGTTCGGCCGTGCTCATCAGCCAACTCCCTCGCCACCTTCGCAACCGGCGAGGCTGTCTTGCCCCCAAAGGCGCCTCCGTTGGCAAGCGGACTGGACGGTTCACCACCGGGTTCACACCATGCAGAATCGGTCTCGAGGTAGGCCGGTTCAACCCACGTCGTGCGGAGCACCGCGTCCCACGGGCCCGGGGGTGCGCCAACTGGCGGTGCCGAATCCACCGTGGTTCTCCGCCCCTGGACCTTTCCGACCGCCCGTCTCGCCTCGTACAACGTCTCGGCTACCACCCATCGTCCTGATCTGTCCCGCACCGCCACCAGGGCACCGTCGGGTGCCATGTCGGCGGCGAATCCTCCCTGTCCAAGTACAATCTCGCTGCCGACAGCCTGAACGGACCGACCCTCGATGGTCGCCCGTTCGGCAGCCCGATCCGTGAGGCACGGTGTGTCGCCATCATCGAAAGCACCCCATGCCTCGATCACGGTCTGCCATCCGGTACATCGGCAGAGGTGCGCGGAAAGTGACCTGGTGACCCTGTCTGTGTCGGTGGTCCCAGCTGAGCGGAGTCCGGAGAACCTCATGATGATTCCCGGCGTGCAGAACCCGCACTGACTGCCACCGGTCCGGGCGAATGCGTAAGCCCACCTGGACCTCTCGCCAGCCTCGAGGCCGTCAAGGGTCGTCACCCTCCGGCCAGCCACACGCCGCACCGGCGTCACGCACGAAACCCTCGGCTGACCATCGACGAGCACGGTGCAACATCCGCACTGACCCTGTGGGCTGCAGCCGTCCTTGGGCGAGGTGGCCCCCAGCTGGCCACGGAGGACGTCGAGGAGGGTCCGTCCGTCATCTTGAACAGTCACCTCGTGACCGTCGATGTTGACCACAAACCCGTCGGATCCGGTACCGGTCGACAGTCTGTCCTGTTGCTCCATGTCGTGAGTGTGCCCCAGAGTCCGCTCATAGACGAACCGGTACCCTCTGACACATGGCCTCTTCGCCTCAACTGCTGACCCGTCGTCAGGCGCTTGCAGGCATGATCGGTGCATCCGGGGGCCTCGTGCTTTTCGCCTGTGGTAGTGAAGAGTCGGTGGTGCCTGCACCTGTCGCACCCACCGGTGGCCTGTCGCTAGGAGCCCGCTTCGCAGACGGATTCCAGGCGCCCACCGTGATCACTGCCGGTACGCCCCAGAGGGCCCCCTACGTGCTGATCGGCGCCGACGGCTGGCCTGCCACCGAGGTCCCTGACCAGATCGAGTTGACCGTGACCAGCGGTGACCAGGTGGTCTTCGCCGGCACCGTCGGTCGTCACGGCGAACCGAACGCCATTCCCTACTATCCCCTGGTGTTCACACCTCCCGCCACCGGTGACTACTCGGTCCGGGGAACCGGCCTGCCGGGGCGCCACCGGCTGCGGGTGACCGATGCAGACAGGTTGGGCCTCATTCAGGTCGGCGACCCGATGCGACCCGTCGAGTCGCCGACCCTCGCCGACCCGCACGGTGTCAATCCGATCTGCACCAGGTCAGACGGCCCGTGCCCGCTGCACCAGGTGACCGTCGCCGAGGCCATCGACCGTCCCGGGCCGACTGCCATGCTGATCTCCACACCGCGGTTCTGCCAGACCGACGTCTGTGGTCCGGCGTTGGAGGTCCTGATTGCCGCGGCTGGCAGCCTCGACCCCTCGTGGTCGGTGGTGCACGCTGAGGTCTACGTGGCACCAGAGGACAACGACTTCGGTCTGACCCCCACCGTGGCGGCCTACGACCTTTCGTTCGAACCCAGCCTCGTGGTGGCCGATACCGATGGCATCGTGACGGCGATACTGCACTTCACGATGGACACACCAGAGGTGAGCGCGGCACTCGAGTCTGCAACCTGACGGTGCCCACCGCGGGTGGGCAGTTTCGGCCTAGGAGGAGTTCTTTCCGCAGCCACAGCCACTCTGCGTGTTGGGGTTGTCGATGGAGAACCCGGCTTCGGCGAGGTCATCGTTGTAGTCGAGGGTTGCGCCCACAAGCAGTTCGGCGCTGGACGGGTCGACCACGACCCTCACGGCACCGAAAACCACCTCTACGTCGTCTGCAGCCGTTTCAGTGTCGAAGTACATCTCGTAGCTGTTCCCCGAACAGCCACCGGGCCGCGCTGTGACCCGCAGGGACATCCCTGCCTCATCCTCGGCGGCAATCAACTCGCCAACCTTTGTGGTTGCCTTTTCCGTGAGGGTGATCATCGTGTCCCCGTTCGCGATCAGTTGAACTCAGATGTTCCCATCCTACCAATGGCCCCCGGTCGAATAACAGGCCCCAGAAGGGAGAAGGGCGTATCAGCGTAGGATTTGGGTATGCGTGACAGCCGCGCCGGTGAGCACCTTCCGGGCGAGCGTCCGAGCGCGGACGAACTGTCCTCGGGCCAGGTCCTCGAACTTCTACGCGGCGTGGTCGACCCGGAGCTGGGTTCCAACATCGTCGAGTTGGGCATGGCGAAGGCCGTCGCTGTCGGACCCGATGGCCTTGTCGACGTGACCATCGCCCTCACGACGTCGGGCTGCCCGTTGCGTGCCCAGATCCAGCGTGACGTCAGGGCCCGCATCGAGGGGCTACCCGGTGTGACGAAGGTCCACATCACCTGGACCGAGCTCACGCCTGAGGAGAAGGCCGCGACCATGGCGATGGCCCGCTGGAACGTCAGCCGGGACACACCCGAGACCGAGATCCCGGCGACCACGAGGGTGCTGATGATCGCGTCGGGGAAGGGCGGGGTCGGCAAGTCGTCGGTCACCGTGAACCTGGCCGCCGCCATGGCACAGCGGGGTTTCACGGTCGGTGTCATGGACGCCGACATCTGGGGCTTCTCGATTCCACGGATGCTCGGTGTCGAGGGTCGCCTGGGTGGCTCACCCGAAGCCGGCAAGATAAACCCGATCCAGATGCAGGTCGGTGAGGGCCTCCTGAAGGTCGTCTCAATGGGTTTCCTGGTTGAGCGCGAGGAGACAGCCCTCATGTGGCGGGGCCTGATGCTCAACCGAGCCGTACAGCACTTCTGCGAGGACGTGGCCTGGGGTCCTATGGACTACCTGCTCATCGACATGCCTCCGGGAACCGGCGATGTGCAGATGGGCCTGGCCCGGATGCTGCCCCGGTCCGAGATGGTCATCGTCACCACGCCTGCCCTGGCCGTACAGAAGGTCGCCGTACGGGTGGCAGGCATGGGCAGGAATAACTTCCTGAGGATCGTCGGCGTGATCGAGAACATGGGCGCATTCGTCGCTCCCGACGGTCAGAAGCACCTACTCTTCGGCGAGGGTGGCGGCCAGGCGCTGGCCGACGACATCGGTGCTCCGCTACTCGGCAGCATCCCGTTGGACGTGGCTGTCGCCCACGGTAGCGACACCGGGCGACCCGTAGCCCTGGGCACTGGTCCCGCTGCCGATGCCTACACGGCGATGGTTGACCTGATCGTCACTGCGGCGGCGCCACCGATCGAGATGGAAGGCTGCAGCGCGCGCCTGCTGGCGGTCGCGGAGCAAGCACTCGACGAAGCGGACCTCTGACCGACAGGGTCGACCGACCCGATGGGCGGCCTACCCCTCGTCTGTTGATCCGAGTTCGCCGATGCCGGGGTCGACCTCGGTTGAGTGCGCCTCGACGACGCTGCCTTGGCCCCTGTAGCCGAAGTGCCACGATACGGGTTGCCCGGCAGCGGCCCGGTTACTGAGTCCCCTGGACACCACCCCGCGGATCATGGCCCGGGTCGGTGGGAACAACAGGGACAGTCCGAGGGTGTCGGTGGCGAATCCGGGTGTGAGCATGAGGGCCCCGGCGAACAGGACAAGCAGGCCGTTGACAAGCTCGCGGCTCGGAATCCGACCGAGGGCCAGTTCCGACTGTGCCCTGGCGAGGATGCCCATTCCCTCACGCTTCACCATCGCCGCTCCCACGATGCTCACGAGAACCAACAGGGCAACCGTGTTGAGGCCTCCGACGACATCGGCCACCTGCACGATCAGGTAGATCTCGGCGATCGGCATGACTATGAAGACGAGGAACAGGATCAGGAACACGGATGCAATGCTACGAGGCCCACCGCCAGGCGGGCACGCGGCACTCGTGGGGGCGCAGCGGCTCTCACGGTCCTATCCTCGCCACATCATGGCCCCCCCGGAAGAGACCCACTCCGACGCCCCACCGGCATCGGAACAAAGACCCCCCTCGGTTGACAGTCTGGCGCGGGCAATCTCAGACGTGGGGCTGCCCCACCCCCTCCTGGTAGATGCGGCACGCGCAGCCGTCGCCACAGGCGACCCTGCCGAAGCCGAGCAGAGGGCACGGGCAATCGCTGGCGAACAGGCTCGTAGCCTCCTCACCAGCGTGGTCAACGCCACGGGCGTGCTCCTGCACACCAACATGGGCCGCTCGCCCTGGACGAACCTTCCCGACAGGGACTCCAGCCGCTATTCCAGTCTTGAACTGAACCTCGACTCGGGTGAGCGCGGCTCCCGCCAGGACCGGGCACCGCGCCTGCTGGCCCGGATGTGTGGTGCGGAGTCGGCGATGGTCGTGAACAACTGCGCCGCTGCTGTCCTGCTGGCCCTGGCCGCCCTGGCCAATGGTAAGGGGGTGGTCGTCTCGCGTGGCGAGCTGGTCGAGATCGGCGGTGGATTCCGTATCCCCGAGGTCATGTCGCAGTCCGGGGCCAACCTGGTCGAAGTCGGTACCACCAACCGCACCAGGTTGGGTGACTTCGAGGAGGCCATCGATGACGGCGACGTCGCCCTGGCCTTGAGCGTGCACCGCTCCAACTACCGGATCACCGGGTTCACCGAGAGCGTGGCCGCCTGCGACCTGACGGGTCTGGGCGTTCCGGTTCTTGCCGACCTCGGGTCGGGGCTGGTCGATTCGGCCTGTCAGTGGCTCGAGGATGGCCCACCGTCGTGGCTGGAAGGCGAGCCGGCCGTGCGACAGACGCTGGAGGCCGGTGTCGACCTGGTGACCTTCTCGGGCGACAAGCTCCTGGGCGGCCCCCAGGCCGGCATCATCGCCGGCCGAGCCGACCTGGTGGCCCGGTGTGTGGCTCATCCGCTGGCCAGGGCCCTGCGACCTGGAGGCCTCGTGCTGGGCTCGCTCCAGGAACTGGCCCTCACCTACCTGGGCCGCGATGGCCGGTCCATTCCGTTCTGGCGCATGGCTACGACCCCCGTGGATGAACTGCGGCGCAGGGCCTCGGCGATTTCCCCGGACCTGACAGCGGACACGACCGCCGTGCCCGGTGGCGGCACCCTTCCAGGCGTGGAGATTCCCTCAGCCGGCCTGGTCATCCCGGGTGACCGGGTTGCCGAACTGCGGACCGGCGCACCTCCCATCATCGCCCGAGTGCACGACGGGTCGACCGTGATCGACCTGCGCACCGTGCACCCCCGCGATGACGACGTGGTGCGGGCAGCGATCGACAGCCTGACCTGATCAGACGATGCACGTTGTCGCCACTGCCGGACACGTGGACCACGGAAAGTCGACCCTCGTACAGGCGCTGACGGGAACCGACCCGGACCGGTTCGCCGAGGAAAAGGCCCGCGGCCTCACAATTGATCTGGGCTTTGCGATGACCACGCTTCCCTCGGGAGTAACCCTTTCGCTGGTTGACGTGCCGGGGCATGTCAGGTTCATCAAGAACATGCTGGCCGGTGTGGGGGCGGTCGACGCCTGCCTCTTCGTTGTTGCCGCCACCGAGGGTTGGAAGCCCCAGTCCGAGGAGCACCTGCGCATCCTTGAACTGCTGGGTGTACGCCACGGCATCATTGCCCTGACAAAGGTCGGCCCCGCAGAACCAGACCTGATTGACCTGGCACGCATGGAAATCGATGAACAGGTCGAGGGCACCTTCCTCGTGGGGGCACCGGTGATCGGAGTCGATTCTCCGACCGGGGTAGGCATCGAGGAGATCAGGTCGGCAATTGACGAGATGCTGGCTTCCACGCCGACTTCAGCCGACCTTGACCGGCCACGCCTCTGGGTGGACAGGGCGTTTGCAGCCAGGGGTGCGGGAACGGTCGTGACCGGAACCCTCACCGGTGGAAGGCTGCGGGTGGGAGACGAGTTGGAGTTGAACCCCGGGCGTCGGACTGTGAGGGTCAGGACGCTCCAGAACCACCATGCCGAACACGAGGAACTCCCGCCTGGAACCAGGTGTGCTATCAACCTCGTGGGGGTCTCCCACGACCAGGTGGATCGGGGCGACGTTCTGACCCGACCCGACCAGTGGCACCTGACAACCGTGGTGGACGCCTCGCTGCAGGTTCTGGACCGCCTTGATCACCCTGTCTCACGTCGAGGCGCCCACGTCGCCTACCTGGGGGCCGGGGAGCATCCATGTCGGTTGAGGGTGCTCGGCCCCGACGTGCTCGAACCCGGATCGAACGGGTCTGTCCGCCTGTTCCTTCCCGAGGTCCTACCCCTGCTTCCAGGAGACCGGTTCGTGCTGAGGGAGAGTGGCCGGTCAGAGACCGTTGGTGGTGGGGAGATCCTGGATGTCGATCCACGGGAACGGGCCTCAAGGGCAAGGCCTGACAGGTCGGTCGACCGGGTGATCTCCGAACGTGGTTGGGTGCCAGCTGATGAACTTCTGCGCCTCACGGGTACGAGGCGGGAACCGAATGTGGCTGCTTGGGTGGTCGATCCCGTCGCCCTCAACGAAACGTTGGGGTGGCTACGCGGGGCGATCGACGGAGCTGGACCGCTGGGCCTAGACCTGTCGACCCTGGACGACCATCAGCGGGCAGCCGTCGACCTGCTGGCGGATGTGGCTGTCGAGGGTGGCCGCCTGGTTGCCACAGGAGCCATCGATCCCCTTGCCGACCATCCCTTTCCCCACCTGCTGGCTGCCTCGCCGTTCGCGCCACCGCCACCCGACGGGGTCGACAGGGCAGAGCTTCGCGAGATGGTCCGTCGTGGCCTCGTGGTGGAACAGGACGGCATGTTCTTTGCTACGTCGGCGGTCGATGAGGCCGCAGCGCTGGCTGCACGCCTCCTCGTGGATTCACCAGAGGGGTTTACCGTGTCAACCTTCAGGGAGGCCGCGGGCAATACCCGCAGACACGCCATGCCGCTACTGGCGAGGTTGGATGGAACCGGAATTACCAGACGGCGCGACGACGTGAGGATTGCCGGACCCCGTCTACCCCATGTGGACGATAGCCCGGCCTAGACAACCTTCAGACTGAAAGGCCCAACAACACCCTCCGCTCGCGTTCGTTGGTCCCGCCCCAGACCCCGTGGACCTCGCGGATTCCGACGGCGTAGTCAAGGCAACTGTTCAGGACGGGGCATCTGGAGCAAACGGCCTTGGCTCGAACCTCGCGTCTCTGCTTCTCGTCGCGTCGCTCACCGCGTACGGGTGGAAAGAACTCGCCGGAATGCGGCCCACGGCAGGCAGCCAACGCCTGCCACTGGCGGCAGGTCAACTCAGCAACCATTCGTCACCCCCTTGATCCGTGTGACCGAACCTAGAACGCTCCGCCTGTCGCCACAAGAGGGCATGTACGAGCGGGCCGGGAGGGTGTTCAGCGATCACGCTCCAGGTGATGTTTCAGCCCCTGGCTGCGCGCTCTCTGTGGTCACGTGCCGCTCCGACCTCAGGCTCAACCTCCAACCACAGCCCTTCTACAGCCACGACCCTTATCGCCTGTCCCGGGTGGATCGGGGTCGCCCGGTTGGTCCGGGCCTTCCAGACGGCACCCCGGACCTCGACGGTTCCGTTCGGCGACAGGTCGTCGACCGCTGAGCCGGCCTCACCGATGATCCATTCGCGGCCAATGGTCGGCGTCGAGAATCGGGTCCGCACCATGGTCGGCATTCCACCGGCCAGGCCCAGTGCTGTGCCGACGACCCCGGTGGCCAGGGCGATCCACCCGACCCGAGTCCCGTCGAACAGGAACAGGGATCCAACCATCAGGCTGACCGTGCCGATGACGGTCCACGCACGGGGTACTCCGGCCTGGATGTCGATGGCATAGCCGATCATGGCGAATACCAGGACTCCGACGGCCCAGGCCCTCCCGGGAAGAACCGCCAGGCCATATGAGGCCAACAGCAGCGACGCTGCACCGACAACTCCGGCGATTCCGATGCCGGCGGTGAAGAACTCAAAGACCAAGAGGCCCATTCCGACCAGCAACAGGAGATAGGCCACGGGAGGGCTGGCAACCGTGTGGAACACCTGGTCGGTGATGCTGAGTTGTCGAAAACGGGTCCGGGTGACGGGCTCGACCATCGGCTTGTCACCGGTGTCGTCCACGAGAACCTCAAACCCGTCAAGCCCGACTAGGTGCTCAAGCAGCACCGGTGCCGATCGGGCAAGCCCCCGCCTGACCGCCGCCTCGTAGCCGACCATCGATCCAACCATGTCAGAGTCGGCCGGTAGGCCGAACGGCGTGCCGAACCTGCTCGGTGAAAGGGACGGCTCACCCAGGTTTCCGATGCCTGAGCCGGGCGAAATGCCAATGTCGTCTCCCAGTGCAACCAGTTGGGCTGCACGGCCGGTGACCTCGGCTCCGGCTGGCCCGATCCAAAACGACACGGGCACCGGCGAACTCACGACCATGTCGGCAAGGGCGAAAAGGGCATCGTCGTCGACTACTGCCCCGTTGCTGTCGATCTGGAAGACAACGGCGACCATCGTTGCCGGATCGACACCTCTGAGGGTCTCGGCCATCATCTCCGTCAGAACAGGATCCAGAAGGCCGTTCACCTCGACGACGTCGACCGTGCCGGCATCGTGGCCGTCGGATTCGTGCTCGTCTCCGTGGGCAGCCGCTGAGCCGGCCAACAGGATCAGGCCTGCCGACGCGACGAATACTGCAGTCGACAACCTACGCACTGTGGAAACCCGAGTCTCAGGTGGCTTCAGGTTCACCGAGAGCCAACACGGCTTCTTCGACGGACTCCATCACAGGCACGATCCGGTCAAAGCCAGTGGTGTGGAGAAGCCTCGTGAGTGCAGGCCTATTGCATGCCACCGCCACATCGCCGTCATTTTCGCGCGCCCGCCTGATGCCACCGATCAACGCACCGAGCCCTGCCGAATCCATGAAGGGAACGTCGGAAAGGTCGACGAGCACATACTTCTCCTCGCCCAACTCGGTCAGCGCCTCGCGGAACTGGGCGACGGTATAGGCGTCGAGCTCTCCGGCTGGGCGACAGAGCACATATCCGTCATGACGTTCGACCGTGATCTCCAGCACCATCGACTCCTTGTCGGTTCGCGTGTACCCGTAGTCGGATCGTAGACCGACAAAGCACGCTCGGACTACCGCCAGCACGAAACACCTACGTGCCATCAGTCACTGGGGTCTCACGCGGACCGATACGATCGCCGCCGTGTCGATAGTTCTGGTAGCCACATTGGCCGATCATGTCCATGAGGAACTCGAAGCCTCGCTGGGAGGCCAGAGCCGTATCGTCCGCGTGGCCGGCGGCAACGAGGTCCTGGCCGCGGTTCGCGAGTATCAACCCGACCTGGTCGTACTTGACCTCCAGATCGGGAACATGGGCGGAATGGCCGCCTGCCTGGACCTGAGGTTGGAACAACGGGCCGGGCGCATCCCGACCCAGCGTGTGGTCATGCTCCTCGACCGCGACGCCGACACGTACCTTGCCGGCCAGGCCGAGGCCGACGCATGGATCGTCAAGCCTCTCAACCCGATGGAGTTGCGCCAGACGGCATCGGCTGTGATGGTCACCGACGCGCCCTGACCGACCGACGATCAGCAGCCGGGCCGGATTTCAGCCCGCCAGATGGGACCTGACGGCGGTACCCTTCTCGACCTACACGGGTAGTGGCGCAGGTTGGTAGCGCGCCTCGTTCGGGACGAGGAGGTCGTGGGTTCAAATCCCGCCTACCCGACCACGGGGTCTCGGCAGGTTATTGAAATCGGCTCGGCAGGTTTCAACCACCCAGAGTGGTCGCCTTCGGCTTGACCACGGTATCTGAGGGTTCCCTGGCAAGTGAGTTGGCTGGTGTCCCGTGTCGAGATGGCATGTGAATGCATGCCAAAGACAGTCCAGAGAAATGCCCTAGGGGCAATAATTTGAGAACTGCAATCCGCAGGTTCCGGGTTCGAGTCCCGGGGGGCGTAC
>MPMB02121317.1_pt1 | contig 100580 bp, 91 predicted proteins | sample 1617371 | NCBI WGS metagenome assembly MPMB02 (sample SAMN05944808, study PRJNA350692) | marine metagenome | biome: marine; feature: ODZ; material: water; isolation source: 300 m water sample filtered on 0.2 um supor filter | place: Pacific Ocean | collected 2012-04-08 | depth 300m m
CAGCCGCCGCAGGCCTCGCCCGGGCAGCCGCCGCAGGCCTCGCCCGGGCAGCCGCCGCAGGCCTCGCCCGGGCAGCCGCCGCAGGCCTCGCCCGGGCAGCCGCCGCAGGCCTCGCCCAGGCAGGGGCCTAGCCCCTTTCCGACCCGCGAAGCGCTCGAAGAATTGAGTGATTCACCGGAGCCGGTGGAGATCTTCAGACTCGACATTCACCCTGTCGACGAATGGACCCTCGAGGGACCGTTTCCCGAGCAGGTCGGTGCCCTGCCGTCGACCGACACGGGGCCGTGGGGTGCCCTGCTGCACGAGGCGGCGCGCCGGCGCGCCGGGCTCGTGCTCCCCAGCGAGGGCATGAACTGTGTTGCCCGCGAACTGGGTCGTTTCTATTTGGCGCACCGGGGCCAGCCACCCCAGGCATTGAAGCGCTTCATCGCAGCGCGTTGCCACACTTCGGTCACGCGCGTTGGAACGGCGTGGGTGAGCCAGGATGTGCCCGTTCACTACGACGAGGGTCAGGTCTTCACCCGCTGGAAGCAGTCGGTGCAGGAGACGCTCGAGCGTCATCTGGGCGGTGGTCCGCGAACCGCGGGAATCTGGTACGGAAAGCGCGATGACCATGTGGTCGTGATGGTGGCCTATGGGATTCGCACGGTTCAAGTAGAGCCCTTCGATCCGTTTGCAGTCGACGGGCGGGTCGAGCTCCGCGGTGAGGTCCTCGAGAATGTCGCGGAGGTGACTGTCCGCGTGAACCGCGGCCGCTTTGGAGTCGCCGAATGCGAGCAGGTCGAAGATTCGATCTTGCCGCGCTTTCACTTCGTATGCGAGGTCGATCCGGGTGACGTCTCTGCGTACCTGTCGGTGGATTCCCAGCGACCGGGGCGCCTGCTCGGAACTCCCGGCATCCTGGCGCTCATCTGGCCGGGCTCGAGTACGACACAGACCTACCGGCGCCCCGGCTATGCCGAGTCCTGGCCGGTGATCCAGGTCGACGAGATGCCCGACGGCCTGGTCGCGCTGCTCAACCAGATTCGAGGCCGTGCGGGACTCGACCCCGTGGAATTGGACGTCGCCCAAAGTGAACTGGCCGAGGAACTCGCTCCGCATTTCTTTTCTGCAGCATTTGGCCAAAATCCCGAAGCCCAAATGGATCTGGTCGTTCTCGGCATGATGGCCGGTTGGCGTGTGGAGGGAATGGTCGAGGCCGGTCGTTTCACTGCAGCGTGGACCATGCGCTCGAATGATCTCGGTGACTTGATTTCCGAGTCGCTTGCATTTCCGGCGGGACGCGAGGTGCTGCTCGACGCCAGGGCCGACCGTCTGGCGGTGGGACCCATGCTCGAAATCAAACCGGGCCGGGAGTCGATGGCGGCGGTTTTTGGCACCTACGCGCTCTTTACTGCCCAGGCTCACGACTCGATGGCGCGTCGAGTCTACGGACAGCTCGAGAGTGAGCGCCGCGCGCGCGGGCGGAGTGCACCCGAGCGGCTCGTCGATGTGACGCCGCTGTGTCACGAGGCGGCGATGCGGGTTCAGGCGGGTCTCGATCCGAGCGATGTCATGAGCGTGCTGATCCGGGAGAGTTCGAACGTGCTGCGGCGGCCCGTTTCCGGCTGGATCGCCGAGGTCGCCGACATCGAGGAGCTCGAGTTCCCGACGGAGTACCTGGAAGATCCGAGCCTCGCTGTGGCTGTGGCGGTCGGTCACCGCAAGCGGGAAGGTGAGCCCTGGGGTCGCTACGTCGTTCTGCTGGTCGTGGCGGCACCCGAAAGCCGCGGCGCCTGAGACCGTTTGCGCGAGACGACCCAGCCGAGGAAGCGTTCCACCCCGCGGACGACCTGCGTGGTGCGCTTGGAGTGGAAGACCTCGAAGGCGTGCTGCGCCCCGGGAATCTCGGCGTAGCAGACGGGCTCGTGGGCGGTGGCGCGCAGGAGGCTGGCGAAGAGGCGCGCTTCCGCGGGCGAGGCGAGACCGTCGAGGCTCCCGTGGATCACGAAGAAAGGCGGCGCGCCCGGGTGGATCCGAAATAGCGGCGAGGCCTTCTCCCAGTCCTTTCGGTGCTCGGCACGGCTTGATTTCATCACTATTTTTTCCAGGAACTTGTGCTGTGAGTCGGTCGCCTGCTTTCCGCGGCTGTTCGTGAAGTCGTAGACGCCGTAGAAGGGCACGCAGGCGGAGACGCTCGTGTCGACCTCGGAGAAGCCGGGCTGGTACTCGGGATCGTTGGCCGTGAGCGCCGCGAGGCTCGAGAGGTGCCCGCCAGCAGAGCCCCCGGTGATGCAGATCAGGTCGGGATCGCCTCCGTATTCCGCGATGTTGGTGCGAATCCAGGCGATCGCGCGTTTCACATCGACGAGGTGGTCGGGAAAGGTCGCCGCCGGCGACAGTCGGTAGTTCGAAGCGACGCAGACCCAGCCCGCGCGGGCGGCCTGGAGCATCAGCGGCAGCCCCTGCTGGCGCTTCTCCCCAATCATCCACGCTCCGCCGTGGATCTGGAGCAGCACCGGCGCGTGCTCGCCGGCGTTCCTGGACCCGTAGACGTCCAGGGCGCCGTGCGCACCGAGTTCGGGAGTGTGATAGAGCCCGCCGGTGCGGCTCACCTCCGGGTCGAAGAGGAGGAAGGGCACCATTTTCCGACCGGGGCGTAACGGCTTCTCGATGGCTTTCGCCACGTCGGGCGCGATGCTGTCCCGGTAGCCCGGGCCCAACCCCTCCACCAGTGCGGCCTCGACCGCGCCCGAGGCGCGGTCGGCGTAGAGCGTCAGGCCCCAGAGTCCCGCCCAGGACGCGATGCAGACGCCGAGCCCCACCCAGCCCGGCCAGGCATCGAGAGCTCCGGCGAGCACGAAGACTCCCGTGGCGAGAAGCTGCCAGGCCAGGTGGTGCATCGCGAGCTCGGATGTCAGCCAGCCGGCGAAGAAGCTCGGCACCACGAGGGGGCCGAGGGTCCGAATGGGCACGTAGGCGTTGAACGTGAACCACGCACCGACGAGTGCGGCTACCAGGAAGATTTCCGGGCTCATGGCCGTTTATTGTGGCCCAGGTGTCACGTCGCTGCCGTGGAGTTCCGATACGCTCCAGCGGTGGCCCGGAGACGTTACGAGCCGAAGGATCCCGACCTCGAGCGGCTGATCGGGGAGGCGCTGGGGCGGGCGCAGGAGATCCATGGCGCAGTCGAAGACGCGGATCTGGTGCGCCAGATCCTCGTCACGGCCATGCGGCTCGTGCAGGACGGCACCGCCGCCCGGGACCTGAAGCTGCTCAACAGCGCGCTGAAGGAGCTTCGGCATGCATTCCGAGTATTCGCTCCATACGCCCACGATCGCAAGGTGGCGGTCTTCGGCAGTGCGCGGACTCAACCGGGCACCCCGGACTGGGAGCAGGCCTGGGAATTCGCCGAGCGGATCGTCGACGCCGGATGGATGGTCATCACTGGCGCGGGTTCCGGGGTCATGGCTGCTGCCCAGGGTGGGGCAGGCCGCGAGGCGTCCTTCGGCGTCAACATCCGCTTGCCTTTCGAGCAGCGCGCCAACGAAGTGATCGAAGGCGATCACAAGTGCATCAACTTTCGTTATTTCTTCACGCGGAAAGTCGTCTTCGTCAAGGAGGCGCACGCCATCGCACTCTTCCCCGGCGGCTTTGGCACCCACGACGAGGCAGCGGAGGCACTGACACTGATCCAGACGGGAAAGAGCGAGGTTCTTCCTGTGGTGTTCGTGGACGCGCCCGGTGGGAGCTACTGGCGCGACTGGCACGCCTGGATGGTTTCTCACGTGGAGGCGCGCGGCTTCGTGTCTCGCGAAGACCTGGACTTGTACCGAATCACCGATGACGTCGACGAGGCCATCGGCGAGATCCTGAAGTTCTACAGCAATTATCACTCGACGGGGAAGCTTCGAGACCGGATGGTATTGCGTGTGCGAAAAGCGCCGGACGCTGAGGAACTCGAGGCGTTGAACGCAGAGTTCACGGACATCGTGGGTCGCGGTGCAATCGAGCTGGTGGAGCCCGAGCCTGTCGGGGAAGGCGAAGGCCCCCGGCTTCCCGGTGTGATTTTCGACTTCGATCGGCGCTCCTGGGCACGGCTACGCCAGCTGATCGACGCGCTGAACCGCCTGGTCGAAGAAGCGGCGTCGCCGCCGCGCGACGCGAGTCCTCTCGAAATCGTTCCGGTTGCGCTGCCCGACAGTGCGAAGGCAGAGGAGGAAGCCTAGTCCTCGCTCCGCTCGGGTGCTCGTTGCGCCGGGGGCCCTGGGCCCACGAGGGAGAGCACACCCGATTCCCAACGCATCACCTGGTCTCGGCGCTCGACGCGTGCCCAGTCAAACGCCGCGAGGAGCGCGGCGGGTGTCGCGTCTTCGGGGGTTTCGAGCAGCCCCGCAGCGTGTGCGAGCACTCCGGTCACGCGCTCGGCGCTCGCGTGCGAGCGGAGTTCGCGCCAGCCGACGGCGCCGTGGAATTTTGCGAACTTGCCGCCGCTCTCCTCGAGCAACAGCAGATGGTGGCGGTAGTTCGGTGTCGGAAGGTCGAGCGCCTGCTGGAGGGCGCGGTGGATGGCCGTGGCGGGGGCCAGGTCGTGGCCGCGAACGACGCGTGTGATCGAGTCGGAACCGTCGTCCATGACGACGGCCAGGTGGTAGGCGATCGACCCGTCGCGTCGCCGAACCACCGGGTCCCCGAGGTCGGCCAGCGGCTCCTGGCAGAGCGACCGGTGCCCCTCGTCCTGCACGGCCACCGTTGCTCCGGGCAGGCGCAGGCGCAGGGCCTGTTGGCAGGTGCGCCATCCCGCTGCGGGGAGCGGTCTCTCGCGACAGGTTCCCGGGTAGCGCCAACCCCCATCGGCAGCACGCACGCCGGCCCGTCGCACTTCGTTGCGCGAGCAGTCGCAGGGGTAGAGCAGACCCTGGTGTGCCAGGTGGTCGAGAGCGGTCACATGGCTGGCGTGGCGGTGGCTCTGGACTGCTTCTGCGTCCCAGTCCATTCCCAGCCAATGCAGCGCCGCCCGCATCTCGTCGGCGAATTCCGGCGAGCAGCGTTCGCGATCCACGTCCTCGAGGCGGAGCAGCAGGTGGGCGCCGCGACTTCTCGCATCGAGCCAGCACAGCAGGCCCGCCAGCAGCGTGCCGGGGTGTGCCGGACCCGAAGGCGTCGGTGCGTAGCGGCAACGTTCGCTCGTCACGCCGGCGGAGTCTACGCCACCGCGCCGATGCGGCTATTCTGCACCGATGCCGCTGCGCGCCGTCGTCTTCGATCTCTTCGACACGCTGGTCGATCTGCGTTTCGAGGAGTTGCCGAGGATGGAGCACGAGGGACGCCAGTTGCCGGCCTCCTTGAAGCGGCTGCACGAACTCGTCGTCGAACGTTGCCCGCTCGACTTTGGTGACTTCCTGAGAGAACTGCATGCCGTGGATATCCGTATGCGTGCGGTTCAGGTCGATGAGGGGCGTGAGATCTCGACGCAGCAGCGGTTTGAAGATCTCGCCGAGCGTCTCGGCATCGAAGACCCCGCGCTCCCGGCCGCGCTGACGGACATTCACATGGGTTCGATACGTTCAACCGTATTCGTTCCAGAGCATCACCTTGCGCTCCTCCGCGAACTCGGGAGTCGTGTGCAGGTTGGGCTGTGCTCGAACTTTACCGACACCGATACGGCGCTTGCGGTGGTGGAAGACGCCGGGTTCCGCGAGCACTTCGACGCCATCGTGATTTCCGAAGCGGTGGGTTGGCGCAAGCCTCGAGAGGAAATTTTCCGGGCCGTCTTGGACGAACTCGGTGTTGCAGCCGACGAGGCTCTCCACGTGGGGGACAGCCTGCGCGCCGACGTGGCTGGTGGGGCCGCGGTCGGTATGCGGACCGCCTGGGTGAAGCGCCGCGTCGCAGATCCGGACAAGCACCGGTGCGAGTATGACGGTTTGCCTCCGGACCACGAAGTTGAAGACCTGGCTGAATTGCTTGCTCTGATCGAACGAGGAGAATCGTGATGGGAGAAGTGAACCGTCAGTGGGTGTTGCGTTCCCGCCCCGTCGGGATGGTGCGGGAATCCGACTTCGAGTTGAAGGAGACGCCGGTTCCCGCCCCTGGCGACGGCCAGGCGCTGGTGCGCAATACGCACCTGGCGTTCGAACCGGCCATGCGCGGTTGGATCGAGGACCGGCCGAGCTATATGCCGCCCGTTGTCATCGGCGAGGTCATGCGTGGCATGACTGTCGGCGAGGTGGTCGCATCGAACTTCGAGGGACTCGCTCCGGGTGATCTCGTTTCCGGAATGGCCGGTTGGCAGGAGTTCGTTCTAGGGGGCGCGATGCTGACGAAGCTGCAGCGAGGAATGGACCCCAGCTTTGCTCTGTCGATTCTCGGTATCACCGGAATGACCGCGTACTTCGGCCTACTCGACGTGGGCAAGCCCGAAGCCGGCGAAACGGTTGTAGTCTCCGGTGCCGCGGGAGCGACCGGATCGATCGCGGGACAGATTGCGAAGATTCATGGGTGCCGCGTGGTGGGGATCGCGGGTGGCCCCGAGAAGTGTCGTTGGCTTACCGGCGAGGCGGGTTTCGACGCCGCGATCGACTACCGGAGCGAGGACGTGGGCGCCCGCCTTTCGGCGTTGTGCCCCGATGGGATCGATGTCTTCTTCGACAACGTGGGCGGCGAGATCCTGAACGAGGTTCTCGCGCGCATCGCACAGAACGCGCGCGTGGTGCTATGCGGTGCCATCTCGCGCTACAACGAGGTCGAGTTGCCTCCGGGTCCCAGCAATTACTTCAACCTCACGGTTCAGCGCGGCCGCATGGAGGGCTTCATCGTCCTGGACTTCGTCCCGCGCTTTTCCGAAGCTGCCGGGAAGCTCACGGCCTGGTGCGCCGAGGGAAGGCTCGTCTGGCAGGTAGACGTGCAGCGCGGCTTCGAGAACGCGCCGAAGGCTTTTCTGCGGCTCTTCTCCGGTGCCAATGTCGGCAAACAGCTGCTCGAATTCTGAGCCCGGCGGTGTGAAGCAATGATCTCGGGCGGGAGTTCTAGCTCTTCTCGCGCGCCCAGCTGCCGGACACGGCGCCATCCACGCTGGCTCTGCGCGCGGCGAACAGCCAGCGGTCCTCGTGCTTCACGTACTCATCGACGTAGAGCCCCCAGTGGTCTAGACCGTCTTCGGTGAGGACCTGGTAGTAGCAGCGGCCACGTGCAGCGTCGGGGCTCTCCAGGTCGATCTGGTGGGTGGCAATGAAGTGGCGAAGCAGGTGAATTGGCTTGCGTCCGGAACCGCTCGCGATGCGCTCCATGAACGCGCGGATCGTTTCGCGGCCGCGCAACGTCTCGCCGGGCACCTCGAGGCGCGCGTCCTCGGCGAATAGTGTGAGCATCTCGTCGATGCGCCCGGTATCCCCGTTTGCATTGTATCGCGCCACCAGGTCGCGGATGCTCTCGCGTGCCTCGATCTCCCACGGCTTCACCAGCGTTTCCTCAGGTGCCCGGCTGGTGGTCGATCGGCCGTTGTGGCGTGCCGGGCAGGACACCGCGATTCAACAACACCCGAATGGAACTATCCGGTTGATCCGGGGCGAAGAGCAGCACATCCGTCAGCTCGTCCCCGTTCAGGTCTCCAAAGCGGAGCAAGCCGTGCGCGTCCAGTTTCTGTCGCGCCGATACCTTCTGGAGCGGTTCTTTCCCGCCCCCGAGGAAGATCTTGATTTCGGTGCCGTCTTCCGATTCGACCCGGTCGTGCATGCCATCGCCGTTCAGATCAGCATCGAGTGTCGGCGGGAAGCCCTCCAGCGTCAGGGTGTCGAAGTCGAGGCCGATGTGAACGGTGGTCTCCATCCACGGTTTCTCCGGGTAGAGCCCGTCCGCCCCGGCCCGAAAGATGGACAGATCGACGTCGACCTCCCGGGTCATCAGCAGCTCGATCAGCTCGAGGATGCTGAACGGAATACGCGCCTCCACCAGTTCCAGCTTCGCGTCGCCGTCGAGATCCACGAGTTGGAGGGTATTCCAGCCGCGCTCCAGAACGAAGCTTCGGTCGGGGGCATCGAGATTCCAGGTGCCGGCCCGGTTCAAGTGCAGCGTCGTCTCCGAGCGCATTTTGACGATCCCGCCGGTGGTCGTGGTGAGGATGAGGTCGGTGCGGCCGTCCCCGTTTATGTCTCCGGCGGCCGCGCGCACGCTTCCGGAACCCCGGATCAGGTCTTTCTCGGAGAGCCGACCGAGTGTGAATTGTCGGTCCGCCTGTTCGCCGAAGCTGCCGTCTGCGCGCTGCTGGAAGACGCGAAGCTCGTGACGCGAGGCAAAGAGCAGGTCAGAGCGCCCGTCTCCGTTCACATCTCCCACCTCGACACGGGGAAAGTCGAGAAAGGTCTCGAGTTCGCTTTCGCTCACCAGCGGTCCGGGGCGATTCGGTCCGAAGTAGTTCGCCCTCTGGCCGACGTCGAGTCGGGCGATCAGTTCACCCTCGGGCGTGAGGAGCATGTACTCGCCCAGGCCCGGGACCGCGATGTACAGGCCGCTGCCGAGGTCGAGCGTCATGCGAACCCGGTCGATTCCTCGCTCGTCCGGTCCGACTGCCGCCGTCGGGTCCCCGGGGATGATGAGGTCTTGCAGCTGGAGTTCGCGCCCGACGAAGGAGAGAACGCTCACGGAATGGCGCCGCAACAGCAGAAATGAGTAGCGAGTTCCCCCGTCCAGCGACACTACGTCGTACGCCGCGGCATCGGGAACCAACGGCCCCTTCCAGTCGGGCCGGGTCCGGAACGTTCCACCTCGATCCTGGAAGTGGATCCGAAGCTCGCGCTTCGAATCGGGAGGAACGCCCGTGAGCGAAATGGAGTAGAGGTCGTGACGCCCGTCGCCGTCGAGGTCGGAAAAGCCGGCGACGGCGGTGCGCCCGGGCGCTGGAATCTCGACGATGCGGAAGGGCGAGGTGGTTCCAGTCTCCTGCCCCGCTGCGGGCACGCTGAAGGTGGCGAGGAGCAGGAAGATCAGCCCGCGCATGCACCCCCTGAGATAGCGCGTCGGCGCCACCGTTTCGATAGAGCCGCAAGATGAATCTCGATCTGCCTGGCCCCCGCTCCGGACGCCGCTTGGAGGAGTGCGCTGCGCTAGCGTTTGAAGCCGTGGGCGACTTCGAGCGGGACACGCGGCTCGACCGCGGTGGGAGGCGCTTCACGGGAAACCTCTCGCGGCAAATAGTGACCCGGGTTTCCGATCGCCTGGTTGCCAGCGGTGGCACGCAGCTCTTCTGCGTGCTCCTTGCTTCGGAGGGCTGACCCTGCGGGTACGAGGCGCCGCAGAAGTCGCGGCCGGAGTCGGCCTGGTTGCGCTCGCAGCGCTCGTGCTCTGGCTCGCGGCGGGGCCTCTGACCACGAACGACCTCTGGTGGCACCTGGCGCACGGTCGTGCCTACGCCGCCTCGGGCCCGTGGCCGGAGGCCGACCCCTGTCTCTTCACGGCAGAACGCGGGCCCGAGCCACACCAGTGGCTATTCGCCCTCGCGGTTCACGGTGTGGATAGCGCCGTCGGTCTCCACGGTTTGAGAGTCGTCCACCCGATCGTCGTTGCTGGGATCGCGCTGCTCGCATTTGCTCTGTTCCGGCGTGAAGCGGGTCGTATCGCGCCCGCTTGTCTTGCCACAGCGGTCTTCCTGGTGCTCTCGTGGTACCGGATCGTCCAGTTTCGGCCGGAACTCTTCAGCATCGCGGCCACTCTGTTGCTCTGTGCATTGCTCTTCGAGCCGAAGCTTCCGTCCTGGCGTGCTGTGGCGGCGGCCGTGGTGCTGATCGCGGTGTGGGCCAACGTGCACGCGGTCTTCATGGTGGGGCCGCTGCTCATTGCGGCTGCGCTGGCGGGTGTCGGGCTGCGCTGGCTACTGGGCGATGCGGTTGCGGCACGCCAGCGTGCCGGACGTCTTGCGGTGGCGCTCGGTCTAGGTCTCGTGGCTGCACTCCTCAACCCGCGTGGCCTGCAACAGCACCTGGCCTTCCTTTCGGCGTCGAAAGACGGCGCCATCTGGGGCGTTATCGACGAGTGGTCGAGCTTCGATCCCTTCACCCATTCGAACTTCGAGCCGGCGGTGAGCCCGCTCGCCTGGGCCACCGTCGATGTCTTGCTCGTCGGCTTCGCGCTGCTCGCCGCCATCGGATTCGCGCAGTGGATGCGCGAAAGGACGGCGGAGAGGCTCGACGCCAGCGATCCCGTGCGTTTCGTACTCGGCATCGCCGGAATCGCGGCGCTGCTGACCTCAATCCGTTTTCTTTGGCTCGCGGTCTTCCCGATCCTCTTCGTACTCCACCGGCTTCGCGCGTGGTCGCCGCGGCGGCTCGATCTTGTCTTCGCAGCGGCGACAGTCGCCCTCGCGGGCCTCTACCCCGTAATCGGGGGATTCGACGCCTTGGCGTCGTTGCAGCCGCAGACGCTGCGGACCTGGCTCGCCAACGCTTACACCGAGCGCCGCTTCTTCGACGAGGGCGTGCGTTTCCTGGAGGCGACGGGGGTCCGGGGGAATCTCTTCCACCCCTACGGAATGGGCGGATTGCTCTGCTATCGCCTCGCTCCGGAAATCCACACCTTCATGGACGGCAGCATGAACTTTCCGCCCGAGGTGGCCGTCGACTACCAGAACGTGAATACCGACCGCGGCAGTCGTCCGGACGAGGGGCGGCTCGAGGTACTCGATCGTCGCGGTATCGACATCTTCTTTGGAGTCGGTGTGCCGGCCGGCGGTGCGCGCACGGAAGAGGCCGGTATCTACACCGCCGCGAGCCTCGACGGCGTTCCCGGCTGGATTCCCGTCTCGCGGTCGCTGCGTCACACCATCTACCTGAGGCGAAACGCGGACAACGCAGAGAATCTCACCCGCGTTGCGGATTGGTACGCTTCCCAGGAGGTTCCGTTCGACCCGGTGCGCGGCCTCGATCCGGGCGCTGTGATTGCCGCGCGCCCGGATTGGGCTGGGGCCGAGGGGATGGTTCCCCGGAGCTATACGGAACTGGTTGCGGCCGCACGGCCCGGGAGTCCGCGTCGTGCCGCCGCCCTCGAGACGCTCGGACTCGGTTACGCGTTGGCGGGCGCCTACGAGGAAGGGCTGGCGAACGATCGCGAGGCCGTGCGGCTGCGGCCGCGGGCCTCCGCGCCGCGGCGGCGGCTCGTCTACGGCCTGCTCCGGCTCGGCCGCATCGACGAGGCGCGGCGGGAGGCAGCCGTGCTGTTGAGTGTGGCGCCGGCGGATCCACGCTCGCATGCGTTCGCGCGTGCGGCCCAGCAGCCGACGCCCAGAGCGCTGAATGGACTGCCGCTTCTCACGAGCCGGAATCCCCTGCGTCAGTAGGTCCCGGCGGCACGGGAATGACGGCGCTGGTGCGTAGACGCTAGGCGGTGTAGTCGGGCTCGCGTGAGAGGGAGCACTCGAGCGGCGCAGAGCCGGGTCCCCACCAGGTGTCGAGGCTGCTCGCATCGGGAAGGTGAAGGCGCAGGAGCCACAGCGGCAACATCGCAGCCCAAGCCACACCGAGGCACGGGAGCGGGTTCTGGGTCAGTTCCGCGTATCCGCCCGAGGTTCGACGAGGCGCTGGCGTTGGAGTTTTCCCGATGCAGTGCGCGGCAGCGCCGTCATCAGGTGAAAGCGCGCCGGGACTTCATAACCCGCGAGGCGATCGCGGCAAAAGCGTGCGAGCCCGTGCGGATCGAGCGTCTGTGTGCTGCGCGGTACGACCCAGGCGACCGGACGGCTCCCGTACTCGCGGTCAGGAATCCCGGCGACGCCCGCTTCGGCCACGTCCGGGTGTTCGAGGAGGACCGCTTCGATCTGGGCGGGGTAGACGTTCTCACCGCCCGATACCAGGAGGTCGGTGCGGCGGTCGAAGACGCGCAGGCGGCCCCGCGTATCGAGCGTGCCGATGTCTCCGGTGTGAAGCCACCCGCCTGCCAGGGTTCGCGCCGTCTCTTCGGGACGACGCCAGTAGCCCGCCATGACGGCCTTCCCGCGGACCAGGATCTCTCCGGGCGATTCCGGCGGTGCCGTATTGCCCGCGTCGTCTACGACGCGCAGCGCAATGCCGGGAAGTGGTGTTGCGCCGGCGTCATGGGGCTCTCCGGGAAGCCGTGTCGCGACCTGGGAAGCGGCCTCCGTGAGTCCGTAGGTCGTTGCTACGGGCCAGCCGAGCTTGGCGGCGCGCTCGATCAACGGCAGCGGCGCAGTTGCCCCGCCGAGCAGTACGATTCGGAGCGCGGCCGGTGCCGGCCGAACTCCGCGCGCCTCGAGAAGCCGCGCCAGCAGGGTGGGGACCAGCGAGATGTGGGTGAGGCCCCCACCGTCGAGAGCGCGACTGATGCGCTCGGCATCGAAACCCTCGTGGACTTCGCAGGGCACGGCCTGGTGCGCGGCGCGCAGCAGGATCGAGAGTCCTCCCACGTGGAAGAAAGGCAGACACGCGAGCCATCGATCGTCCGGCCGCGCGCCCAGGTGTCGGGCCGACGCCTCGACTGCCGCCCGCAGGCCCGCGTGGGTCAGAACGGCGCCTTTCGGGTTGCCGGTTGTTCCCGATGTGTAGAGGAGGAGTGCGGGCACCGCTGGACCGAGCCGAGGAGACGAAGGCGGCGCGCTCGTGTCGGGTGAGGGGAGCGCGCACGCCGGCACTCTCGCCGCACGAGCCGCCGACAGTGCAGTGGTGTCCGCTGCGTGGAGCAAGATCCGGGGCGCAGCATCGCGCAATACGCGTGCGAGCTCGGTTTCTGTCTGGCGGCGGTGAAGCGGCAGCAGGATCGCGTCGCGCCGATCGAGTGCGTGGAGCAGTGCCGCGAATTCCGGGCCGTTCGGCAAATGGGCGGCCACGACGTCTCCGGCGCCGATTCCGCGCGCCGCGAGCCAGGCTGCCATCGCGTCGGCGTGAGCGGCGAGGATCGAACGGGAGAGGACTGTGTCCCCACAGACCAGTGCGGTGGCATCGGGTGCACGCGTCGGGTCGAGCCAGGCGCTGCGTGCGCTCACGCGTATACCTCGAGGGTTTCTCCCCGGGTGAGCCGAGTGAGCGCAGCCGGGTCGGGCGAAAATCCGAGTCCGTTGTCCGAGGGCAGGGCGATTGCACCGCTTTTGGGAACGGGGCCGGGCGCGAGGTCGTCGGCAAGGAGCGAACCCGTGGCCAGGCCTGCGGCGTGGCGCCCCGGTGGAAGTGCGGCCGCCAGGTGGAGCGCGCCGGCCCGGCCGATCGCCGTGTCGAGAAAGGTTGTGACCAGCACCTCAACTTGCGCTTCGCGGGCCCGCCGGGCGATCGAGAGCGCGCTGCCCAGGCCTCCCACCGCGGCGGGCTTCACCACGAGAACGTCTGCGGCCTCGAAACGCAGTACCCGCTCGGCACTCGCCACGTCCCGCACGGACTCATCGGCGGCGAGCGGAACCGGGCTGGCCCGGCGCAGACGTGCCAGGGCTTCGAGCGCCTCGCTCGCGAGCGGCTGCTCGACGAGTTCCACATCGAGGCTGGCGAGCGCTTCGAGGTGTGCGGCGGCCGTGGCTTCGCTCCAGGCGCCATTTGCATCGACCCGCAGTGCCACTTCGTTTCCGATCGCTTCCCGCACCGCCGCGACGCGCGCGCGATCTGCATCGAACGCGTTCGTGCCGAGTTTGAGCTTGAGGACTCGAAAGCCCGCGGCGACGGCTCGGCGCGCCTCCGCGGCGGCACCGTCCGCGTGTTCCGCACCCAGGAGAAGGGCGGTCGGAACGCGTGCCCGGGCGTTGGCACCGAGCGAAGCGGCGAGGGATGTGCCGATTTCCCGTGCCTCCAGGTCGCGCAACGCGGCGTCGAGTGCGGCGCGCGCGGCCGGGGCTCGGGCGAGATCCCGTGCCGCGGCCCCGAGGCCCGCATCGGCCGAGTCGATTTCGCTGCCTACGAGCTGCCGTGCCGCGTCCGCCAGCGCTGCCCGCGCGTGCGTCGGGCTTTCGAGATCGAAGCCGGCGAGGGGCAGCGCTTCACCAAATCCCCGCGCGCCGCCGTGGGCCTCCAGTTCGAGAAGTACTCCTTCCCGGGTGTGGATGCGTCCGTGCGCTGTGGCGAGCGGCGCGCGCAGGGGCACCGCGATCTGCGTCAAGCGGGCGGCCCGGAGCTTCACGCGAGCCAACCCGCGGCGAGGAGCAGCGCGAAGACCAGCGCGAGCTGCGCGCTTTCGGCGACCAGGGGGTTTAACGCCGCCCCTTCGGCGCGGCGCACGCGGCGCACGAAACGCAGGGCGAGCGGCAGCGATGCCAGGGGGAGGAGCGCTGCGGGGGGAGCGATCGCGATCCCTGGAAGGAGTGCACAGCCTGCGTAGGCCGCGGCCAGAAGCAGGAAAATCTCTGCGCGTGCGCCGCGCGGACCGAGGCGCACCGCGAGGGTTCGTTTTCCAGCCGGCGCGTCCGTTGCGACGTCCCGCAGGTTGTTCACCGCGAGTGGAACGGTGGCGAGCGCGCCGAGCAGACACGACGTGGCGATCACCTCCACCGGCAGGGCCTGGGCCTGCACCCAGTAGCTGCCGCATACGGCGACCACACCGAAGAAGAGGAATACCGCCGCGTCGCCGAGGCCGTGGTAGCCAAGCGGGTACGGTCCGCCGGTGTAGGCCAGGCCCGCGGCAATGGAGGCCACGCCGACGGCGACGATGGGCCAGCTGCCTACCCAGGCGAGGTAGACCCCGGGGAGAAGCGCTGTTCCGAAGACGACGGCGGCGCCCCGGCGCACCGCAGCCGCCGAGAGCCAGCCGAGCTGGGTGACACGCGGCGGTCCGAGGCGCGAGTCCGTGTCCGCACCCTTCTCGAAGTCGAAGACGTCGTTTGCGAGATTCGCGCCGACCTGGAGCAGGAGTGCGCCGAGCGCTGCCGCCAGGGCCGGGAGCGCTGCGGCGCGACCGTGTGCGGCCGCCAGCGCAGTGCCCACCACGACGGGCGCCACGGCCAATGGCAGCGTGCGCAGGCGTGCGGCCAGAACCCAGCGCCGGGCCGGGCCGGGTGCGGGCGGACTCGTGTCTAGGGCCGCCACGGAAAGCGGTCGAAGTCGGGTTTGCGTTTTTCGACGAAGGCATCGCGCCCTTCCTGCGCCTCTTCCGTCATGTAGAAGAGGAGCGTTGCGTTGCCCGCGAGCTCCTGGATCCCGGCCTGCCCGTCACAATCTGCGTTGAAGGCCGCCTTGAGACATCGGATGGCCAGCGGGCTGTGCTGCAGCATCTCGCGCGCCCAGGCCACGCCCGTTGCCTCGAGTTCTTCCACGGGAACGACGGCGTTCACCAGGCCCATGTCCAGCGCCTCCTGGGCGCCGTACTGGCGGCAGAGGTACCAGATTTCCCGAGCCTTCTTCTGGCCGACGACGCGCGCCATGTAGGAGGCGCCAAACCCGGCGTCGAACGATCCCACCTTCGGTCCGGTCTGTCCGAAGCGGGCGTTGTCCGCTGCGATGGTGAGATCGCAGATCAAGTGCAGCACGTGACCGCCTCCAATGGCGTACCCGGAGACGAGCGCCACGATGGGTTTGGGAAGACTGCGGATCACCCGCTGCAGATCCAGCGCGTTGAGCCGCGGAATCCCTTCGTCGTCCACATAGCCCGCGTCTCCGCGCACCTTTTGGTCACCACCCGCACAGAAGGCATCCGGCCCATCGCCGGTGAAGAGGATCACGCCGATCTTCGCGTCCTCGCGGGCCCGGGAGAAGGCATCGATCAGTTCGAAGAGTGTCCGCGGCCGGAAGGCGTTTCGGACCTCGGGTCGGCAGATCGAGATTTTCGCGATCCCGTCAGCGCTCTTCTCGTAGCGGATGTCGTCGTAGCTCTTCACGGTCTTCCAATCAACGGCAGTCATGAGTGGGCTCCTGCATGCATGGGAGTCTTGGGGTCCGGCATCGCGGTGCGGCGATCGACATCTTCGAGGAAGTCGCGCGCGGTGCGAAGAAACGAGTCGGGAGCTTCGAGGTGGCACGCGTGTCCGGCACCGGGGATCGTCTTCACGGATGCGGACGGCAGCAACGCGGCCAGCTCATTGGCAATTGCCCCAAATTTCCTGTCGCGTTCGCCCACGACGATGCGCACCGGTACGCGTATGTCACCGATTGCGCCGTGGAGCGGCGGCTGAGCGCCGGTGCCCATGCTGCGCAGCGAGTTTGCCAGGCCGTGGGGCCGGTTGTTGAGCCGCTGGGCCCGGGATCGGGCCAGGCTCTCTGTACCCAGACGGCGCTGTGTTGCGAACAGCGGCTGGTCCATCCAGTGGTCGACGAATGCCTCCAATCCCTCGCGTTCGATGCGGTCGGCCAGCGCCTCGTCGGTGCGGCGCCGATCGGCCCGGGCGTCAGCACTCGCCAATCCCGCGCTTGCACCCACGAGAATTGCCGAGCGCACCGATTCGGGGCGCCAGGCAGCCAGGGCCAGAGCCGATCGCCCCCCCATCGAATATCCGATCACGTGGGCGGGGCCGGTGTCGAGGCGGTCGAGCGTCGCGGCGACCTGGTCTACGCAGCGCTCCATCGTGTAATGCGCGGTGTCCCGCGGCGCGGGGCTTGCGCCGTGCCCAATGAGGTCGAGACTCATGACCCGCCAGCGATCTCGCAGTCCGGTGACGAGTCCGCTCATGCTCTCGCTCGAACCCGTGAAGCCGTGCAGCACGACCACAGGCGCCCCGACGCCCTCGACTTTCGCGTGCAGTGCGATCGTCACCGCGTCACCAATGCTTGTGCGACCTGCGCCTCGATTTCGCGGCGGCGTTTCATGGCGCGCTCCGCGTCGACCGGGACGTGCACTACCGAGAGCCCCGGCATCGCAAACGCCTCTTTGAGGGCCGCGGACAGGTGTGGGCTGGAAGAGACCTTCGTGACGTGGGCACCGTACGCCCGGGCCACACCTGCGAGATCCAGTCCGTGGCGGGCGCGAAAGTGCTCTTCGAAGCCCACCGCTTCGCCGTGAGTCGCGATGGGTAGCAGCGAGAAGATCGCGCCGCCGTCGTCGTCGAGGACGACGATGGTGGCCCGGAGCCGGTGTCGGTGAGCGGCGAGCAGCCCTCCGGCATCGTGCAGGAAGGCGAGGTCTCCGGTCAGCAGGACCGTATGCGCCGTCTCTTCTGCCGCAGCCGCTCCGAGCGCGCTCGACAGAATGCCATCGATGCCATTGGCGCCGCGATTGCAGAGTACTCGGAGTGCACGCTCCGAGGCCGGAAGGTAGGCATCGATGTCGCGCACCGCGAGACTGTTCGAGACGTAGAGTTGAGCGCCGTCCGGGAGTGCCCCCGCCAGTTCGCGCACGACGCCTGGGCCGTGGAGCATGGGGTCGCCCGGGAGTTCGGCGTCCAGGGCCGCGGTTGCGGCGCGATCCGCCGCCAGAAAATCTCGGAGCCATGCCGAGGGCTGGGCCGGAGGTTCGAGACGTTCCAGCAGGGCTTCGCAGAGTGCGCGTGGCTCGCAGCGCAGCACGTCCGACGCCAGGTGGCTCGGGTCGTGCCACACGCCGTCCGGGTCTACGTGCAGAACGCGCGCTGGCCGGGTGCGTTCGAGCCAGAGACGAAAGGATTTGCTCGTCGGCGCATCGCCGAAGCGCAGCACGCATTCGGGCGCGAAGCATTCGGCGAAGGTCGGGTCACGCAGCAACAGGTCGGCGGTCGCGACGACCGGGGCGCTGGCGCTAGCCGGACCGCAGCGCAGCTGCGACGTCGGTTCGGCGAGGAGCGGCCAGCCGAGCGTCTGCGCCAGGCGCGCGATCGCGCGGACCTCGTCGTCCCGAGCATCGAGCGGCCCGCAGGCCACGATGCCTCGTTCCCAGCCGCGCAGTGCGCTGGCGATTGCGTCGACTGCATCGGGGGCCAGGCCGGCTTCGGCGGTCGGGGTCCAACGCTCGACGACGGGAGTCTCGTCGAGAACCTTCTCCACCGGGGTGTCGGGCGCGAGCGGCTCGCGAAACGGCAGGTTCAGGTGCACCGGACCCGCCGGGCGGCCGAGCGCCATTGCCACGGCTCGGGCCCCGAGTGCGCGGGCGTGGCGCAGGCACGCGTCGCCCGGAATGGGGACCGGAGCTTCGACGAACCAGCGCACGGAGCTTCCGTACAGGCCGAGCTGGTCGATCGTCTGCCCGGCTCCCCAGTCCCGGAGCTCCGGCGGCCGGTCGGCGGTGAGGACCACGAGCGGCACCCGCGCGTGGTGGGCCTCGACCACTGCGGGATGAAAGTTTGCGGCGGCGGTTCCGGAGGTGCAGATCAAGGCGACGGGCGCGCGGCTCGCTCGGGCGAGACCCAGGGCGAAAAATGCCGCGGCGCGCTCGTCCACGTGCGACCAGCAGCGCAGCTCCGTCTGGGAGACCGCGGCGGCGGTGAGCGGTGTCGAACGCGAGCCGGGGCAGACACAAGCGTGGCGTACACCCGAGCGCACGAGTTCCGCAAAGAGCGTGCTCGCGAAATCCTGGTTCGTGGACACGCTCAGAGTTCCGCAATCGGGTCGAGCAGGGCGCGCAGCTTGAGGCGAGTTTCACGCAGCTCGGCCACCGCAATCGGGTCGAGCAGGGCGCGCAGCTTGAGGCGAGTTTCACGCAGCTCGGCCACCGGGTTCGATCCTTCGACGAGGCCGGCTCCCGCGAACAGGTGCGCGTCCGATCCGCGAAGCAGAGCGGAGCGCAGCGCGACGCATAGCTCTCCGCCGCCGGCAGCATCGAGATGACCGATGCAGCCCGCGTACCAGCCGCGGTCGAGCGATTCATGGGCATCGATCCACGCGAGCGCCGCCGAACTCGGCATTCCGCCCACCGCCGGAGTGGGGTGCATTCGTGCGGCCAGTTCCAGGAGCCGCGTGCCGGGCACGAGTCGGCCTCGGACGGGTGTCTCCAGGTGCTGTATGCCCTCGAGCCGGAGGAGCCGCGGCGCCTCGGGCACGTCGAGTTCGACGCATGTGCCATCGAGCGCTTCGCGAATCGCCCGAACCACTACGGCGTGTTCCGCCTGCTCCTTCTTGCTCTCCAGCAGCTCCTGTCCCAGGCGTTCGTCTTCCACCGGCTCGCGCCCGCGCGGAGCAGAGCCCGCGACAGCTCCCGTCTCGAGCGCTTCGCCTTGGACGTGGAGCAGGCGCTCGGGCGTGGCGCCCAGGAAGACTGCGTCACCGCGGCCCTGAGCAAAGCACGCACTCGCGGGGTAGGCGCGGCGCAGCGCGTCGAGGCACGCCACGGCGTCGAAGCCTTCGGCGCGGCGGAGGCGAGCCCTCCGCGCGAGCACCACCTTTTCGAGATCACCGGAGGCGATGGCGTGGAGCGCATCGGACACCGCTCGTTCGAAGTGATCCGGCGTGAGTGGGGTGTCCGCGTGAAAGCCCGTCTTCCCGGCCGCGGGTGCGTCCGGCAGCGGTGCGGCGAGTTTTCGTTCCCAGGCTGTCGCGAGCGCCAGGCGACGCGCTTCGATCCGCTCTGCGCTCTCGCCGGGGCGCAACGGCAAGAAGGCGTGCGCCCGGTTGATCCCACGGCGCCGCAGGCACAAGAGTTCCGGCAGGACGAGTCGCGCGGCCGGGAAGTTCGACCAATGCTCGTCTCGGGGTTGCCTCGGGGCGAAGGCGAAGCCGCCGGTGACGAGCGGTGCCCCGGACTCCACGCCCTGGACGCGCTCCGTCAGGTTCTGGAGCGCCGCGTCGGCTGCGCGAAAGCGCTGTGCCGCGTGCGGCTCGATCGCCTCGCGGCAGCCGAGCGCCAGGAGGGCGAAACCTTCAGAGGGTCGTTCCCAATAGAAGCGGTCCGTTCCGTAGCGGGCGAGCTGCGGCAGCAGGTCCGAGTCGGTGACTTTCACGGGCACGGCCAGATAGCGCGTCGTGTGGCCCCTCATCGCGGCACCTCGCCCGTCAGGATCTGGGCGGAGCCGAGCAGGAGTTCGCGGCGTTGCACCGCCGTGAAGCCCGCTTTCCCGAGCAGGGCGCAGAGTTCTTCGCCCGGCGGCAGGTAGACGGTCGACCGGGGCAGGTAGGCGTAGGCGGAGCGATCGGAGAGGAGGCCGCCGATGAGGGGCACCACCCGGTCGAAGTAGAAGGAGTGGCCGGTGCGGAGCACTCGTGCACGCGGACGGTCCACTTCGAGAAGCGCCACGCGTCCTCCCGGCGCGAGGACTCGCTCGAGTTCCGTGAAGACCGGCGGCAGTTCCACGAAGTTGCGCAGAGCGAAGCCGCACACGGCGACCGTTGCGGTTGCGTCGCGCAGGGGCAGCCGGGCGGCGTCCCCCTGGAGGAAGTCCGCACGCACGGCGCGGCGTCGAGCGCCGCGGAGCATCTCACCGGCGAAATCGACGCCGACGACCCGTGCGCCTCGGGCGGCGCATTGCTCCGCGAGGTCGCCGGTTCCGCAGGCCAGGTCCAGGACGACATCGCCGGTGCCAACGCGAACGCTGTCGATGGCGAAGCGACGCCAGCGCTGGTCGAGCCCGGCCGTGAGCAGCCGGTTCAATCCGTCGTAGCGCGGTGCGATGCGGTCGAACATCGCACGCACCGCGGCGCGCTTGTCGGTGCCGGAAGGCAGGGCGTCTAGCGCCACTCGACCTCCACTTCCAGGTGCGCGCCTTCCGTGGCTTCCAATGCCGCGCGCAAGGCGCGGTGCTCGTCTTTGCCGCGCAGCCGATCGAGAGCCCGATTCACCAGTGTGCGCTGGAAGTGGAGCGCGACCAGGCGTGTCACCTTGGGGAGAAGGGCCTGGAAGATCTCCGTCACCTCCGCGTCATCGGTATTGCTGCGCACGTGGGCGTCGAAGAGTTCGACCGCAGCGTCGCAGATCTCCTGCACGTGCTCCGCGTGAGCCATCGCGTGAGTCAGAAGCTTCTGGAGCGGAAAGCCCGACTCGAGCAGGGCGAGCCCAGCCCGGGCCATTTCGAGCTCCGACTCGCCGAAGCTCTCTTCGCCGTCCACGACCACCGCTTCCAGCAGGCCGGCCGACTCGGCGGCGCGCAGCAGCGGCTCGGGCACGCCGGCTTCCGCGGCCAACTCCTCGCGCGTGAGGGTTCGCTCGCCCACCCGCTCGCGGGCGAGTGCCAGCAGCAGTTCGCGGTCTGCCGCCTCGGGGCCGGCGAGGATGCGCGCGATCTGCGCCAGCTTGAACCCCTCGCGCTGCAGTTCCCGCACGCGGCGAAGCCGTTCGAGGTGGGCATCGCCGTAGACCGCGACGCGCCCTCGCCGCGCGGGTGCGGGCAGGAGGCTCCGCGCCTGGTAGAAGCGGAGCGTATCCACGCGCAACCCCGCTGCCTGGGCCAACTCCTCAACCCGATACTCCATATTCATTAACTCTAAGAGTATTTACTCGCATCGTCAATGAAGTAAAAGATTGTTTGATATCAGCTATTTGGCTTGGCGCTGCTCAGAGCTGGGCGTGCCAGCTCGCCACCGCCTCGCCGATTTCGTGCGGTGAGTCTTCTTGAACGAAGTGGCTGCCCTTCACGGTGACTTCCCGCTGGTTGGGCCAGCTGCGGCAGAACTCGCGGACCGTCCCGGTCAGGATGGCACCCGGCTCGGCATTGACGAAGAGCTTCGGGACGTCGCTCGCGGCGAGCCACTCGCCGTAGCGGCTCACGATTTCGACGACATCCGCGGGCTCGCCCTCGATCGGAATCTGGCGCGGCCAGGTGAGCGTGGGCCGCCGCGCTTCGCCGGATTCCGCAAACGGGCGCCGGTACTCCGCCATTTCGTCGTCCGAGAGCTTGCGCAGGATCGATCCCGGCAGGACCCGCTCCACGAAGACGTTGCCGTCGAGCACCATGGCCTCGCCGGCTTCGGAGCGGAAGCCCTGGAAGACCCCGCGCGCCGCTTCCGGCCACTCGTCCCATTCGAGCGGCTGTACGATGGCCTCCATGTACGCGATGCCCCTCACTGCGTCGCGGTGGCGGTTCGCCCAGTCGAAGCCCAGCGCTGAACCCCAGTCGTGGATTACGAAAGTCACATTCTCGTTCACGCCCAGCGTGTCGAGCAGTGCATCCAGGTAGCGGCGGTGCTCGGCGAACGTATAGCGATCCGGTCCACTTTCGGGGAGCTTGTCCGAGTCTCCCATTCCGATCAGGTCTGGCGCGATCAGCCGCCCCTGTCCCTCGAGATGGGGCATCACGTTGCGCCACAGGTAGGAGGACGTGGGATTCCCGTGCAGGAAGACGATCGGGTCTCCACTGCCTGTGTCGACATAGGCCATTTGGGAGCCGAGTATTTCGACTCGTTGTTTCGCGTCGGGCATGGGGTTTCCTTCAGATGCGTGCGGTGTCTTCGGGCTCTGCGATCACCGGGTTTTCGATCTGCCCGAGGCTTGCGATTTCGATGCGCACGACGTCGCCCGCCACCAGGAATTTCGGGGGTTTCATGGCGATCCCGACACCGCCGGGAGTTCCGGTCGAGATCACGTCGCCCGGCTCGAGGGTGAAGGCTGTCGACAGGTGTTCGACGAGTTCGAAGCAGTCGAAGATCAGCTCCTTCGTATTCGAGTCCTGCCGCAGCTCTCCGTCGACCCAGGTCCGCAGGCCGAGGCCATGGGGCTCTTCCACTTCGTCTGCCGTGGTGATCCAGGGACCCATCGGGCAGTGGGTGTCCCAGGACTTCCCCATCGTCATCGTCGGCGTGCGCAGCTGCCAGTCGCGCACCGAGACATCGTTCACGATCAGGTACCCGGCGATGACCTCGTGTGCGCGTTCTCGGGGCACGTGTCGGCAGTGACGTCCGATCACGCAGCCGAGCTCACCCTCGTAGTCGAGCACGTGGGATGCGCGCGGCAGGTGGATCGGATCGTAGGGCCCGGTTGCGGCGGTGGACTGCTTGTTGAAGACCACCGGGACCTCCGGGGGCTCGCGTCCGGTCTCCTTCACGTGGTCGGCGTAGTTGAGGCCGATGGCCAGGATCTTCGGTGGGCGGAGCAGCGGCGCCTCGAGCTTCACTTCGTCGAGGGGAATGCGCGAGCCCGCCGTCGTGACGGCGCGCTGGGCCGCTTGGAGGGCGTCGGATCCCGCCTCCAGGAATGCAATCATCTCCGTCGGTAGCCCAGGTGCGTGCGCTTCGAGGTCGACGACCTCTTCGCCCACCACTACTCCGATGCGCACTGCGCCACTGGTCGTGAACGTCGCGAGTTTCATGAGGGGTCCCCTACGTGCGGTTGAACGCCTTGTCCAAGCTCAATTTGCCCGACCCGCGGGCTGCGATGAAGAGGAATGCCCAGGCGTAGAGGGCGGACATCTCGCCATGATTGAGAACGGGCCAGAAGCCGTTGGGCAGGTGGACCATGAAATAGGCCACGGCCATCATGCCGCTGCAGAGGAACGCGGCCCAGCTCGTCATGAAGCCGAGTGCGACGAGTGCGCCGCCCACGAACTCGATCGAGCCTGCCGTGTAGAGGAGCCCCGGCGGCATCGGCGCGGGCGGTCCCCCGAAAACGCCAAAAAGTTTCTGGGCGCCGTGCTGCATGAACAGCGCGCCAAAGACGAAGCGGAAGCCGAAGTAGACCACTCCCTCGAACGGCCGGAGAAACGGTGCCATGCGCGGCCCTCCTTTCGCACAGGATACACCGGTAGCCTCTTCCGAGGGGGGGTCGTGGACGCTCACTCTTCTGCCCGAGGTGGCTACTCGGCCACGTCGGAGAGGCCGCGTGCTAAGGTGCTGGCGAGCAGAGGTGGCTGAAGATCCATGCAGCAGCTCTGGACCGAAAGGACCGGCTTGCGGAAGCCGCCCTGGATTCGCGTGCAGTTGCGCTCTCGGCCGGTTGGGGCTTTCGAGCAGACGCGGGCTCTCATCGGTCGAAAGGGCCTCCACACCGTGTGCGAGGAGGCAGCTTGCCCGAACATCGGTGAGTGCTGGGCGAATCGACACGCGACGGTGATGATTCTCGGCGACGTGTGCACCCGGGCATGCGCGTTCTGCAACGTGAAGACGGGGCTCCCGGGGACTGTGGATCCCGACGAGCCCCGAAGGCTCGGTGAGGTGGTGGCGGAATTGGACCTGCGCCATGTGGTCGTGACCTCCGTGGACCGCGACGACCTGGCCGACGGGGGCGCGGACCAGTTCGTGCGTTGCATCGCGGAAATCCGGCACCGCGCGCCGGGTACGAGCATCGAGGTGCTGACTCCCGACTTCCGGCACAAGGAAGGCGCGCTCGAGGCCGTGGCCCGTGCGGCGCCGGACGTCTACAACCACAACGTCGAGACGGTGCCGCGCCTCTACCGTCGCATCCGGCCCGGCGCGCGTTACGCGCACTCACTCGATCTCCTGCGCCGTGCGAAGCAGCAGGTCCCCGGGCTCTTCACCAAGTCGGGATTCATGCTCGGGCTCGGGGAGGCGCGCGACGAGGTGCACGCGATGCTCGCCGACCTGCGCGCTGCCGAAGTCGATTTTGTCACGATTGGCCAGTATCTGCGGCCCTCGCCTGGCCACGCGGCGGTGGAGCGCTACTGGACCCCGGACGAGTTCGATGCGCTGGGTCGACAGGCACGCGAGATGGGATTTTCAATGGTCGCGTCGTCGCCGATGACGCGGTCTTCATACCACGCAGATGAGGACTTCCAGCGCCTGAGAGGTGTTCATGGCAGATGAACGCGACCTCGATCCCCGGGAAACCCGCGAGTGGATCGATGCACTCGACTCCGTATTGGAGAACGAGGGGGTCGAGCGTGCGCACTTCCTGATCGAGAGCTTGATCGATCGCGCACGGCGCAGCGGGGCCCACCTCCCCTACAAGGCTACGACGGCGTACCTGAACACGATCCGCAAGAGCGATGAGGCCCGGATGCCGGGTGAACCCGGGCTCGAGCACCGCATCCGCTCGATCAACCGGTGGAACGCCCTGGCCATGGTGGTGAAGGCCAATTTGATCTCGAAGGAACTCGGGGGTCATCTCTCCAGCTACGCGTCGCTCGCGACATTGCTCGAGGTCGGCTTCAACCACTTCTTCCACGCGCCGACGGACGGTCACGGCGGTGATCTGGTGTACTTCCAGGGACACTCGGCCCCGGGCGTCTACGCCCGGGCCTTCCTCGAGGGGCGCCTGAGCGAGGAACAGCTCGGCCGCTTCCGTCGGGAGGTGGATGGGGGCGGGCTGCCGTCTTATCCGCACCCGTGGCTCCTCTCGGACTTCTGGCAGTTCCCGACCGTGTCGATGGGGCTCTCGTCGCTCATGGCGATCTACCAGGCGCGCTTCATGAAGTACATGCACGCACGCGGGCTCATCGACGCCAGCGGTCGCAAGGTCTGGGCTTTCGTGGGAGACGGAGAGACGGACGAGCCCGAGTCGCTAGGCGCGATATCTCTCGCGGCGCGCGAAGAACTCGACAACCTGATCATCGTGATCAACTGCAATCTTCAGCGGCTCGATGGTCCGGTGCGCGGAAATGGGAAGATCATCCAGGAACTCGAGGGTGGCTTCCGCGGCGCAGGCTGGAACGTCATCAAGGTGATCTGGGGCGGTGAGTGGGATCGGCTCCTCGCCAAGGACAAGAATGGGCTCCTTCTGCGGCGAATGGAGGAGGCGCTCGACGGCGATTACCAGAATTACAAGGCAAAGGGCGGGGCCTACGTGCGCGAGCATTTCTTCGGGAAGTACCCGGAGCTGCTCCAGATGGTCTCGGACATGAGCGACGACGACATCTGGCGGCTCAACCGCGGCGGTCACGATCCGCAGAAGGTGTACGCGGCCTACGCCGCGGCGACGCAGCACACGGGTCAACCTACGGTGATCCTCGCAAAGACGGTGAAGGGTTACGGGCTGGGTCGGTCGGGCGAGAGCGTGAACATCGCGCACCAGCTGAAGAAGCCGCCCCGGGAAGCGCTCGTTGCATTCCGCGACCGCTACCGGTTGCCCATTCCGGACGACGAGCTCGAGGAGGCGCCCTTCTACAAGCCACCCGAAGAAAGCGCCGAGATGATGTACCTGCGCGAGCGGCGCGAAGCGTTGGGAGGATTCGTGCCCCAGCGGCTCACTGCGGAGACGGCGCTCGAGATCCCTCCCTTCGAGATCTTCGCGTCTCAGACCGAGGGGACCGGTGACCGCGAGATCTCGACGACCATGGCCTTCGTGCGGCTTCTCACCGCGCTGACTCGCGACGAGAAGATCGCCCAGCACATCGTTCCGATCGTCCCCGACGAGGCGCGCACCTTCGGCATGGAAGGACTCTTCCGCGTGCTGGGCATCTACGCGGCGAAGGGTCAGCTCTACGATCCCGTCGATGCCGACGAGGTGATGTACTACAAGGAGGACGCCGAGGGGCAGATTCTGCAGGAGGGAATCACCGAGGCGGGCGCCATGTCGTCCTGGATCGCAGCGGCGACCTCCTACAGCAATCACGGTCTTCCGATGATTCCGTTCTACATCTTCTACTCGATGTTCGGGTTCCAGCGTGTGGGCGATCTGGCCTGGGCCAGCGGCGACAGCCGGGCGCGCGGTTTTCTGCTCGGCGGGACATCGGGTCGCACGACGCTCGCCGGCGAGGGGCTCCAGCACCAGGACGGGCACAGCCAGCTGTTGGCATCCGTGGTTCCGAACTGCCGCACCTACGACCCGACGTTCAACTACGAACTCGCCGTCATCATCCACGACGGCCTGGAACGCATGTATACCGACGGGGAGAACGTCTACTACTACATCACGGTGCTCAACGAGAACTACGCACATCCACCAATGCCCGACGGGGTGCGCGAGGGCATCGTTCGCGGCATGTACTTGTTTCGGGAGGGGCCGGCGCGCAAGAAGCTTCGGGTGCAGCTTCTCGGGAGCGGTGCCATCTTGCGCGAGGTGATCGCGGCAGCGGAGATGCTGGCCGAGGACTGGAAGGTGGCAGCGGACATCTGGAGTGTCACGTCGTTCAACGAGTTGCGCCGCGAGGGACTGGCGATCCAGCGAGAAAACCTGCTCGATCCGCAGCCGAAGCCCCGGCTTTCGGTGGTGGAGCAATGCCTCGGTGGTCGGAAGGGACCGGTGGTGGCGGCGACCGACTACCTGAAGACCTACGCCGATCAGATCCGGCCGTTCGTCCCCAGTTCCTATTCCGTTCTCGGGACCGATGGCTTCGGCCGCAGTGATACACGCGCCAAGCTGCGTGAGTTTTTCGAGGTCGACAGGCGCTGGGTGGTGGTGGCGGCACTGAAGGCCCTGGCGGACGACGGTGCGGTGCCGCCGGATACCGTGGGTAAGGCGCTGGCAAGGTACGAAATCGATGCCGCGAAACCGAATCCGCTGAGCGTGTGAGCGATGGCATCCCAGCGAGAAGTCGCGGTTCCCGAAATCGGGGAGTTCGAGGAAGTCGACGTCATCGAGGTGCTGGTAGCGCCCGGTGATCGTGTCTCCGCCGAGCAGTCGCTGATCACGCTGGAGAGCGACAAGGCCACCATGGAAATTCCGTCCCCTGCCGGCGGGGTCGTGAAGGCGCTCCACGTTGCGGTTGGCGACAAGGTGAGCGAGGGAACGCCCATTGCCACGCTGGAGGTAGAGGCGGGCGAAGCCGATGCCCCGGCAGCGCCTCGGGAGGCGGAGGAGTCGGTGGCCGCCGATGCCCCGGCAGCGGCTGTGACCCCAGCGCCGGAAGTGCACGAGGCCGGCCCGGCGCAGATGCTCAGCGATGCTCCCCCACTCGACCGGGCGCCGGCTCCGGACGCCGCCAAGGCGCACGCGAGCCCGTCGGTGCGGCGTCTGGCCTTCGAGTTCGGCGTCGATCTGGCGCGCTTGACGGGGTCGGGCCGCAAGGGGCGCATTCTCAGGGAGGACGTGCAGGTCTACGTCAAGCAATCGCTGGCCTCCGGCAGCCAGCCGCCGCCTCCCCAGGGCTTCGCCGTTCCCGAGATGCCGGAAATCGACTTCTCGAAGTGGGGCGAGACCGAAGTCGAGCCGCTCAACAAGCTGCGCCGCATCTCCGCGCGGAACCTGCACCGGGCCTGGCTCACGGTGCCCCACGTCACGCAGTTCGACGAGGCAGACATCACGGAGCTCGAAGAGTTCCGACGTGACAAACAGCCCGAGGCCCGGGAGCACGGCGTCAAGCTCACACCTCTCGGCTTCTTCCTGAAGGCCTGTGCGGTCACGCTCCAGGAATTTCCGCACTTCAACTCGTCGCTCGATCGCAGTGGCGAGGCGCTCGTCTTGAAGAAGTACTTTCACATCGGCGTTGCCGTCGATACCGACGCGGGTCTCGTGGTGCCGGTGATCCGCGACGTGGACCAGAAGGGTCTCTTCGAACTGGCCGAGGAACTCGCCGTCGTGAGCCAGAAGGCCCGGGACCGCAAGCTCCGCCCCGACGATCTCCAGGGCGGGACCTTCACGATCTCGAGCCTGGGCGGGATCGGCGGCACAGCCTTCACTCCGATCGTGAACGCCCCGGAGGTCGCGGTGCTCGGCGTGGCCCGCTCGCGTCAGCAGCCCGTGTGGGACGAGGAGCAGGAGGCGTTCGTTCCCCGCCTGATCATCCCGCTCTGCCTCTCGTATGATCACCGCGTGATCGACGGTGCCGATGGGGTTCGCTTCACCACGCGTCTCAAGACGGTGCTCGCCGATATCCGGAATCTGCTGCTGTGAGCCTCGCCGATATCCGGAATCTGCTGCTGTGAGCCTTGTCGACGTTCCGGTTCCCGACATCGGCGAGTTCGAGAACGTCGACGTGATCGAGGTGCTGGTGGCACCCGGGGATTCCGTGGCGGTCGAGCAATCACTCATAACGCTCGAGAGCGACAAGGCGACGATGGAGATCCCGTCGCCCACCGCCGGTGTGGTGAGCGAACTCGCCGTCGAGGTCGGCTCCACGGTTTCGCAGGGCGACTTGATTCTGCGTCTCGAGGCTTCGGCATCGGCTGCAGCGGGCGAACTCTCCGCTGCGGACGCGCCGCCCGCGGCAGAGGAGACCCCTGCCCAGGCGGCTGCGCCGCCGACGCCAGACGTGAAGACTCAGGCGCCGCCGGCCGCCGCCGCAGCGGTCCCCACGGCGGATCTGCCTGCGGCGGACGTGCAGGCCGAGGTCCTGGTACTGGGCGCCGGCCCCGGTGGGTACACCGCCGCCTTCCGCTCCGCGGACCTGGGCAAGCGTGTCGTGCTGGTCGAGCGTTACCGGGAACTCGGCGGCGTTTGTCTCAACGTGGGCTGCATCCCGTCGAAGGCGCTCCTGCACCTGGCCGAGGGCATCACCGGAGCCGTGGAGATGGCCGAGCAGGGGGTCCGCTTCGGCGAGCCGGCTATCGACCTCGATCGCGTGCGGGATTTCAAGGACGGCATCGTCGGCAAGCTGACCCGCGGCCTCGCGGGTCTCGCGAAGCGACGCAAGGTGCAGGTGATCCTGGGTGAGGCCCGCTTCGAAACACCCCATAGCGTGCGCGTCGCGACTCCCGCTGGCGAAACCACGATCGCGTTCGAGAACGCGATCGTGGCTGTCGGCTCCCGGGCGGTCGCGCTGCCCGGCTTTCCGGACGACGACCCGCGCGTCATGGATTCGACCGGGGCCCTTCTGCTCGACGAGATCCCCGGCCGGTTGCTCGTCGTCGGCGGGGGAGTCATCGGCCTTGAGTTGGCCTCGGTCTACCACGCCCTGGGCACACGGATCACGGTGGTGGAGCTGCTCGAGGAGCTCATGGCCGGTGCCGATCCGGATGTGGTGAAGCCGCTGCAAAAGATCATCGGGGAGCGCTACGAGAACATCTACCTGGGTACGCGTGTCGGCAGTGTCGAGGCGGGTGCGGATGGGCTCCGGGTTTCATTCGAGGGCGGGGGCGCTCCGGCGAGCGATGTCTTTGACCGGGTGCTGGTCGCCGTGGGCCGGCGGCCCAACGGCGACCGCATCGGTGCCGAGACGGCCGGCCTGAGCGTGGATGACCAGGGGTTCCTGCCCAGCGATGCCCAGCTTCGCACGAACGTTCCGCACATCTTCTCGATCGGAGACGTGCGGGGCGTGCCGATGCTCGCGCACAAGGCGACCCACGAGGGCAAGACTGCTGCCGAGGTGATCGCCGGGCACAAGGTCGCGTTCGATCCGAGCGCGATCCCCTCGGTCGCTTACACGGATCCCGAGGTGGCGTGGGCGGGTCTCACCGAGACCGAGGCGAAGGCGAAGGGCATCCCGGTGCGTTGCGCTGTGTTCCCGTGGCAGGCGAGTGGCCGCGCGCTCGGCATCGGTCGTTCCGAGGGGCTGACCAAGCTGCTCGTCGCCCCCGACTCGGGCCGACTGCTCGGTGCGGGCATCGTCGGGCCCGGTGCGGGTGACCTCATCTCCGAGGTGGTGCTGGCACTCGAGATGGGTGCCGACGCAGAGGACGTGGGCCTCACGATCCACCCGCACCCCACGCTCTCGGAAACCGTCGCCCTCGCAGCCGAGATGGCCGAGGGGACCATCACCGATCTCTATATTCCGCGGTCGAGGGCGCGCAGTACCAAGTAGCGGCGCTTGCCGGCGCGGTGTTCGGAGACGATTTCGAAGTCGCCGCCTTCCTCGATCTCACGGCGCATATTCGCCTTGGCGGCGATGACCCGGCCGCCTTCGGAGACGAAGCGCTCCACGTCCGCGGTCGTCCGCAACTTTTCGATCTGCCTTCCGGAATAGAAGGCCAGGCCCCCGATCATGGCCTGGTGGCGGTAGAGCCCGATGTGTTCCCGATCGCCGAGGAGTGCGCCGGCGGAGTCGGCGATCGGGCGTGCGGACTTCGACGGATCGAATGCCGGGTGAAGCAGGGTGAAGACCGCGAGTTCGACTGCTCCGACGAGTCCGATCGCGAGCGCCACGCGTGCCGTTGGCGCCCGGAGACGGCGCGCGAGGGCCCAACTCGCGAACGCGACGGCGACCAGTAGCGCACCGAAGGCGCCGGGCAATGCGACGGAAGGCTCGGGTGGTAGAGGTCTCCCGGCGAGAGCGAGGATTGCGGTGCCGCCCGCGGCGAGCAGGGCGAGCAGGCCCGCGAAGGCGCGCTCGGCGCTCTGTGGCAGCGCCGAGCGTCGCGTGAGCCAGCGTTCCAGGGCCGCGCCGCACAGGAGGGCCAGGGCTGGGAACGAGGGCAGCAGGTAGAGGCCGCGCTTTCCGGTCGAGAGCGTGAAGAAGATGAACCAGGTGGCGGCCCAGCTGACGAGGAGCCGCCAGCCGCGGGCCTCCATCGGGTCATCGGCCGCCGCGCGGAGTGCGCGCCGCGTTTCCACGAGGGCGAGTGGCCAGAGCAGGGTCCAGGGCAGGAAGTTCACTGGGAGCTGGTAGAAGAAGAAGTACCAGGGCTCGGCCTTCGAGACGCCCTGGAAAAAACGCCCGATCGTATTGCGCCAGAGCGTTTCGTCGAAGCTGGTGCCCGGCGCCAGCGCTGCAGCGCTCACGAGCCAGAGCAGCGCCGGCCCCACAGAGAGCAGCCAGGCCCACGGCGGCGCCAGGCGGCGCCAGTCGCGCAGCCGGCGTTCCCAGGTCAGGTATACGGCTGCCGCGAGGAGCGGGAGCAATGCGACGGGCCCCTTCGTCAGCACCCCGAGCCCCATGGCACCGTGCAGGAGCGCCGCGTTGCCGCGCCGCGAACCCTCGCGGCGATCGATGCGCAGCAGGGCGTAGAAAGCGGTCACCGCGGTGAGCGTGAGAAGCACGTCGAGGCGCGCGCGTCTCGCCAGAAACGCGAAGTCGAATACGGTGGCCAGCACAACCGCACCCCACAGTGCGGCACCCGGACCCAGGAGTCGGCGTCCGAGAACGGCAGTGAGGGCGATGGCTGCCAACCCGGCCAGGGCGGAGGGCAGGCGCGCGCTCATTTCAGTGACGCGGCCCGCCGGTGCGCTCGCGACGGCCGCGAGCCAGAAGTAGAGCGGCGGTTTTTCCGAGTAGGGCTCGCCGTCGACGTGCATTACGATCAGCCCCGCGGTGCCGTGACCGCCGGTGACGATCTCATCGGTCACGTGGGCGTAGCGTGGCTCGTCGGGCGCCCAGAGATCGGTCGCACCCAGGCCCAACAGGTAGAGGGCCGCGACGCCGAGTCCCACGGCGGCGATGAGTTGCTTGTTCCAGGTCCCGGCGGGCGGCGCGTTCATCGCCGCCGAACGGTACCCCGTGGTAGGCTGTGCGGCCGCACGAGGGGAAAGCCCATGCCGCGTTTCACGTACGAGAGGGGCCTGCAGGAGATCGGGAACGGCTGCTGGGCGTGGCTGCAACCGGACGGGTCCTGGGGCTGGAGCAATGCGGGGCTCGTGACCGACGGCGGCGCGTCGCTCCTGGTCGATACCCTCTTCGACCTGCGACTCACCAAGGCGATGCTCGACGCCATGCGCGACGCGGCGCCTGCGGCGCGCGTCATCGACACGGTCGTCAACACCCACGCCAATGGCGACCACTGCTACGGGAACGCCCTCGTCGCGGACGCCACGATCATCGCGTCCCGGGCGTCGGCCGAGGAGATGGACGAGGTGCCGCCGGCGCTCATCGCGCAGCGGCTGGAGAACGCCGAGCAACTCGGCCCCGCGGGCCAGTTCTTCCGGCATGTTTTCGGAAAGTTCGAGTTCTCGGGCATCGAGTCGGTGAAACCCGACCGGACCTTCGAAGGCGAGGTCACTCTACGTGTCGGTGACAAGGAGGTGCGGGTCTTCGAAGTGGGGCCCGCCCACACGCGGGGCGATGTACTGGTGCACTCCGTTTCCGACCGAACCGTATTCACCGGCGATATCCTCTTCATCGACGGCACTCCCATCATGTGGGCTGGTCCCGTCGACAACTGGATCCGTGCCTGTGAGCGCATCGAGGCCATGGATGTCGACGTGGTGGTGCCGGGGCACGGTCCCATCGTGGGACCCGAGGGTGCCGCTGCCGTGCGGGAGTACCTGACGTACGTTCGCGACGAGGCGCGGGTGTGCTTCGATGCCGGCCTGTCGGCGGCCGATGCGGCACGCGAAATCGCGCTCGGAGACTACGCGTCCTGGGGGGCCGCCGAACGCATCGCCGTCAACGTCGATACGCTCTACCGCGAGTTCGACCCGTCGGCCGAGCCCGGAGGACTCGTCGATCTATTCGGCCTGATGGCGGAGCTGCACGCCCGCTAGCCGTGGACGTGGGGATCGATCAGTCTGCCGGCTGGAGTGCGGTCTGCAGCTCGCCGGCGCGGAACATCTCGGTGACGATGTCGCAGCCGCCCAGGAACTTGCCCTGCACGTAGAGCTGCGGAATGGTGGGCCAGTTCGAGAACTCCTTGATGCCCTCGCGCACCTCGGGATCCGAGAGCACGTCGTGCGTCGTGTACTCGGGGACGACGCTGTCGAGGATCTGAACCACCTGCGCCGAGAAGCCGCACTGCGGGAACTCCCGCACGCCCTTCATGAAGAGGACGATGTTGTCCGAGTCGACGAGAGTCTGGATCTTCTGGCGGGTCGAGTCGTCTAGCCCCATGGGCTATGAAAGGTAGGACAGAAGCTCTCCGGGTCAAGAAACCTGGGGTAGAATTCTCCCCCTCCCGCGCCTCTGGGAAGACAGGTGACATCTTTCGACGCCCCCCATGATCGCCTCGGCCGCGCGCTTCGGGATCTGCGCATCTCGGTTACGGACCGCTGCAATTTTCGCTGCCCGTACTGCATGCCGGCCGAGATCTATGGCGAGAAGTACGCGTTCCTGCCCCGCCCGGAGCTGCTGACGTTCGAGGAGATCGAACGGCTCGTGCGGCTCTTCGCGGGGGCGGGCGTCGAGAAGCTCCGCATCACCGGCGGCGAGCCCCTGCTGCGCCACCAGCTGCCACGCCTCGTGGAGCGTCTGGCGGCAGTCGAGGGCATTCGCGACCTCACGCTCACGACCAACGGCTGGCTGCTCTCGAAGTACGCCCAGAAGCTTGCCGACGTGGGACTCCAGCGCGTGACCGTGAGCCTCGACAGTCATGACGACGCCGTCTTCGGGGCGATGAACGGGCGCGGTTTCGGTACCGGCCGCGTATTCGAGGGAATCGAGGCGGCCGATGCCGTGGGTCTTCGCCCCATCAAGATCAACAGTGTGGTCGAGCGGGGCGTGAACGAAGAATCGATCGTTCCGCTCGCACGCCGTTTCAAGGGCACCGGCCACATCCTTCGCTTCATCGAGTTCATGGACGTCGGAACGCTCAACGACTGGAACCGGGCGAAGGTGGTTCCCGCCCGGGAGATTCTCGACCGCGTTGGCACCGAATTCCCGCTGGAGCCCGCCGATCCGAACTACTCCGGCGAGGTGGCGCAGCGCTGGCGCTATGCCGACGGCTCGGGAGAAATTGGGATCGTCGCCTCGGTCACTTCGCCCTTCTGCAGAGAGTGCCATCGGGCGCGGCTCACCATCGAGGGCCGGCTCGTGACGTGTCTCTTTGCCGCGGGCGGTGTCGACCTGCGGGGTCCGCTTCGCGAGGGCGCCAGCGACGAGGCGCTGCGCGAACTCATCAGCGGGGCCTGGCGCCGGCGCACCGACCGGTACTCGGAGGAGCGTGTTGCCCAGACGGGACGCGACGGCTGCACACCCCACCGCGGCCGCATCGAGATGTACCAGGTCGGCGGCTAGGGCGCTGCGCCATTGGCGGTGCAGTTCGGACCGCACCCAGAAGAGCTGGCGACGCTGCTGGAGCCGGACGAATTCCCGAAGGTGACGATGGCCGGCACCTTCCGGAACCGAGGGTCCGACCCGGTCGTCTGGGTCGACGCCGCCCCCGCGTCCCGGTTCACGCGCCCAGCTTCGCCGCGTGCTCCAGCCCGCACTCGGCGAGGGGCCGCGCGAGCCGCCCGATTTCCGCTGCGCGCTCGCCGGCTGCAGTACCCGTTTTTACGCGCGCGGCGATTCCCTGCATGATTCCGGCGGCGCGGAAGAGCTGGAAGGCCAGGTAGAAGTCCAGATTGGGGATTCCATCGCGCCCGGTGAGTGCACAGTAGCGATCCACGTACTCCGCTTCGCTGGGGATCCCGCTCGCCCGGAGCTCCTCGTCGGTCATGCCCAGGAAAGCGTTGCGTGGCGATCGCCGCTGGGACAGGTGATAGGTGAGGTCCCCGAACGGGTGGCCGATGGTCGAGAGTTCCCAGTCGAGGACGGCGACCACCCGCGGCTCGGTGGGGTGCACGACCATGTTGTTCAGGCCGTAGTCACCGTGAACGATGCTTGTCGAGTCGTCGTCGGGGATGTTCTCCGGAAGCCACTCCATCAATCGCTCCATCGCGGGAATCGATTCGGTTTCGGAGGCGCGATACTGCTTGGTCCAGCGGTGGACCTGGCGGGCGAAGTAGTTGCCCGGCCGCCCGTAGTCGGCGAGCCCGATCGATTCGTAGTCGACCTGGTGGAGCTTTGCGAGGGTCTCGATCTGGCTCGCGTAGGTGGCGCGACGTTCCTCGGGCGTTGCATCGGGCAGCGTCTGGTCGGTGAGGATCCGACCCTCGACCAGGTCCATCACGTAGAAGATCGTTCCGATCACGTTCTCGTCTTCGCACAAGACTCGCGTTCGGGGCACCGGGAAGTCGATCCGGTTCAGGGCGGAGATCACGCGGAATTCGCGGTCGACGGCGTGTGCGGAGGCGAGGAGCTTTCCCGGCGGCTTGCGTCGGAGCACCCACTTCCGCTCCCCGTTGCTCAGGTGATAGGTGGGATTCGACTGGCCGCCGCGGAACTGGCGGACTTCGAGGTCGCCCGAGAAGTCCTCGAGATGATCGCCGAGGAACTCCGTGAGCTTCGCCTCGTCGATCCGGTGCTGTGGCTCGACCTCCTTGATGCCGGTTTCGAGCTGGATCACAAGGCGCCTCTACTCGGAAACTTCGGCGAAGCCGAGATCGCGCAGGGCAGTGCGGATCGAAGCTGCGGCTGCGTCGAGCGCCTCGGGCTTCGGGTTCGGGTCGGCCTTCGAGAAATCGAGATCCGAGATTGCGTCGATAGGGATGAGGTGCACGTGCACGTGCGGCACCTCGATGCCGACGATCGCCTGTCCGATCCGGGCCGGCGAGAAGGCGCGCTGGATGGCGCGTCCGACCGAGTGGCTCACGCCCATCACATGCCGCGCCAGGTCGGGCTCCATGTCGATCCAGTGGTCCACTTCTTCGCGGGGCACCACGAGCGTGTGTCCCGGCTTCACCGGGCTGATGGTCAGGAAAGCCACGGCGCGCTCGTCCTTCCAGACGAAGCGTCCCGGCAGCTTGCCCTCGATGATCTGGCTGAAAATCGATGCCATGGTTTCCTCCCGCCTGTCGGGTGGCGAGCCTATCACGGGCGTTGCTACGTGGGAACGCGATGGGACGTGTCCTCCCGGTGCTCGTCTGCATGCTCCCAGCGGGAGTACGACATCAAGACGGTGGTCGATCTCGGCTCCTTCGATCGCTATCCCGAAAAGCGGCGCTCCAATCAGGGGGCCGCGGCAGAGTTCGGCGCCATCTGGTCTGGGCTGCAGATGGTCGGCGACGGCCGCGCGAACCCGAACGGCTATGTCGCCGCCCTTCGGCTGCTTTCGGACCCCGTGAACCAGCCGGTACTGATTCAGCGTGCGGGAAGTTCCGAGCGCACGGGCACCGCCGTCGTGCAGTACCGACATCTTGTTCGGGGTCGGCGCATCGCTGCAAAAAACACCGCCGAAAGTGCGCGCCGGGCCCGCGAGGAGAAAGTGCGCGCCGGGCCCGTGAGGACATAGAATGGGGGTGTCTATCAGGGCGCCGCTCCCGCGACCAGCGGGAGACGGGGCGGGAAGTGGTCATGGGCAGGCTCGACGGCAAAGTGGTGTTGATCTCGGGGGCCGCGCGCGGCCAAGGCGAGGCTGAGGCGCGGCTTTTCGCGGAGGAGGGCGCGCGGGTCGGGATCGGCGACGTCCTCGATACCGCCGGCGAGGCCGTGGCCGGGGAGTTGGGTGACGCCGCTTTCTACACGCATCTCGACGTGCGCGAGGAGGCCGACTGGGCGCACTTCGTTGCCTCGGCCCGCGAGCGCTGGGGCCGCGTCGACGGCCTTGTGAACAACGCGGCCATCTTTCGCAGCAAACCCTTCCTGGAGACGTCGCTCGAGGACTACCGGGAGGTGGTGGAGGTGAACCAGGTCGGGACCTTCCTCGGCATGCAGGCCGCGGCGCCCGCGATGCGGGAATTGGGTGGCGGCTCGATCGTGAATGTGTCCTCGATCGCCGGTTTCCGAGCCGTACCGGGATCGATCTCCTACGTGTCGAGCAAGTTCGCGATCCGCGGCCTCACCCGCACGGCAGCCCACGAGTTCGGCCCGCTCGGCATCCGCGTCAACAGCCTGCATCCCGGCGGGGTCGATACCGACATGGTTCCCGGCGAGCACAAGACTCCCGAGACCTTTTCCGCCCAGCCGCTGGCGCGCATCAGTGAGGCGATCGAGCAGGCGCGGGTGGCCCTCTTCCTGATCTCGGACGAGTCGTCCTACTGCACCGGCGCCGAATTCGTCGCCGACGGCGGCCTCATGGCCTAGCGACCGTCGCCGGACCGCGGGAGGGTCCTGGCGCGAGAAAACAGGGTGAGCATGGGCGATCGAGAGACCTTCGAATCCTTTCTGTTCGACATGATCGAGGGGCGCCCTACGAAAACCGGTACGGCTTCTTTGCGCGCCTGCGGGAAGGAAAGCTCGTCGAAGTCTGGGAACTCCTGGACAGCGCCGTCCTGTTCGAACAGATGAAAGAGCGCCCGTGATCTGGGTCCACCCCGCGTGCATACACCTCGGTCAGCGGGCGGCGCCGCCGCAGGCGCCCGGGTAGAGGACGCACCGCTCCTCGAGGCAGACGACCCTTTCGCCCGGGGATGCCGTGATCCGGTCCGGGCCGTGCTCGGCATTGCGGCGAAAGAGGTCGCCGATCGGGAGCGCCTGGTGGCTAGTCGCTGGCGAACTTCTTTTTCGCTTTATCGGTGGCATCGTCGATGTTTTCGCGGGCCTGGTCGGTGGCATCTTCGATGTTTTTGCGGACCTGATCGGTGGTATCGTCGATCTGCCGGCCGAGCTTTTCTGCAGGTCCCTCCTGCCGACAGCTGGCGGCACCGGCGATCAGGGCGGCGCTTGCCGCGATTGCAATCGTGGTTCGAATTCGCATGGGTCCCTCCACATGGGTCGCTGATTCTACCCGACAGGAGCCGGGGGGCCGATGAGATTCAGCCCCGGCCTCGAAGCTGTCCGCGGTCAGTCCGCGGGTGCGCGGGGTCAGCCTTCGACCGGCGGAGCACAGTGGAGACGCCCGCCGCGCGCCAGCACGCGCCAGCCGGGCCGCAGCTGCAGCACCGGCAGCGTCTCGCCGAGAGCGGTCTTCACGCCGTGCGCCAGGGGCGAGCAGGCGGGTGCTACGAACGCGTCCGCGTCGAAGGGCACCATGTAGACCACGCGCCGCAGCGAGCCCGCCGGCAGCAGTGTCGCGAGGTCGAGCGGCTCGGGTCCGGCGGCTTGGAGCTGGCGTCCCCGCGCCACCAGCAGGGGCCGCTCGTCGCTCGTGATCGAAAAATACGGGTCGAGCGCCAGCTGGAGGGTCGTGAATTCCGGCAGGTCGTGGGCGACGTGGCGCAGCCCGTAGTCCCAGTACTCGCGCGAGGTCAGGAGCAGGGTGTCGGCCGGATCGAAGCGTTCGCGAACTGCGGCGAAGCGAGTCTCGAGCAGGCGGTCGTGGTGCGCGTAGTCCGGGTCCACGGCACCGCCCGGAAGCATCGCACCGGCGCCTGCGATGAGCAGTGCGCCGCTCGCCCCCGCCAGTTGGTGGCGCGCGTCGAGACCGGTGAGCCAGAAGCCGGTGGCACGCAGGCACCACGCGGCAAGCGGCAGCGCCACCGCGGCCAGGTAGCCCGGGGTGTCGTAGATGACGAGAGCGTAGAAGGCGAAGGCCAGCGCAGCGCCGTGGAGCAGCGGATCGAGTTCGGCGAGAGCCCGCCCGCCGCCGCCGCGCAGCCGCCAGATCCCGAGTGCGGCGAGTGCGGGAGCCACGAGCCCGAGGCTCACGGCGAGATCGGAGGTCATCTGTCCAAGCCGCGCTCCCCAGCCGTCGAATCCTGCGACGAAGACGGACTTCGCCCAGACGTTGCCCGCCACGAGCGCCCCGGCCGCCTCGCGGTACCCCGCCAGGCCGCCGCTCTCCCAGAGCAGCGGGGCCAACCACGCGAGAACCCCGACCGCTCCGGCGCTCGCCAGGCCCGCGAACTCTCGCAGTGACGCGCGGTCGGGGCCGCGTTGGCTGGCCAGGAGCAGGAGCGCCGACCAGAGTGTGAGGGTGGGACGGATCCCGCCGGCCAGGCCGGCGGCGAAGGCGAGGGCCAGCAGTCCGCGGCCCCTGGGTCGCCGTGCCAGGACCAGCAACCACGCCAGCCACACGGCGCCCTCGGCGGCGTAGCTGAGCGCGGCGACTCCCAGGCGCTCGGTGAGGGGAGATGCCAGGGCGAAAGCGGCCGCCGCACCGGCGAGGAGCAGCCGCGCCAGCGGAGCGATCGCTGCCGGGGTGCGTCCGGCGGCAAGACCGGCAAACAACGCCACCGACGCCGCGGAAACGCAGCGCAACGCCCGGGCCGGGTCGCCGACCACGGGCGCCAGTGCCCGCCCGAGCAGGACGAAGAGGTAGTAGCCCGGCGGGTGGGGCTCGTGCCGCGTCAGGTCGAAGTGCGTCACGCCGTAGGCGAGCTGGAACTCGTCCCAATGCCAGAGCTTCTCGGGAAAGCTGGCGAGCAACGCGGCGAATACGACGAACGCGGCCAGGGCGCTGCCCCAGGCCGTCGTGTCCCCGCGGTGGGCCCCCATGCTGCGAAGGTGTCGCAGATCGCCGCGCGGTGCGATGTGGAGCGGAAGGCCCGAGTCGCGGTGGGCCGCAGCTCGGCCCGAAGGGCCGTGTGATACAACTGGCCCGAGTCGCGGTGGGCCGCAGCTCGGCCCGAAGGGCCGTGTGATACAACTGGCCGGAAGGCTCCAGTGGATACCGCGATTCGAGCGGAGCTGCCGCGTGACCTGGTGCTGGTCGGTGCCGGCCACGCGCACGTCCAGGTGCTCCGGCGCTGGATGATGAAGCCGGTGCCCTCGGTGCGGCTCACCCTGGTCCTCGATTGCCCCGAGGCCGTCTACTCGGGGATGGTTCCGGGTTTTGTCGCGGGCGACTACGAGGCTCGCGAACTCGAAATCGACGCGGTACCGCTGGCGCGGCGCGCTCGCGCGCGCATCGTGCTGGCCCGCGCCGTCGGCGTCGACCCGGAAGCGCGGCGAGTCGCGGTCGAGGGCCGTGCTCCGTTGTCCTACGACTTTGCGAGTCTCGACGTCGGATCCAGCGTGCGCGGGCTCGACTTGCCCGGGGTGGTGGAACACGCGCTCGTGACCCGACCGATTCGCAGTCTCGTCGGCGCGCTCGAGGCCCGGCTGGCGCAACTGCCCGGTGGCGACGCGATGCCGAACGTCTGTGTCGTTGGCGGCGGTGCGGCGGGCGTCGAGCTGTGCTTCGCGCTCGATGCACGGCTTCGCGCGCAGGGTCGCGCGTTCCGGCTCACGCTGGTGTGCGACACGGTGGAGGTGTTGCCGGGCCACGGCCAACGGTTCGTGCAGCGGGCCCGCCGCGAGGCGGAGAGCCGCGGCGTACGGGTCGTTTGCCGCACGCGGGTCGAGCGCGTGGGAAAGGGAGAGCTCTTTGTCGAAGGTGAGCGGGAGCCGTTTCCCGCGGACCTCGTCCTGTGGGCCACGGGCGCGGCGCCCGTGGCGCTAGGCCTGGATTCCCGACTGCCACGCAACGCGGCGGGCTTCGTGCGTGTGCGCGATACGCTCGAAGTCGAGGGCTGCCCGGGACTCTTCGCAGCGGGAGACTGTGCGGGTATCAGCGGCTTCGACTGGGTTCCGAAGGCCGGGGTCTACGCGGTTCGCGAGGGTCCTGTGCTCGATGCGAACCTGCGCCGGGCGCTCGCGGGCCGCGCGCTGCGCCGCTACCGACCGCAGACGGATTTCCTGGCCCTGCTGAACCTCGGGGACCGGCGCGCCCTGGGCGAGAAGCGAGGCTGCGTCGCCGCCGGACCCGCAGTCTGGAGGCTCAAGGACTGGATCGACCGCCGCTTCATGCGCCGCTTCCAGGTGCTCGACGCAGCGAGCGCGCCGGCCCGAGACTTCCCGAGTGCCGAATCGATGGGAATGGAATCCATGGACTGCGGCGGCTGCGCGGCGAAGCTCGGGGCGACGAGCCTCGATGCCGCGCTTGCTCGGCTCGGGACCCCGCCCGCCGACGAGAGCGTGCTCGTCGGTCTCGCGCGGCCCGACGACTCCGCGGCGCTGGCGCTTTCGGGGGGGGCCGTGTTGCTGGCGACGATCGATGGGTTTCGCGCCTTCTGCGACGACCCCTGGCTCGTGGGCCGCGTAGCGGCGGTCAACGCCCTGGGAGACGTTTTTGCGAAAGGCGGTCGGCCCCGGCACGCGCTGGCCCTCGTCACCGTCCCGGATGAAAGTGCACGTGCCGGTGAGGAGACGCTCTACCAGGTGCTGGCCGGCGTGCGCGCCGCCCTCGATCCGCTCGGTGTGAGCCTCGTCGGCGGACACACGACCCGCGGGCCGGAGCTCTTCGTCGGTCTTGCGGTGACGGGCGACCTGCCCGCAGGAGGGGACTTGTTGTCACTCGACGGCGCGCGCCCCGGCGACGTTCTGGTCCTGACTCGGCCTCTCGGAAGCGGCGTGTTGCTCGCAGCCGACATGCAGGGCCTCGCCCGGGGCGCCTGGGTTCGCGATCTCCACGCGTCGCTCGTGCGGTCGAACCAATGTGCTGCCGAGGTCGCGAGAAGTTCGGGCGCGACCGCCTCGACCGACGTCAGCGGCTTTGGGCTCGCCGGCCACCTGGCCGAGCTGCTGCGTGCGAGCGGAGTGTCCGCGCGGGTCCGGCTGGAGGCGCTCGCCCCCTTTCCCGGCGCGCTCGAACTCCTGGCCCGCGGCCTGCGCAGCAGCTACCACGAACAGAACGAGTCGCGCCGTCGCGCCATCGACTTCGCGCCGACAGCGAGTGGCCCCCGGGTGGCGCTCCTCTTCGATCCCCAGACGGCCGGTGGCCTGCTCTTGGCGCTGCCGCCCGAGCGTGTCGATGCGGCGCTCGCCGCGCTGCACGAGGCCGGTGACCCGGAGGCGGTGCGCATCGGCGAGGTGACGGCTCGGTCTGAGGAAGGCTTTGTTTTTTCCGCGGTGTGACCGCACGCCCCGTCTGCGAGTGCGATCCGTGACTCTGCAATCGCCTCCTCGTCCTTCCGGTCCTCAGTAAAATAGCTGCACCGTTTCCCCGTGAATCTCTGCCAGCATCGAGGCCCGCTTCGGCAAGATTGGTCTGGACGGCAAGTCCTTCGCCCATTTGGCATAAGCGGTTTTCAAGCGCGCAACCACTTCGGGATGACTTTCCGCCAGGTTCGTCGTCTCGCCGGGATCTGCGCTCAGGTCGTACAAGAGCACGAGCTGTCCGTGGGGTGAGTCGGCCGACCAGCCTTCCGCTGGCGGTTCGAGCCCGCCATCTGGCCGCAGATCTCTTCGGGTCAAGGCGGTTTTGTTGTAGAGAATGAGCTTCCAATGGTCGTCGCGAATCGCCGCGGTCGGTCCAGCTCTCCAGTAGAGATAGTCGTGGGGTTCGTCGCTGCGTTCTCCGGTGAGATACGGCAACAGGTTCACACTGTCCTCCGTGACCGCCGGTTGGCCCGCCGCCGCGGTGAAGGTTGCCAGCAGGTCCAGGGTGATCACGGGATGGTCATATGTGGTGCCTCCCGGCAACACCGCTGGCCAGCTCAGGATGAACGGCACACGAATCCCCCCCTCCTGGTGGTAGCCCTTGAACCCTGCGTGAGGGGCATTGGAACACGCGCCATCGATATGGCCCGCGCATCCGTTGTCGCTCAAGAACACGACCATCGTGTTGTCGTACTGGCCGATCTCTTTCAACTTGGCAACGATCGCCGCCACGCTGTCATCCAATGAAGCCACCATGGCCGCGTAGATCCGTGTGCCTTCGTCCTCGATGTGGCGGTAGCGGTCCAGGTATTTCGCCGTCGCCTGCAGAGGTGTGTGCGGTGCAGTGAAGCTCAAGTAGAGAAAGAACGGTTCGTCTCGATGGCGGTCGATGAACGATACCGCCTCGTCGGTGAATGCGTCTGTCAGATAGTCCTTCACCTCCACGGGTTCCCGGCCGCGCGAAACCGCCATCCGGGGATGGCGCATCGCCGGAATGCGGCCCATGGATTCGACACCCGGCGCATGGGGGTCGATGAAGATGCTGGTACCTCCCAGTACACCGAAGTATTCATCAAAGCCTCGAGCCGAGGGGTGATGTGGCCCCTGATAACCGAGGTGCCACTTGCCCACCATGCCTGTGGCATACCCCGCGGCCTTGAGGGCATCGCCGAGCGTTCGTTCTCGTGTGCTCATGCCGCTGAAGAAGTCACGGCCCATTGGGTTGAACTCCCAACCGTGACGCTGCTGGTATCTACCGGTGAGCAGCCCCGCGCGGGACGGACTGCATACCGGGTGGGAAACATAGCCGTTGGTAAAGCGCACACCCGCGGCGGCGAGTTCGTCGATATGCGGCGTATCGATGATTTCGCTGCCGTAAACGCCGGTGTCTCCGATGCCGAGATCGTCGGCAAATATGAGGACGATGTTGGGCGGCCGTGAATCGTCACTCCCGGACTCGACGACCGCTGTCTCCTCTCGAGCCCCACATCCCGCGGACAATGCGGAGATCAGCAGGAAACACGGCAAGAAGATGGGGAGAGACGAGGCTCCGTGCGGGATTCGGCTGCCGGTCATCGTGTCTCCTTCCAGCCAGGCCAGAACTCAATCAGTCTCGAGTTGCCCCGGAGTTCGGATCCTGCGGGCACTGCGTCTGGCGGCATCGCAACACGTGGCCCGCCCGGTCTCCTCGAAGATACCGTCGATGTCGGTGCAGAGCGCCACTGGGCCGCCATTGTGCGGCGGAGACATTTCGCTGCCACTCATGGGTCTGCTTTTCCCGAAACGGGTGACCTCGCCGTGCCGCAGGTACACGTGTCACTCTTCGCCGCCACGGGGTAGGCGGACGGCGCGCAGCGCTCCACGGCGCGCCTTGCCCGCGTCGTCTCGAAGCGGCGCGTCGACCCGCTCGAATTCTCGCGGGAGCTTCCACGCCACGAGCCGTTCGCGCAGGTGCGCGAGCAGACCGTCGTCGGAAACCGGTGTCGCGAGCTCCACGAGCGCGTGGACGCGGTTGCCGAGGTCCGCGTCGGGGAGCCCAATCACGCAGCACGATTTCACCGCCGGGTGCTCCGTGAGCGCGGCTTCGACCTCGGCCGGGTACACGTTCTGTCCGCCGGTGAGGATCATGTCCGTACGGCGGTCACCCAGGTAGAGGTAGCCGTCGGCGTCGAGCCAGCCCATGTCGCCGACGGATTCCCAGCCGTCCGGGGTGCGGCGCGCTTCGGATCCCACGTAGCGGTAGGTGGAGCCCGGCCCTTCGGCCGGCATCATGTAGATCTCGCCGAGTTCGTGGGCCGCAAGCTCCTCTCCGGTTTCCGGATCCAGGATGCGCATCTGCGCGGTCGACATGGGTTTGCCCACCGAGCCCGGGTGATCGAGCCACTCGCGGCCAGTGATGAAGGTGCCCCCGATGCGCTCGCTCGGGCCGAAGGCCTCGCACAGGACGTCCGGGCCGAGCCAGTCGATCCAGGTTCGCATCAGCCAGGCGGGGCACGGGGCGCCGCCCGTCATCACGAAGTCGAGGGACGAGAGGTCCCGCGCCAGGCGCTCCGCCGCGGGGAGCCTCCAGATGCGCAGCATCATCGTCGGCACGAGGTGCATCCGGTCGATGCGGTGGCGTTCCACCGCCTCGAGCGCTTTCGCGGCGTCGAAGCGCGGCAGGATCACCGCCGTCGCGCCGCCGAAGAGGCCCTGGAAGGTGGCGCTGAACGGGACCGCGTGGGAGATGGGCCCGGACACCAGCACCGCGCGCTTCGCCTTGAACATGGGCGACGGCGCGTCGGCGTCGTAGCTGCCCGGGTTGGCCGGGAGGATCAGCTTCGGTGCGCCGGTGCTGCCACCCGACGCCAGGGCGCGCTCGTGGGGCGGCGTCGCGTCCGGGAGCGGGCCGTCGGGCAGCGACGCGTCGGGCTCTTCGGGCGCGTCCGCCACGAGCGCCGGTCTGCCGCGTTCCACGATTCCGGCTCGCTCGGCCGGCGGCATGCGCGGGGAAATGGGGTTCGGGACGGCCCCGAGCTTCCACGTCGCGATGCAGGCCTCGGCCAGTTCGATCCCGTTGGGCAGCGCGAGCGTCACCAGGTCGCCGGCGCCCACGCCGCGTTCGGCATAGCTGCGGGCCCGGCGGTTGGTGCGCGCCTCGAGTTCGCCTCGCCGCAGGCTTTGCTCCCCGCACACGAAGGCCACCGCGTCGGGATCGCGCTCGGCGAGTTCGCTGACCCGCCTGCCGTAGGAGACCTTTGCCACGGGGGCAGTCTAGTCCTCCGGCCGCCAGCGTCTCAGTGCCGGGATTCGCACACCGATCCAGCCCGCGGGCTCTGCTCGCGCAGGGTCAGAAACGCACCGTCCCTTTCCTCGACGGGGCGGGCCGAGGCGAGAGTGATCTCGTCTGCGGAGAGACCTGCCGGGGTTCCCCGTCAGCGCCCCTTCGTCAGGCGGCCCACGTCGATGAAGCGGCGGATCTTGCCCTTGCTCTTCGGCGGCGTGCCGTGGGCGTCCCAGAACTCGATGCGGTTGCCGGTTCCGGTCTGCACGTTGACGATCATGTCGCTGACCACTTGGAGCGCGCGCGGCTCGGGCACGTCATCCCAACCCTCGAACCACACGCCGGTCAGATCCGTGTCCTCGCTCCAGCGCTTCATGTGCCAGATGATCTTCCACAACTCTTCCTTGCGGTCGTACGCGAAGGAATAGAGCGGCGCCAGCGTCTGCTTGTCGAGCCAGATGTCCTTGTGGTGGTACGGATGGTCGTCGTTCTTCGGCTTCATGCGCACCAGCCAGGCGTCGCGCAGCTCCCAGCGATCGTTTGCGAACGAAAGCCCGTACGGACCGAAGTTGTGATCCTTCTCGTAGGGGTATCCCTTCGAGATCGTGTTCGTCGGGGCGATCATCTTTCGCTCGTCGAGGCAGGTCCAGTCGTACTGGGGAACGATGCCGTTGAAGCTGCGGAGGTCGTCCATGGTGAAGTCGGTTCCGGCGATCGCGTCGGTGCGCTGGGCCGATGAAATGCGGCGCACGCGGCGCAGTGTCGGTACGTACACCCACGTGTCGTCGTTGCGGGCCTCTTTGCGAGTCTTGTCCGAGGTCCGGTAGCGGTAGTTGAGAACCTCGATGCCGCGGGCGTCGAAGGGCGCCTCGACGTGCACGCCGAAAGCGTTGATCCGCTTTTCGCCGCGGAAGATATCGCCGCCGGTCGACTGGTACTTGGGCTCGTAGCGCTGAGAGAGCTTTACGGTCTTACCGGTTCCCTCGTAGTAGAGCGGCAGCTGCTCGCCGCGGTCCCAATACGAGTAGAAGAAGTGCGCCTGGCCGTCGCCGCCCAGCCCCTTGGAGAAGTCCCACATGATCTTGATGCCCGCCTGCGGGTCGTTCTTGCAGTCGATCTCGTCCTGCGGGAAGGGGCGGCCGGCGGTGAAGTTCTCGAGGCTGCCGTCCGGACCAATCCGCGGCTTCCCGTATTCTCTGGCCGAGGCTTCCTGGAACTGTTCATTCGGCGTGTAGTCGCGCATGGTCGGTCCGATTAGGAGCTGCATGCCCTCGTAGAAGAAGAAGTCCCGGTTGTCCCAGAACTGCTCGGGCAGGAAGGGCTTCAGCTTGTCCACGTCCTCCATGGTGATGACGTCGCCTTCCTGGAATTGCGGGGCGGCACCGTCGGCGTCATCGACCGCGGAGGCGGAGACGGGGAACAGAAGCAGGAGTCCCGCCGTGAGGGCTGAAGCGTAGAGGCTCATATGACGCATGCTGATCTCCCAGGTGGTTCGGAGGCCGGGGACTGCTCGAGGGCAGGGACGACGACTGCCTACACTAGACGAGATGGCCCCCGATTGAACACACCCATTCGGGGGAGGGTTCCGGGCCGCTCCCTAAGTGCCTAGAATCCCGACTCTTCCAGTCAAAAAAAGGAAATGCGCGGTGGCCTCGGACGAACCCAGCGGCAGCGATTTCATCCGGCACATGATCCGCGCCGATCTCGCGAGCGGGAAACGCACCGAGGTGGTCACACGCTTTCCCCCCGAGCCGAACGGCCGGCTCCACATCGGGCACGCCTGGGCGGTCTGTCTCCAGTTCGGATTGGCGGAGGAGTTTGCCGGGGGTTGCTTCCTGCGCTTCGACGACACGAACCCCCTCTCCGAAGAGGCGCAGTTCGTCGACGCGATCGAGGATGACGTGCGTTGGCTCGGTTGGGACTGGGGTGACCGACTCACCTTCGCCTCGGATTACTTCGGGCAGATGGCGGGCTTCGCGGTGCAGCTCATCGAGCGGCACAAGGCCTTCGTGTGTGACCTTTCCTCGGAGGAGATCGAGGCCCGCCGCGGCACTCTCACGGAGCCGGGAGAGGGAAGCCCCTACCGCGACCGCCCGGCGGCGGAGAATCTCGACCTATTCGAACGCATGCGTGCCGGCGAGTTCGAACCCGGGAGCCGGGTGCTGCGCGCGAAGATCGACATGGGTTCATCGGTGCTTCCGATGCGCGATCCCGTCCTTTACCGGATCGTGTCGGGGTCTCACCATCGCACGGGCGACATCTGGCACGTGTACCCGATGTACGATTTCGCGCATTGCCTCGAAGACGCGATCGAAGGTGTCACCCACTCGCTCTGCTCCCACGAGTTCGTGGACCACCGGCCGCTCTACGACTGGGTGCTCGACAACGTGGACGCTCCGTCGCGTCCGGTACAGACCGAGTACGGTCGCGTGGGACTCTCTCATACGGTGACGAGCAAGCGGATGTTGCGCAGGCTCGTCGAGGGGGGCTTCGTCGTAGGCTGGGACGACCCGCGGATGCCGACCATCGCGGGCATGCGCCGCCGCGGCTTCACGCCGGAATCGATCCGCGCGTTTTCGGCCGGGATCAACCCGACCCGGAACCCCAAGACCATCGAGCTCGCTCAGCTCGAGGCCGCCGTTCGCGAAGATTTGAACCGCCGCGTGCCGCGCGCCATGGCCGTGCTCGACCCCCTGCGGGTCGTGATCGAGAACTATCCCGAGGGCCAGAGCGAGGACCTCGAGGCGGTGAACAACCCCGAGGACCCCGCTGCCGGGACACGTAAGGTTCCCTTCTCGCGGGTTCTCTACGTGGAGCGCGGCGACTTCCTCGAGGATCCTCCCAAGAAGTTCTTCCGGCTCTCACCCGGACGCGAGGTGCGCCTGCGCTACGCCTATTTCATCACGTGCACGGAAGTGGTGAAGGACGGGGACGGCCGCGTCGTCGAGTTGCGCTGCACCTACGATCCGGAGACGCGCGGCGGCGATGCGCCGGACGGGCGAAAGGTGCGCGGTACGCTTCACTGGGTTTCGGCCGAGCACGCCGTCGAGGCGGAGGTGCGGCTCTACGGCACGCTCTTCGCCGCGCCCGCGCCGGGCGCCGACGGCCGGGATCTGCTCGAAGACCTCGAGCCGAACTCTCTGAAGATCGTTCGGGGCCTGCTCGAGCCGAGCCTGGCCGCGGCGCGTCCCGGGGACCGGGTCCAGTTCGAGCGCCTCGGCTACTTCGCGGCGGATCCGGACGGCCGCGAGGGCCAGCCCGTCTTCAACCGGACGGTCACCCTGAGAGACTCCTGGGCGAAGGTCGCGCGCGGGAAGGGCTAGCCCCGCGGCCGGATCAGGCTCTCCTGGCTGAACGATGCCAGGGCGTGGCCGCTTTCCGAGACGGCGTCGCCGCGACGATTGCCTGCGCGAGCAGCTGCCCGCCGAAGACGCGGTGGTGGTCGAGCGGCAGGTTGGGCCGCCCCTTGGGTTTGCAGAGCATGATAGGCGCGGATCCAGCTGAAGTTACAGCCCACACGAAGCTTTCAGTGTGCTATAAGTAATCAGTTCTGGAGGTCCCCGGGTGGGTGACGTGAGCAACGACCTCAGCCGGCGCGAGCGGCGCAAGCGCGAGGTCCGGGATCGCATCATGAGAGCGGCGATGAAGCGCTTCATCCGCCAGGGCTTCGACGACACCCGGGTCGACGAGATCGCCCAGGATGCGGACGTCGCCCAGAAGACCTTCTTCAACTACTTCCCGACCAAGCAGGATCTCTTTCATCAGCTCGCCGAGGAGCGGATCGACGAGCTCCAGGAAATTCTCGAAGAGGAGCGCAGCGGCGCGGGGTCGACCCGGCAGAAGCTCGAGCACTGCTTCGTGCGTCTCTCGGAGCTTCTGGAGGAGCGCGGCCTGTTGGCGCGCGACCTCATCCTGGAGGCCATGCGCGCCCGGCCGCCGGGGATGACTGGAGAGGACATCACCAAGCTGCACACCGCTTTCGGTGCCATCCTGCGCGACGGCCAGGTGCGCGGAGATGTCCGCACCGACCACCCGATCGAATTCCTGACGGAGATGGTGGTGGGTGGCTTCGGCGCCGTCATGAACAACTGGGTGAACATCCGGGACTACCCGGTGAAAGACCGGCTGGCGCAGACCGCTGCGTTTCTCGGCGAGGCGATCTCGCCGAAAGGGGCCGGTCGGAAAGGGCAGCCATGAACGAGTTCGAAGGCCGGGTGGCCGTCGTGACGGGTGCGGCCAGCGGCATCGGCCTCGCCTTGGCCGAACGCTTCGCGAAGGAGGGCATGCGCGTCGCTCTCGCCGACGTCGAGGCGACGCCGCTCGAGCGCGCCGCGCAACGACTCGCTGACCGGGGAGCGGACGTGGTGTCGGTTCTGACCGATGTGTCGCGGCCCGAGCAGGTCCAGGCCCTGGCGGACCGGACGCTCGAGGCCTTCGGCGCGGTCCACGTGGTCTGCAACAACGCCGGGGTGTTCTCGAGCGGAAGGCTCTGGGACGCTCCGCTCGACGACTACGAGTGGCTGATGGGCGTGAACGTCTACGGCGTCGTCCACGGCATCCGCACGTTCGTGCCGATCTTGTTGGAGCAGGGCGAAGCAGGGCACGTGGTCAACACCGCGTCCATGGCCGCTGTCACCTCGATGCCGTGGACCGGCATCTACTTCATGACCAAGCACGCCGTGCTCTCCCTGAGCGAAACGCTCTACCACGAACTCACGCAGCAGGGTGCAAAGATCGGCGTGAGCGTCGTATGTCCGGAGGTCATCGCCACCGCCATCGACCGATCGGATCGGAACCGGCCCGACGAGTTTCAGCTCGGCGCCACCGAAGCGGCCGACGAGACGCGCAAGCTGGTGAACGAGGGGCTTTCGGCGGGCGTCCAGTCCGGGGTTCCGCCCGCGCGCATCGCCGACCGGACGCTGGAGGCGATTCGCGCGAACCGCTTCTACGTGCTCGCCGAAGATGCCTGGCGCCGGAGCTGTGACACGCGTCTCGAGGACATCCGTCTGGCCCGCAACCCCACTTTTGCCCCGCCCGTCGAGGAGAACTGAGGAAGTAGGCGTCTTGAGGACATCCGTCTGGCCCGCAACCCCACTTTTGCCCCGCCCGTCGAGGAGAACTGAGGAAGTAGGCGTCTCCAGGATATCCGTCTGGCCCGCAACCCCACCCTTTGCCCCGCCCGTCGAGGAGAACTGAGGAAATCGCCATGCGCGCTGCACTATTCGAGTCCCCGGGTGTCCCGCTCCAGGTGGTGGACGACGTCGACATCGAGGAACCCCTTGTGGGTCAGGTCCGGGTGCGCGTGAAACACTGCGGCATCTGCCACTCGGACCTCTCGATCGTCGACGGCAAGTTTCCCGCCCCCACGCCGATCATTCTGGGTCACGAGGCGGCGGGCGTGGTGGACGCGGTGGGGGAAGGCGTCACGCGTCTCGCACCGGGAGACTCCGTCGTTCTGACACCGTGTCCTCCGTGCGGAACCTGTTATTGGTGCGTGCGCGGCGAGGCGGCACTCTGTGTCAATGGGGCCGGCATCGTTACGAGTTCCTTTCCCGACGGCCGGACGGGTCTCTCCCGCAAGGGCGAGAGTGTCTACCGCGGCTTGAACGTCGCAGGTTTCGCGGAGTACACGGTGGTCGAAGCCACCGGGGCGGTGAAAATCGATCCGGACGTTCCGCTCGATGTCGCTTGCGTGATCGGCTGTGCCGTGCAGACCGGTGCCGGCGCGGTGCTCAATGCGGCGCGCGTCGAGGAAGGAGCGACGGTCCTCGTCCTCGGAGCCGGTGGCATCGGGCTTTCTTCGGTGCAGGGCGCCCGGATCGCCGGGGCGGCGCGGATCATCGTTTCCGACCCGGTAGCCGAGCGGCGCGAGGTTGCGAAGCGACTGGGCGCGACGGATCTCCTCGACCCGTCCCAGGACGACGTGCCGACGGCGGCTCGCGACCTGACCGGTGGCATTGGCGTCGACTACGCTTTCGAGACCGCCGGCATCGCCGCGCTGATCAGCGCAGGCCTGGCCGCCGTGCGAAACGGTGGAACCGTGGTCTGCATCGGCGCCCCGCCCATCGACCAGAACGTCGATCTGGGACTGGCGGCTGTTTTCGCGGCCAGTGCCAAGAACGTGATGGGCACGATGCTCGGCAATTGCAATTCCCTGCGCGACGTGCCTCGATTGCTCTCGCTCTGGCAGAACGGGTGCCTCGACCTCGAGGGCTTGATCACTTCCCGCCGGCCGCTCGAGGAAATCAACGCTGCGATGGACGACCTGCGCGCGAGCCGGGGAATCCGGACCGTACTGAACATCTGAAACCCTGAATAGAAAGGACCCCCCATGGCGAAGATTGCAGTCAACGAGGACTACGCGGCAACTGCCGCCGACGTGTGGAAGAAGCTCGCAGATTTCGGTGGCCTGGCCGGCTGGATGCCGGGTGTCGAGAAGTGCGAAGTCGAAGGCGAGGGCCTGGGCGCTACCCGCAGGGTGGCCATGGGTCCCATGACCATCGTCGAGCGGCTCGAGGCTTTCGACGACGCTGGGCGCAGTCTCTCCTATTCGATCGTCGAAGGGCCGATGCCGACGCAGAATTACCTGGCGACGATCTGCGTGGAGGAGACCGGAGAGAATCGCTGCCACGTCGATTGGTCGGCGAGTTTCGACCTGCCCGACGGCGTCGCCGAGGAACAGATCGCGCCCGCGCTCGAGGGAGCGTATGGCGGGGCGCTGAAGGCGCTGAAGCCGCTGGTGGAAGCCTGAGCGTGGCGAGCGCAGAGCTGCAGATCGCGATCCAGATGCTGCGGGACAACCCGCCCATCCAGGGGGATACCCCGCTCGAGATGCGCGCGAGCATGCAGGCCGCGGTCGCAAACCTGCCGCGTCCGCAGGATGTCGAGTGCGAGAGGGTCGATGCCGCCGGCGTGCCGGCCGAGTGGGTGCGTGCCCCCGGTGCGCGGGACGACCGGGCGCTGATCCACCTGCACGGTGGGGGTTACGTGATGGGCTCTCTCGACACCCACCGGGGGCTCGCGGTGCACCTGTCGCGAGCGACGCGGGCACCGGTATTGCTGGCCGACTACCGGCTCGCGCCCGAGAACCCGCACCCGGCGGCGGTGGAGGACGCCGTGGCCACATACCGGTACGCGGTCCGGTCGGGCATGGATCCGGGCCGGATTGCGATCAGTGGAGACTCGGCGGGAGGCGGCCTCGTGGTCGCGACGCTGATCGGGCTGCGCGACGACGGGGATGCGCTGCCGGCCGCTGGCGTCTGCATCTCTCCGTGGCTGGATCTCACCCGGTCGGGAGAGAGCTGTCGAACGAAGCTGGACGAGGACGTCATGGTCACGCAGGACCTGCTCGAAAAGGCGTCCGAGGCCTACTGCAAGGGCTGCGATCCGCGAGCTCCGACGGCCTCGCCGCTCTTCGCGGATCTCGCGGGGCTGCCGCCGCTGCTCGTGCAGGTGGGTACGGCGGAGCTGCTCCTCGACGATTCGCGTCGCTTCGCGAAGCTCGCGAAGCGGGCGGGGGTCGACGTCACCCTCGAAGTGGCCGACGAGATGATCCACGTCTGGCACGCCTTCGCGGACTTCGTGCCCGAGGCGAAGGAGGCCATCGCGCGCATCGCGGAATTCCTCGAGCCCCGCTGGTCCTAGCCGGCGTCTGCCGCCGGGCTGTGTCCATGCGATCCGAGGCCATCGGGCGGTATCGCCTGACCCCTGGAAGCCGGGGGCTCGAGGTGCGCCGCGCCTCGTCAGACGAGGCCGGCCGCATCGTGGGCGCCGCTGCCGCGATTGCGGTCGCGGCGGCAGTGGTGTTGTGGCTGCGCGGGTCGGCCTCGGCGAACGTCGTGGCCGTGGGACTCGCCGCGGCGTGTCTGGTCGCGTTCGCGGCCTTCACGCGGCTCGACCGCACCGTGTGGCAGGTCAGCGCGCAGGCGCTGTCCTGCGAAGGCTTCGCCGGTCGCCGTTCCGAGTGGCCTGCGGCCGAGATCGACGCGCTCGAGATTCGGCAGCAGCAGCCGCACGGCTCGGAAGTGCGCGTGTCACGGGCCGAGCCATGGGAGGTGCTCGTCCGGCTCGTCGGTGGTGGCTCGGTAGGCCCGCGTTTCAGCCTGAGCAGCCGCGAACAGGCGGAGACCCTGGCCGCCGCAGTCGGCGAGGTGATGGGCCGGCCCGTTCTCCGGGACCCGTGAGGGCAACGCGACGCGGCTCATCCGCTCGGGGGCAGGCCGATGGGCACGACGGCGTCGCAGCCGTCGAAGCCCTTGCCGGTCGCACCGGCGGCGCGCCGAAACTCCCGCTCGACCTCTCGGGCCAGGAGCGCGTCCCCGGGCCAGGCAACGGTCACGTCCCGGATGCGCCGGTAGTCGCAGGAGGCGCTTCGGCGGGTGGCGACGAGCCAGCGCGCGGTCGCGGGGGAGAGACCTTCGTACGCGAGCAGCCGCGGTTCGAGGTCGCCGAGGAGCAGAAAGGTCTGGGATGGGTAGTCGGCAACCAGGGTCTCGAATGCGAATTTCTCTCGCGCGCCGGGTGCTGCGGTCGCGAGGGTCGCGATCTGGCGCAGCGCGCTCGCGTGGGCGACGAGCGTCGGCAGGGTTTCGAGCACCGCGCAGTCGTCGGGCGCCCCGACGGGAACTCCATCGCGCGCCAGCTCGTCCAGAGTTCGGCAGCGCGTCAGCGCGTTCTCGTTCACCCGGGCTGCGAGGGCCTCTCCCGCTTCGCCGGACTGCCAGGCGGCCAGACCCGCGACCCGCAGGTGGCCGATGCGCCGCTGCTCGTTGCGGGCTCTGCCCGCCGCTGCGGCCGCCGCCTGGGCCAGTTCGAGCAGCTCGCCTTCTGCGTCGCTGCGACATGCCGCATCCGTGCACGCTTCGAGTTGTGCGACGAGTGCGCTCAGGCGGTCCGCTTCGTCGGCCGGATTGGGTGTCATACAGGCGGGCAGCGCGAGGAGCAGCACCGTGGCGGCGAGGATTCGGGACAAGCCGGCATTGTGCCAGAATGGAGGCTCCGCATTGCGGGGAGGCTTTTGCGAAAGTCGGCCGCCGCGGATCACCAGGTCCCGGGCCGCGACGGATCTCCTCGCAGGATCCGTTCGCCGCGGTGTACCATCGGCAGTTACTCCGCCCGAGGCGTCCGCGAGCGAAGTCATCGGAGTGCCCCGGGTGAGGAGACCGACCCCGGAGGCTCCATGTCCCAGAGCGAGATCCGACCGTTTCGCATCGAGGTTCCCGACGCCGTGCTCGACGACTTGCGCACCCGGTTGCGCAACGCGCGCTGGCCCGAGGCCCTCGACGATCCGGATTGGGACTACGGGATCGAGCAGGGCTACCTGCAGGACCTCGCCACCTACTGGGCCGAGCAGTACGACTGGCGCAAGCACGAGGCGGCGCTGAACCACTTTCCACAATTCACCACGGAGATCGAGGGCCAGAACATCCACTTCCTGCACGCGCGTTCGGAGCGCGAAGACGCGATCCCCCTGATCGTGACCCACGGTTGGCCGGGCTCGGTCGCGGAGTTCGTGAAGATCATCGATCCGTTGGCGAACCCGGAAGCGCACGGGGGCGATGCTGCCGATGCCTTTCACGTTGTCGCGCCGTCGCTCCCGGGCTTTGGGTTCTCGCAGCCCCACACTGCGAAGGGCTGGGAGCCCGGGCGAATCGGCGGGGCCTGGGCGCAACTGATGGCCCGCCTCGGATACGAGCGCTACGGGGCCCAGGGTGGTGACTGGGGCTCCCCGGTTTCGGTGGGTGTCGCGCGCGCCGACGCGGAGCACTGCCTCGGCATCCACGTGAACTTCCTCTTCGCCACCCCCCCGCTGAACGCTTCGGAACCGAGCGACGAAGACAAGCCGAAGCTCGCGGGTCTCGAGCGCTACACGACCCAGGAGTCGGGGTACGCACAGATTCAGGGCACCAAGCCCCAGACCGTTGGCTACGCGCTCCACGATTCCCCCGTCGGGCAACTCGCCTGGATCGCCGAGAAGTTTCGCACCTGGACCGATTGCGACGGTGTGATCGAAAATGCCGTCACCCGCGACGAGTTGCTCACGAACGTCATGCTCTACTGGGTGACGGGGACCGCCCCCTCGGCGGGTCGCATCTACCGCGAGTCGCGGGTCTTCAGCGACCCGGCGCTGCTCGGCCAGCGCCTCGAAACGCCGGTCGGCCTTGCCGCCTTCCCCAAGGAGGTGATCCTGTCGCCCCGTTCCTGGCTCGATGCCGTCTACAACCTGGTGCAGTACACGGAGATGCCGCGCGGCGGCCACTTCGCTGCGCTCGAGCAGCCGGAACTCTTGGTGGAAGACATCCGAACGTTCTTCCGCCGCTTTCGCGGCTGATGTCCCGGGGCTCCGGCGCGCTCGGGCCGGAGGGAGCTGGGCGTCACCGCCGCGAAACACCGCGGTGACGCCGGACTCGTTCGCCCGTGCCCGGTAGGGGTCGAAGCGGGGAGCGGCGGCCAGCGAAGTCTGCGTTTCTTTGCGTTCAGCTAACTGTAAGGATGCGGCCCGTGATAGGCTGGCCGCGCACACTCGCGGGAGATCCGTAGATGGCCGAGATCGACGGCGGAAGGCTGGCGGCGCGCCAGCTGAAGGCAGCGGGAATCGATGTTCTCTTCGGCGTCGTTGCGGGGCCGATGATCGAGGTCTTCGCCGGCGCCCAGGCCGAGGGGCTCAAGGTGGTGGGCTGCCGCCACGAGGAGAACGCGGCCTTCATGGCCTCGGCGTGGGGCTGGGCCAGGCGCAGACCCGGTGTGATCGTCGCGGGCTCGGGCCCCGCGGTCACGAATTGCGTGACGCCGCTCTACGTGGCCACCGAGAGCGCAATGCCCCTCGTCGTGCTCGGCGGCTCGACCTATGCGAATACGCTGGGAGTCGGCGGTTTCCAGGAGGCCAACCAGGTCGCCTTCGCTCAGCCCGGTTGCAAGTGGACGGGCAGCGTGGATCGCACCGAGCGCATCGGCGAGTGGGTGCACCTGGCGCTGGCGCGCGCGCTCCACGGTCGACCGGGCGGGGTCTACCTCGATTTTCCCGGTCATTTCGTCGCCAACCGCGTCGACGAAGCTTCGGCTCCGTTGCGCGAGCGTGCGCCCGAGGTAACGCGCGCCCACCCGGACCCGAACGCGATCGACCGCGTCGCGGAAATGCTGGCCGGCGCTTCGCGGCCCCTCGTCGTGGTGGGGAAGGGCGCTGCCTGGGCCGACGCCGGACCCGCCCTGGAGCGCCTGGTGGGTCGCGGCATTCCCTACGTCACGTCGCCCATGGCGCGCGGGACACTGCCCGACGACGACCCGCACTTCCTCAATGCCGCGCGCTCCGCGGCGCTCGCCGGTGCCGACGCGATCCTGGTGGTCGGGGCGCGCTTCAACTGGATCTTCGGTTTCGGACGGCCGCCGCGCTACAGCCCGGACGCGCGCATCGCGCAGATCGATGTGGCGCCCGAGGAGTTCACGAGCTCCGCGGACGTGGAACTCGGCATCGTCGCGGATGCGGCGGTGGCCGTCGATGCGCTGTGCGAGGCGCTCGAGGGCAGGAAGCTCGCATCACAAGATGGCAGCTGGATCGCCGCCCTGCGCGAGAAGAAGCAGCGAAACGAAGCGGGTCTGGCGGCACTCCTGGAGAGCGACGCTGTCCCCATCAATCCCTATCGCCTGGTGCGCGAGGTGCGCGACGCGTTGCCGCGGGACGCGGCGATTGCTGTCGATGGTGAGACGATCATGGGGATCTGCCGCACGGTCCTTCCGAGCTACGCGCCGCGGTCGCGCTTCAACGCCGGAACCACGGGGTGCATGGGCACCGGTGTTCCGTACGCGGTTGGCGCGGCACTCGCGAACCCGGACCGGCCCTCGGTTGCCGTCGTCGGGGACTACGCGTTTGGCGCCGCGGCCATGGCGATCGAGACCGCTGCCCGCGTGGGGGCGAAGCCCGTCTTCGTCGTCGCCAACAACGAGGGCATCGCCGGCCACATGCTCCAGGACCACATGCTTCCGCCCGATTCGCCGCGGATCGCGGCGCTGCTGCCGGCGAGCTACGAGAAAATGGCCGAGATGGTCGACGGTGCGGCGTTCCGCGTCGATCGTCCGGACGAGATCCGCCCGGCGCTCGAAGCGGCGCTGGCCGCAGACCGGGTCGCCCTCGTGCACGTGCGCCTCGACCCCAAGGCCACACGCTCGGGTGGTGCTAACTACCTTCAGTAACGCGAGGAGGAATCGCCGTGACCATGCCGCTCGAGGGAATCCGGGTGGTCGACTGGACCATCTGGCAGCAAGGACCCGTCAGCACCGCGATGCTCGCGGATCTCGGCGCCGACGTGATCAAGATCGAGGAGCGCGAGCGGGGGGACCCCGGTCGGGGGATCCTCAGCGTCATGGGCGCATCCGTCGAGGATCGCCCCAACTTCTACTTCGAAGCCAACAACCGCAACAAGCGCAGTGTCACCGTCGATCTCTCGAAGCCGGAGGGGCAGGCCCTGGTGCAGGACCTCGTCGCGCACTCCGACGTCTTCGTCCAGAATTTCCGCAAGGGTGTGGCGGGTCGCCTGGGCCTCGACTCGGCGACCTTGCGCGCGCGCAACCCGAAGCTGATCTACGCGAGCGCCACCGGCTACGGGCCCGAGGGACCGGACAGCGGCGAGCCCTCCTTCGATCATCTGGGCCTCGCACGCTCGGGAATCATGCTCGCCGCCGGTGAGCCCGGGATGCCACCGGTCGGAATCGCCGGAGGGATCGCCGACCAGATGGGTGCCGTCATGCTGGCCTACGGTGTGATGACTGCGCTCGTCGCGCGTGAGCGCCACGGTGTGGGCCAGGACGTCGACGCGTCGCACCTGGGTTCGATGGCGTTTCTCCAGGGGCTCTCGCTTTCGATGAGGCTCATGATGGGCGCTGCCATGCCGCGCATGAACCGCAGGTGCGCGAACAATTGCCTTTGGAATCACTACCGGTGTGCGGACGACAAGTGGCTCGCGCTCGCCATGCTTCAGGCCGATCGCTATTGGGCGGATTTTGCTGCGGCCATAGGCCGCCCGGAACTTGCGGCAGACGAGCGCTTCAAGGATCTGCCGAGCCGCGCACAGAACGCAGAAGCCGCGGTCGGCATTCTCGACGAGCGTTTCGCGGCGAAGCCCCGCGACGAGTGGATCGCCATTCTGCGAGCCGCGCCGGGCGACTTCATCTTCACCATCGTGAACGATGTGGGCGACTTGCCCGATGATCCGCAGATGCAGGCCAATGGCTACGTCACGGAATTCGACCACCCGAACTTCGGCCCGACGCAGATGTTGGGCATGCCGGTCGGTTTCTCCGAGATGCCGGGGTCTGTGTGGAGGGCGGCACCCGAACTGGGTCAGCACACCGAAGAGATCCTGCTCGACGTGCTCGGGTATGACTGGGAGCGCATCGCCGAGCTGCGCAAGCTCGACGTCATCTGAGGGAGAGCGCACCCCATGGCATGCCGACGGACCTGCCTCCCGGGGATCTGAGGCGCCGCTTCGGTATCGATCGCGCGGCGCTCGCGAAGTGCGAGAAACCCCTGGTGAAGTTCGTCGACCGGTAATCGTCGGAGACCTCGACGAGGTGATCCAGCGCGCCCGGGCCGATGGGGAAGCCGGCGTCGACAGCTTGCTCTGCCTCCTCGACCTGCACGAGAAGCGCGTGCAGACGATCGAGCGGATGGGAAGCACGTGATTCCCGGATTCGAGCGCGGCTGGCTAGACTGAGCCTTCGTGGACGCACCGGAAGAGATCGTCAACGACCAGCCGAACAACACCTGCTTCGGGTGCAGCCCGCACAATGCGAGCGGCCTGAAGATGAGCTTCTTCGAGCTCGCTCCCGGCCAGGTCGAGTCGCATTGCACGATTGCACCGGAGCATTGCGGCGCGCCGGGAGTCGCGCACGGCGGGATCCAAGCCGTGCTCCTCGACGAGGCCATGGGCATGGCCATCACGGCCGGGAGCGAGGAGGAGGCATACGTGGTGACCGTCGAGTTCAAGCTCCGCTACCGGCGACCCGTGCCCGTGGGAGTGCCGCTCGTCGTGCGAGGCGACCTCCGGCGCCGGGAGGGGCGGGACGCCTGGGTCGAGGGGGCGATCGTCGACACCCGCGGCGTGCGCCTGACGGTGGCCGAGGCGCGCTGGCGCCAGATCGACCCGCCCGAAGAAGCGGCGTGAAGCTGACTCGCCGCCGCTTCCTCGGCGCCGGTGCGGCGTGTGCGGTCGCGGCGTTACCGGGCTGCGGGCCGTCCGAGTCGAGCGCGCCGCCCGAGCCGTTGGTCGGGGACCCGCTCGAGACGCTCCGGGTGCGGGGCTACCGCGGGCTCGTGGAGCTGCCCTGGTTCGAGCTCGACGCGCGCGGACGCCTCGTCACGACTGCCGAGCTTCCGCCTGGCGTCGACTTCCACGCCCACCTCGGGTTCTCGTTCTTTCTGGCGCCGGGCATCGACTACAACGCCGCGGGCTCCGCGCCTCATTACAGTTTCGACTGCGACGCAGACGCCGAGTGCGTGCTCGACCTCGACGTCTACATGAACCACTTCACCACCGAGCGAATGCAGTCCGCGCTCACCTCGGAACTCGTGCGGACGTTCCTGATCGGAAGCGCGGCGGGACGCACTCATACGATTCCGAATCTCCTCGCCGAGATGGACGACAACTCAGTCGAGCGCGCCGTATTGCTCCCGCTCGCCCCCGGTTTTCCGTTCCGCGACAACCTGGCGGAGCGCTGGCTCGATGCCGTGGCGCATTGCGATGCGCCGGAGCGTCTCGTGGTCTTTGGCTCGGTCCATCCCGCGGACGACGCTGCCCCTGCGAAGCTGCGCGCGCTGGCCGATCGCGGTGCGCGCGGGGTGAAACTCCACCCCACCATGCAGCGCGTGCGACCGGACGACCCCCGGACGATGGAGCTCTACGAGGTCTGCCGCGAGCGAGAACTCATCGTCTTCTTCCACGCGGGTCGAGCCGGCGTCGAGCCGGCCTTCATGCAGCCCTACGCTCGCATGGCGCACTACCGGGCGCCGGTCGCGGAGTTTCCGGACGTGCGCTTCGTCTTCGGCCACGCGGGGGCGCGCGATATCGACGAGGCGATTCCCGTGGCGCGCGGCCGGACCAATGTCTGGATGGAGGCGCACGGGCAGGGGGTTCGCGACATCCGGCGCCTTCTCGGCGCGGTGGGTCCCGAGCGGGTCCTCTTCGGCACGGACTGGCCGCTCTTTCCCCAGGCCGCGAGCCTGGCCAAGCTGCTCATCGCCACGCGCGACGATTCGAGCGTTCGCGACCGGGTCTTCCGCGAGAACGCCCGCGAGCTTCTCTCGGGCTGACCGGCCTACTCGACGATCACCTTTCCCTTCACGTCCGGGTGCTCGCCGACGTGGTAGGGGAACATGCCCAGCTTGGGGAACTCGTAGGACCAGCGCTCTCCCTCGTCGAGTGCCGGGCTCTCGAAGGAGCCGTTGTCGGCCACGACCGAGTGTCCGCCGGGCATTTTGTCGGCGTTGCGGAAGGTGACGGTGTCTCCCATGCTGACGATCACCTGCGATGGTGCGAGCGCACCGTGCCGGATGGTGACGATGACGTCGCCGGCCAGTGCCGCAGTTGCAAATCCGAGGATCAGAACTGGGAATAGAATGCGAGCGGTCTTCATCGAAGCCCTCCTTCAGTCGCTGGAATGCAGCTTGCGAAAGTCTGGTTCGCGCTTTTCGAGAAATGCCCGGATTGCTTCGATGTTGGCCGGTGATCCCGCCTGTTTCCGCATGCCGGCGTCTTCGGTGGCGAGGGCTGCCTTCACGGCGGCCGCGTGGGACTGCATGAGGGTCTGCTTCGTGGCACGCAGCGCCGAGACGGGCCAGCGGGCGATCTGGTGCGCTTTCTCCAACGTGGCGGGCAGAAGCTCCTCGTCGGGAAAGGCGCGCGCGGCGATCCCGACCTCGACGGCGCGCGCCGCATCGATCCACTCGGCCGTGTAGAACAGCTCGGCCGCGCGCTGCGTGCCGATCGCCGCCTGAAGCGTGTAGCTGCTCGCGGCCTCGGGGACGAGACCGAGGCTCACGAAAGGCAGGCGCAGCCGGACGCCCTCACCCACGTAAACGATGTCACAGGTGAAGAGGAACGTGATGCCAATTCCGACGCCCACTCCCGTCGCCGCGGCCAGCAGGGGCTTGTCGAACGCAAACAGCGCGTCCATGCAGCCGAAATATCCGTTCGGTTTTCCGTCCTCCCGCTCCGGGGCGTCACCGGCGAAAGCGGTCAGATCCTGTCCGGCCGAGAAGTTTCCGCCTGCCCCGGTGACGACGACGCAGGCCACCCGGTCGTCTTGCCGGCCCTCGTCGAGTGCGTCGCGCAGAGCGTCCCACTGCGGGTCGTCGAAAGCGTTCTTCTTCTCGGCGCGGTTCAGGGTGAGGAGCAGGACGCCGTCGTCCAGTTCCCTTCGTACGGGCTCTCGCATGCAGGCTCCTCTCGCGCGGATCGGATACTCTCGACGGTCCTGATCTATCACGGTGGGGAGAGAATCGCCACGCCATGCCTCCCGATGTCCCCCAGCCCCTCCGAGATCTGCGCGTGGTGGACTTCTCGAGCGAAATTGCCGGGCCCTACGCCACGAAGCTCTTTGCGGATGCCGGGGCCGACGTCATCAAGGTCGAGTCCGCGAGCGGCGACCCGCTGCGCCGCTGGTCGGCAACGGGCGCCGAGCTCGGCGATGAAGACGCTGCGCTCTTCCGGTACCTGAATCACGGAAAGCGTTCGGTGATCGGCCGGCCCGGCGACGACGCGGTGCTCGAACTCGTCTCCGGCGCCGACCTGGTGGTCGACGACTTCAAGCCCGGAGTGCTCGACCCGCTCGACCTTCGGGGCCGCTTCCCGGGACTCGTGTGGCTCTCGATCACGCCCTGGGGCCGAGGCGGCCCCTGGGACGAGCGCCCGTGGACCGAGTTCACGGTGCAGGCCCAGTGCGGCTCGATCGGTGTGCGCGGACTCGCCGGTGGCGAGCCCTTCCAATGCGGCGGGCGTATCACCGAGTGGCTCACCGGCACCTTTGCCGCCGTGGGCGCGCTGGCGGCGGTGCAGCGGGCGCAGCGAACCGGTCACGGCGAGCACGTCGACTTCTCGATCCAGGAGGTCATGACGATCGCCGGAACCAGCTACGTGGATCTCATGTTCCAGATGCTCGGGGTCGCTGCCGAGGGTCCGCTCCCGCAGAGCGTCGAGACCCCTTCGATCGAGCCGACGAAGGACGGCTACGTGGGCTTCTGCACGAACTCGCGCCAGCAATTCTCGGACTTCCTGCTCATGATCGGCCGTGACGATCTCCAGGAGGACGAGGAGCTGGCCCAGGTCACCGGGAGAATGGCCCGCTTCGACGAGTGGAACCAGATCGTGCACGCCTGGACCCGCGAACACACGACGGCCGAAGCCATCGAGCAGGCGTCGCTATTGCGCATCCCGGTGGCGCCGATCAACAGCGGTGACACGGTCCGTTTCCACGAGCAGCTCGTGGCGCGCGGGACCTTCCGCGAGGATCCGACCGGAAGCTTCCAGCACCCGCGCCCTCCCTACAGGCTGGACGATTGCGAGCCGGCGCCGCAGCGCCCGGCGCCGCGGCTGGGCGAGCACACCGGCCGGGTCGAGTCCCGCGAGGTCCGGCGGCCCAAACCCACGGGCGCCGCCGGACTCCCGCTCGCGGGGCTCCGGGTGCTCGACCTCACGGCCTGGTGGGCCGGCCCGTCGGCGGCGCAGATGATGGCGGCACTGGGTGCGGAGGTGATCCACGTCGAGTCGGCCAAGCGCCCCGACGGGATGCGCATGATAGGCGGAATGCTCGGGGAGAAGTTCGAAGCCTGGTGGGAGGCCAGTCCGTTCTTCCTGGCGGGCAACACCAGCAAGACGGACCTCGCGATCGATCTCGCGACAGACGAGGGCAAGGCGTTGCTGCGGCGCCTGGTGGTGAAGTGCGACGCGGTGGTCGAGAATTTCACGCCGCGGGTGATGGAGAACTTCGATCTCGGCTGGGAAGCGATCCACGAGCTGAACCCGCGTTGCATCTTCCTGCGCATGCCGGCCTTCGGACTCTCGGGCCCGTGGCGCGACAACACGGGTTTTGCCCAGACGATGGAGCAGATGACCGGGCTCGCCTGGCTCACCGGCCACCGCGACGACCAGCCGCGCATCCAGCGCGGGCCCTGCGACCCGCTTTCCGGAATGCACGCGGTGTTCGCCTTCCTGGTCGCCCTGGCCCAACGCGAGCGCACGGGCGCGGGGCTGCACGTCGAGGCCACGATGGTGGAGGGAGTGCTCAATGTGGCGGCCGAACAGCTGATCGAGTTCACGGCGTACGGAAACCTGATGGAACGCGACGGAAACCGTTGTCCCGAGGCGGCGCCTCAGGGCCTCTACCCCTGTGCGGGCAGCGAGCCGGGCCAGGAGCACTGGCTCGCGCTTTCCGTGCGCAGCGACGCGGAGTGGGAAGCGCTGTGCGGAGTGCTGGGTCGGCCGGCCTGGGCGGCGAAGCCCGAACTCTCCGATTTCAACGGGAGACGCACGGCGCGGGATGTGCTCGACGCCGAGCTGCGCCCCTGGTTTGCCGAGCGCGACCGCGAGGAGCTGGTCGAAACGCTGCTCGCTGCGGGTGTCCCGGCGGCGCCCGTGGCGGACCCCCGCACGGGTCGCGAGAACGCGCAGATGGAGGCGCGCGGCTTCTTCGAGTCCGTCGAGCACCCGGTGGTCGGCCATATCGTGATCCCGACGCTGCCGTTCCGGTACGCGTCCGTGAAGCGATGGACGAGATTCCCGGCACCGACGCTGGGCCAGCACAATCGCGAGGTGCTGGGCGGACTGCTCGGGCTCGACGGGCCGGAGCTCGATCGCCTCGAAGCCGAGGGCATCATCGGCGACCAGCTGGTGGGGGTCTGAGCTTGCGCCTGCCCGTTCGCGGACAGCCGCTCCACACGCGGCACCTGACGCTCGAGATGCGCTGCGGCGGGGACGGCCTCGTGCACGTCTGGGGCGAGGTGATCGACCTGCGCAAGGCGAGCTTCGTTCCCATGGTGGACGAACTCCAGACGGCCGGAATCATTCACCACATGACGCTCGACGCGCGCGTTCACCCGGAGACCCGCGTTCTCGAATCACTCGAAACGGACCAGCGGGCGGTGGCCGTCGAGCCCTCCGAAATGACCCGGGGCGAATGCTGCCGAGACCCGGCCTCGAATCTCCAGTCGCTGGTGGGCCGCACCTTCGACGCGGAATTCAAGGCGGAGCTGGGCCGCGCCTTCGGCGGGCCGCGCGGCTGTTCTCACCTGCTGACGCTCTTCCACCTGGCGGTATCGGCGCTGCCGTTGGCCTTCGACTTCGAAGAGCAGCAGCGCGCCAAGTCCGGAGTGGAGCGCCGTCCCGGTGAACTCCTGTTTCGGCGCGCCGTCTTCGTCGATGGCTTCTGCCCCGATGACGGTGAACTCCAGCTCGCCATCTCGTTGATGGATTATCACAGCGCACCCGTCGCGGGTGCCGAGGATCGCTACGCACTGCTGGCGCGGCAGCACGAGGTCCGGGTGTTGGCCGAAATCGCGGTTGCGGACGTCTCGTTCACGTCGATCCACGCCGCCGAGCGCGAGCGCTCCGCGGCGACGCTCACGGAGGCCGGTTGGGAAGACCGGGGCGCCTGGCTCGCCGACCTGGTCGGTCGCCCGGTCATTCCCGGTCTCGGCAAGGAACTGAGGCGGCGCTTCGAGGCGCGGCCCGAGGCGGCCTACGGCTTCCTGGACGCCTGTCTCCAGCTGGCCCCGGGCTTCGTCCAGTGCACCCCGGCGCTGGCGGACCGCATATTCGATCCACTCGTGGCTAGCGCCGCGAAGGGCAAGCTGTCGAAGGTCCCGCACTTTCTGACACGCGGGGGCGGTGCGAACTCCTGTTATATGTGGCGCGAAGAGGGTCCCCTCGTCCAGGTCTGGATCCGCTCCGACACATAGCTCCACGTGTCATAATCGGTTCCCATTTTTCGAAGGGAGATCCGATGGCACGCTTTGACGGCAAGGTCGCGCTGGTGACGGGGGCGGCGAGTGGAATCGGTGCGGCGACGGCTCAGCGGCTGGTCGACGAAGGTGCGCGGGTTGCCGGACTCGACGTGCAGCAGCCCGACGCGGCGAGTTGGAAGCAGGTGGAAGAGACTGCACCTGGCGCAAGCTTTCACACCGCGAACGTGGCCGTGGAAGCCGAGGTGAAGGCCGCCGCTGCCGAGATCCGGGAAGCGCACGGCCGGCTCGATATCGTCGTGAACGCCGCGGGCGTTGCGGGGGGCGGCGACATCGAGACCCTGGAGGAGGCCGAGTGGGATCGCATCGTCGATATCAACCTGAAGGGCACCTTCCTGGTCTGCAAGCACGCGCTGCCGATGCTGGTGGAAACCGCTGCGGGTGCGATCGTCAACATCGCGAGCATCGAGGGTCTGGTGGCCACGGACCTGTCCGGTCCCTACGGCGCGTCGAAGGGTGCAGTGGTTCAGTTCACTAGAAACCTCGCGGTGGACTACACGCGGCGCGGCATTCGCTGCAACTGTGTCTGCCCGGGGCTCGTCGATACGCCGATGACCGAGATCGTGACCCAGGCGACCGAGGGGCCGTTCGCCGAGTTGCGCGAAGACTTCGTCGGCCGGCACCTCATGCGCCGGGCGGGCCGCCCCGAGGAACTCGCCGCGGCCATCGCGTTCCTTGCCTCGGACGACGCCTCATTCATCACCGGTGCCGCGCTGGTGGTCGACGGGGGTTGGACGGCCGGGGCGCACTCCGATATCGACATCCTCTCGGGTGTCTGAATCCTTGTCCCCCCCGGCGACGCGTCGCGTGCTCTGGATCGCCGCGCTGGTGCTGGTGCCCCTCCCGATGCTCCAGTTCGGCGCAGAGGTTCCCGTGGTGCGCTACCTGATCCTGACCGGTTTGACGCTGGCGCTCGTCGTTGCAGAGGGCGCAGGCTGGGTCGCGACAGCCCTGGTGTTGCTCTTCCTGGGCCACGCCCTCGTCTACGCTGCGCTCCTGTGGGTCGTCGCCTGGGCGGTGGCCCGCGCGCTCCACGCCTGGGTGCCGCGCCGCGCCGGGGCCGTTGCGCTCGGGCTCGCCGCACTGGGGCTTTTCGGTGCGTTGCTGACGCGTCCCTACGTCACGCCCTTTTCCTCGGTTTCCCTGCGTTCGAACCTGCCCGTGGTCTTCCAGTAGGCGTGCGGCGCACCGCCCTGCTGTTGATGGCGCTCTGCCTGGGCGCCCCGGCCTCGGGTTTCGAGCGGACCGAGGAGCGGGAGCCCTGCGCCGTGCGCGATCCGCTGCGCCGTCCCTTCTTTGGCGACACGCACGTCCACACCGCGCTCTCGTTCGACGCGGTGGGCCAGGGCACGCGCAACCGGCCGCGCGATGCCTATCGCTTTGCCCGGGGCGAGGCCATTGGCATCCAGCCCTATGATGCCGACGGGCGGGCGGGGCGCACGGTCCGGCTGCGGCGCCCGCTCGACTTCGCGGTGGTCACCGACCACTCGGAGCTTCTCGGCGAAACCCATCTCTGCCAGACACCGGGCTCCACCGCCTACGACAGCTTCGTCTGCATCGCGCTGCGCCGCTGGCCGAGCCTCACCTACACGACGCAGAACGGCCGGATCTTCAGCATGGAGACGCCGAAGCACTTCTCTTTCTGTGGCGAGGATGGTGGCCGCTGCCTCGAGGCGGCCGGCACCCCCTGGCGGGAGACCCAGGAGGCCGCCGAGGAGGCCTACGACCGCAGTTCGGCCTGCCGCTTCACGAGCTTCGTCGGCTACGAGTGGACCGGCATGCCCAACGGCAACAACTTCCACCGCAACGTGATCTTCCGAAACGAACGGGTGCCGGAGCTTCCGACGAGCTTCATCGACGAGAACCACGAACAGGGTCTCTGGGAGGCACTCGAGCGCGATTGCCTCGCCCGCGACGACGGTTGCGACGTCATTGCGATCCCCCACAACTCGAACGTGAGCAACGGGTTCATGTTCCCGCTCGAGCAGCGCGACGGCACGCCGATCGATCGCGAGACGGCGGAGCGCCGCGCCGCGCTCGAGGTGCTGGTCGAGGTGACGCAGCACAAGGGCGATTCCGAGTGCCGTTCCGGGGCGCCGGTCGAGGACGAGCTGTGCGGGTTCGAGACGTTGAACCTGGCGCGTCTCCAGGATTTGTCGCCCTTCGGCACACCGCCGCCGATCCCGCCGCTCGTCTACGCGCGGGAGGTACTGATCGAAGGCCTGGTCCAGCACGAACGTCTCGGTGCGAACCCCTTCAAGTTCGGATTGATCGGCTCGACCGACACTCACCTGGGCGCGCCGGGTCTCGTGGCCGAAGACCGCTTTGCCGGACACGCCGCCGGCATGGCTTCGGCGCGCCTCGAAGTGCCGCCCATGCTGGACGACGTGCGCTTCAACCCGGGTGGCCTCGCCGTGGTGTGGGCCGAGGAAAACTCGCGCGACGCCCTCTTCGACGGAATGCGCCGCCGCGAGACCTATGGCACGAGCGGTCCGCGCATGCGGGTGCGCTTCTTCGGCGGCTGGGAGCTGCCCGCCGATCTGTGCGAAAGCAGTGACTTCGTGGCCCGGGGCTACGCGTCGGGGGTTCCCATGGGCGCCGACCTTTCCACCCGTCCGGCCGCGGCGGGCGCGCCGGCTTTCGCCGTTCGCGCCGGCAGGGATCCGGGTACCTCCGACCGTTCCGGCACGGCGCTCCAGCGGGTGCAGATCGTGAAGGGCTGGGTCGAAGACGGTCGCGGCCGCGAGCGCGTATATGACGTGGCGGGCGATCCGGCGAACGGGGCCGACGTGGATCTCACCAACTGCGAGCCGCGCGGACGCGGTGCGGACGAGCTTTGCGCGCTGTGGCGGGACCCGGAATTCGATCCGGCGCAGCGCGCCGTCTACTACGCGCGCGTGGTCGAGAACCCGAGCTGCCGCTGGAACCAGTACGTCTGCAACGCGGCGGGAGTCGATTGTGCGAATCCCGGGAGCATTCCCGATGGCATGGAAGCCTGCTGCGACACCGCGGTTGCCCGGACGATCCAGGAACGGGCCTGGACATCACCGATCTGGTACACACCCGGCCGGAGGATCTCACCGTGATCCACCTCGACCGTGAAGGGGACGTCTTCGTCCTGCGCTTCGATGCCGGGGAAAACCGCTTTGGCCCCGAGCTGCTCGACGCTCTCGACACCGCTCTCGAAGAAGTCGAAAAGACCGACGGGCCGAAGGCGCTCGTTACCACGGGCACCGGGAAGTTCTATTCGAACGGTCTCGACCTCGATCACATGATGTCCAGAGGTGTCGAACCGGGTGTGTATCTGGCACGCGTGCTGGATCAGCTCGCCCGGGTGCTCGTCTTTCCCTGCGCGACCGTCGCCGCCGTCAACGGCCACGCCTTCGGCGCCGGTGCGCAGATCGCTGTCGCCCACGACCACCGCCTGATGCGTGCGGACCGCGGCTTCTTCTGCATGCCCGAGATCGATATGCAGTCGCCCCTTCACCCGGGCATGACTGCGCTGTTGATGGCGCGGATCCCCACGCCGGCCGTGCAGGAGTTGATCGTCACGGGGACGCGCTACGGGGGCACGCTCGCGGCGGGGAAGGGCATCGTCGACGGTGCGCTGGCCGAGGACGAGCTGCTCGCCGCGGCGGTGACCCACGCGGGCGGGCTGGCGTCTAAAGCCCACCCGGCGATGGGGGAGCTCAAGCGGGGCATGTACGGCCCCGTGCTCGCGGCGCTGGCCGAGCCGTTGGGCGACCTGGGCCGGCGCTGAGGCGGCATCTGGCCCGGGCCCAAGCGTGCCGTCGGTAGTCTTGATGTTCGTACAGTGGGTTCCTAACCGTGACTGTCGAGCTTTTTGACGACCCGTTTCGCAAGGCAAACGACGTTCCGGCTGGCGGCATTGGCGGGTCTGTTTGCCCTCTTGGCCGGTCCGGCGCTCCACTCAACCGCCGTCCACGCTCACGCCGATTGCCCGGTGTCGACCTCGACGTGTGTCGATGCCGGTGCGAGCCAACGCTTCTCCGCGGGCGTTTCCGAATTCTGTCCCCTTTGTCTTCTGGCGCGCCACGAGTGCAGTTCGAAGGGGATTGGTTCACACCTGTGAACGGCGTGAGGGAGGTGCGTTTGAGAGGTGCCTACACCGACTACGCCCACCTGACCGGCGATGTGAGAGAGGGGTTCGATGTTCTGGCGTTTATCCCACGAAATGTGCTCTTCGCGGGAACGGAAGTAAAACTCGACTTCAACTTGCTCGAAGCGCTGGGCGGTGTGTTTGGAATCGATGCGCAGATGGACTACGTCCAGGCCCGGTTTACCTCCGGTGTGAACCGGAACGTTCCGCGCATTCCGCCGATCCGCTGGGGAGCGAATCTCTACTACCTCGGGGACTGGGTGCGTGCGCGTTTCGGTTTCCTGCGAACCCAGCCCCAGGACGCGGTGAGCGAAAACGAGACCCCGACGGCGGCGTTTACCTTCCTGAATGCCACGTTTACGTTGGATCTGACGCCGTTGTTCGCGCGTGTTCCGGTGGAATTTCTGGTGCAGGGAACCAATCTCCTCGATCAGAAGGCGCGAAACGTCGTTTCCTTCAAGGCCGACGAGGTTTTGTTGCCGGGCCGCAACATTCGGGGTGGCATCCGGGTGCGTTTCTAGGCCGTCTGGGCACGCACCGAGGCCGTGCGGGAACGCGTCAGCGCGCGGACCACCAGGCGTACACGAGCGCCCCGACCTCCCGGTAGCCCGCCGGGCGCAGGTGGTCGTCGTAATTCCAGTAGAGCGGGCCGTCTTTGGCCTCGGCTTCGCGCAGGGCGGGGGTCAGGTCGAGCAACGGAATGTCGAGCGCCCGGCAGGTTTCTCCGAGGAGTGCGGCCTGCACCTGGAATTCCGGGCCCATCAACGAGGTCACGGACTCGGGCGGGGAAAAGCGGGCGTGGGTTTCGAGGTAGCGGTCCGAGACCTGGTGCTTGGTCGGCACGTACACGACCCACAGAGAGGTGCCCCGTTGTTCCAGGTAGGCCCTCAGTGCGACCAGGTAGTCTTCGATGTCGAAGGGACGTTTCAGGTGTTGGCCGAACCAGGGCAGGTAGTCGACCAGCACCGGGTTGAAGCGTCCCGCGCGGATCGCACGCGCCACATCGGGTTGCACGAAGGCTTCGAGCCGGCCGGCCGTGCGTCCGTCGGTCCACGGGTTGCGGGGGTCCGGGACGCTGGCAAGAAACTCGAACGGGGGCTCGTGCCAGCGTCGCGGCACCCGCTGTCCGGAGGCAATGCGCCGGACGACGGAATAGAGCCGCGGCGTCCATGCGCTGGGGCGCTCCGGCTCGAGGGCGTCCGCGAGCCAGGCCGGATCGACACGCGTGGGCAGGACGTCGTTGGCGAAGATCACGAGGATCACGTCGTCCGGCTCGAAAAGGGGTACGGCGTCGCGCAGCAGCCGCGCGTAGGCGGGCAGATCGCTGCCGCCGAGGCCGAGATTCAGCACGTCGACGGTGTTGCCGGCGAGCGTCGCGAACGTGGCTGGGATCGTGTCTTCGGCCGGGGCCGAGAAGCCCTCGACGAAGCTGTCGCCGACGAAGGCGACACGCGTGGCGCCAGCCGGAGCTTCGAGCGTCCACTCCCGGTCGCGGAAGCCGTAGAGGTTGAGCGCGTGTTCGAAGGCGAATCCATCCGGATCCGACGCCCAGGTGAAGCTGGCGTGGCCCAGCGAAGAAGGTGTCTGGGCGCCGGGGGTGAAGCCCATGTGGGAATAGCGGGTGCGGTCGAAGCCCAGGGCTTCGGGCAGCGGAAACACGGTGCGCACCGCGATCTCCAGGAGCACCAGGAAGAATGCCGCGGTGAGGAGGAACTTCGTCAAATCAGCCGAGTGCCGGAAGCACCTTTTCTTCGACGAGCCGCAGGCACTCCCACGAGAAGTCCGGATGGATTCCCCCGATCAACGGGTGGAGCAAGACGAAATCCATCGGGCCCATCTTGCGGGCCCGCTCGATCAACTCGTCGGGCGTCACGATCGCGTAGTCCCCGGCCGCACGCAGAGCCGCGGGGTCGTCGAAGATCTTGTAGGTGGTGCTCTCGTCGTCGAGTCCGGCCTCGGCCATCCAGCGTCCATAGGAGTTGGTTTCGTGCATGGCGTGGGGAGCGATCACCTCCCACGCCGCGTCGGGATCCTCGGCCACCCAGAGGAAGTTTCCCGTCCCCTTGGGCGGCGGTCCGGGATCGGGCTTGCCGAGCTTTATTCGTTCCTCGCGATAGACGTCGAAGAGTGCCGGCCGGGTCGGAAGGAAGTAATCGGCCACGCGCGCTGCGCGGCGCGCCGCGGCCTTGGACGCCCCCCCCTGGAAGATCGGCAGCCGCGGGCGCTGCACCGGGCGCGGAGTGACGCGGACCGTCCGCTCCTGCCACTCGAAGGGCTCCCCGGTGAACGCCTTCTCGAGGAAGGGCACGATCTCGTCCATCACCTGCTTGCGGTCCGAGAGTTTTTTTCCGAAGGCGTTGAACTCGGTTTCGACGTAGCCGGCGGAGACGACCGGGATCACGCGGCCGTTTGAGATCACGTCGAGCATCGCGATGTCTTCCGCCAGCCTCAACGGATTGTGAAGCGGAACGATGAGTGCAGACAACAGGATGCGCAGTCGCTGGGTGCGCGCCGCAATGGCCCCGCCGAGCACCATGGGCGAGGGCGTGTAGCCGTCCGGCGAGCCGTGATGCTCCGATAGCGTGACCGTGGTGAAGCCCAGGCGATCGGCCCACTCGCATTGTTCGATGGCGGCCTGGGCGAGCTGCGACGACGTGGCCTTCGCGAAGGACGGGCGGCGCAGGTCGTAACGCAGGTTGAACAGAGGCATCAGGTGTCGTCTTCTGCGTCCGCCAGAAGGTTCCCGAGTTGGACGAGCTGTTGCGTGGCTCCGCCGAGCGTCAGCTCGAGCTGCTTTACGATGAGAAAAAAGCGGTGAAGCGGATATTCACGGTCGACGCCGATCCCGCCGTGCAGGTGCTGGGCCGCGTGGACCACGCGCTGGCCGGCCTCGCAGGCCCAGTGCTTTGCCACGGCTACCTGTGTAGCGGCGGGTAGACCCTCGGAAATGCGCCAGACGGCCTGGAGCGTCGTCAGCCGGATTCCCTCCACGTCGATGTAGGCGTCCGCCGCCCGGTGTCCCACCGCCTGGAACATGGCGATGGGCTGGTCGAATTGCTTGCGCGTCTTGGCGTATTCGGCCGTCAGCTCCAAGGCCGCCTCGCAGGCTCCGAGCATCGTGGCTGCGAGTGCGGCGTTCGCGCGCTCGAGCAGCCATTCCAGGATGACGCGTCCGCGTTGCGCATCGCCTAGCACCGCATCGCCAGGAGCTGCGACCCGTTCGAAGTCGACCCTGGCCTCGGGCAGGCCGCCCGTCGTACCGAGTGGCGTGATGCGGACGCCCTCGCTGCGCGGATCCACCAGGAAGACCCCAATGTGTCCGTCGCCGGTGTCGGCAGTCACCAGGATCGCGTCGGCGATCTCCGCCGCGGGCACGCAGAACTTGGTGCCGGTGAGTCGGAAGCCGTCGCCGTCGGTTTCCGCCCTGGTGCTCGGCCGGAGCGGGTCTCCCTCGGGTTCGATCAACGCCGCGGTGAGTACGGCTTCACCGCGCGCAACACGCGGCAGCCAGGCCGCCTTCTGCGCGCCGCTGCCGAACTCCGCCAGGGGCAGGGCGCCCAGCACCACGGTCTCCAAATAAGGAATGGGCGCCGCGGTGGCCCCGACCTGCTGGAGCACACTGGCCACTTCGAGGAAACCGAGGCCCGCGCCGTCGTATTCTTCGGGAACCGCAATGGCCAGCAGCCCGGCGCCGGCGACCTGCTTCCACAGTTCCGGGTCGAAGCGCGGGCCGTCGCCGAGCTCGAGTTCCCGCAGCCTCTCCCGGGGGGTTCCGTCGTCGAGGATCTGGCCCGCCAGGTCCAGGATCGCCTGCTGTTCTTCGCTGTAGGAAAAATCCACGGAATCTCCTGGTTCAGATGCGCGGCGCGCGCGGAAAGCCGAGACCGAATAGCGAAATCAGGTCGCGCTGGATCTCGTTCGTTCCGCCGCCGAAGGTCAGGATGAGCAGGCTCCGGTAGAGCATTTCGAGATGGCCCGTGCAATCCAGTGCCTCCTCCGATCCAGGCTGGATGTAGGCACGGGGTCCGACGATCTCCATCGCGAGCCGGAAGGCCTCGAGGTAGAACTCGGTGCCGAAGACCTTGATCGACGAGGCGTCGGCCACGTCGAGCCTTCCCTGGGTCGAGGACCAGGCGACCTTCCAGTTGGCGAGCCGAAGGAACTCGAGACCCGCGTAGATGCGCGCCAGGTTGACGCGCACCCATTCCTGGTCGATCACGCGTCGACCGTCCGGGAGCTTGGTGCGGCGCGCGAAGTCCCGGGTCTGGAGGAAGGCGGCTTCGAGGATTCCCGCCGAGCAGATCGTGACGCGCTCGTGGTTCAGTTGCCCCGTGATGAGCTTCCATCCCTTGTTCTCGCCGCCCACGAGGTTGGCGGCGGGGATGCGCACGTCGTCGAAGAAGACGGCGTTGATGTCGTGGGAGGAGAGCAGGTCGAGGGGATCGATCCGGATCCCGGGCGTGTTCTTCATGTCGACGATCATGATCGAGAGCCCGGCGTGTTTCGGGGCGGCCGGATCGGTGCGCACGGCGAGCCAACAGTAGTCCGCGTCGCCCGCCAGACTCGTCCACAGCTTCTGCCCGTTGATCACCCACTCGTCGCCGTCGCGCTCGGCGCGGGTCGTGAGCGCGGCCAGGTCCGTACCGGCCTGGGGCTCGCTGTAGCCGATGCAGAAGTGGAGATCGCCCTTCAAGATTCGCGGCAGGAAGAAGTCCTTCTGCGCGTCGGTGCCGTGGGCCATGATCTGCGGTCCCACGGTGTTGATCGTCAGCATGGGCACCGGCGCCCCGGTGCGCATCGACTCGTCGAAGAAGATGAACTGCTCGACGTGCGAACGCCCCTGGCCGCCATACTCCTTGGGCCAGCCGATTCCGAGCCAGCCGTCCGCGCCCATCCGGCGGACCACCTCGCGCATGCAGTCGCCCACGTGGTGCGTGCGCGTGAGCTCCGCGCGGATCTCGGGCGTGAGGAGCCCGTCGTAGTAGGCCCGCAGCTCGCGGCGCAGGGCCTGTTGCTCTTCGTCGTAGCCGATGTACATGGAGAGGGCTCCGGTGGAATGGGGGCTGGAACACGTATCAAAATAGCGGCTTCCCGCAAGGATCTTTCGTGTTCCGCCCCCCCCTGTTCCCCGCGGCTAGTTGCGGGTCCGTCTGGTGCGATATTTTCGGCTCCCGAACCCCAGTCCGGCCAGACCCACGGCGAAGAGAGCGGGCGGTCTGGGTTCCGGAACAGTCACGGCCCCGTTGCCGAGGGATGGGAGTGTCTCTGCGCCCCTGGCGTCCGGGATGTCGAAATTGACGAATCTGATGTCGGTCCAGCCCAAGTGTTGTCGTCAAGGGCGTTGCATTTGCCTGGGTGTGATGCAGCAGCAGTCTGGCGATGACAGCCGCTGCTCCGGTGAGTCATGTAGAAGTGGCTCGGTGGATCGAGTCATATCCGCCGCCGGCAGCGTGCGGAGTCGCTGCGGTCTTCACTGCCTGAGGTGCGGCCGGCGGATCCGCTCCGATGACGGGTCGTTTTGCGAGCGGCGGGTCCGGCTGCAGTGAAAGGCTTTACAGGGCGGGGAACCCGTGAAGTTGCCACTTTCCGCAACGCGCTCAGTCTTGCCAGGCGTTCCAGCTCGTTACGGTCTCGGGCGGCGGGCGCTGCGCGGGCTTGAAGTCGACGCCGACGGTGTAGGCCACGGGCAGCAGCGCCACCTGGAGGAAGCCGTCGGGAATGCCGAGGAGTTTTGCCACCTCCTCCTCGCGGTAGAGGTGGAGCGTCGTGAACGCGCTGCCGAGGCCGCGGCTGCGCAGTGCGAGCTGGAAGCTCCACACGGCGGGGAGGATCGACCCGTACACCGTCGCCGCGGTGGCGCGGGTGTCGATGCCCCAGGGCTGCTCGTCGATGCACGGAATTACCTGGACGGGAACCCGGTGGAGGTTTTCTCCCAGCCACTCGGCCGAGTCGTAGACGCGGTTCGTCTGCAGGTCTTTCGCGAACTCCGCCCGTGCGGACGGCAGTCCGGCCGATAGTTCCCGGTAGAGCGTGGCCAGCACCTGGCGTTTTTCGGGGTCGTCGACCACGACCCAGTGCCAACGCTGGGTATTCGACGCAGTCGGCGCCTGCTGGGACAGCCGGATGCAGTCGAGCAGCACGGCGCGTTCCACCGGCCGCTTCAGGTCGAGGCGCCGGCGCACGGCGCGGGTGGTCGAAAGCAGGCGGTCGGTGATGCTGAGGTCGAAGGCGGCGGTCATCGGGGTCTCCATCGGGCGTGCAGTGCAGAGGCGCGTCTGATTAAATGGTTCCCATGTCGTCCGATCGGCGTGTGGCGACGATCGCCGAGATCGTCGCCCTGGTTCTGTTCGCGGCGTATCTGGGCACCTGGATCAGCGGCCGCTGGGAGCTTCTCGTCGAGCCCGCCGTCCAGAACAACGACGCCCGCGGTGTCCTCTTTCCCTTCCATCGGTATGCGCCGGAGGGTGCCCTCGCGGGCGATCCCATCGCGGACGAGATGCTGACGCATGTCACACCGGGCGTGAGCTTTCTCTACCGGGTCCTGGTGCCGGCGTTCGGGGTGCTCGGCGCCGCGAAGGTAGTCCAGGCCCTGGGCTTCGCGCTGATTGGGCTGGCGGGTCTGATTCTGGCGAGAACGCACGGTATCGGTGCCGGCGTGCTCCTCGTCTTCTTCTTCTTCCACCAGGGTTACGCGGTGGCTCGAATCGCCAGCGGATTGCCCCGGGCCTTTGCCTTTCCCTGCTTCGCGCTCTGGATCGCGGGCGCCCTCTGCGACCGCACCGGGCCACGGCGCTTCGCTGCAGTGCTGGCCGCGTTTACCTACCCGTCGGCGATGGCATTGCTGGTGGTTGCCGAGGGCGTCTTCGAAGTCCTGGGGCTGCGCGGGCTCGACCGGCGGGCGCTGTTCCGGCGCGCTTCGGGCTACGTCGCGTTGGTCGCCGTCTGCTTCGTCCTGGTGCTGCCCTTCGCCGTGTCCGAAGATCCCGATCGCGGCCCGATACACACCCTCGAGGAGGCCCGCAGAGATCCGGCCTTCGGCCCGGCGGGGCGCCTCAAGGTGCTTCCGTTCCCCGATCCGGTCGCGGCCTTTGGGCGCGCCGTCTCGTCACCGCTACGTCCCCAGGGTCGGCTCTCCGCTCTCGGGGAGGCCCTCGCCCCGCACCAGATGATCCTCGCTGCGATTGGGCTCGCCGTCTGCGGTCTCGTCTTGTGGCGGCGCTGGTCGCCGTTCCCACGCGCTGCGCTGGCTCTCCTGGTGGGGGCCATCGTGTCTTATGGGGTGGCCCGCGTGCTCGCGTTCAGGCTCTACTCCCCCGTTCGTTTCCATGACTACGGGGGCCAGGCCGCCGGGCTCGCATTGGTGGTCTCCTGTCTCGGCCTCGTGGGTTACCGGCAGCTTGCGCCGGAACGGCGACGCTTCGCCCGGGGCGTCGCAGCGAGCGCCGCGATCGTCTGGGTCTGGCTGCTTCTCGGGGATGGTGTGTTTTCCGCCGGCGTCGTGGATGCCCGCGGCAGCAAGATGCTCGCGTTCGTTTCGGAACTGCCGAAGGATGCTCTCATCGCTTCGCACCCCATGGACGGCGACGGCATTCCGCTCTTCGCGGCACGCGCAACCATGGGGAGCTACGAGACCCTGCAGCCCTGGTTCAAGGGCGAGTGGGCCCTGCAGCGGCGGCGCACGAGCAGGACCCTCGGCGCCCTCTACGCCAAAGACTGCGAGCAGGTCCTGGCATATGCGCAGGGTTCGGGTGTGACCCACTTCCTGATTGCAAAGCGACGATACGACGGAAACGTGATGCGCGAAGCGAGATCCTTCGAGCCTTTCGACAGCCATGTTCGCAGGCTTCTCACCGGACGATCCCGTCGGGATCTCTTCTTTCGCTCTCCCCCGCCGGCCTCGATCGTCTTCGAGGGAGAGGGCTTCCGCATCGTCGAGGTGCGCAAACTCTCCTGCTGACGTGGTGTATGCTGCGCCTTCTTCCGGAGGGCTCGGCATGGCTCGTCTGCAGGACAAGGTCGCATTCGTCACGGGCGCCGCATCGGGAATCGGTGCTGCCAGCGCGCTGCGCTTCGCACAGGAGGGCGCGATCGTCGCGGGCTTCGATCTCAAGGAGGCATTCGAGGGCGACTGGGCCGAGGCCGCCAAGACGGCACCGGGCCACTTCTTCATTACCGGCGACGTCCGCGATCCGTCGGCACTCGAGGCCGCGGTTGCCGCGGTGAAGGAGCGCTTCGGCCGCATCGACGTTCTGATGAACTCCGCCGGAGTGGGTGCGGGAGGTCCGATCCACCTGATCCCGCTCGAGGAGTGGGACCGGGTGATGGACATCAACCTGCGGGGCACTTTTCTCGCCAGCCGTTTCGTGATTCCCGGGATGCTCGAACAGGGTGCCGGCAGCATCATCAACGTGGCGAGCGTCGAGGGCATCGAGGGCTTCGAGGGAGGCAGCGCCTACAACGCCTCGAAGGGCGCGGTGATGCTCCTCACGCGAAACATGGCGATCGACTACGCGCGCAAGGGCATCCGCGTGAATACGATCTGCCCGGGCTTCATCGAGACGCCGCTGCTCCGGAGCACGTTCCAGATGCCCGGTCTCGAAGCCCAGGCCGATCGCATCCGCGATGCGCACCAACTCGGCCGCTTCGGCCAGGCCGTCGAGGTCGCGAACGCGGCCCTCTTCCTGGCCTCGGACGAGGCGTCGTTCGTGACCGGCCATGCCCTGGTCGTCGACGGCGGCTACACGGCGGGGCACCGCTTCGGCCTGTCGGAGCTGATGGGCCTCTCCTAGTCGAGTCGTGTCACGCGCGTAATCGCCGTCGCGACGACCGCGAAGCGGATCCTGGCGATGCCGTAGCGCAAGAGAATCTCGAGGGACCCGTCGGCGATTCGGCGTGCTCGCAAACCTCGGCTTCGGTGGTCATCCCGGCAGATGACACACGAGACGTTACGAGCCGGCCCCGGGTGCGACGAATGCGGGCAGCATGCCGCGGCGGAAGGCCTCGTCGCCCTGTTCGCGCCAGCTCGCGAGAAGGCCGTCGGAGAGGGGGTCACAGCCGAGGCGCAGCGGCGCGTCGTCGTCGAGGATGGCGTCGGCGATCGCGCGGGCGGCGTCTTCCGGCGCGGTGACGCTCGCCTCGGTTCCCATGCGCCCGGCGTGGACGCGCTCGGCGACGCCGCGGTACTCGGAGTAGCGCGCGCCTTCCGGCCGGCGCGCGGATTGCGCGAACATCTCGGTGCCGATGGGCCCGGGCAGGATCTCGAGCATGCGGATGCCGAAGGCGTGGAGCTCGGCGGTGAGCGTTTCCCCGAATGCCGACACGGCGGCCTTGCTGGCCCGGTAGGCGGCATAGAGGGGCACCGGCGCCAGCAGGGAAGACGTCGTGACGTTGCAGAGGACGCCGCCTCCGGTCGCCCGCAGCTTGGGGATCGAGCGGCGCGTCAGCTCGACGAGCCCGAAGAGGTTGGTCTCGAAGACGCGGCGCCAGACGTCGAGCGGCGTGTGCTCCACAGGCAGGTACTCGGGCTCGACTCCGGCGTTGTTCACCAGGACGCGCAGCCCGTCGGGAGGCGCGAGGGTTTCGGGGCGCGTCACGTCGAGCCGCTCGACGCGCAGCCGACCCCCGGCCCGACCAGCTTCCTCCGCGAGCCCGGCCGCGCTGGCTGGATCCCGGGCGCCGGCCACCACCTCGAAGCCCCGGGCGGCGAGTTCCAGGGCCAGACTGCGGCCGATTCCACGGCTCGCCCCACTGACCATCGCGGTTCCCTCGGCTTTCATGCGCCCCTCTTTCCTTCGAGAATTCCCGCTTGCTTCTGCGGATGAATCCAGAATATCATCCTCTCCATGGAGAATAGAGTTCTCTCTCGTGAGACGCAGCCTTCCCCTGGAGCCGTGCGCTCCGCTGAGCGCGCCCTGGAGGCGCGTTACGAGGTCTACCTCGAGGAGGCCCAGCGCTTGATCCGGGCCGGCAGCGAGGAGATCCGCGAACAGGGCAACGTCGCCCCTCGTGTCGCGGACGTGGTCCGGCGTGCCCAGCTTTCGAACAAGGCGTTCTATCGCCACTTCAAGTCCAAGGAGGAGCTGCTGCTCGCCGTGCTCGAAGAGGGCATGCAGCAGCGTGTCGCCGAATTCGAGAAACGCATGGCCGCGGCGAGCACCGCCCGCGGGCGGGTGGAGGCCTGGATCGAGGGCGTGCTCGTGCAGGCGACGGACCCCGAGGAGGCGCGTGCGGCGCGTCCCATGTACGTCTACCAGGCGCGGCTCGCCGACAATCTTGGCGACCAGCTCTGGGAGACCCGCGAGCGGCTGTTCCGCCCGCTGGTCGAGGCGCTGCGCGCGGGCTTCGAGAGCGGCGAACTGCCCGACATCGATCCCGAGCGCGACGCCGACGCAATCCAGTACCTCTGCCTGGGCTGGGTCAACGGGCACGTGCTGGCGAATACGATTCCCAGTGCCGGCGAGGCCAGGGCCATCGCCGAGTTCGCCATGCGTGGCCTCGACCGGGGCTAGGAGTCCGGCCCAGGACGGGCGCCGCGGCCAGACGTCGCCGCAGCCGGCTTCAGCCGGGCTCGACGGCGTGCAGCTCGTCGAAGAGTCCCCAGTCCCGTGCCGTCTCGGCCGGGAGTCTCTCGGCCGATAGCGCGAGCCACGCCGTGCGCTGGCGTCCGATGCGCCGCGGCAAGCTCACGGTGCCGCCCGCGCCGGGCACGAGTCCCATGGTCAGTTCGGGCAGCAGGGCGAACGCGTCTTCGTGCGCCGACACCCGGGACGCGAAGGCCGGCAGCTCGATTCCCGCGCCGACGCATGCGCCGTGCACCTCCGCTCGCACCCGTTCCGCGCAGCGGGCGAGAAGGCGCGCGGCGCTGCGCGTGGTGCGGATCGCGTGGGCGGTTGCCGGGTCGGGCAGCGTGCCGAACTCGTCGAGATCGCCGCCGCTGCAGAAGGACGCCCCCGCACCGCTGAATACGATTTCTTCGATGTGGTCGTCGGCGACGGCGAGGGCGAGTCCCTCGCAGAGGGCGTCGCGCATCGCCGCCGAGTAGGCGTTGTGCTTCTCGGGGCGGTCGAGCTCGAGGTGCAGCCGGTCGAGCTCTCGCCACATGCGGACGGCGGGTCTCGGGTCGGGTCGGAGCGGCCCGCGCGTGTGCCCGGCGAGCCAGGTCGCGAACTCGGGTCCGGCCTGAAGGGTCGAGTAGGCGAGCGATTCGGCCACCAGCCCGGCTTCCACGTCGCGTGTCTCGCCGTGGCGCAGCAGCTGTACCAGGGTCGAGGCCGCGCGGGGGTTTGCCGACACGCGCTCGCCCAGGCGGGCCAGTTCGCTCGGCGTATTCACCACCACGTCGAAATGATCGACGAGTGCCTTGGCTCCCTGGCCGAGCGATCCGCGGCGCAGCCCCACGCTCGGTGCCGGGATTCGGCGCAGCGACTCGCGGGCGGCTGCCAGCTCGTGGTGTGCCAGCGCGCGACCCTCGCGGCCGAGTTCGACGGCGATCAGCGGTTGCCCGGAGACGGGCGAGAAGCGCTCGGGCGCATCGGGCGAGCGGAGTCGGTCGACGGCGTCGGCAACGCTGAGCGTCGCGACCTCGCCGGTCACACCGCCTCGGAGAGCTCGGACCGGACGACGCGGCGCAGCAGCTTGCCGGTCTCGTTGTACGGGAGCTCGTCGCGGAACGCGATGTGCGACGGCACGCGGGAGGAGCGCAGGTGGCGTTTCACCCATTCCTGCAGCTCGCTCTCCGTGGCCGAGGCACCGCTTCGCAACACCACGGCGGCCGCCACCGCCTCGCCCCACTCCTCGTCGGGAACTCCCACGACGGCGGCGTCGCGGACGTCTGCGTGCTCGAGCAGCACGTCCTCGATCTCACCGGGTGACATGTTTTCTCCACCGCGCACGATGACGTCATCGACACGGCCTTCGAGGAAGAGGTAGCCCTCCTCGTCGAGCCAGCCGCCGTCGCGCGTGGGGAACCAGCCGTCTGGGGTGAGCACTGTCTCGCGGCCGAGGTATTCGCCCGACACCTGTTCGCCACGCACGTGGATCTCGCCCCGCTCTCCGGTCGGCACCGACTGGCCTTCGTCGTCGCGGATCTCGATCTCGACCGACGGAAGCGCGCGGCCGACGGAGACGAGGCGGTGTTTCACGGCCGCATCGTCGCTCTCGGCGGCTCCCCGGTGGTCTTCCGGACCGAGCAGCGTGACTGTCGAGCTGGTTTCGGTGAGCCCGTAGGCGTTGGTGAAGCTCGTGTCGGGGAAGAGTTCCATTGCGCGCTCGATCACGGGCAGCGGCATTTTGCCGCCCCCGTAGGAGAGGGCGCGCAGGGCCGGAAGGTCCGCGCCCGCGGTGTCTTCGAGTGCGTCGACGATGCGGGAGAGCATCGTGGGCACGACGAAGGCGTTGGTCACTGCTTCCGAACGCGCGACGCGGAGCCATGTTTCCGCCGTGAAGGCCGGGAGCTGGACGATGCGCCGGCCCGAGTAGAGCGAGGAAAGCACCGAGGCCACGCCCGCGATGTGGTAGGGCGGCACGCTCACCAGCACGGCGTCTTCTTCGGCGGCGGCGCCGAATTCGACGGAACCCAGGATGTAGGAGACCAGGTGATGGTGGCGCAGGACGGCGGCCTTCGGTGCGCCGGTGGTGCCGCTCGTGAAGAGCAGGATCGAGATCTCGTCCGGGTCCATGCCCCAGCTGGGCTCGGGCTGCGCGCCCGCCCGGGTGCCGGCCAGGAGTTCTTCCCGGCTGCGCACGACGCTGGCCCGGCCCTTCATGGCCGAAGTGCGCTCGGCAGCCGTCACGAGGAACGCGGGCTCGACCCGGGCGAGCAGGGCGTCGAGTTCGTCGCCGGTGAGCCGGTAGTTGAGCGGCACGAAGGGAACGCCCACCCAGGCCGACGCGAACAGGGCGACCGGTACCGCCAGGCTGCTCTCGTCGAGCAGCGCCACGTGCTTGACTCCGGAAGCGCGAATCTCTTCCGCAGCAGCTCCCGCGGCGTCGAAGAGCTCCTGGTAGGTGAGCTGGTCGGCACCGTTCTGGACGGCAACCCGCGGCCCGAAGCCCTGGGCTGCCATCTCGAGCAGCATCATGAGGTTCACGGGTCAGTCCGAGGCGGGCAGGGGCTTCGCACCCTTCACGGTGAGTGCCGCGCCGGCCGCGGCGAGGGTTCCCTTGCCGGGTTTGGTGCAGAGCAGCTCGAGGTCACCGGCTTCGTTTACGTAGCGCTTGCCGAGCTGGGTTCCCTCGGCGGCGTCGGCATCGAGGGTGGCGCCGGCCTCCGGTTCGGCGTCGAGCGCGAGCATGGGAGCTCCGCCGCAAGTCACCTGCGCGTCTGAATCGGGGGCCGCGATCACCATCGCTTCGGTGTCACAGACAGCGCTGCGAATGCGGCTCCCGGGCTTTAGCTGAGTCATGGGGGTCGTCCTCCGGCGGAAGGGGCTCAGAATACCAGTTCCTTCAGCCTGCGGAAGATGCTCGATGACCGGGAGGCCCGGCTCCGCCCATGGGCGGCACGCCCAGCGCGAGCACCCGCACGGGTATGCTGGCCCCATGGGATCGACGGTCCGCGAAGTCTGCGAAGCGCTCCTGGCTGGTGGCGCGCTCGCCGAGGTGCTCGATGAGGAGCTGCCGCATCCCGACCTCGAGTGGGCGCGTTCGGGCGCGATGGCGCTCGCGGGCGAGCCCGATGGGCCGCCGCTGCTGGCGCCCGCACCCCTGGCGACGGCCGCGCGCGCGGCCGTCGAGCTGCTGGCCCGGCTCTCCGGCAGTGCCGTGCTCGAGGGGCTCGACGGCGCGGCGCTGCTAGGCGAGCGCGCTGCCTGCTTCGGCCACCGGCGGTGTGGGAGGGTTTCTCCGGGCGGGAGCTGTCGGCTCGTGCGCTGTGCCGACGGCTGGATCGCCGTCAATCTCGCCCGCTCGGACGACGTGGCCTGCCTGCCCGCCTGGTTCGGCGAGGCGCCGCAGGGGGAGCTCTGGGACTTCGTCGAAACCCGCGCTGCGGCGCGGCCGGTCGCGGAACTGGTCGGGCGCGCTCGGCTTCTCGGCATGCCGGTCTCGCCCGCGGCGGCGGTGCCCGCCCGGCCGGAGCCGTGGTGCGGCGTACCCGTTCGCGGCGGGCGACTCCGGCGCCACCCGCAGGCGCGTCCCTTCGTGGTCGATCTTTCCTCGCTCTGGGCCGGGCCGCTGTGCGCGCATCTGCTCGGGCTCGCCGGCGCGCGGGTGTTGAAGGTCGAGAGCCCGGCGCGTCCGGACGGGGCGCGGCGCGGCAACCCGCACTTCTTCTCCTTGTTGAACGGGAACAAGGAATGCGCCGTGCTGGAGCCCGGCGAGTTCGGGGACCTGCTCGCCCGCGCGGACGTGGTGGTCGAGGGCTCGCGTCCGCGGGCGCTGCGCCAGCTCGGAATCGATGCCGAGGCCGCTGTCCGCGAGCGGCCGGGGCTCACCTGGGTCGGTCTCAGCGGACACGGCCGCGCGGAGCCGGGCGCCGAGTGGGTGGCCTTTGGCGACGACGCGGCGGCGGCCGCCGGACTCTGTGCCGCGACGGGTGCGCCGGGCGCGCCCAGCTTCTGTGGCGACGCCGTCGCGGACCCTCTGGCGGGTCTCCACGCGGCCGTGGCGGCGCTGGCCTCCTATCGCCTGGGTGGGGGGCACCTTATCGACGTGTCGCTGGCCGGCGTCGTGCGACATCTCGTCGCGCGGCCGGGGCGCACCCGCGAAGGGCGCGTGCGCGAAGGGCCCAACGGCTTCGAAGTGGAGGTCGGGGGAGCGCGCGAGCCCGTGCTTGCCCCCCGCGCGCGTCCGTGCTGATTCGAAACGCGGAGGTCGGGGGCCGCCGCTGTGACGTTCGCATCGCGCACGATACGGTCGTCGAGCTGGATGACGGGCTCGAGTCCGCAGCCGGCGCGGAGGTTTTCGATGCGGCCGGCGGAGCGCTGCTTCCGGGCCTTCACGATCACCACCTGCACCTGAACGCCTGGGCCGCGGCGCTGCGCTCCGTCCGCTGCGGCCCACCGCAGGTGAAAGGGCGCGATGGCTTGATCCGCGCCCTGCGCGGGGCCCACCCCAGGGACGGTTGGGTGCGCGGTGTTGGCTACCACGAGTCGGTGGCCGGTGCGCTAGACCGCGATGTTCTCGACGGGATCGTGCCGGAGTTTCCGGTGCGCGTGCAGCAGCGCAGCGGCGCTCTCTGGAGCGTGAACTCCGCGGGCGCCGCGGCGCTCGGACTCGACGCAGGTCGCCATGCACCGGGCGTCGAGCGCGATGCGGGCGGGCGCGCAACGGGGCGCCTCTTCCGGCTCGATGGCTGGCTGCGCGAGCGCCTGCCGCAAACCGGCCGGCCCGATCTTTCCGAAGTCGGATGTCGGCTCGCCGCGTGCGGTGTAACCGGCGTCACCGACGCGACGCCCGGAAACGGTGCGGCAGAGTTCGCCGCCTTCGGCGAGGCCCTCGCGAAAGGTGAGCTTTCTCAGCGGCTCGTCGTGATGGGAACGAGCGCGCTACCCGAGCCGCCGGCCGGGAGCGGCCTCGCGCGCGGCGCCGTGAAGATCGTTCTGGACGAGGCGCGTCTGCCCGAGTTCGACACCCTCGTCGCCAGAGTGAAGGGGGCCCACGACGGGGGCCGCGCCGTGGCCGTGCATTGCGTCACCCGGGCGGAACTCGTTCTCGCCGTGGCCGCCTTCCGGCTGGCCGGCTGCCGCGAGGGAGACCGCATCGAGCACGCCTCTGTCGCACCGCCGGAGGTCGTGGAGGGTGTGGCGAGCCTTCCGCTCACGGTCGTGACGCAGCCGAACTTCGTCGCGGAGCGGGGCGACGCGTATCTCGCTGATGTGGAACCGGCGGATCGGCCCTGGCTCTACCGCTGCCGCGGCTTCGCCGAAGCGCAGGTCCCGCTGGGCGGCGGGACAGATGCCCCCTTTGGAGACGGCGACCCGTGGGCCGCCATGCGCGCCGCCGTCGAGCGCCGCAGCGCCGGTGGGCAGCTCCTCGGGCCGCGCGAGGCGCTCGCACCCGAGCGCGCGCTGGCGCTCTTCACGTCGCGGCCCGAGGCGCCCGGCGGTCCGCCCCGCCGCGTCGCGGTGGGTGTCCGCGCCGACCTCTGTCTGCTCGACGCGCCCTGGGGCCAGGCCCGCCGGGACCTTTCTGCCGCCCGGGTCCGAGCCACGTGGTGCGGCGGCGTCCGGGCGCTCGCCTGACGCACCGTCTATCCCTTTTTTGGGCTCTCCGTTTTTTTGCGGCCCCCCGGGTCCTCCGTCCCGGCCGGTGGATCTCGAAGAGATCCGCCTGCAGCACGTGGATGTCCACGTGATCGTCGGCGCAGAACGCCGACGTTTTCATCACGCTGCTCGTTCTCGACGGCTATCTTCTTGCTGGCGCCGATGAGGGGGTGCGGGAGCTTGTCGAGGACGGCCGAGATGCTGACCGGCGTTTCCGATTGAGGTCTGCCACGCCCCGCTCGACTACGCCCTCCCGGGGCGCGTCGGTCATTGCGCCGAGCACGCCGGGCACCTACGCGCTGCTCTTTTGCTCCCGGGCGGCCCGGATCCGCGTCGGAGCGCTGGGCGAGGTCCGCCTGCCCGCGGGTTCCGTGGTCTACGTGGGCAGCGCGTTCGGCCCGGGAGGGCTCGCGGGGCGGCTTCGCCATCACCTGCGGCCGGTCGCACGACCCCGCTGGCACCTCGACTACCTGAGGCCCGCTCTCGAGCTGCGCGGGGTCTGGCTGGGCGAGGGGCCGCGGCGCGCCGAGCACCAGTGGGCGGGGTGGTTCGCGGGGCTGCCGGCGGTTTCACTCCCCCACCCGCGCTTTGGCGCCTCGGATTGTCGCTGTCGCTCCCACCTCTTCCACTGGCGGCGGCCCCCGGGCCGGCGCCGGGTGGAGGACGGGCTGCGTGCGGGCAGCGACGCGGGGACTCTGTGCTTTCTCCGGGCGTCGCAGCTGCGCGCGTGGGTTGCGGCGCCCCCCATCGGCACGGGATGACCGGGGGGCTTTCGCCCGCGGATTGGCACCCGGCGATCAGTTGGCCGGCAGGTCCCGCTCGAAGCGGCCGCCCTTGACCACGGCGAGCAGACGCTTCGGGTCGCTGAGGATCGAGATGTCTGCGCTGGGGTCTCCGTCCACCACGATCAGGTCGGCGAGCTTGCCCGGCGCGAGGTCGCCCAGTTCGTCTTCGACACCCACCATGGCCGCACCGTTTGCGGTTGCCCAGCCGAGCACCTCGAGCGGGGAGACGCCGGCGCGCTTCACGTAGAACTCCAGCTCCTCCGCGTAGTTGCCGTGGGGGAGGAAGGCCACTCCGTAGTCGTCGCCCGGCACGATGCACACGCCTGCCGCCTGGGCCTCGACCACGCGCCGCAGGATGTTGTCGAGTTCACGCTGGGCCGCGGTGCGGAGTTCCGCGAACTCCGGGTTCTGTAGCTCGGGGAAGTTCAGCAGCTTCTCGAGGTAGAGGGCGCTCGGCACCCAGACGGTTCGTTTCTCGAGCATCGCGTCGATGATCTCGGCGTCGATCTCGTCGCCGTGGTCGATGACGTCCACGCCCGCCGCGATGCATTCCAGGATCTGTGGCTTCCAGCAGACGTGCGCTCGCACCCGGGCCCCGCGCTGGTGTGCCGTCTCCACCACCGCGCACAGTTCTTCCGGGGAAAACTGGGAGCGGCCCGTGTGTTCGCTCCCGTGGCCACCGCTGGCGTAGATCTTGATCATGCGCGCCCCGCGGTGGATTTCTTCGCGCACTGTCTTGCGCCACTCGTCGACCCCATCGGCCAGGCGGCAGGTGCCCGTATTCCCCATGCGCCACCACCACCCCGCCAGGTCCACGTAGCCGCCGGTCGTGCCGAGGTCGTGGCTTCCCGGCGTGAGACGCGGGCCGCGGACCAGGTCGTCTTCGATGGCCTGGGCGAGCTGGGCGTCGATGTCGTCTCCGCCGCCGGCGCCCACCAGCGAGGTGAAGCCGCCCTCCAGGGCGCCGCGCACGTTCTTCGCCGCGCGCAGCATCAGGTAGCCCGGGGGCTGATCCATGCCCAGCGGGAAGGCCGCGAGCTGCGCGCCGTCGAAGCTCGCGTGGAAGTGGCAGCTGAAAAGGCCCGGCAGCAGGCTGCGGCCCGCCAGGTCGAGGACGCGATCCCCCGCCCGGGGTTTCACGTCTTTTCCCACCGACTCGATTCGCTCGCCCTCCACCACCAGGTTGGTATTGGGGCGGGAAGGGTTCCGGCCGTTCAACAGGTTGGCGTTGCGAAATACGGTGCGGCCCATGGCTTCCTCCGGCTGCCGGCGCGAAGCGATCGCCTCGCCTGTCGGCAGCGGTCTCGATCTTGAGCCTAGCGCTCGGCACCGACAGTTCGCCGGGCAGAATGGGCAGTCGCACAACAAGGGATGGCACCCCGATCCGGCCGGACCCGGACTTCGCGCTCGCGCGCTGTGCCGTGTCCGTCGCGGAGCCAGAGTCCGAAGCTGGCGAGGATGCCCACTGCCTCACACAGGAAGAAGAAGGCGAAGGCGATCCCGCAACGCACGGATCGCCAGCTTCCGCCTCGCAGCACGTCGACGAGTGCCCGCGCGGGAAGCTAGAGGGGTGCGAGCCCCACTCCCGACATGGCGAGCCCCAGGACCCCGGCACTGTCATTGCACGCCGCAGCGCCGGCCGGATCTCTGGCTTCGGTCGGGCACTTTGCCGTCTCCACGGTCACCCGCATACCCGGCGATGGACGCACGGCGGGCCCCGACTAGAGTACTGCCCGTGGTCCACCGCCTCTACCGCCGGACCGTGCTGCCGCTGCCGCCGCTGGGCGAGGTCGCGCGCCCCGTCGTGCGGTGGCAACTCGAGCGGATCTTCGATCACCGAGAGCGCGCGGTGCACGCGGCTTTGCTCGGGGGTTCGGTGTGAACGAGCGCGCCGGGCCTCGCGTACGCGTTGGCGTCTCCGCGTGTCTGTTGGGGCAGGCGGTGCGCTGGGACGGGGGCCACAGGCGCGATGCACAGCTCGCAGAAGTTCTTTCCAGTCGCGTCGAGTGGATCGCCGTGTGTCCCGAGGTCGAGGTGGGCATGGGCGTGCCGCGGCCGCCGCTGCAACTCGTACGGGAACCGGAAGGCATACGCATGCGCGAGGTCGCGTCGGGTGTCGATCACACGGATCGCATGCGCCGCTTCGCCCAGCTCCGGGTGGAGGAACTCGCCGGGCTCGATCTCTCCGGCTTCGTGCTGAAGGCCCGATCGCCGAGCTGCGGCGCGCGCGACGGGCCGGGGCTGTTCGCGGAGGCCCTGCTCGAGGCGCTGCCGGACCTGCCCGTGGAGGAGGAAGACGGGCTCCGGGACCCCGCGGCGCGCGATCGGTTCGTCGAGCGCGTTTTCTCGTATCGGCGCGGGTCCTGACGCGGGCCCGGACGGCGCGTGCGCCCCCCGGAGCGTCGGGTTCGGCCTGGTATAAGATCGCGCCCAGGATGAGTTTTGACGGCGCTGCAGACCGAGTGCGGGAGGTGGTCGCCGCTTCGTGAAGCCCCTGGCCCAGATCGTCGCGGCGAACGCGGCGCAGAGCCCGGACGGGCTCGCGTTTCTCGAGGCTGAGCGGAGGCTCTCCTGGCGCGACTACCACGCGCGCAGCGACCGGCTCGCCGGCGTGCTCGCGGGCCTGGATCTCGGCCCGGGAGCGCGGGTCGCGGTGTGGTTGCCCGATGGGCCGGGTGTGCACGTGGTCTGGCTCGCGTGCGAGAAGACCGGACTCGTGGTCGTGGGTATCGGTCCCCGCGCCGGGCTCGCGGAACTGCGCCACCTGCTCGAAAAGACCGGTGCCACCGCGCTGGTGAGTCGGGCGCGGCACCGCGACGTCGACGTGTGCCGTGTCTTTGCGGAGCTTCGTGGCGCCGGGCTCCCGCTGCGTCACCACGTCGTCATCGAGGCGGATGTCGAGCCGGACGAACCGGTCTTCGAAGGTGCGCGCCCGGCCGCCCGGGAGGCGCGGGCGCTCGGACCCGAGGATCTCTTCCTGCTCAACTCGACATCGGGAACGACCGGCCTTCCCAAGTGCGTGACCCAGCACCAGGCCCGTTGGTTCCACTTCCACGAACTCGCCGTCGAGGCCGCTGACCTCGACGAGCGCGATGTCTTCATGAGCCTGCTTCCCGCACCCTTTGGCTTTGGCCTGTGGACGGCGCACTTCACGCCGGCGCTGCTGGGGGCACCGACGTTGCTGATGGAGCGCTTCGACGCCGACCGCGCTCTGGCTGCGATCGAGGAGCACCGGGTGAGCGTGCTCGCCGCCGTCTCGACCCAGTTCATCCTGCTGCTGAACTCGCCCGAGATCGCGCGGCGCGACCTGAGTTCCCTGCGGGTTCTCTTCACTGGCGGCGAGGCGGTGCCCACCGAGCGGGCAGTCGAGTTCGAAGATCGCACGGGTGCCGCGGTGCTCCAGTTCTACGGTTCGAACGAGACCGGAGCGCTCTCGCGCACGACGCTGAGGGATTCGCGCGAGGTGCGCCTCGGCAGCGCGGGCCGTGTCATCGAGTCGATGCAGGTGCGGCTATTCGATGACGACGGCGCGGACGTGACGGCGACTGGCCGCGGTCAACCCGGCTGCCGGGGCGTGCTCACCTGCCGCGGCTACTACGAGGACGCCGCCGCCAACGCGAAGCTCGTGCGAGAGGACGGCTGGATGCTCACCGGCGATGTCGCCACGCTCGAGGACGGTGTGTTGCGAGTGATCGGACGCACCGCGGACTTCATCATCCGCGGGGGCAAGAACATCAGTGGTCCGGCGGTCGAAGCGGCGGTTTCGACGCATCCGGCGGTGGCGCTGGCGGCGGCGGTCGCCATGCCCGACCCGGTGTTCGGCGAGCGCGTCTGTGTCTACGCCGAGTTGCGCGTGGACACCACGCTCACCCTCGAAGAGCTGGTGGCTCACTTGTCGGCCGCTGGGGTGTCGAAGGAGTGGTTTCCCGAGCGTCTCGAGATCGTAGACGCGCTTCCTCGCGCTTCCGGAGGGAAGGTCGCGAAGCAGGCCCTGCGGGAGGACGTGTGCCGCCAATTGGGGGAGGACGTCCGCCGCCGCCTGGCCTAGGGGGCCGGTGCTAGGATGCCCGGCCCATGGAGCCCGACGCGGAGCGGGTCGAGCGTCGGCGCGCTGCGCTCGCGCGCTGGGCGCAGGTGCCGGCGGCCGACGTGCGCGCGGTCGTCTCCCCCTACCGCGTGTGTCCCCTCGGTGCCCACATCGATCACCAGAACGGACCCGTGCTCGGGATGGGGATCGGCCTGGGGACGCTGCTCGCATTTGCGCCGGCTCCGGACGCGGTGGTGCGCCTCGAAAGTGAGGGCTTTCCCGGCGAGGTGCGCTTCGACCTGGAGGATGGTTCCCGCGCTGGGCGGGAATGGGAGCAGTACGCCCGGGGCGCCGCAGCGGTGCTCCGCGACCGGTTTCCGCAGCGGCCCCGCGGCATTCTGGGGTCGATCGAGGCCGACCTGCCCGGGGGCGGGCTTTCGTCCTCCGCCTCGGTGCTGGTCGCCTACCTGCTTGCGCTGGCGGCCACCAATGGCGTCGAACTGGCGCCCGAAGAAATCGCGGGGCTGGCAAGGCGGGCCGAAAACGAGTTCGTCGGGGTGGACAGTGGCATCCTCGATCCGGCCTCGGTGGTGGGCTCCCGAAGGGGCCAGCTGCTCGAAATAGAAACGCGCGGTCCGCGCTGGCGAGCGCTCGCGCTCGGTGCCGGGGCGCCGGACATGCGGGTATTGATCGTCTTCTGTGGCCGCGGTCGCAGCCTCTCGAAGACACCCTTCAACGAGCGCGTTGCCGAGTGTCGCACCGCGGCTGCGCGGATTGCCGAGTGGGAAGGCCTCGCCCCGGTCGCCTCCCTGGGCGATCTGCCCGAGAAATTGCTGGAAGAGCGCTTCGAAGCGCTGCCGCCTTCCGAGCGCGGCCGGGCGCGCCACTTCCTGGACGAGCGGCGCCGGGTTCGCCGGGGCGCCGCCGCGTGGGAGCGTGGCGACCTGGTGGCATTCGGCCGGTTGATGTTCGAGTCCTGCGCCAGCTCGGTCGAGAACTACCAGACGGGTTCCGAAGAGCAGATCGTGCTCCAGCAAATCCTCACCGGGACGCCGGGGGTGCTGGGCGCGCGTTTCAGCGGTGCCGGCTACGGCGGCTGCAGCGTCGCCTTCGTTGCGGCCGAGCGAGCCGGCGTGGTGCGAGAGCGTGTGCTTGCGGAATACCGGGAGGCGGTGCCGGAACTCGCCGCGCGCGCGCGCGCCTTCCTGGTCGAGAGCGCCGACGGGGCGCGTATCCTGTGAGGGCGATCCTGCTCTGCGCCGGCTTTGCGACGCGGCTCCGTCCGTTGACGGACGACCAGCCCAAGCCGCTGCTCCCCGTGCGCGGCCGGCCCCTGCTCGACGACCTGGTCGATCAGCTCGTGGCGACCGGTCGCGTCGATCACCTGGTGGTCGTGACGAACGGACGCTTCGCGGGGCATTTCGAGGCGTGGTGCGACGCCCGGGCCCGGAGCAGCCCAGAATCGAGGATCGATCTGGTGAACGACGGAGCCCTCGGGAACGAGAGTCGGCTCGGCGCGGTGGGCGACCTTGCTCTCGCGCTCGAAACCTTTCCCGCATCGGGTCCGACGCTCGTAGCGGCGGGCGACAACCTGTTTCGTTTCGATCTGCCGGCGTTTCTCGGCGATTGTGCGCAGCGACCACGCAACCTGATCCTTTCGTACCGCGAGCCGGACCTGGCGCGCCTGCGCCGCAGCGGCGTCGCAGTTCTGGGACCCGGGCGGCGCGTCGAACGTTTCGTCGAAAAGCCCGCCGATCCGCCCGCCGACTGCGCGTGTCCACCCCTTTATTGCTTCGAGCCATCGGCGCTGGCGCTCGTGCCGGAGTTCCTGGGCTCCGAGCCGGCTGCGGATCCCCCCGGCGGCTTCCTCGCCTGGCTCGTGGCGCGGGAGCCCGTTTTCGCCCACGAGATGCGGGGCAGCCGCTTCGACGTCGGGACTGTCGAAGCCTACCGGGCGGCCGAGGCCTGGCTCGACGCCCGGGATGCCGACTCCTGACCGAGCCGGCGACGGATTACTCGTCTGGCTTGTACCAGCCCAGCGCTTCCACGATGGCGTGGTAGAGGTAGCTCTGCTCCTGCACGCCGTGGAAGAGATTGCCGCCCGGCCCGTCGGCGTAGACGGGAACATCTTCTCCGGAGTGGGTTTCGTGGGGGAGCGGGATCAGCGATTCCTGGCGGAACTCGGGCTCCGTGGTGTCCACCGCGCTCAGGTCCGGACGTGCTTTTCGTGCTCCGGGTCCATTCTGGTAGCCGAGCGTCGTATACGGCAGGCCGTTGAGGTCGCGGGCGAATTCGGTGCTGGGCTCACCCCGTTCGTCGTTCTCCAGCACTTTGCCGAGGATCGGGTTTCCCCGGGTGGGATAGCCGGAGATCGAAAGCACGTGTCCGTGGTCCGCGGTGACGACGATGAGTGTGTCTTTCTCGCTCGTCTTCTCCCGGGCGGTGCGCACGGCGTCCGACATCGCGATCGTACCGACGAGCGCACGGTGCGCGTTGCCCAGGTGGTGTGCATGGTCGATGCGGCCACCTTCGACGAGCAGCACGTAGCCCTTGGGATTGCGCGCGAGGATCGCGATCGCCTTCTCGGTCATTTCCGTGAGCGAGGGCTCCCCGGCGTTGTCCTTGCTGCGGTCGAGATCGAATTGCATGTGGCTCGTCTCGAAGAGGCCGAGCAGGTTTCGGGTTTTCGCGGGGTCCACCGCGTCGAACTCGGCCCGGTTCCAGATGCTCCGGCCTTTGGGGTGGCGCTTCTGCCACTCGGCGATCAGGTTGCGGCCGTCCCCGCGTTGACCCGTTGCATCCGGATACTCGGGGTCTGCGGTCGTCGTGGGAAGGAAGTGGCACCGGCCGCCGCCAAGTATGACATCGAGCCCGTCGCCGTAGCGCCATTCCACGAGCTGGCGAGCGATGTCCGGAAAGTTCGCAGCGCGTGCGGCGGGCGAAAGGTTGCTGTCGTTTTCCCAGTTTCGCTCCGGCGAGTGGGCGTAGGCCGCTGCGGGTGTTGCGTGGGTAACGCTCGTCGTCGTCACCACTCCCGTTGCGAGACCGCGCTGCTCTGCCTCCTGGAAGAGATTTCTCAATTCGTGTCCGGCGGCACCCCGGGCGTCTCCGCGCTCGACCGTCTCGTCCAATCCGATCACACCGGCGCGTGTCTTGGCCCCGCTGAGGATCGCCGTGATGGTTCCGGCCGAATCCGGAACCTGCTGATTCGTGTTGTACGTCTTTGCCAGCGCGACGTACGGGAATTCCTCGAAGGCCAACAGGTTCTCTTCGCCTTTGCGTCCTTGAAACTGGCCCTCGAGAATCCGCGCCGCCGTGACGGTGGCGAGATCCATGCCGTCGCCGACAAAGATGATCGCATTCTTCGCACGAGCGGCTGTCGGACGCAGCGCCTGCGCGTTTTCCACCGCCTTGCGGCCCTGCCGCAGCCACTTCTCGGGGCCCTCCGCCGCCGCTCCGCCGGCCCCCGCGGTCAGCGCCGCGAGCGCTCCCAGCACGATTCGGCCCCCACGTGCGCTCATCGGGTGCCTCGATCCGGGCAGACGCCGAGCTCCGCCAGTTCACGTCGCACGGTTCCCGCCCAATCGCGCTGTGCGCGGGGGTTGGCCGGGCTCGGATGCAGGATGCGTCCGATGTGGCGCCCCGTTCCCCCGAGCACTTCCCGGGCTCGCCTCTCCGCAAAGGCGCCGATCCCCACCACCCATTCCGGGTCCAGGGCGTCGATGAGGCGCGCGAGGTGTCGATCGCAGGCGGCGAAGAGCGGCTCGCGCTCGCCGGCGGCGAGCTTGTCGGGCGTGCGGTTGCGCCCGCTCTCTTCCAGGAAGAGAAGCGGGCAGTAGTTTGCCACGAAGTGGTGGTCGAAGAAACGCGCGGGGCGTTTCCAATGGGCTTGGATCGCTCCCCACAGGCGCTCGCCACTCACCTCGTTGCGCGGGCAGTCGAGGCCGAGCACGGGACGTTTCGGGTGCTCGGTCCTCGGGCGGGTGATCTTCACCTCGATCCGGAGCCAGTCGCGGACGGGTTCGACGGCGCCGAAGGGCACGCCGGTCTGCGCCATCCCGAAGGGACCCGGATTCATGCCCAAGAAGACGACCCGCTTGGGCCGGGCGCCGTAACGCTCCAGGTAGGCCGTGTGGGCGCGGCGAGCGTAGGAGAGCGGGTTGTAGACGTGGGTCACGGGTCTTGCGAAGCGCAGACGGCCGACACTGCGCTCGAGGGCGCGCGCCGCAGCGACCAGCTCGGCCCCGGTCTCGTTTCGAGACAGCGTTCCCAAAGCTTTTCTCATCTCCCCCGCCCCGGCTGTGTCGGAGCTAGCGGCTGCGAGTGTGGCAAAGAAGCGTGGGGGGTCGACCCCCGTGCGCCGGGGCGCCGCCTGGTCGGCGCGCCCGGGCTAGTATCCGCCCAACTACCCGACTGGGGGGAGCGTGGAGGACCACGCGGAGGCGGTGGAAGAGTTCCGGATCGCGCTGGATGGGGTGCGCCTGTCCCTGGGCGGACGCCCCGTTTTCCGAGGCCTCTCGTGTGGTTTCATGCGGGGCCAGATCACGGTGATTCTGGGCGAAAGCGGGTCGGGGAAGAGCACCCTCCTCCGGCTCATCGCCGGTCTCACCCGGCCCGACTCGGGCGCGGTGCGCGTCGCGGGTCAGGACGTCGCCCGGCTCGGGCACGCGGATCTCTACCGCCTGCGCGACCGGATCGGGATGCTCTTCCAGTACGGGGCTCTCCTCGATTCGATGACGATCGCCGACAACGTGGCCCTTCCGTTGCGCGAGCACACGGAGCGGACCGAAGCCGATGTCGTCGCCGAGGTGGAGCGGCGTCTCGCGGCGGTCGGTCTGCCCGACGCCGGTCCGCTCTACCCCCGTGAACTCTCCGGCGGCATGAGCCGGCGCGCGGCCCTGGCTCGCGCGCTGGTGACCGATCCCGAGATTGTTCTGTGCGACGAGCCCTTTTCCGGACTCGATCCGCTCAACCTGCGGCGCATCGAGAAGCTTCTGGTGGATCTCAATCGGCGCTTGGGCCTCACGATGCTCGTGACTTCGCACCACCTGGCGTCGTCGATGCGAATGGCCCACCGCATCGTTTTCTTGACCGAGGGCCGGGCCGTGGCGGGTACGCCGAAGGATCTGGTGCACAGCTCGGAGCGCGCGATCGTCGAGTTCCTGGACGCCGATAGCGGTGACGAAGGTCCGGCGGGCGGGAGCGGCGCGTGAGGGCTGCGATCGAACGGCTCGGTCTGCGCGTGCTCGAAATCGTGGGCGAACTCGGCCGCATGGGCGTTTTCGTGGGGGGCTTCGTTCGGGCCGGCGTGCAGCCCCGCTACCGCGTGCGGCGCTTCGTGGACGAGCTCTTCGATATCGGTGTGCTCTCGCTGGCAATCATCTGCCTGTCGGGCCTGACCGTGGGGGCGGTGCTCGCGCTTCAGGGCTACTACAACCTGGCTCGCTTCGGGGCCGAGGGCTCGCTGGGTGCGATGGTTGGCCTGGTATTGGTGCGCGAACTCGGCCCGGTGCTGACGGCGCTTCTGGTGACGGGCCGCGCGGCTTCCGCGATGGCGGCTCAGATCGCTACGATGGTGACAACTGAACAGATCGACGGCCTGCGAATGATGTCGATCGATCCTCTCGACTTTGTGATTTCGCCGAAGGCCTTGGCAATGGTGGTGGCTATGCCGCTTCTGAATGCGCTCTTCATAGTGTTCGCGATCTTTGGCGGCTACCTGGTGGGCGTCTCCTACCTCGGTCTCGATGGCGGCCAGTACTGGACCAGCCTGGAGGGTGCGATCGTTTTCTCCCAGGATATTGCCGGAAGTGTGCTCAAGTCGGTGGTCTTCGGGTGCCTGATCGCCGTCATTGCAACCTATCGCGGCTTCACCGCGGAGCCCACGGCGGCGGGCGTCAGCGCCGCCACCACCGGGACGGTGGTGACCGGCTCCGTTGCCGTGCTCGTTTTTGACTACGCCATCACTGCCCTGTGGGGCGTCTGAGTGGGGAGGACTCCACATGCAATCGTCGCCCATCCGAGATTTCCTGGTGGGCCTTTTCGTTCTGGGAGGGTTCGTGGCCCTCGGCTACCTGACGTTCCAGGTCGGGGGGCTCTCCTGGCGCGGCAAGGGCGGTCTTACGGTCTACGCCGCTTTCGACGACGTCGGGGGGCTCAAACAGCGTTCCCCGGTTTCCATCTCGGGAGTGAAGGTCGGTGAAGTCTCGGATGTCGAACTGGACGAACTGCTGCGTGCGCGAGTGGCCCTGGAGCTGGACGAAACCCTCGCTCTGCCCGTGGACAGCGCGGCGCGCATCTTGACGTCCGGTGTACTGGGGGACCAGTTCGTGGCGCTGGAGCCCGGCGCTGAGCAGGATATCCTCCAATCGGGCGACGAAATCGAGATGACGGAGAGCGCGCTTTCCATCGAGCGGTTGATCGGAAAGTTCGTGAACGACGCGGGGTTGAAGGAGGAGTGATGGTCGATGCGCGCTGGACGTTACGGCTGGCCCTCGCAATTGCCGCCGGGTGCTTGCTCGCCGGAGCGGGTCGGGCGGAGGTCGGCCCCGCCCGGTCGTCCCAGGTGGACGCGGTCGAAGGCTCTCGAGGCTCCGATGCCGGGATGCACGACGACCTCGACTTCGAGCAGGACTACGCGGAAGACGTGGCCGCGGGCGATCCTATGGAGCCCCTCAACCGCGGGATCTTCCGGGTCAACGAAGGGCTCGACCACTATGCCATCGAGCCGGTTTCGAAGGGCTGGGACTACGTCATGCCCGGTTTCGTCCAGCACGCGCTTCGCCACGCCTTCGACAACCTGCGTTTCCCGATCGTCTTCGTCAACGATCTCTTCCAGCTCAAGATGAAGGATGCCGGTATCGATCTCGGGCGCTTCATCGTGAACTCGACGGTGGGAATCGCCGGCTTGATGGACCCCGCCTCCACGATTGGATTGCGGCGGAACGTCGAGGACTTCGGCCAGACACTCGCATTCTGGGGTGTTCCCCCGGGTCCTTACCTGGTACTCCCATTCTTTGGTCCGTCGAATATCCGGGACGGCTTCGGGCTGCTCGTCGATACGGGCTTGCGCGCCATCAGCTTCTTCATCCCGCTCGCGGCGAGTTTCGCAATGCAGGGTGTCGACATGTTGAATCGCCGCTCGCTGATCCACGACCGGCTCGAAGCGGAGCGGGACGCTTCTCTCGACTGGTACGTTGCGGTTCGCAACGCCTATACGCAGTACCGGTACAATCTGGAGCACGACCTGAAGAAGGCCCGAACCGATTACGATTACTTCCCGGGGTTGGAGATCGATGTCGACAGGCCGATGCAGGAGTAGGCGCAGGAGAGCGGGCTTCTTCGCGCTGGGGGCCCTGGTGTTTCTGGCTCCGGGTGTAGCCGCGGCGACCGGGTCGGCGAATCCCGCGGGTGCGACGGCGCTGGTGCAGAAGACCGTCGACGAGGTGGTCGTCATCCTCAATGACGACTCGCTGGACACTGCCGGCCGCCGCGCCCGGATCGAGCAGATCGCCTGGGAGTGTTTCGACTTCGTCGCCATTTCCCGGCTGGTGGTCGCCCGCTACTGGCGCCAGTTCTCGCCGGAGCAGCAGCAGGCTTTCATCCGGGAGTTCAAGGCCTTCCTGGCTCGTACCTACGGCGAACGCATCGACCGCTATTCGGACGAGCAGGTGGAAGTGGTGGGCCAGATTCCGGCGCCGCGCGGCGATGTGAAGGTGTTGACCCAGATCATCGGCGGCGATTACGGCGGTGCCGAAGTGGAGTACCGTCTTCGTGCCGAGGACGGAAAGTGGCTGGTGATCGACGTTAAGGTCGAGGGGATCAGTCTGGTTCTCAACTACCGCGACCAGTTCAAGTCGATCCTCTCCAAGGACGGACCTCAGGACCTGATCGATCGGCTCGTGGTCAAGAACGCGGAATCCACTGCGAGCCCGTGACGGGCCGGGCGCTCGCCGGCCACGTGGAGCGTGCGGAACTCGGCAGTACCGCCGACCCGGTTTCGACGCTCTGGAACCGTATCCCGCATCTCGCGTTCCGCATCCCGCAGGCTGACTGCGGAGGCACGCGATGCCTTCGGCACGGCCCTAGAGGATCCGTCCCCCATCGAGAACGAGCGTCTGGCCGGTGACGAACGAGGCGGAGGGGCTCGCCAGGTAGACGACGGCACCCGCCATCTCGTCTGCCTCGCCGATTCGGCCCAGAGCCGCCTCCCTCGCAGAGGCCTCGTTGATCTGTGGATTGTCCCAGAGGGCGCGTGCGAACTCGGTCTTGATCAGGCCCGGTGCAATGCAGTTGACCCGGATGCCGTCGGATCCCCAGCACTTCGCCTGGACCTGGGTCAGCATGATGAGCGCGGCCTTCGAGACCGAATAGCCCCCGATCACGTCCGACGCTCGGATGCCTCCCATGGAACTCACGTTGATGATGCTGCCGCCCTCGCCGTGTTCGAGCATGGCCTCGCGGGCGAAGTTTCCGAGCAGGTGGGGCGCCTTCACGTTGGTGTTCATGATCACGTCCCAGGCGCGCTCGTCGATCTCCTCTACCGGACCGAAAACGGGCGTGGTGCCCGCGTTGTTGACGAGGATGTCTACGCGCCCGAACTCGCGCACGGTCTCGTCGACGAGCCGTCGCAGTTCGTCGGTGCGCCGCACGTTCGTGGAGACGCCGATCGCACGCCGGCCCGTGGCGCGCACCGCCGCGCTGGTCTCCTCGAGCGCTTCTGGCTTGCGGGCGGCCAGGGCGATGTGGGCCCCGTGCTCTGCGAGCCCGAGCGCGATCGAGCGGCCGATGCCGCGGCTTCCCCCCGTGACGATGGCGACCTTGTCCTCGAGTCCGAAATCAGCGATTGCCATGGGCCGCAGGGTACCTCGGTGACGCCGGGTCGCGGAAGCGCTCCCGGACCCGGGTCGCGGAAGCGCTCCCGGACCCGGGTCGCGGAGGGCGCGAGCAGATCTCCGCAATGGCCGCACGCCATCACCGGTTCGACCGGGGTCCAGCCCTCTCCCACCACCGCAAGCTCCCGCGCGATCGAGCAGGGCACCTCGGGAACCTCACCCCAGCGCATCTCGCATCCCCCGGTTCGTGCGTCTGTGTGAGTCTTGAATCAATACTTATTTGGGAGCCTACTTCAGAAACGCCGAGATGTAGCAGATCCAGGCCGGGTCCTCGGGAGCCTTGTCGCAGCGGCGGAAGATCCCGTTGCCCTCGCCCGTCTCCCGGTCGGTCCCCTCCCAGTAGACATCGGTTTCCCGGAAGCCGGCCTCGCCGAGCGTCTCCCGGATCTCGGGGATGGTCCAGAGCCGCCAGTCGTAGCGGAAGGCCTTGCGCAGCTTGCTGCCGTCCGGGAATTCGAAATGGATGAAATTGGTGACCGAGTGGTCGATGGGGTCGAAGGCGTTCTGGTCCCAGACGTAGGTGAAGCCATCCACGCTGCGTTTTTCCGCCTGGCACCGCTGCGCGTCCGCTCCACCGTAGGCGTCGAGCACGAGCAGACCCTCGGTTGCGAGCGTCTTGCGCGCCACCTCGAAGTAGTTGCGCAACTCGTCACGGGTGCGAAACAGGAAGTACGAGAAGTTGAAGGCCACCGTTACATCGACCGGTTCGTGGCGTACGTCGAGCACGTCGCCCTGAGTGAGCGTGACCCGCTCGACCTGTGAAGCCCCCAAATCCGCCAGGTGATGCTCGCGACCCCAGCCCAGCGGCTCGGGGTCGAGGTCGACGGCCCAGGCGCAGTTGTCGGCGTTTCGCTTCACCCACTCGCAGGCAAAAGCGGCGGTTCCACAGAAGTCTTCACGCAGCGTCCGGGCCTCGCGGCTGTAGTGCTGCTTGTAGATGCGCGCGACCAGTGCGGCGTCCTCCTTGGGCTGCTGGACGCTCTTCTCGTAGAGTTCGTACTTGTCGGCACTCTGGGCGCGCGTGCGCCATTTTCCCCGGCCCTTGTCGCGCTTGGCCTTCTTGCGCTTTTTCGCCACGAGTCTTCCCCCTGCTGGAGACGGGGCCAAGCTAGCAGGCGTGCGGCGGCTCGCCCGCGCTCGAAGCATTGTCGCTGAATCGGCGCGTCGGGCGTCCGGGTCGCAATCGGGGACGGGTCAGGCGTCCGGGTTGCAGTCGGGGACGCGTCGGGCGTCCGGGTCGCAATCGGGGACGGGTCAGGCGTCCGGGTTGCAGTCGGGGACGCGTCGGGCGTCCGGGTCGCAATCGGG
>MPMB02025435.1_pt1 | contig 99818 bp, 60 predicted proteins | sample 1617371 | NCBI WGS metagenome assembly MPMB02 (sample SAMN05944808, study PRJNA350692) | marine metagenome | biome: marine; feature: ODZ; material: water; isolation source: 300 m water sample filtered on 0.2 um supor filter | place: Pacific Ocean | collected 2012-04-08 | depth 300m m
CTATCAACCCGAACCATCCGGACCCCTGTTTGCCAAGCTCCGGTTCTTTGGTTATAGAATGACACTCCACGCAGGCATAGTTGGTGGCGATCGTTTTACCGAGTTCAACCAGGTCGATCCGTCGGTTCGCACCCTCAGTTGATCGTGCAGCGGTTTTCGGGTAGTCACTAGAAAAATCACGAAACTCCTTTTCAATATTTTCGATTCCAGGGAGTCGGCTGTGGACCTTGATACGGTAGATCAGATCCAGATCTTCCCCGGCATCCAGAACCATGCTGTTTTCAAACAGGAATGCCGGACTGAAATAAGGCATGCTGGGAAACACAAACCAATAATTCGGAAAGCGGGGATTCGAGGGATGATCAAAGATGCTTACGGATGCGTCCCCTTGGGTGGTATGGCCGGAGAATGACATCCAACGGGCGCGCTTACCGTGAGAATCCTGCCTGCCTTCACTGTCCAGAAACTTCCATTTCAGAGTTTGCTTGTTCAAGCGCAGGGACATTCCGGCATAACCGCCATGGGCAACGCCATTCGGTTCACCGATCCGGGGTGTTCGCCCGAGGACCACTTTCTCCTTGGCCTTGAAAGAATGCCTCCAATCCATGCTGTAGCTTCCATCCTCATTGGGTGAGCTGACATGGATCTGTCGTTTTTCTGTGAGAAGATCCGCCTGATCGGGCAGATGATAAGAAAGCGTCATGCGAATCAGTGCGGAAAAATCTTCGCGGGTTGTGATTTGGTAATCGATCACTTTTGTCCGCCCATCGGAGAGCAGCGTTTCCCGATTCTCCTCCCAGTAATTTCTGTTGTTGATCAATTTGAAACAGAACCAGAGGGCGGTATGCCAGATGTGATCCGCCGGCCGGTAATCGCTCAGTTCAAAACCGTCAACCGTGTTCAGGGGATGGATGCAGGGTTTGCAGTCTCCCTTTTGAATCTTTAACGCCCAGACGGTTGCATCACCATTACGCAAGGACAAACTTCCACCTGACCGATCCCAACGAAAGGATTCGGCCTGTAACGCACTGATAAGACTCAGTCCGACCAACAGGGAAACAAATCGCCTTTTGGGGTTCAGTTGAAACATTGCCGTTGTCACATCACGAAAAGTTCGCCCGGCGAGGCGGCAGAAAGTGTTGGCGCCAATCAGTCTCCCATCCCGCATTCGCGCAGATAGTCCACGCTTCTTTTATAAATATCCTGTTCCCCCATGATCTCGAGGGTTGAGGTGTCAATCTCGCAATCTTTGAGCACGGCGCAGACACCCTTGATGTCAATCACTCCGTCGCCCAGGGCAATGGTGGAAAAACCGCATCCATACTGCGTTCCACGTTTGGATTCCCACTCCGTCCCCAGGTCCTTCCAATGGATATGATGAATCTTCTTCTTGAACACCGTTGCCATTTCGACAGGATCCGTGCCACCCAGCCAGGCATTACCCGTATCTAGGTTGACTCCCAGGGACTCCGGATTGCCAAGTCGGTCGAAGACATCCTGCAACCCACGGATGCTGTCAGTCACCGGTCCATGCGGCTCCAGAAGAATTCGCACCCCATAGTCCGCCGCCATCTTTACCGGGGTATGGAGCTTTTCCGCGATGATGAAAATCTGCTCTTCATAGGAAAGACTTCGCGCCCATTCTGATCTCGGATCTGTTTCCGTCGTCACCACATCCTTGACGCCGATGGCTGCCGCAAACTGAACCGCCTTCATGATCTCCGCTGTCCCGTAAACACCCGGGTTGCTGGATTCCAACAAACCCGCATGGGCACAAATCGTCGAAGGAGAGATGCCATGTTTCTTGAACAGCCGCTTCACCTCAAAAGGATCTTCATCCAAACTCACCGTCGGTGAAAAGCCGGCTGTTCCCAGCATGCTGCCCCCTGCGTTGGTATCGGTAATATCCGCACAGGTAAACCCCATCTCCCTCGCATGGCCCAGTTGTACATCCACACTGGCAAATGGCTTTATCAGCAAAAAAACTCCAACATTCATAGCAGATTCTTTTTATATTTAACGCTTCACAATTTCTTCAGGACAGTTGGCAATATGCTTACAGAAGCAGCCCTCGTCGTGCCGATTCTACCAGTGAACGGTTTTGAACATATTGCTTCGTCCTCAAGGATTTTCCATTCCGGATTCTGACAGGTAAGTTTCATCTGGATTGCCTGGACGGATCGATCGTTTCGAACAACAGAATGACCCCTCAGCAATTAAACGAGTTAATCAGTGACCAGGCGTTGACTTAGGTCAATTTCCTGATTGAAGGATCATGCTGAACTTTTTCAATTGAAAGACAAAGCTGGGAAATCAGTGATTAAGTTGAAATCGTTTTATTGGAAGTTTTTGATATTGCTGCTGTTTCCCTGGCATCTGGCGGCGGAGAAGCAAGATACCTTTAGTGGTTTACGCCCCAGCGGAACAGGGGGGATTACGGTTGTGATTGAAGATCCTACCGGTACAGGCAGCCCGGTATGCATCCGAATGTTGCTGGAAGGGAAACTGCTGAAATTGAGCATTGAAGGGAAGCTTTACCTGACCGAGAAACGAGACGGTCATTCCTCGCAGATTACCGTTCAGTATGAACGGCGGGCAGACGCGCCGGAAAGCGGCTTCTTGAGTTGGCAAATGCCGTCGGGAAGGAAGGGGCAGCGAACTTTCGTGCTAGAGGGCGGACAGGTTGCCGCTCCGAGTGTGATGATGGCGAGCAAAGACGCGGAGAGTGGGCAGCTGGACATTTCGGAATCTGGCCAGCCGGTTTTACGATACGTATATGAGACCAACGGCCCCGGAGCTATGCTCAAGTCAATCCACCCTAACAATCACAAATATGCCTGGCCACGCAGCGACTACATCCATCCTCTCTATGGACTGGACGGTGAGGTGTTGACCAAGGATTGGGCAGTAGATCATCCGCACCATCTTGGGATCTACTGGGCTTGGCCGGAGACGTTTTACCGGGGGGAGAACGGCGATTTGCACGCGCTGCAGCGGGTTTTTGCCCGACCGACCGGGAAGTATCGTTTGACGCAGGGGCCTGTCTACGCGCAGATCGAAGCGGAGAACACCTGGCTGTGGGAGGATCATGAACCGATTGTGCATGAGACAACCATGATTCGTTCCTACGCACTCGGTCCTGAGGGGCGTTGCATTGACGTGAAGTTTATCTTCACGGCCCTGAAGGAGAGCGTGACGATCGCCCGTCGTGGAACAGACAAGTATGGCGGGTTGAACATTAGGCTGGCGGAGACGGCGCAACAGGAGCTCTTGGTTCACACGGACCCGGCCCATACGAAACCGAGGATGGCTTGGTCGGATTTTTTGGGAGTGTTCAGGGAGCGGAAGAAGTGGACGGGCTTTGCAGTGTTACAACGGCAGAGTAATCCAGAGTATCCCGGCGACTGGGTCCAGTATCCAGCCCTCCAATGGTTGCAGCCTACTTTTCCTTCGGCAGGCAATCGTTACGAACTGAAGAAGGGGCGTCCGATAGAGTTGCAATACCGGTTTTGGATTCGGTCGGGAGGCAAGCTGACCAAGAACGTTTATGCCGATCAGTGGCGGAACTATAACCAACTGGGAGGACTATGATGAGCAAACTAAAGATTTCGGACAGTAATGCAGACAAACATCTGAGCAAAGTGAAAACCAAGTTTTCATCCAATTCGTTACGATCAACTCGGCGTCAGTTTCTTCAGGGCACCTTTGCCGCGACAGTTGCCGGGCAGCAGATTATCCCATCGACGGTGCTTGGCCGGGCGGGCAATACAGCTCCGAGCGAACGAATCAATCTCGGTATTATCGGGACCAATGGCATGGGGCGCGCCAACCTTGCGAACTGCGCCAAATATCCCGACGTCGGTATCACTGCTGTTTGCGATGTGTGGGACAAGCGCCGAGATCCCATTGTGGCGATGCACAGGGCATCGGCGAAGGGTTACAGTGATTATCGTGAGTTGCTGGCGCGATCGGATGTTGACGCGGTGATTATAGCAACCCCGCCGCATTGGCACGCGTTGAATGCGATTGATGCGGTTAAAGCAGGCAAAGATATCTACTTGCAGAAGCCGATGACAATGTTTCCTGACGAAACACTGGCGGTGCGCAACGCGGTCAATCGTCACAAACGTATCAGCCAGATCGGCACACAGATTCACGCTGGGGCGAACTACCGGAGAGTCGTTGAATGGATCAGGTCAGGGAAGATGGGGCCGGTCAGCGTGGTTCGCACCTTCAATGTGATGAACCAGGGAATCGGTGGCATTGGACACGCACCGAAGCAGGCGGCGCCGAAGGGTTTGGATTGGAAGATGTGGCTGGGGCCGGCGCCCGAATGTCCCTATAATTCTCTCATGGCGGCGAATGCTCACAATCATTGTTCATTTTGGGATTACTCCGGCGGTTGGACGCCAGGCATGGCACCGCACATCATTGATCTCCCCATCTGGGCACTGGATTTGGGAGTACCGACGGTGACCAGCTGTTCCGGCGGTCGGTATGCGATCAGCGACGATGGTGATGCTCCGGATGCGCAGGAAGTCCTGTGGCAGTATCCGAACATGACCATGACCTGGATGATGAACATGGCCAACAGCTTTGGATTTGACTTTGGGCGCGGATCCCGGGCGCGACGCCTGGGGATATATTTTCATGGCGTGAACGGAACGTTGTTCTCCGACTATGGCAAACACGAGATCATCCCTGAAGGGCAGCTTCTCAAGGATAGTTCACCTCCCGGCGAATCCATTCCCCCTTCGCCGGGACATGAACGCGAGTGGCTGGATTGTGTCAAGTCCCGCAAGCAACCAAGTTGCAATGTCAACTATCACTACAAGGTGGATTTGGCAATCACGCTGGCCAACCTCTCTTACAAGCTTGGACGATCGATTCGCTTCGATCCAAAGACCGAGAAAATTGTAGGCGACAAGGAAGCGGTAAAACTGGCCCGGCCAGTCTATCGAGACCCCTGGGAATTCCCAGACAATTACATGTAGCCTTATGCCGCTCCTGGGCTCCGTTGAATGGGGGCAGAACAGCTTGAGTTCTCCCCCGTTCATGATGACTCACGTCATTATAAAAATGTAAGGCCTGACATAGTTAAGGGATAGAAAGAACTATGCCGAAAGCACGTAAGAAAGAGTCGGTTAAGCGGAAAAGCTTAGAGCAAAGTTGATAGAAATATTTGCTGCAGGAACCACGGCAAGAGCAATCGCAGATCGGGCGTTGACTTGAGTCAATTTCTTAGGTGAAGGATCATGCTTATATTTTTTCTACCTAGTGACAATCAAGTGACACCTTTTGGCGTTAATTCTGGAGAAGGATAGAAAATCGCTGGGGGAGAAATGAAAATTTCTGTTTCTCCATTCATCTTTTTTTCAGGCAAATGACGGCAACCATTGGAAATAGACTAATGGAAGAAAACGAACCTAAAATTTTTTGTGAATACCACGCCCAGCTTGAGCTTTGGCCGTGAACTACGAAGCGGCCGAACTGCTTGGACAGACTCTCCGGACGATTTGCAGGTGGCGTCAGAAGGATTAGTGTTAAGCGAAAAAGCAAATTCCTATCAGTGAGTCAGTCGATGAACAAGGTCATCGTGTTAGCGATTCAGGTTCTGTGTATCGCAGCGTGCAGCCGACTGTTGGCGGTGGAAGGGGCGGGTGTGGACCTGGCCAGACTGGACGGCTGGGACATTGTCGTCGCCGGTGACGCGATACCCAGTGAGCGTTACGCGGCCGGGGAGTTTCAGCATCACTTCGAGTTGGCCTCGGGCAAGCAGTTGGCGATTGTTGAGAAGACGGATCGACCCGACCGGCACGTGTTCATCGGGCGGTCGCGTGCGATGCTCGCGAGCAACGTCGGGTTTGACCCGGAACAGTACGGTGAAGAGGACCTGCGCATCATTGCTCGCAATGGCAACATTGCGATCGCGGGCGGTCGCCCGCGGGGCACGCTGTACGGCGTGTATGTGTTTCTCGAAGACTACCTGGGCGTGCGTTTTCTTACGGTCGACCACACGCACGTGCCGCCGGTCGGCGATTGGCGCATCGTCGGGCCCGTCGATCGTTTTTATCATCCGCCGCTGGCAATGCGATGGAGCTATTACGGCGAGTTGAACCGGAACATGGATTTCGCCGCACGTGTGCGCGTCAATACCGTCACGAACGACGAAAAGCTCGGCGGCATCGCAGGGCTGATCAACATTAATCACAGTTTCGCACAGCAGATCAACTCAAAACAGTATGGCGAAGAGCACCCTGAATACTATTGTCTGATCGATGGCAAGCGTCGCGCACAGGTTAAGAATGATGCGTATGGCAACGAGCCATGCCTGACCAACCCTCAGGTGCTTCGCATTGTGACTCAGAAGGTCCTTGCCGAGATCGAAGCCGAACCTCATCGCAGGAATTTTTCCGTCAGCCAGAACGACAATGACAAGTATTGCCGTTGTGACAAGTGCGCTGCCATCGACGGGCCGGAGGGAACACCGATGGGGTCGCTGCTGACGTTCGTGAACAGCGTCGCCGACGAAGTGGGCGAGCAGCACCCTGACGTGTGGATCGGCACGCTCAGTTACTGGTACACCCGCCAACCGCCCAAAACGCTGAAGCCCCGCTCGAATGTGCAGATTCAGTTGTGCAGCATCGAGTGTTGTCTGATCCACCCGATCAACGATCCAAACTGCGAGACGAATGTGCGATTTTGTCAGGACTTGTCCGGATGGGCGGAGCTGACGGACAAAGTCTCGATCTGGAATTACAACACGAACTTTCAGAACTACCTTCTGCCCTGTCCGAATCTTCGCGTGATTGAACCAAACGTCCGCTTCTTCGTGGCCAACGACACGCGCGCGATTTTCATGCAAGCGGCGGGCAACGGCGTCTCGGCGGAACTGTCCGAACTGCGCAACTACATGATCGCGAGTCTGATATGGGACCCCAACCGAAGCGGGCAGCAGTTGATGGATGAATTCTTGAGTTTGCACTACGGCAAGGCCGCTGCGCCGATCCGCCGTTACATCGATCTGATTCACGACGCCGCTGAAGCTAGCGGCGTGCACCGCCATTGCTTCGCGAAAAACCCCGAACAGTACGGCATTGATCAGACGCTCGCACCACAGGTGCTGGACCTGTTCGCCCAGGCACTCGCGCTGGCGAAAACCGATGAGATCAAACAACGCGTCGAGAAAGCGTCGATCCCCGCCTACCGCCTGGCGATCCATCCAGTTTGGGATGCGAAGAACCCGGCGGACGTCGATTCCGCGCTACTGAAGAAGATGCGCCCACTGGTCAGGCGATTCCTCGAACTTGGCACCCGATTCAAAGTCGACCGCGTAGCGGAACACACCAAATTCGAGGACGTAAGCCTGCGACTGGGCCGGCTCATCGATGACGCGCGTGGACAGGATGCGGATTGAATTGCCGGGTTGAGCACGTCGGGTTTTACTTCGAGTCTGTGGCACGGTGTATTGAGCGGGTATGCGAGGCTGTCCCGACACTGCACGGGCGACCCGATTGGCAGCTTGGCAGCCACGGGCCTGGGTGCGTCAAACACTTTTGCAACGACCGTGTCAGGGGAAACCATGGCAAAAACGGATAAATTGAAAAACTTTAATGCAAGGCTACGGGAGGAGTGTCTGGATCGTGAACAGTTATGGACCCTGACAGAGGCGCGGGTGGCAATAGAGGACTGGAGATGGAAGTATAACCACGTGCGTCCTCATCAGTCTCTGGGGCACATAACGCCAAATGAATTTGCACAGGATAAAGTTGGAGAAGATGCGATATGAGAGGGCCCACCATGAAAAAATCTGTTGTTTCCGGAATTTTGTTTCTTATTTCCTTCTCGAACCTTTTGGCGGAGAAACCAAGCCTTACTTCGATATTCAATGGCAAGGACCTGGCGGGTTGGGAGGGTGACTTGAAATTTTGGCGTGTGGAGGATGGGTCGATTATCGGTGAGACAACTCCGGATAAAAAATTAGCTCACAGCACCTATCTCATGTACAAGAAAAAAACTTATGAAAATTTTGTGCTGACCCTCGAATATAAAATCAACGTTGGGAATAGTGGAATACAATATCGTTCACGATCTAAATCTCCAACTCATGTTGAAGGGTATCAGGCCGATATGGTCGGGCCTGGCTCCGGTCCATACAATGGCATACTCTATGAAGTGGGAAACCGTCGCATCATGGCGAAACGCGGAGAAAAAGTCCGTTTTGAAGCAAAAAAGAAAGGCGAGGTATATGGGAAGGTTGGAGATGAGAAATTATTGGAGGCAGTTATCAAGAGGAATGACTGGAACAAATACGAAATCATTGCGGATGGACCCCAGCTGACTCATAAAATCAATGGTAAAGTCATGATCCAGGTACTCGACTTAAACCACATAGAGAGAATTACCAAAGGTTATATCGGCTTTCAGTTGCATCAGGGGGCTCCCATGAAAGTGGAGTTTAGGAACGTTACGATTACTGAAACTCCATCAAAAAAAGCGAGCGGTCAGGCCAAGCCTGACCACCCACAACCTTTACCCATCGAGAAGCCCACCCCTGACAAGGCCAAGCCGATCGAATCGAAAAAACCGGTTTCTGCACCTGTTCGCAAGGTTCCTGTTGCGTCCGGGAAAGTCGATGAAGCGAAATGGATCTGGCATGCCAAGCCGGCGAACAGTTCGGAGTCGCGCCTGAGAAAGACCTTCGAAGCGCGGGGGGTGAAGGAAGCCATCCTCCATGTCACCTGTGACAACGGAGCGAAGATCTATCTCAACGGCAAGCACGTCGTCACCAACCCGGACTGGAATCGCCCCACCACCGTGGATGTGAAGAAATACCTTAAATCCGGCCGGAACGAGCTGCGAGCCGAAGCCACGAACGACGCGCCAGGCATCGGCGGTTTCATCGCCTCGCTGGTCATCAAGGACACCGCAGGAAGGGAAATAAAAATTCAAAGCGACGCCACTTGGCAGGCCGCTGCGCCGAAGACGGAGAACTGGCAGGGCGCAGTGGTTCTCGCCAAGTATGGTGATGCGCCGTGGGGACGAATTCTTGACGATGGTGAAGACAGCCCGGTTGTCCCAGCTGCAGGTCTGGATCTTCTTCCCGGATTTGAAGCGGAGCATCTCTATTCGGTGGACGGAAAGACTCAGGGCTCGTGGATTTCGATGACCTTTGATGACAAGGGCCGACTGATCGCCACGGCCGAACGGGGATGGCTCTATCGTCTGACTTTTCCGAAGGCGGGCGAATCAGGGAAAACAGAGGTGGAATTGCTTCAGATCAAAGAGGCGAAGGATACACGTGGACTGCTCTACGCCTTTGACAGTCTGTATGTGGCGACAGACGGCGTGTATCGGCTCCAAGACACGACGGGGGATGATCAATTCGATAAGGTCACAAAGATTCTCAGCAATGTCACCAGTCCCTCTGAGCATGGATCACATGCGATGATCGTCTCTGCCGATGGCAAAGGAATAAATTTTATTAACGGAAATTTCTCGACGTTTAAGAATAACATGCCAAGCCGGCAGCCGCCTGTGTGGACAGAGGATTCACTTCTTCCGCATTTTGAGGTTGCGCATGCCAACGGCGTCAGGGCGCCGGGTGCCTGGGTTTGCCGTTTCGATCCGGACGGCAAGAATCCAGTGATGCTCGCGGGAGGGATGCGCAATCCCTGTGACTTGGCTATCAACAAGGACGGCGAGCTGTTTACCTATGATGCAGATATGGAATACGACATGGGCAATGCCTGGTATCGTCCGACGCGTGTCAACCACCTCACTAGCGGCGCCGAGTTCGGCTGGCGCACGGGCAGCCAGAAATGGCCGGAATATTATGCCGACAGCTTGGGCTCTGTGGTCGACATTGGCCCTGGCAGTCCCACCGGCATCGCGTTTGGCACAAAAACAACATTCCCGCAAAGGTATCGCGATAGTCTTTATTTATGCGACTGGAGCTACGGCGTGCTCTATGCGGTACACATGGAAGAGGCCGGCGCCAGTTACAGGGGAACGAAGGAAGCGTTCGCCACCAAGGCAGGATTTCCGTTGGTCGATGTGGAAGTTGGACCTGACGGCACCTTGTACATCATGACCGGCGGCTGGAAGAATCAAAGTGAAATCTATCGAATCCGCTACACTGGCAAGAACCCAACGGCATCATCCATCGCACAGACTGATCCGCATGCAAAACAGCTGAGAGCGCTACGGCGGCAGATCGAATCGTTTCATCACAAAGTGGGAGCTGAGGCTGTTAACAAAAACTGGCAGTATCTGTCGCATGCTGACCGCCACATTCGATACGCGGCTCGTATTGCCATTGAGAATCAACCGCTCGAGCTCTGGCAGGACAAGGTTTTTGGTGAAACCAACCCCTTCGGCGCGATCCATGCAGTAATTGCACTGATTCGTCACGGTGACAAATCCATTCTTGAGAAGACGGCTGACAAGTTGAACACAATCAACTTCAAGAAGCTCGACAAGATCGGTCAACTGGGGTTGCTGCGAGCTTATAGTCTGATGTTCGCCCGCTGGGGACAGCCGTCGGCAGCGGGCGGTCAAAGTATCATAAGCAAACTCGATCCGCACTATCCTGCGAGTGACAGAACCGTCAACAAGGAACTGTGTACGCTCATGAGCTATCTTGATTCACCCAGTGTGGTCGGCAAGACTGTTTCGCTGATGGCGACTGAGAAAGCGCAATTGGATTCCTACTTCACGGAAGCCGGGGAAAGCGGAACGCTCAAGCGCAGTATCAGGCACTATGGAGACCATGTTCAGAAGATTCTGGACAACCAACCTGACCCTCACAAGGGGCACTACTTGTATGCGCTTAAGAGTGTCAAGCAAGGCTGGACTCTGGAGTATCGCAAACAGTACTTCTCGGCGCTCAAGAAAAGCATGACGCTCAGTGGCGGCATGCGTTACCATTTTTATCTTGATAAGATCAAGCAGAGCGCATTGGAAAACACCGCAGATGAGCACAAGAGGAGTCTTGATTTCTTGCTCAAGCGCGCTGATAAAGCTGTCGACATTGCAGCTCTTCCCAAGGCCAAGGGGCCGGGCAAGGCCTGGACTAATGAAGAGGTGGCGTCCCTCGTGAAGGACGGCATGAAGGGACGTAACTTCAAACGTGGACAACTGATGTTTCAGGCCGCGCACTGTTTCGCCTGCCACCAATTCAACGGCAGCGGCGGCATCGCCGGTCCCGACCTGTCGACCCTTGGCAAGCGCCTCTCAGTTAAGGACATCATGGTGTCGATCAACGAACCGAACAAGGTTATCAATAAATTCTATGAGGCATCTGAGATCACCTTGAAAGATGGCTCCACTGTGTTCGGGCAGGTGATTGAGAAGACATCGACCGAGCTCAGCGTCATGGTCAACGCCTACGATTCATCGAATTTGAGATCGGTCAAGCTAAGCGATATCAAAAAGATAAAGCTCTCCGCGGTCTCGCAGATGCCACCCAGACTGATTGCTATGTTCAACCAGGAAGAGCTGTTGGATTTTATGGCGTACATCCTTTCACAGGGAAACAATCGGCATCACTACTACAAGAAAAAGGCGCTATGACGGGCCTCGAAGCTGCGACAATCGTTTCTTGTTGTTGGCATGCGGGATACTAATGACGAGTCGACTTTTGTTAAGTAAAAGAGAGAGCATGTATAACAATATATTACTTGGTCTAGCTGTGTTAAAGAACAAACTACATCTTCTGATAGACCGATGCCAACTTTGATCATAAAAGCAAAGTTTTTTCTTATAATCATGAGGGATAAAAAATGAGCAGAAATGAGGTCATATTTGATGCGATATGCAATGGCAATCGTAACAAGGCGAAAGAAAGCGTGCAGTGTGCTGTTGATGATGGCTCTAATGTGGAACTATTGCTCACTGAGAGCATGATTCCCGCCATGCGTGAAATCGGCGATCGTTTCGCTCGCAATGAAGCCTTTATCCCGCAGATGTTACTGGCCGCTCGGGCCATGCAGGAAGGTCTGGCAATTATTGAGCCTTTACTCATAGAGAGTGGGCACGAACCACGTGGGAAAGTTGCCGTCGGTTCAGTTGAAGGAGACCTTCATGACATCGGAAAAAACCTGGTGGTCATGATGTTGAAAGGGGCTGGCTTTGAGGTTGATGATCTGGGGGTGGATTGCAAGGTTGAACGTTTTCACAAAGCTGTCGCAGACGGCTCGAAGGTTATTTGCTGCAGTGCGCTGCTGACGACAACCATGCAGAACATGAAGGACGTCGTCGATAGTTTCGCCGAGAAAAATGATGTCAAAGTGATCATCGGCGGGGCGCCGATCACGCAGGAATTTGCCGATACCATTGGGGCGGATGGATATGGGAAATATGCAACAGATGTGACGAAACTTGTCTGTGAAAGTATGAATCTCGAGTATTAAGAGAGGCAAAGATGAACGCGCAGCAAACAGACAACATGGAAAAGATTTATCAGGAAAGATTAACCCGATACATGACAGCCATGCGCAATGAAAAGCCCGACATGATTCCCATTCGGCCTTTTGTTGCGGAATTTACGGCAAAGTATGCCGGCTACACCTGTCAGCAGGTATGTCATGACTACAACAATGCATTTGCGGCCGCAAAAAAATGTGCAGCCGACTTCGACTGGGATGCGGTAGTCAGCAATATGGTTTACGTGTGGACAGGAATGACGCATGCCATGGGCCTGAATTACGTTGGTGTGCCAGGCATTGATACTTCGGCGGACGTTGGTTTTCAATACCGTGAACCGGGGGACGACAAGGCGTTCATGAAATCCGATGAGTACGACGAGCTAATTGATGATCCGACGGGATTTCTATACAATGTCTGGTTGCCAAGGGTTTCGGATAGGCTCTCACCGATTGGCGATCCGGTCAGTTACGGACACAACCTGGCTCTCGTTAAAGGAGCTATGTCAATGATGCAGTACTTTGGAGGATTCGGCGCGCAGGACCAGCAACTGCGCAGTGAATCCGGTACGGTCTCGGCAATTGCCGGCATCCTCAAGGCGCCCTTTGATATTATTGGAGATAAGCTTCGAGGTTATCTTGGGTTGACCATGGATATGGAGGAGCAGCCTGAAAAAGTGTTGAAGGCCTGTGAAGCCCTTGCACCACACTTGCTGAATGTCGCTCTGGGCACAGCCGATCCAAACAAGCAAGTTCCGGTGGGATACTGGATGCACCGTGGCTGTGTGCCTTTTGTTACACCGGATCAATTCAATTCACATTACTGGCCGACACTCAAACCCATCATTGAGGAGTTGTGGATGAATGGGCACCAGACTTTGTTTTATGCAGAAGGTGACTGGGGGTACCACCTCGACAGTTTTGCTGAACTTCCCGACCGAAGTATTGTATACCACGTGGATCAGGGAGACATTATTGAAACTCACCAGCGACTCGGTCAAAAATTCTGCCTCAGTGGAGGTATCCCGAACCATATTTTGGGGTTTAATGGGCCGCAAGAAGTTCGTGATTACTGTAGAAAAGTCATTGATGGTGTTGCCCAGGATGGTGGATACATCATGGATGCGAGCGCAATCATGCAAAATGATACCCAAGTTGAAAATATGCAGGCGCTAACGGATTTCACGCGAGATTATGGAACCTATTCTGTTTCACCATACAAGGAACCTTTGAAACCATGCGCCAATGCAGATACATCCGGTTGCCAAGGTAAAGCTGCCTTGCCCAAAGGCAAAACGACTCCGGGCACCTGTGTTTCCTGGCAGGAGGAGGTAAAAAATATTCCTCATGCGTCTGGTGACGTAAAAATGCTTGAAAATGTATGGAATCAAATCGATGGCTTGGGAAATGTTTTTATCTGGCAGTGGCTATTGTCATTTTAGGTCATCAACATTTAACATCCAAGTAATTGAGATTGTGAACAGTGAGACGAATATGCGAACACTACTGACATGGGCACAAACAGTGTCGCATTTCCTGGTAACTGCGGCGGGCTTTCTGCAGTCCCGAAGGGCGGGAGAAAGTCGGCGCAGTGTTGTGAGCGGCAAGCGCGCTCGCGCATCTGTCCGGATTAGACCACAAAACGCATCATCACTATTGGCCGCGTCACTGATGCCGATGTCGGTTTTTCTCTTCGCCACCTCCTCATTCTCTGCCCCTCCTATTGACTCTGTCTGCTGGGAGTTCGACGGCAGTTTGAAGGATTCAGCGGGGGCCCATTCGGATACGGCTCAGAGTGTCGGCCGCGTTCGTTTCTTGAGTGCGGCCGAATTGCCCGGAACAATCGGGAAGGCTGCCGCGTTCGGTCTTATCCCCGGTGATGCAGCCTATCTGCATGCGGCGGCGTCAACGGATTTCCAACTGCCGTCCGCCTACACGATCGAGGCCTGGGTTCTGCCGATGTGGAGGGGGAATGCACCGGAATGGAATCGGCTTGTACTGAACTGGGGCGTGGCGCCGAATTACGCCTATCACCTAGCCTTTCACAGGGGGCGACTGAGCCTCTACCACGCGCAGGCAGACGGCGAGTTTGCGGTGGCGGAGGGCGGGCAGATTCAGGCCGGCCGCTGGCAGCATGTTGCCGCTGTCGCCCGTCGCAACGATGCTGAACCTGGCAACAGCCGACTCGAGATCTATCTGAACGGCAAGCAGGTGGGGGCGGCTGCCTACGACGGCACCATCGCCGTCCTCGACGGCGAAGGCCTTGGTATCGGCGACTCGGCCGGAGTTTCCAGCGCCGGCGCCCGGTTCACCGGCTATATTGATCATATTTCCATTCGCAAGCATCCGTTGTCGGCAGCGGAAATCAGCGCCATGCATCAGGTGCGCGCTGGCGCCCTGGCCAAGCTCAAGCCGCTCGCCCCTCCACAGCCTGCGCAGGTTGCCCAAGTGGCGCGGCCCGTACAACCGCTGCCCAAAGAACTCGGCGTCGAGGAGATCGTTTTCTCCGAACGCCACCCCGGGCGCGATGTCGGTGGCCATTACTACGCAAACTTCGGTTATAACTGCACCGACGGCAATTATTGGATGCACGGAGCGGATGGCACCCGCCTGTGCCGCCTGCGGGTGGCGACGGGCGAGGTGAAAGTGATTCTGGAAGACCACGGCGGCGCCGTTCGTGATCCGCAGGTTCACTATGACGCGAAGAAGATACTGTTCTCTTATCGTAAGGGCGGGACGCACCACTACGACCTCTATGAGATCAATATCGACGGCTCGGGACTGCGTCAGATCACCTATGGTCCCTGGGACGATGTCGAACCCACCTACCTGCCGGATGGTGCCATCATTTTCTGCTCATCCCGCGCCAAGCGTTACATTCCCTGTTGGCAGGCACCCACCGCGCTGCTCTATCGCTGCGACGCTGACGGAACGGACATGCGCATGCTCTCATCGGGATCTGCCACCGAGAACACGCCGGCAGTACTGCCTGACGGCCGTGTCATCTACACGCGTTGGGAGTACGTCAATCGCGATGCCGTGGTCTTCCATCACTTGTGGATGACCAACCCGGACGGTACCGGTCAGAAGATCTACTACGGCAACATGAATCCTGGCGGCGTGTTCATCGACGCCAAACCGATTCCGGGCACGGACAAAGTACTGTTCATCAACTCGCCGGGGCACGGACAGAACGAGCATATGGGCAGTGTCGCGGTGGTGAGCAACAGCCAGGGGCCGGACAGCCGGTCGGCGCTGCGTGCGATCACCAAGCAGGGTTATCGCGATCCCTATCCGTTGTCCGAAGACACTTTCCTGGCGGCGTCGGGCAACAAGCTGATGCTGTTCAACAGCGGCGGCAAGATGCGGGTGCTCTATCAGGCTCCGATGATGCTGCACGAGCCCCAGCCATTGCGCCGGCGCGACCGGGAGCGGGTCATTCCCTCACGAGTCGACACAGCCAGTGACAGCGGCACGCTGATCATGGAGGACGTGTATGTCGGCCGCAACATGGAAGGCATCAAGCGCGGCAGCATCAAGAAGCTCCTGGTTCTTGAGGACCTGCCAAAGCCCGCCAATTACCATGGCGGCGGTTCCTCGCCACTGGGGCACGGCGTGACGTCCACATTGAAGCGTATCCTTGGCACGGTGCCGGTGGAGGAAGACGGGTCGGCGCATTTCCAGGTGCCGGCATCGCGCAGCGTCTACTTTGCGGCGCTGGATGACCAGGATCGTTCGGTCAAGCAGATGCGCAGTTTCGTTACCCTGCAGCCGGGCGAGACAATGAGCTGCGTGGGTTGTCATGAGCACCGCGTGTACGCTCCCGAGGTCGGGCGCCGCAACCAGTCGCTGGCGTCAGTACGCCCGGCCAGCAAGATCACCCCGATCCCGGAGGTCCCGGACGTTCTCGATTTCCCCCGCGATGTACAGCCGATTCTGGATCGCCATTGTGTGAGCTGTCACGGCAACGACAAGCGTGACGGCGGCGTCAGCCTGGCGGGTGACCATGGACCGGTCTTTTCCCACAGTTATTATGAACTGCTGCTGTTCTGGCAGGTGAAAGACACCGCCGGCACGCCAGGTTACGGCAGTGGTCGGCAAAAGGGCAACGACAAGCCCAACAGCACCTATAGTTCGGCGTCACCGCTGATGAACAAGATCGATGGCAGACATCACCAGGTGAAGCTCTCGGCAAAGGAGCTGCTGACTATTCGGTTGTGGATCGATGTGTCGGCCCAGTATCCCGGGACCGTGGCGGCCATTGGTACGGGGCAGATCGGCGGTATGTGGGGCAACAACAAGCCGGTTCGTGAAATGACCGATGCGTGGCCGTCGACGAAGCAGGCGGGTGAGGCGATGCAGCGCCGCTGTGGTTCGTGTCATGGCAAGACAATGCCCCGGCACGTGACCGACCGCACATCCTTGTCTTTTGGGGATTTCTTGTCGTGGGAACGACCGCTCAGCCGTTATTCGCGGCATCGGATCTTCAACCTGAGCAATCCGGATAAGAGCCTGGCGTTGCGTGCCACGCTGGCAAAGGCCGCCGACGGCCTTGCCGAGGGCGCCGCGACAAAGAAGGCGAGTGACGTGAGAGAGCCGCCCAAGCCGATTGTCCATCCGATTGTATTCAAGGACAAGCAGGATCCCGATTACCAGAAAATCCTTGCCCATTTGCAGGACGCGAAGAAGAGACTGGAAGAGATCAAGCGATTCGATATGGCTGGGTTCAAACCGCGTGCCGAGTACGTGCGCGAGATGAAACGCTATGGCGTTATTCGGGCGGATTTTGATCTGAGCAAAGACAAGATTGACGTATACGAAGTTGACCGAAAATACTGGTCGTCGATGTGGCATAGCCCCAAGTAGCAATGCTGACACTTCTGATAATTCACCACAGTCTGTCACCGAGTCAGCCGGAAAGACTTTTGGCAGGTGCCAGGACCAACGTCGTGAAAACATGGAACACTAAAATGAAAACGATTTGTATCCCCATGTTCATTTTTTCTCTCTGCCTCCTGTCGCAGGCGCAGGCAGCGGCGCTGAGTGATACTGCGCGAGCAGCGATTGAAGTAGACTGGCAGCGACAGGAACAGGTGACGCGCCAACAGCGCGCGGACACGCCGCAGGCTGTCGCTGCGGCACTGGAGCGATAATGGCCTATATTGCCGGTGAAAAACTTCTGACTTACCTTGATGAATTGCACAAAGATTTGAAAATTTTCCAACTGAAAGACATGGCCCAAACCAGCATGGCATCGGGAAGCCCAAACAACAATCCTATCGTTCCCAAATCTGAAGAGACCGAGAAGATTTACCTGAAGGCCTGGTAAAAAAGGAAACAACATGCAAGAGATAATTATTGGTTTTGCTTTACTCTTAACTGGTGCGATCTGCGGAGGCTCATTCGGCTTGCCCAGCAAATACGTCAAAAAAGACACCCCCTGGGAGGTTCTTTGGGGACCCTTTTTCTTTTTTGTCACTCTTGTGATTCCTCTCATCGTGGCGCCGAGCGTGGTGAACAATCTCGGCGGCATCTACGAAACAGTGGGAGCGAAAACCCTGACTCATGTTTTTGTCTTTGGCATGCTCTGGGGCCTCGGTTCGATGGCGCTGGGAATGAGCTTTGCCTTTATTGGCCTGTCTCTGGCCTATGCTCTCAATTATGGCGCTCAAATTATTTTTGGTTCTCTTGTGCCCCTTTTCATGAAGGTGAGCTCAGATCCGGGGGCAGTGCCGACCACGACAATCAACATCATTGGTGTTGGTCTGTTTTTTTGCCTTTTGGGTGTCATTGTTTCAGGCCGAGCTGGAATTTTAAAAGAGCGTGACGCAAAAACAGATGAAGATAAGATAACTGAAGACGATTCCAAAAAACCACGTATGTTCATTGGTTTGATCATCGCTGTTGTTTCAGGTTTGCTTTGTGCCTGTTATGCGGTGGCTTTTGCCTTTGCCGGACCCATCGGTGAAGAGGCAGTGAAAATGGGCAATGAAAAATGGGCCGCCGCCTGGGCCACCACAGCCATGATTTTATGGGGTGGTGCCGTCACCTCTTGCCTTTATTGCACGTTCCAACTCACAAAAAACAAAACCTGGGGACATTTGACCAAAGCTGGAATCGGGCACACCTTAAAACTGGCTTTTCTGATGGCTCTACTGCACAACGCCGCCATATTTTTCTTTGGCATCGCCGCCATCAAAATGGGCAGTCTGGGAGTTTCGGTGGGTTACGCTGTATTCATGTCTTTTGCCATCATCACCGGCAATGTTCATGGTTTCAGATCTGGTGAATGGAAGGGCGCCAATAAAAAAAGCATCAACCGGATTGTGGCCGGCATCATCCTGCTGATCATTGGCATTTGTGTGCTGGGTTACAGCAAATCACTTCAAGGTTAAAAAAAGAAGGGGCTATCCTAGCAAAGACTAATGTTTTCTTTCAGGTCCCACTGTTTAAGCTGTTTATAAAGCGATTGACGGTTGTCTCCATTGAAGCGCCATTGGCACTCCTTGAGAAACCAGTGAAAACGGTCTCTGTGAATGCCGTTGAACTTCCTTAAATGACGCTTCGCCCGGTTCCAGAAAATTTCGATTCCATTAATGTGATTACCTCTGTCGGTGAAGAGCTCGGAATGGTTAATTCGCAGATGATGAAATTCACGCACGTGAGTGCATTGCAGCCCCTGAATGAATCGGTGTAAACAATGCTGTCGAGTGTCGACTTTTTCTTCGATGATCGGCAGCAGGGTCTCCGTCCTTGCGTTGGGTACAATGGCAGTGCCCCCCGCTTGCGTTTATTCGATCTCGAAACCTGTTTCCGTGAGGGCCTCCCTGACCCAACTCAGCGACCGTTCGATCATGGGGCCGCCCTGACCCTCGCACTCGATGCTGAAGACGCCGTCAAAGCCACGGTCATGGAGGCGCTTGAGACAGGCGCGGATGTTGTCCGCGTTCACCCCGTCCCCAGTTGCGCACTGACTGACGGCAATGCCGGTCTGGCCGCCGCGCACGGCATCGGACAGGGACTTGGATACGTCTTTCACGTGTACGTGATGTATTTTGTCCAGGAAACGCTCCGTGAAGGCCACGGGGTCTTCTCCCGCGATATAGGAATTGCCGGTGTCGAGGTTGAGCCGCAGCCAGGGGGTGTCCCCACAGAAGTCAAGCATCTGCTCAAGCCGCTCGGGGTTGGTGGTGAAATAACCGTGCACCTCGATGGTGACGACGATCTTGTGGGCCTCGGCGACCTCAAGGATCTGCTCGTAACTGCGCTTCATCAACTCCATGGCCTCGTCGTCGGAAAGGCCCTCCGGCTTGTGCAGGCCATCGGTTGTGGCCACGCGCGGTGAACCGGCCAGCACGGCCCAGGGAATCGACTTCAAGACATAAGGAACGCCGATCGCCGGTCCGCATTTTCCAGAGAGAGGATAGGCCGCGTCAATCTGCGACAACTGCACACCGTAGGAGGCCATCTTTTCGCGCAGCATAGCCGGATCCTCCAGCAATGATATGTGCGGGAAGTAGCCCAGTCCATGAATCCAGCAGGCGCCTTCAATGACACCGGGCTCGATGTAGTGTACGTCGTTCGCTTGCGCCCACTCGAGACACTGCTCGAAAGACTTGAACGTTGAGTTAAAGGCATCCGTGTGAAATCCGATTCCAACTTTTTGCATGAGAGTAATTTCCTGTTTGTTTCGATTGCTGTTAGGGATTGTCTGATTCGTCGAAGTAACCTGTCTTGTCCTGGCACCCGTTGAAGCCAACGTCCGCGTAACCGAGATCGTCCGCCATGATTACAATCAGATTTGGCTTGGACTCTGCCAAGAAAGGAAAGGAGCAAGCGCAAAAGAAGAACCAAGCCCGGAAATTCATGTGATGGTTCTTGTTAATATAACGCTCGCAATGTCCATCCGACAATCGTCTCCATCTCTTCAAAACCAGCGACACTAAGTAAGCGGATATGACGTTCAAAAATCTAGTTCCCTTTGGGCGCCGTCCCCGCCCAGGCGGCGCCGCGCCGAATGAGCTCGGCGACGTCGGGCAACTTGCAGGCCCTGGCATCGTGGCCGAGGGGGGTGTTGAAAACGCGGCCTTTGCCGTATTCCAGGCAGAAGGCCATCGGGTGATCCTTGCCTGTGTTCTTGGAACGCGCGGTTGCCAGCAGTCGGAATTCACGCGTCTTGCCGCCCATGCAGTAGTAGAGCTCGTCGTCGGCCTGCAGCTTCGCCTTCAGGCCCTTGGTGATGGCATGTTCCCGGTCAGTGACGTTCACCAGAAAGGGCTGGCGCCGGTCATGGTGACCTTTGTAACCATGCTCCGGCGTGAAGATCAAACCCGTTAAGTTGGCGTACTCCGGCCAGTCGTGAAACGCGCCACAGGCGAAGTGCAGCACAAAGAGGCCGCCGCCTTCTTCAACAAATTTCTGCAGCTGTTCGCGCGACTTTTTCCCAGGGTAGTTCTTTTTGGCCGAGTAGAAGTTCAGGAGAATGACGTCCTGTTGAAAAATCGCGGCGTTGGCGAGAAATTCCGGGTCTTCGGATACCGTCACCTTGAAGCGTTTGTCCTCGGCGAAAATCTCTTTCAATGCTTCGGTGCGGGTCTTCCAATTGTGTGCGGGATGTTCGGTGCCAGTAACGATGAGCACGCGCACATCACCAGCCGCTGCCGTGGCGCTGGTCGGCGAGGGCAGGTAGGCTACGGCATCCATGTGCTCCTGTGCCGAAAGTCCCAGTGCACAGGCTGAGGGCATGAGAGACTGCTTTACCTTTTCACGTTTCTTGATGTCCTTCACAGCGATACCGATGGTGTCCCCACCCATCACTTTCACAAGCAGCGAATCCGTCTCTGTCTCGGCAACCGCGTCCCGGGCCTGCAGCTTCAGATTGGATTTCCATATCGAATGCTCATTCCTGTGATACCAGACAATACGGTCCTTCTGCCCTGTCATAACCGTGTCTGATTCAATATAGGTCGGTTTGAGAAGTCCATAGGCCGAGTGAGCTTCCATTCCTTGCAATCCCCTGCGCTTCTTACGCCAGTGCTTCAGGGAAACCCGAGCAGCAACAGGTTGATCACTGTCAATATCCACCGTCACCACGGGATGGTTGGCACCAATAGCAAACCGAATCACCATATCTTGCTCGGGAGCCTTGAAACGAATGAGTCTCTCACCTCGATTTACATCCAGTGTCTGGCTGAATGCACAACCCTCTTGAAAAGGATTTGGATTAAGTGAGACCCTTGCCTTACCAAGCTTGAGCAGTCGGCAGTTCTCACTCCAAGCATCAGTCTTGGAAAAGCAGAATAGCAGGTTGCCGCTTTTTTCAATCCAGACATTCGGCTCGATATTGCCGTTGCCAATCGGCATGGAACCTTTGGAATCTTTGCTTGGAGTCGTCCAGACAACACTGTTGGTGGCAAGAAAACCAGTGGTTACTGTGTCTGTGCTGTTGGCTTGGCACATGATCAACGGCAAGCAGATCAAGGTGCTAACAATGGAGTAGCGCAAATTTCGCATCGTCTTACTTTTTGAAGTTTGTCCGTTGTTGCTCAGGGGGTTTCCACGTTCATGATGCAATTCATGAGACGCCAATGACCTGGCAAGGTGCAGATGACAGGATATTTCCCCGGCTTGGAGGGGGCTACAAATTCAAGAATGGCCTGCGAGTGATCGTGGACCATTTTCGAGACAAAGAGGACCTTGGGTGATTCCGGGACAAATCCTTTTTCAATCCCTTTCGGATCGATCGCCATTGCGTCGGCGAGTTGTCCAACGATCTCCATCGCGCCGATCTGGCAAATGACTGCATTGTGCGGCATGTTGTCAGGATTCACGAACAGAAGCTTCACTTTCTTACCGGCTTTAACCGTGAATTCCTTACGGTCATATTTCATCATTTCGGGAATCGTTTTAAGGACGATGTCCACATCGACTTCGACGGGAATGGATGACGCTTCCTTGGACTCTTTAAGGGCGAACTGTGATGATGATTCGATGATCTTTCGCGTTTGCTTGATGTTGTAATCGATCTGGGCATCGGTGGCCCGTTGTCTTGCCAGAATGAGAATCTTGGCGGCATCCGCAGCTTCGAAAGAGGCAGCTGCAACGACCGCCTCGGCTCGCACTAAAGGATGGACATCCACAGCCTGCTGTTTCAGCAGCTTGACTCCGTCCGATACTTTCGTTCCCCAGTGTCCAAGGGTTCGGGTCGCTGCGGCACGAACAAAAGGATTCGGCGATGACAGCACCGACTTCAGCAGTTCCTCATGGATGGTGTTGTGTTGTTCGTGGAGCCAAAGCGCTTCGAGCAAAGGGCGCGCATTCTCTTCGTCATCCGGATTGAATCTAACAATCCATCGCCGCACCTCAGCAAGCACCTGCCGACTGTCGCGTCCGCTCAGTTCAATCCGAGCACGATAGCGCACCGTGTCTTCAAGTGATTCGAGAAAGCTCAGCACTTCGTTGATCGGCTTGCCCGCCATCTTCACCGGCTTCAGCAGCGGACGACCGGAAACCGTCACGCGATAGATGCGCCCATGCACATGATCTCGATTGGGGTCGCGGATGTTGTGTTGCATGTGTCCGATAATTACATTATTCCAATCAAGGAAGTAAAGAGCCCCATCGGCTCCGATCTCCACATCCACCGGCCGGAAGTTGCCGTCGGAAGAAATGACGATTGATTCCACCTCTTCGCTATGGATGTCAGCGCCATCCACGATCACCTTGTGTTGCAGGATGCCACGATATCCAATCGTATTGCATATTAGAAGATTGCCGCGATTCTCTTCGGAGAAATGGCTTCCTGAGATTCTTCCAAACCCGGCCACGGGTCGGACGCGTTTTTTATATAGTTCATGTGGCGTGCCGGCACCGGGATAACCAACATAGTAGCCCCGGCCAGAAGTCGCATCGGTTGCGAAGAGGTAACCCCACTCGTCGATGGCAATGCCGTGCGGATTCGGTGAAACGTAGAAGTGATTGGCGATCTGTACGGTGCGCGGGTTCCACCGATACAGCATCGGTGCCTTGGTGCGCAGGGGTTTGCCCCACGGCGTTTCGACGTTCGTGTAGTGAAAGATGCCTTCGGAAAAGTAGATGCAGCCATCAGGGCCGAGGACAAAACTGTTGGCGCTGCAGTGCGTGTCGGCCGAATCGATCCCGTGCAGCAAACGGATTCGCACGTCGGCCTTGTCATCGCCATCGGTGTCCTTCAGGAAGAGAATGTCCGGCGCGTTGGCAACCAGCACGCCGCCATTCCAGAATTCGAAACCGGTGGGGTTGTGCAGTTCGTCGGCGAAGACGATACAGCGATCTGCCTTGCCGTCGCCGTCTTCATCAGGGAAAATCTCCAACTTGTCGTTCAACGGTTTGTTTGGATGCCAGTGCGGATAGGTCGTCCACGCCGCGACCCACAGGCGGCCATTGGTATCGACCGCCGACTGAACCGGATTGATCAGTTCGGGGAACTGTTCTTCGCTGGCGAACAGATTGACGCGCATGCCCTTGGCCACCTTCATTTTGCCGATGGCTTCTTCGCCGCCCAGATACTTCAGGCTGCCTTCCTTCGCGGCACTGCTGCTTCTGCTTCCGCCGCCGACGTTGCTGGTGACCTTGATTGGCGCGGGAACGTTGCTGTCGTCGATTGCGTAATCGCGACCTTGTGCGGCGGCCCAGATGCCCTTGTCCCGATTGGCCGTCATGACGTCAAGCATGTTCAGTTCATGCTGCATGACTTCGTAGTTGGTTTGGTCATCAACGAACTTCAAAAACGCCCGTTGGCCGTAGGTGCTGTAGCCGTCCGTCGCGCGATAACGATTGAACCAGCGCAGATTCTTGTTCAGCACCGCAGAACGAACCGTTTCCAGTTGCGCCTCGTCGCGCTGCGAAGCGGTGCCGAACAGGGTTGAGTCGATGACTTCCGCCACGCGGCGATTGCCCTCGTTGGTCAAGTGAATGCCGTTGATCGTCAGCGGCTGTTTCGCGGCGGTGTACAACTTTTGTGTGGACGTGAACAGGTCGACAAAGGTGACATGGTGTTCCTTCGCGACACCCGCCATCGCTTCGGTGTATAGCGCCAGGCGTTTGTTGTTGTCGCTGCCGTCGGGCAGGTTTGGATCGTTGAGATTCTCGTGTGCGATCGGCGAAAACAACACGAGCTGCGGAGGCGTTTTGCCGTTGTATTTGTGCTTGCGCGTTTCGGTGATGAACTGCGCCAGGTTGCGGCGGAACAAATAGAGGCCGTCCTTGCCTTCGAACGATTCGTTGTAGCCAAAGAAGGCAAAAACCACGTCGGCCTTCGAATGTGTCAGGTGTGCATGCGGATCGTCGAAGTTCATCGACCGTGGCCGGATTGTCAGTTCGTCCGCGGAAAATCCGAGGTTGCGAAACACGAGTTGCTTTTCCGCAAACCGGCTTTGCACCAGCGTTTCAAGCCAGCCAAAGTGTTGCATGCGATCGGCCAGCGTGTTGCCGACGTAGCAGATGCGGTCGCCATTCTTGATCGTGAACGGTGCCTGACTTTGTGTCGGTTCTGCCTGCGCATAGTCGCGCGGAAACTGTCCTTTTCTGAATCCATTGAACCCGAACGGCAACGGATAGAAGGGAACGATCATGTCCACGTTTGTCTTCGGACCAATCGCGTCCTCAAGCCCCATGGCCCAGAAGCACGCGTTGACCACCATGCGCCGAAAACTCTCGTCACGAAAATCCTGCGCGTCGCCCATGGTCGACATGAACACCCGCGCGTTGCCTTTGGGTGTCGGGAAGTGTTTGATCCACGCCAAGGGCATCTGCGCCTTCAGTGATGGCGGGGCATCGGGTTTCATGCCTTTGAGCGTCTGACCCATGACTAGCACCTTGCCGTTGTGCGGAATCGGCGACCGCACGGTGTACACATCGGTGCGGCCCCACATCACGCCGACGCCGCGCATGATCGGGTGACCTTTCATCGATTCAACAGGAATCCCGCGCGTGCTTTCGCGGCCATGGTGGCCGTGATGTGAAATCCATGTCGCTCCCAGGACCTGGCGGCCAAAACCGCTGGTGAAATCCTTCCCCCGGTAACTGCTGCTGTACTTCGCATATTTGCTGTCCGGTTTGTTGCGAAAAGCCACCACCGACGGGCGGATGCCGATGACAGGCTTGCCGGTTTGCAGGTACGCATCAACGTATTTCATCTGCTCGTCCGGCAAGTCGCGAAAGCGCGTAAAGACGAACATCAGATCCGCGGTTTCTAGCGCCGCCAGGCCGGGGATGTTGTCGGTGACGTTCGGGTCGATCTCACCCGTCTTCCTGTTGACGGCGAACAGCACCGTGCAGCGAAAGCCATAGCGCTTCGACAGAATCTTGGCGAGCATCGGCAGGGCTTCTTCGGAGCGATATTCCTCGTCGCCACTGATCCACACGATGTGTTTTCCGTGACCTGCACCGGAACCTCCTTCAAAGACGATGCCCGGTTCACCCGAGACGGGTGGCACGTTCAACAGGAAAAGTAGCAACAGGCATCCCGGAAAGTGGATTTTTGGCAGATGATTCATGTTTTTTCGTGTGCGAGATCCCGCGTTGCGAAGGGGACTTGCGCGCAGTCTGTCCGTGAGGAAAGAACCCGCCAAGACCCTGCATCACCCTTTCTCACGGATCATTTTCTGAGTGAAACGCTTTCGAAAAGAGAAGTCACACCTTCCCTGGCAGTCATGGTCCCAACGGACACGAAGAAACGCATCAAAACCAAGTCGGCATTTTTCACAAGATCAGATCAAATTAGTTTCGAAGGATCGCCGTTCTCCACGTTTCCGTATTTGACTTCGGTCAATTCCTTTGTCGGAAACGTGTCTGCAAGGGGTATGGCATGCGGTGGACAAGGTGGGGTTCTCTCGCTGTTTAGCCCGCCGGGCATTGAAACAACTGGAATCAGCCGGCTTGATCAAGACAGAGCCTAAACCCGGGCAACTGACAACAGTAAGAATACTGAATGTGGAGGTTTAAAATTAATGAGTAATAAACCGGGTAACACAGAGTCTACAAAAGTGGAACTTCTTGCATGGATCATTTCGGCGTTAATACGTTCCAATGGCTAAGGGGCCCCTTAGCCAATCGCCATGGATGCCCGCTTATATTTGTGCCTTGAGTCCGCTTTTGACTCTAGTCAATGTTTTTATAGGGCAACCTTTCATGCTGGATTTATGAAGTCTACCGCTTGTTGTCTGAGTGTGTCCGGCCGCCCTTGCGTCCGGACAATCGACGATATTGACGGGAGTAGACACTCGAGGACAAATCAGCAAATGAAACCTATGTGCCATTGGCTGGTGTTATTGATGGTTCTCTGGGCCATTCTTGAACCACTCGGTGCCGCAGAATCTTGTGTCGAAGAGATTGGAAAACAGACTCAGATCCTAGTGCAGAGTGACTGGTTGGCACGCGATGGCGAGTCCTCGTTGTCGAAAACACATGAAGTCATTCGGCGTGGACAAGATCTCCTTGAACGGTTGCAGCCCCGGATAGAGGAGGCCAGTCATCAGCATTTCAACACCCGGCTCAGACTCATCGCAAAGCGTGTGGCGTCCCTCCAATCCTCGATCGAAGTTTCAAGTGTTATTCAGAGGGAACTATGGCTCGAAGCACATCAACTCGTTCGTCAAATCGTCTTCTGCAATCCGGTGCTCCGCGAAATGGACAAGCTGCTGTTCATCACACGTCACGATTCGAAAGGCGTATTTCACATGGTGGACCAGTTCTATGGCTTCAATGCGCGGTCAGGCGGACGCCTACTTGTGCTCATTGAACCGTTGAGTGACAGTCCGAAACTGTTGGATGTACTCGCGGATTCAATGGTGAAGCAGGGTCGTCTGAAAGGTCAGAAGCTTGAAGGTGGCTCGTTTCTTTCGCCCGAGTTGTCATTCGACGGTAAAACAATTCTTTTCGCGTGGGCTGAGGGGAAGGGGAAAGATCTCGAATGGTCTGAGAGAGCGAGTTATCATATCTTCAAAGTCAACTCGGATGGCAGTGACCTGATACAGCTCACTGATGGGCCATGGAATGATTTTGATCCCTGCTTTCTTCCCGGCGGTCGTATTGTGTTCGTCAGTGAAAGGCGTGGAGGATATTTGCGGTGTGGGCGGCATTGCCCCACTTACACTCTCTTCGGCATGGAGCAGGATGGCAGCGACATTGTTTGCCTTAGCTTTCACGAAACACATGAGTGGCAGCCGAGTATCACGGAGGATGGGCTGATTATTTACACGCGCTGGGATTACGTCGATCGAGACACCAACATAGCGCATCACCCATGGACCTGTCGTCCTGACGGCGGTGATCCGCGCGCGATTCACGGCAACTATCCATTGCGTCGGGAGAGTCGACCTTGGATGGAGATGGACATTCGCGCAATTCCCGGCTCGCGTAAATTCGTAGCCACAGCTGCGGCGCATCACGGTCATGCTTTCGGTTCGCTTGTGATGATTGACCCGCAAGTTGAGGACGATGACGCACAGGCGCCACTGACCCGGCTCACGCCGGAAGTGCCGTTCCCTGAAGCGGAGAAACATCTTCGTTCCATTGAGCAGTGCATGGTCTATGGCACGGCATGGCCGTTGAGTGAAGACGATTTTCTCTGCGCTTATGACCAGGCGGCGAAGAACCGTGGCATCTATTGGATCGACCGCTTCGGCAACAAGGAATTGCTTTATCGTGACTCGACCATTTCGAGCCTGAGCCCTATTCCGTTGAAACCGCGTTCTGCTCCGACGGTGATACCCGACACGACGCTTGCAACTGCCCATGCCAAACAACAAGCAGATGACCCTGATCGCAGCGCGACGATCGCCTTAATGAACGTCTACGACAGCGATTTTGTTTGGCCTGCCCAAACCCGACTTTCTGCACTGCGGATTATTCAGGTGCTTCCCAAGAGCACTCCGGCACCAAACGATCCCCGCATCGGCGTGGCCGAGCAAAGCAACGCGCGGGCGGTGCTGGGCACCGTGCCAGTAGAAGAGGACGGCAGCGCCTACTTCGAAGCGCCGGCAGGCAAGGCACTCTACTTCCAGGCGCTCGACCAGTATGGCCTTGCCGCGCAGTCCATGCGTTCAGCCACCTATCTTCACGCTGGCGAACAACTCACATGTCAGGGTTGTCATGAGCCGCGTCATCGTGCTCCGCGACGCACTGATCACATGCCGATTGCCCTTGGTCGCGCTCCTTCGAAAATTCAACCCGAGGTCGCCGGATCGAATCCGTTCAACTTTGTTCGGCTTGTCCAGCCCGTGCTCGACCGCAACTGTGTGGCTTGCCATTTGGAAAAACATGCGCTCGATTTACGCGGCATCGTCGAAGGCAAACACGGCTGGACGCGTTCCTATTCCAATCTAGCAGGCGAATACGGTTTCTACTTTCACGTCTTCAATGGTGCGATCAAAACGGGTGTGCATGGTGGTAGCCGAACCACTCCGGGTCAATTCGGCGCCGCTGCCTCGCCATTGCTGCCTTATCTTGACCAGCGTCATTACGGCTTGAAACTTTCCACCAACGACTGGCATCGCTTGACGCTTTGGCTTGACTGCAATTCCGAATTTTACGGTTCCTACGAAAACACCACTGCCCAGGCACGCGGAGAAATCATTCGACCCACGCTGGAGTAGGATTTTGTCAGGACGGGAGATTCCGAACCAAATACCCGGAGTAAAACATTTTCGCAGCAGAATTAATCCATTTTATTCATGAAAACATCTTCCTTCCTGCAAAGATTGAGTTTTGCGCGAGTGGTGGTAATGGCGTCGCCTTGGTCAATTTTGTCGCGCGCCAAGATTGTCGTTTTCACCGTCTTTCTCCCAATTGGCGCATGTGTTCTGCCTCTCGATGTTGTTGCAGCGACCGTCGCGCAAGCTCAAATTCGTTTTCAACTCGGGGCGACTCTTGGGGAGTTCATCTTTGATACCGGCGTGCTTCGCGGTAATTTGCGTGCCGACGGCAAATCACTCGGGCTCTCATCGGTCGTTCATGTGCCGAGTGATACCGTGCTTGACCGCAGCATGGGATTGTTCAGTCATTACCGACTTTTCACCAACGGAAAGCGTTACGGCGCCGGCGTGTGGGACTTGCCAAGCAATGCAAACCTACGTCCCGATGGAGCCGTGGAAATGACAGTGATCAATGCGCCGGACCGGCCTTTCGAACTGCGCGCGATATACCGTTGGCACGACCCGGCCACGCTTGATCTGGAAACGGTCGTGAAAGCTAAGCGCGATTTGCCCGGGTTTGAAGTTTTTCTGGCCTCCTATTTTGGCTCGCAATTCACAAACGCGCTGGTATTCACCACCATAGACTCAGAGCCAAAGTTTGTTGCGGCCGATCGGAGCGCTGGCCACTGGCAGATGTATGTGCGCGATGATGCTGCGCTTGGCCTGGTCAACGACGGACGGTGGACTTTCCCTCCGAATCCGGTCGATTGGACCGTCTGTGGCAAACTGGCGCAGCCCTTCGCAATTCGCCGCGCCCTCGATCTTAATCTGAACGCACTGCTCATGGCACCTGTTGGAGAATGCTTCGCGATCGCCACGCCTCACCAAACTGAATCGCATTATTCGACATACTTTTCGCTGTTCGGACGCGACCTGAAATCGGGCGAAACAGCCCATGCCCGGAGCCGATTGGCGATCCGGGGTGCTCTTTCAGACTCTGACGCCGTAAAACTATACAATGACTACGCACACGAACTCCGGCGCTAAGGGGGCGACACGGAATCCACGGATTCGCACGGAAATGGGAGCATAGGTGTAATCCTCTTGAAGATTCGGATAGTCGTTGAATCCCCGTTTCCAAAATGAATTATGACTCAAGTCAAGGGAACCGATCCAAGAGAGCCCTATTTTTAGACAGAAATTGAACAGGAATTTTCATTTATGAAACACCAGATACCACGTCGCCGTTTTCTCCAAACCAACCTCGCCGCAGCACTTGCGGCTCCTGCGTTCCCAATGATTGTTCCTTCCTCGGTCTTTGGTGCTGACGCACCTGGGAATCGCATCACCGTTGGTTGCATTGGTACCGGTCCTCAGGGCCGCGGAGTTATGAATGGTTTCCTGGGACAATCAGCGGCGCAGGTAGTGGCGGTTTGCGACGTCAAGAAGAACCAATTGGAGCTTGCACGAAAACAGGTCAACAATCGTTACCAGAATCAGGATTGCGCGACCTATACAGATTTTCGGGAGGTGCTTGCACGCCAGGACATTGATGCTGTGCTTATTGCCACACCGGACCACTGGCATGTGCACGTTGCTGTTGCCGCGGCGATGGCGGGCAAGGACATTTATCTCGAGAAACCGATGGGGCTCACGTTAGCGGAAGACCAACTTCTGCGCAAAGCGGTGCAGGAGAACAAACGTGTCTTCCAGTTTGGCACCCAGCAGCGTTCCAGTCGTCAGTTCTTGAAGGCCTGTGAATTAGTGCGCAATGGAAGCATCGGCAAACTGAAGCAAATCAACGTCTGGTCGCCTGCCAGCCATCCCGGCGGTTCCACCACTCCTGCTCCGGTACCGGAGGGCCTTGATTATGAGCGTTGGCTTGGTCCGGCGCGTTACACGCCCTACACGAAAAACAAGTGTGCCGCCAACGGCAAGACCTGGTGGTTTAATAACGATTACGCTCTTGGATTCATTGCAGGTTGGGGTGTGCATCCTCTTGATATCGCGCTCTGGGGGCATCCGGCAATGCTGGACGGCACCATGGAGGTTGAAGGTCAGGCAATTTTTCCGACAGAGGGCGCGTGCAACACTTCTGTTGCCTGGAACGCGAATTTCAGGTTCGCTGACGGCGTCACCATGGCCTTTCGTGGGGCGCCCAATGGTTACCGGGAAACAAATGCATTGAATGATTTTTCGGTGTGGCGTAACCGCTATGGCAAGATTGATGGCCACGGCACCGCTTTCGAAGGCACCGACGGCTGGGTGCTCGTCAGTCGCGGCAACCTGCGCACGTCACCAGAAGCGTTGGCGCAGGATCCGATCGAGCCAAAGCCGGTCTCACTGATGAAAAGTGACAATCACGTGCGCAACTTTCTGGACGGCGCAAAAAGCCGTGGAGCGACTATCTGTCCCATCGATGAAGCCGTCAAGGCCGATACATTATGTCATGTCAGTGACATCGCCACACGGGTAAACCGCAAGCTCAAGTGGAATCCTGTTAAGGAACAATTCATGGGTGACAAGGAGGCGAACAAGCGGCTTGAACTGCGGACCATGCGCGAGCCTTGGCAGTTAACATGACACGAAATGTGCGGAGAAATTAAGACACGGATTATCACGGATAGATAGGGGTATGGGTTTATCATCCTTGAAGCTCTTCAAACCAGATCCGTTCCGTGAAATTCGCGCCTCTCATGTTGAAAAACCGTGCATTGGTGTCGCGCATGGCTAATATTGGATTGCGGGTAAACAAGTTGAGAATCATGATGAAAGCAAATCATCAGAGATTGATTAACGATCCAATTTGGATTCTTCGGAATCAGATCATTCGACTGGCTTCACTGTTATCCCTGGCTGTCAGTGTTCTTTCCATCAGTGTTTCAGGTGCGGAGAAAGTAATTATATCGGACAAAACACTGGTTGCGTAGGCCACTCCGGCCAACTTGGACCAACGCGGTGGCAGTGTATTGACGATTGAAAAATCAGGCGGGGTTTTCGATGCGATTGTATTCGGTGAAATCGCCACGTCCAAATGGATGCCCGGTAGCAACAACTACCATCGGACCAAGGAGGATCAGGCGGATTTTCCGAGTGAGAACGAGGTAAATGATTCACCGGTCCGTTGAGCGTTTGGCTTCGGGCTTTGGGGTCGTTGGCTTCACGTTCGGGTTGTAAGCGGGATTCGGAAGTGGCAGGAGGGCTTCGGTCTGAATCGTGTCGCGATCCACTCGGTCTCGCTCTTTATCGATCTGCCTGCGCATGAAATCGGGTAGTCGCACGCGGGCCTGAAAGTAGGTGCTCTGTTCGAAACGCAGATTGTTGCGTTTGAAGATTGGCCGATCGACATTCAGCGAATGGTCACAGTCGAACCGCACCAGCATGGATTCGCTGGTTGCTCCGCCGCCGTCGGGGTTGATGTGTGACAGGCCCCACGTGATGCCTCGGCCGTCCCCGTCAGAGGAGAAGGCGTCAGGGACGAACGGACCCGGTGCGATGGGCGGTACCTGAATCATCGACATGATTTCAAAGTTCTCGCCGTCCGGCGCGAACTGGATGGTGTTTTTCTCCGGACCGTCCAGGGCAACAAGCGCGGCGACTCCACCTTTCCACGGCCACATGCAGGTCTCGTGGCCTGAGTTGATCACGGGGTTGAGTTTCGACGGGACAAACGGCCCCAGCGGATTGTCGGCGAAAGAGACTCCCTGCATGCGCAGCAGGTATTCGTCGCCTGTTTCCCGCGGCGCTCCTTTGTAATACATCAGGATCCTGTCGTTGACAACCAGCAGATAAGGGTCGTTGATCTTGATGTTGTTCCAGGAACCTTCCGGGCCTGGTGCGATAACCGGCTTTTCGTGCAGCGTCCACGGGCCGTCCGGGGAACCGGCGATCGCAGCCATCACCGGGCAATATGCAGACCGACCCACCATCGGACTGTAGGCCTGGAAGTACAGGTAATACTTCCCTTTCCACATCAGGATGTCCGGCGTGCAGATCGAACGGTAACCCTGAATTGGTTTTTCAGGACGTTTGACCGCGATGCCCTGTTCCGTCCACGAATAACCGTCTTCGCTGGTCGCATACCAGATGTCGGCCAGATCCCAGTCCGTTGCGGGAATGGTGTCCGTCGCCTTCTCCAGACCGACGGGAGCAACCACAGTTCGCCGGCACGTGTACCACACATAGTATTTCCCACCGACGCGAATCACCTTCGTCGGGTCCCGGCGTGAGACATTGGACTCGCGCTTCAATCCCTTGAGCGGAGAGTATTTGAAGTTGCTGTATAACTCGTTGCCACGATCCTCGTGCGGATTCCAGCGATCCCACATTCGCGCCCAGGCGGCGCTGAGTTGGCGATCGGTCGGTTTCTCAAAAGGCATAACCGCCGGAAATGCTTTGGTAGGATGGTCAGTCCAGCCCGTCGCAGGAAGTCGGGCAGGAGTGCCCGATCTACTGCGAACCACTGAGTCGCCCGAGTACATGACCGTATCAGTGTCGAGCTTTTCCCGCTCACGACGGATCTGCCGATCAAGATACTCATGCAATCGCACTCTTTTCTGGAAGTAGGTCTGCTGGTCGAACCTCAGGTTGTTGTTCTTCATCACCCGGCGATCGACATCTAGCGACAGATCGCAATCAAACCGCGCAAGGATCGAACGCATGTTCGCCGCCTCGCTGTCCGGATTGATATGACACAATCCCCACGTGATACCTCGTCCGTTGCTGTTGTCGCCGAAGGCGTCAGCCACAAACGGCCCGGGCGCAATCGGCGGGATCTGCAACAGCGACTTCACTTCAAAATTGATCCCGTCCGGCGCGAACTGAACGGTGTTTTTTTCCGGTCCGTCCAGACTGACAATTGCGGCAACGCCGCCTTTCCAGGGGAAGAAGCAGGTCTCGTGTCCTGAGTTGATTACCGGGTTCAGCAGTGACTTTGTGAACGGCCCCATCGGATGCTCCGCGATGGCCAGGCCCTGCGCGCGAACCAGTGTGCCGTCGCCGCCATGCTTACCGGGCGAGCCCTTGTAATAAAGGTAAATCCTGTCCCGATAAAGGATGGGATAGGGATCGTGAATCGCGTTGGAATCCCATTCGCCTTTTTCGCCAAAATCAATAACGACTCGCCCCAGTGGCCGCCACGGGCCATCGGGCGAGTCGGCCTGGGCGACCGTTGTCGCCGCGCGATCACCTTTCAGGCCGGGGATCTCGTTGAATCCCTGATAGTACAGATAGAACTTGCCGCCCCACGCGAGGATGTCCGGAGTCGAAACGCTCCGCCAGCCGTATTCACCTTTCTCCGGTCGCCGAATCGTCGGCCCTTGTTCTTCCCATGTGAATCCATCCTTGCTGTTGGCGTACCAGATTTCGCAGAGATCCCAGTCAAAGGACGGCGTCACTTCATCTGCCCGTTGCGGTCCTGACGGCGGATGCACGGTGTTGCGCCGCGTGTACCAGACGTAATACGTTCCGTCGATCTTCAACACCTTCGACGGGTCGCGTCGCGAAACATTGCCTTTGTACGACAGCCCTTTCAGCGGTGAATACTTGAAATTGCTGTACAGTTCATTGCCGCGGTCTTCGCGTGGATTCCAGACATCGTATAATCGCTGCATCGCCGCGCTGAGCAATCGGTCCGTCGGCTTCACTTGAGGAATCAAAGCGGGAAACGGAACTGTCTTGCGGGCAGAACGTTCTTCGATTGCGACGAAGTACGTACCTCGCTGTCTGCCGCTTGCGGCGTCCGTCAGCCATGTCTGCAATTGTGCCTGTCCTTTGGTCAACTCCACGTCGAACGTCACCGAGGATGCACCTGAATCGATCTTCAACGTGTGATCGACGTCGCCGGGTTGCTCGGTTTTCCAGATTACCCGGCCATCGGCCGGATGCCAGTCGCGCCCCGTGAACCCTGTCGGATTTTTCCTGGGCGAATCGATCTGAAACTGCGTGTAAGCACTGTCGTGCTGGCAGACGTCGGCATAGACGCTCGCGTAACGCATCCAGTCATCAGCGAAAAAGAACAGGATGTTGGGTTGCCGATCAGCGGCGTATGAGTCGTTTGGGACAAACGCGAAAAACTCTAACGATGCGAAAAGCAGTACGAGTCGAGCAAGCGTGTTGTTTGTCTGGCTTCGCATGTTGTTTTATCTCGCGATTCTACTTCTTGTTCGTTTCGGCGTGCCAGGTTTTGGCCTGTTGATTTGCCTCGATCACCTTCCTAGTGAGCGTGAAACAGGGCTTATCTAATGGATTCACAAAACCCTTACGGATCGCATAACCCTTTCTCGCTGCGGTCGGCCAGTCTGTTCAATCTGCGAGTTCAGCCCAGTCGATCTGGTCGACACCATACGCGGTTGCCGCGTCTTGCGCCGACTGATAATTCTTCTTCAGAACTGAGATCACCCTGATTCAACGATCAACCAAGCCCGATCATCTTCGGTCGAGTAATTTTCACCTAAAATGGCGGTGGCGGTGGAGTTTCAAATTCAGGATATTGAACACTATTGGACAACCGAACCCATGAATCACTTCCATATACCCCTGCACGGCGGGGATCAAACGGCTTGAATCCAATCTTTGATGCGGACGAGTTTTCCTGGAGTGTGAAGTCGAATTGATCAGGTGCGACAAATTCCGGGTCTGCAACCGACGACTTGGCATCTCGTCCGCCTCGTTGCCAAGCCTCAAAGGTGCTTTCTGCAAACTCGATTGGTTTGCCGTCAACGCGCCAGTAAAGGTTACTCCTCAAGACAACCTTGTCATCTGTCCATTTCCCGGCGAAGAGCGGACCTTCGTTCCAGTAGACAATATTGCGCTCAAAGATGAATGAGAGGTGTTGTTCAACGCGCGTTCGCTGCAGTTGATGGGTTTGACTGAAAGCGAGGATGTTGTTGCGTATGACGTTCTCTTTCCCGTAGTGTTGATGGTACCCGCCGGTCTTGGTGTTGTAGACCAGGTTGTTTTCCATCACGATGTGACTGCTTCCTTCGTCGTTGTATAGCCCCCATCCCCCGTAGCTCCAGGAATACACGTCGTGGATGACGTTATGGCTAACGGTCGTGCCCTCGGATGGTCCCAGGGTGTAGACGCCACCCATGTCGCTGAGGAAGCCCCATCCGAGATGGTGAATGTGATTGAATTCGATTCTGTTTCGCTTTGCCAGGCTTTTGGCGTATCCCCAGCGCCACCCCACGGAGACACCGGTGTAATAAAAGTCAGCAATTTCGTTATGCGTCACCTCGTTGTCACCACTATGGCCGATCCAAACCCCCACGGCGCAAGGGAAGATACGACCACCATGGCGGATAATATTGTTCTCTGCTACAATTTCTCCAGTGAATTCAGTTTCCGCCGGAGCAATGCCGACTTCACCTATGCGAATGCCACCTGCCCCCAGATCGTGCAGATGGCATCCTTGGATCCGTAGGTTGCGGCAACCCTTCCGCGCCCAAATGCCATAGATTCCCGTGTGCCCCACTTCACAGTCGCTGAAGGACGAGTTCCGAAACCCGTCCATCTGGATCACTGCTTCGACCGGCGATGCCGCCTGGGAGGGTTCAAAGCCTTCGGGTGGGGTCAACCATTGGGCGTGACGAAAGGACAGCCCGGTAAAATGCAGATGTTCGACAAATTGCCCGGCGGAAGGGTTGCCCTTGATCACCAGCAATTGCTCTGTAACCGGTGCCACCACCCGAGCCTGGCTGACGTCTTCACCGGAAAACGACTTGTAGAGGAGCACCCCGTTCCGTCCCAAGAACCATTCTCCGGGAGCATCCAGGGCGGCATGAAAATTCTCCAAAACATATCCTGTTCCCTTTTTCATGGGATTCCAGGACTTCATCATTCGTCCGTCAGTGATCAGTATCCCCTTGTTGGTGTCTATCGAATTCAAAAACCGACGGGTGTTGTCCCACTTGTGATAGGCCAGTAACTGAACATCATGCTTCTCCTCTACAGAAAGGGACGCCAGCAGGCGGACATCCTCTGGGGTCACGTGGATCGTCTGACGCGACTTGACATCAGAAAGTTTTATTTCCTCCACATCGGTCATGTAATGGAAGAATTTGTTTGGAGTTCGGGCACGCGTGGCACGTTGACCGTTGATCCACAGCTGTTCAAAATACCAATTACCCTTGGCGACCGCAGGGATGATTGCCTTCCACAAGTTATCGCCCAAAGATATCCATCCCTTGACAACAATTCCCCCTGTGAAGACCGGTCGGGCTCCAGGTGCTGCCTGGTAATGGATTGCAGCCTGGGACTCACCACTATCTTGATGGGTGAAAACAACCGGCCTCTTAAGTGAATAATCTCCTCCGGCAATCAGTACCCGGACGAGACCTGGAGGCTTCCCTGTGGATTTCATCTTGCGAATCATATCGCGCGCTCCAGAAAGGGTCGCAAGTGGGCCGTCAGATTGACCTAGATTAGGACGGGAAAGGCGTCCGGACCACCGGTCATTTCCATCAGGAGCAATATGAAGGGTGGTTTCCGCCCAACCCGTGATGGCGAACTGGCTCATCAGGGCACAAACAACAATCATCCAAAACCTTTTGAAACATACTGCAGACCACCGTGTAATCGCTGTGTCCAGTGGCAGGAAACTCGGGCATACAAAACAAGCGAATGCCGACGGTGACAAGGAGATACGTGATAGATTCACCATGCAGGACGACGGGTTTCCTGACTGTTTACTTTTGCTTTTTGTGTATTTTGCCTCATGTCGAAAAGTTAACTCCTGAATTGTGGAAAGCTTTCGCCCGGCAATCGTTTTACCGTCCGCCCAAGTGATGCGGGGTTAATCCACTTTTTTGGCCTCTCCAGTTCCAAGGTGATAAACCAGTTCACCCCGGGACAGGCATGATGAACTTCCGCCGTGTTCCGCCATCTGAATTCGAGGGCCCGTTGCCACATAAATACTGCTTCCACACCTGACACTCGTTCTGTGTTGCAATTTCCAGACATTACGGGGTCAACACGACAACCTCTCCCGGCCGGGTTCCGATAAGGACGACGCCTTTTTCGATATGTAATCGGGTTTTCCCTTTAGCCCGGATTGTCTTCCAGGGGCTCACCACGCTCAAGGTGCCACCGACTGTTGACTGAATACGGACCGGCCCGATTTCGCCCTTGGCGTTCTGATCCGCCGAAACGAGGAAGCCGCCTTGCGTTCGAAGTTGGTCAAACTTCGCTTTCTTGTTTTTCGGCCAGGCTGGGAAGAGGCGAATGGTGTCGTTCACACTTTGAATTAGCATCTCCGAAATCGCCATCCCGGTCCCGAACTGCTCGGTGTAGTGTCCATAGTTATTAAGTCCCTTTGGTGGGTGCAAGCGATTAAGGCTCATCGTCCCGTTCGGTCTTGTTCGGGCATGGACTTCTGTCTTCAACCATTCGAACGTTCCCTCCATGGACAGGCGCGCGCGCGATACCGCCAGCATTACCGCTGCATTATTTCCATTCCATCGAAGCCCCCGAATGGTTCGTTCAAACAGGTCCCGTTGCTCCTTGGGCGACATGATACTGATCACTTCACCAGGAAAAACCGGTGTGGCGGGAACCGAGATGTTGTAGGTGATCGGGCCGGCACCTTTGACATCGACCACGACTGGTTCTCTATCTCCATGCACCGGGTAGTCCGGCAAGCGTTTCAGGGCGGCACGACAACGTTTTACTAGTTCCTCATCCTTACCCAGCAGGATAGCGCCTTCAATGGTTGCATTCAGCGTGAAACGGATCATCGAAATATCGAATGCGCAGTTGTAGTTTCGGGACAGTCCGGGCGTCCAGCCATGATGCTCCGGCGAGACACTCGGGCCCAGCAGTACCGTCTCATCCCCTTCACATTGCTCGATGAAATCCGCATAAAACACGGCGACTTCACGGACCACCGGATAAGCCGTTTCCTCGAGGAATTCTTGATCCGGCGCATACTTGTAATGCCACCAGACCGGTTGAATCGTGAAGCCGGCAACGCCGATCGTCAGTCCCCAAACGTGGTGAATATACTGGCGACCGTTGCGGCTTTTGCAGGTTTCCGGAGAGATTGGTTCATAGGCATACATCACATGCGGATAGTAGGCGCCGCCCATGCTGTAGACCTCTTTGGCCAGCCACCGACCACGGGGCAGGTATTCCCGGATCAATCGGTCATAGGGCTCCACGAGATCAAGTTGATTTGCCGCATACGCCGCCCAAAAGACCTGCTGGATGTTGTAGTTCAAATGATAATCTCCATGCCAGGCCGGTGTGTTGTTGATCAGGCTGGCGAAGAGCCCCGGACATTGAGCACCCGGCTTGCTAACGCAACGCAGGAAATAAAGCCCCCGGTACCAGGTTCGCTGAAGGAGTTCGTCGTCGATCTCCAGACCGCTCCGCGACCAAAAGGTCTTCCAGGTTTTTTCATGATTCGCAATCAGCTTGGACGAATCTTCCTGCAGCGCTGCCTTTGCCGCTTTCACCGCCGCACCCACTACGTCGCTTGATTCAACAGATGTGACGATAGCCACGGCCTTGAGATCGCCCTTTTCCGCAACCGCGACGGCAAACTCCATGCCCTTCCAGTCGAGATCGCCCGGAATGGTCTTGTGCAGAAACCGCACACCATCCTTTACACCCCCTGCGGCTTCAGGAACATCCAGCGAATTACTGGGCACCAGTTTTACGGATTGACCGCCTCGAATTAGGAACACATTCCGGTCTGCAAGTGCGCGTACGGTTATGGCTGGCTCGCCGTCGATTGTCGCGACCGCTTTCGCGATGTCCAACCGGCCGGATACGGCCAGGCCGTTGGAGAATTCAATACCCCTTCTGCCGCCGGTTCCCGACAGGCTCAAATCGTGAAACCAGTTCTCCGCCATTTCCCCGTCTTCCGTCCAGGTATACAGAATAATGCGGCCGATCATTTGCCCTTTCAGCAGATCATATGTGAATACAGTTTCTTTCGTTGGTGTTTCCTGCCAGTCCGTCTTGAAAAGAATACCGTTATCCGTGTCCATCACGTCGATATAGAACCGGGCATTTTCAGTGCCCGACAATTTTACAGTCAACTTTGCATACTGATCCGTTGAAAGATCCATCGGGCCGTACGCATAACCGTTCGACGTCCCGGCTTCGCCCTCGATACGCATGACCGCGAGGCCGTCTGGTGTGTTCAGATCGTTGTGTGTTCCCTGTGCCCGGATCCGGCGCCAGGATGGGTTTTGGTCGCCCAGGATCAGCTTCCCGCAGAGGATCGGGCATGGATATGGTTTTGCATGATAGCTGTCCGTTCCGCTGAACACGTATCCTTCCGGGAAGATGAAACCATGACGAGTGGCGCCCACGGCACCGCCTTCTGCTCCGAGTTCCTTGATCCGTTTAAGGGTAGGTAGCGGAGGGTCATTGCGGGTCAGCAGACGCGCATCCCAGACGTCGTTTTTCGTCAACATCAATGTCGTCGCGCCGCGCTCATTCCACACCAGCGCGTTGATGTCACCGTTTCCGACGATCAATGAGTGATCCAGAATACTGTCCAGACGTTCCACATTGATGGCGGCGTCATTCAGCGCCTCCGGATAAGAGGCCGCGTGAACCGTGCAACATGCCACGAGATTGAGCAAACAGAGTGTATGTGTTTTCATCCCTCAGGGTCCTAATTCAGAACTCAATCATTCTCCAAAACTATTGAAGCCTTCTTCCCAACTTGCGATTCTCGCTGACCCGGCGCACGGCCCAGTTCGCGCTTGACTCGTGTCTTGCTTATTCGCTGGTATTTGTGGCGGCACCTTGTTTTACACCATGAGGCCGATGCCAAAGCGTCTGCCAGTAGGCCTCATCGAGGGCATACACGTCGATCGGATCGCGGCCCAGTTGGAAATCTTCGGGCAAAACCCCGTATCGCTTCATTTCGCGGATGTAGTTCGGGCTGGGGCGTTGCGGCGTTCCTCCATCCATGATGGCGTAGGTGCCATTGGCGACGGCACCCGAATCCAGCCAAAGCCTTACCAACCGGTTTTCGTGGGGTGACACTTTCACGTCGTAGTGACTGCCATCAATCCGTTGCATTAGCTTGGCAGCCGAACTGCCCATGGTTCTCGGAGCCCGGTTTCCATGGGCGTTGCGACCATCGGCGATCTCCCCCAGGCGCCGCACCAGTTCGACATATGACGTCAGCACGCGCCCGCTTCCGTGAGAAGCCATGCTTCGTCCGGCGTCGAGACGCAGATTGCCATCGGATCTTTGCCGGCTGTGACACTCCACGCAGTGTTGGTCAAGAATGGGCTGAATATGGCGCCGGAAATCGATGATTTGAGGCATGTCCGGAATCGGCTCAATTTTGCTGGGGGCTCGACCCACGGCCATCAGGGCGGATTGTTTCAGATTGGGCGGTGCCATGGTTCTGGGTTCATGGCATCCGACACAACTCAGCACTTCGCCGGGTTGAACCGTGACAAAGCTCTGCATTTTTTTCACGGACAGGTCATTTTCATCAAGGGCGACGAAAAACACGCTACGTAACGCGGGCACTTCGAAGTAGGCTGATCCGTCCGGTTCAACGGGGACGGTGCCGACAATGCGCATCAAGGTGAAGGCGCCCCACAGACTGATGCCGTCGAATCCCGGACTGACATGGAATGGTCCGGGCAGTTGCTCGAGGACCAACAGCTTTTTTATCTCGCCCGGCTGGACACCTTCCATGTTGCGACCCAATGTGACATTCGCCAGAACCATCCGACCCACTACCTCGGATGGCACGGTTCGTTCGGACGGCTTCCTTTCGCGCGGACGGGGACGAAGGGGAATCGGCTCATGCAATCGCATGTGCGGTCGTGCGTCCTCCAATCGATGCAAAAGCCGCGTGTGTCCCTGCTCGTCCATTAGGTGCAGCTCGCGCTCTTTGGCCACCAGGAACCGGTCTTTGGCAACGGGAAAGGGGTCGCGCCATCCGGCAGCGCTGTGAATGCGGCGCGCCGAAGTCTGATCATCCGGCCCCTTGCGCGGATCAATGACAGTCACATATCCCTGGTGTTCCTTGCGCCCATGGCCCGGAGAAAAGATGGCGATCACATTTCGGGTACCGGGGATCGGTTTTGCATCCAACATGGCCACTGCGCCGGGAACATTGTTGTAGTCGACGACGTTGCCGGTTTGCCGGGCGATGTTTTGATGCATGCCGTGAGGGTACATGTTACCGTAATAGGTCATCTGCCCGGTGCCGTCCGGATTGACTGTCCACAGGTGGTGATAACAGAGCTGGCTGCGTTCGACGTATTCCCAACGTGTGTAGAGAATCCGGCCATCCGGCAGAACCGAAGGCGTGTTTTCCGTCACGGCGTTGCTGCTGAGAGCGCGGATGTTCTCTCCGTTCGGGCCACAACGATAAAGAATGGCGACCGGCACCTTCCAGCACATCACCCAACGGTTGCATCGGGTCGAACAAAACACGATTTCATCGTCGGGGAGATATGTCGGTTCGACATCGTCGTAGGGCCCATCGGTCAGTTGCACCAGACCGCTGCCGTCGATGTTGATCTCATACAGATGGTAATGTTCAGACCCACTCTTGCGGTAGGAAAACAAGACCTTGCGTCCGTTATAATGCAACTGCGGGTCACGCACGCCACCGGTTGGATCATTTAGCAGGTCGGTCACTTCTCCGGTCCGCAAATCCAATCGACAAAGACTGCCGCCCTGCGGATAAGCCTTCTGTTCCGGATCCTGGCAGTAGTAACCAAAGTTCGCATAGTAATGATTATCGGGCCCATAGGGGCGCGTCGAGAAGATCACCTCATGAACACCTTCCGGCAGCACCGGGTCCTGAGGGACAGCAGCGTCTGCGCTAAGGATCAAGAATAGGCAAATCAGGGTGAATCTCAGATTAGCGCTGGCACCGTTGTAGAATTCATGCATAACGCGCGATGGTAAATTTGTCGCCAAGGCGTCTCTCGTAATTCTCGAGAATGGCCCCACGTTCAAGCTGGTTTTTGGGCAGATCCTCTTTCAAAAAGAAACATTTCGCGCGCACCGAGCCGTCTAGACATCCCCCGGACACGCTGTTTGAACAAGACGATACTGCTGATTTCGACTAATAGTTTGATCAGAATCAAGTTTTTTCGGCTCATCCGATGTCATCATAGTCGTCAAACGGTGATGTCATGAAAATACACTGGATCAAGACCACAACCATTCTCGCCTTCTCCTCCGCGGTTTGTTCCCCGGCAGAAGTCATCCATAACCTCGCCCCCAAGGCAACCGTGTCGGCCAGCAGTGAATACAGTGCCGATTATCTTGCGCGCTGGGCCGTCGACGGAAAGATCCCCGCGCTGGAGTGCAAAGCCGACTTGAAACAGGCGTGGTGCGTCCGGGGCCAGGAAGGGCTCAAGGGCGAATTCACCCTGAAATGGAAGACTCCGGTCGAAGTCGCCGAGATCGTCTACTTCGGTCGAACCGGCATGATCGTCGAGGAATGTTTCAAGGACTACGAAGTCTATCTGGACGATTCCACCACGCCGGCCACGAAGGGAGCGTTCGAAATGCGCCACGGTTCGCAACGCATCCCTGTCCCCAAAACCACGGTCCGAAAGATTCGACTGAAGTTCCTTTCCGCACACAAGGGAGCCGTCAACCCGGGCGCGTCGGAAATCGCTGTCTTCGGGGTCACCCCCAGCGACTTGCAATTAGCCCGCTTGTCCCTTCCCACCGAAGAACGCACTGCGGCGTCACAGGCATTGCGCGAAGAACTGTTCAGCGGGCGCATGGGCTTCCGCGACATCCTGCTGGTCAAGCGTCATCCCCTCAACATCTCGCACGTGTATGTATACCATGTCGAAGGTTACCAGCCCGGAGGCGGACTCTACATCTTCCGCCCCGACGCAAAAGGAGGCAAGCTCCACCGCATTGTTGATTCCTCCGAAGGCATGATTCTGACGGCCGATCTATCCTACGACGGAAAGGAAGTGGTGTTCTCCTGGAAGAAGGGTGGACTTGAGAGATGCAACCCGGTGGCATTGAACGAAGACATCGACCGTTCAGTGCCTGACAACAACTACCAGATCTACCGCGTAAACGTTGACGGCAGCGGCTTGAAGCAGCTCACCACCGGGAAGTCAAACAATCTCGATCCCTGCTGGCTTCCCGACGGGGGAATTGCCTTCATCTCGGATCGCAAGCCCGCCTACGCCTATTGTTACGTAGTCACCTCCCCTGTCGTCTACCGCATGGACCGCAACGGCAGCAAGCAAAAGAGGCTCTCGTCCAATTACCTGATGGACTTCACACCGTCGGTGCTCAATGACGGGCGAATCATCTATACCCGCTGGGAATATGTCGACCGGGCGGCCTGCCCCATTCAAAGCCTCTGGGCCATCAACGTGGACGGCACCGGCCTGACCGGCTTCTACGGCAACCGCGTCATCTCACCCGGCACGTTCATGGACGCCCAACCCGTCCCCGGCACCGGCAAAGTCCTCTCCACCGTTGCCAACCACAACGGCCCCTGTCGCGGCGGAATTGTCCTCATCGATCCCGCCAAGGGCGCCAACTCAAAGGAAGCCATCAAAAACCTGACGCCCGAAGTGGATATCTACGCCCATCGCATCGGCGGCGGGCCGTGGGGAAACGGCATGCTCGACATGCGTATCGGCGGAACCTACGAAAAACCGTGCGCCATAGACGGCACCCGATTCCTGGTCTCGAAGGCCGGGGCGATTCAGGTTCGCGATTTCGACAGCAATGCCGCGACGCTGCTCCAACCGCAGAAGGGCATGGGCTTTTACTGCGCGCAACCGATCCACCGCACGACCCGGCCTCCGGTGTTGGGAGGCGGACCGAGCGACAAACTGGCGGTGTTGCCCGAGGACGGCAGCGTCTCCGGCGCCTGGGCAACGGTCTTCGTCCAGGACGTCTACAACGGACTCGAACCGAGCGTGAAGCGGGGCGAAATCAAGCAGATCGCCGTCGTGCAGGAGTTGGAGAAAAACACCTACACCCCACAAAACAACCATCGGCCTGACGGCCCGGGCATGAGGAACATCGCCGTCTTCGGCTTCCAGTTCCCGCTGGTTTCCTGCGGCGCCACCTACGCTCCAAAGAAAGTCTGGGGATTCGCGGATGTCGCGGAAGACGGAAGCAGCGCTTTCAAAGTTCCCTCCGAAGTCCCCATTTACTTCATGGCCCTCGACGGTGAAGGTCGCGCCGTTCAGCGGATGAGAAGTTTCACCCACATGATGCCCGGGGAAGTGCAGGGGTGTGTCGGCTGCCATTCCGACCGCAATTCCGCCACACCACTCAGCACCGGGCACATGACAATGCGAGGCACCCCCCAGGAACTCAAGTCTCCTGACTGGGGAGTCAAGGGATTCAGCTACCCGGAAGTCGTGCAACCCGTGCTCAATCGCAACTGCGTCAAGTGCCACAACGAACGGGAACAGCCCGGTGATGTCGACCTTACCGGCGACAAGACAGACTTCTTCAACGTCTCCTACGACATACTCGCCCGCAAAGGCACCCAGGGTGAAATGAATTGGAGGAACCATGGCAGCCCTTCCGGACGCAAATACGACCATGTCCGCGGCATGAGCCCTTACACGGAGTGGATCTGGACCATCAATGGCGCCGGCCACAACATCCTCGACATCCAACCCCGGCGCTGGGGAAGTCCTGCCAGCCAGCTCGCCGAGATCATTCGCACCGGACACCCGGATAAGGATGGCAAGCCCAGGGTTGACGTACCTGACGCCGATCGACGCAGGGTTTTTCTCTGGATCGATTTGAACGTGCCTTACTACGGCACCTCCTCCTCCAGCTACAAAGAACACCTAGGCAGCCGAAGAATGTATCCGTACAAACTGGATGCGACCTTGAAGGAAGTGGCCTCGCGCCGCTGTGTCGAATGTCACAAGGATAGGATTCCACGAAAATTCTACACTCGCATGCTCAAGCCAGAGAATAACAGTTTCATGCTGGCGCCGCTGGCCAAATCCGCCGGTGGAACCGCGAAATGCGGTCTGGCAATCTTCCAGTCAAAAGACGATCCGGATTACCGCAGACTCATGGCGTTGTTCCAGCCACTGCAGAAAATACTCAACCAAACACCCCGCGCCGACATGGAACTCAGCACCACCCGCTGATCAGGCAGAAATAGAGCCGGTCGTCGGCCAGAAATGCGATCACGATGCCACCGAGCGGCTCATGGAAGAGACTCGGTAGAGAAGTTGCGGCTCTCGAAGGGTTCGGAAGCAGTCAAACGGGGATTCCTCCAGCAGAAGCAGATTGGCATGGTTGCCCTTGACGATATCCGCCGACGAACAACCCCAGAGTCGACGGGGAAGCGAAGTGGCCGAGGCGAGGACCTGTTCTACCGAAACACCGGCGTTTCGCAGGTGGAAAAGCTCATCGATCAAGCCGCGCCCATGGGCGACTCCGTAGCTGCCGGCGTCAGAACCCGCCAGGACCGGCACACCCAACTCGTAGGCCAGGGCCACATGTTCGTCGTGGTTCCTCAGGATTCCCCGCAGCCGATCACAGGTCTCTGAATTCCATCCAGCCAATCTCGGTTGACACAACTGAAAGGCCACCGGCGAATAGGTGGGCGTCCAGGCGATCCCCTTTTCCGCCATCACGTCCAGAATCCGACGGGTCATGAAAAAGCCGTGTTCGATGCAGTCGATTCCTGTTTCCACCGCGATCTTAAGCCCCTCCTCCCCACTGCAATGAGTGAAGGTAAGCAAACCCAACTCGCGCGCCGTTTCCACAATTCGCCTCGTCTCCTCCAGGGAAAACTGGGGGGGGCCTCTTACGATCCCCTTCTCGAAATCGATGATCCCCGTGAGCAACACTTTCAACTGACCCGCGTTCGGGGCAACTTCCCGGATGACCCGAACAATATCGTCGGAGTCGACCACCTCCCGAGCCATGAAACTGCCGTAACGCTTGGCTTTTCGAATGGCGATCCCCGCGCTGAGCATTTCCATTCGCGACCCGGAATCGTTGTCCAGTTCGCGCTTCATCTCCGTGTTGATGCCGTGAATGTCGCCAGCATCTCGAATCAGCGTGATTCCAGCATCAAGAGTCGCAGCCAGGTTGCTTCGCGCGACGCTCAACATCGCTTCGCGCGGTGCCTTGAGGTACTCGCTGCGCTTCGGGAAAGACAACGTCGCGCCGTCCAGAAACGTGTGGCAGTGCGACTCGACCAGGGCCGGCATCACAAAGGATGTCCGGATGGTCATAATTGGACGTCCAACTGAGGTTGCCAATCCGGCGCGATCCGTATCAGCGAGGTCGCCGCTCACCACCTCCTGGATCACCCCAGCCTTCGTCCCTGGAGACTCCGGAGGGCAGGCCTCATCCACCAGGATACTGTAGGGACCGTCCCCATGATGGTTCACCCCGTCGAAATAACCGTCGGTTACAATGACGTATTGGCTCACGTTCAATCCTCCCGGTAAAGTTGTTGCGTGCGAACGAGGATATCAAAGCCCGAACACTCCACTGCTTCCCTGAAACCGCGATAGACAAAGTTGTCCTCGTCCAATATCTGGTAATCGCGGCCGGGCGTTCCCAGGATCGTGTCCAGTCCCAGTGGCATCGCCATCGTCAGGAATGCTGACTCCAGCCGGACCTTGAGCGGGCTGCCATCCAGCGCGGTCTTGGGCAGCATGATGCTCAGGTTGGATAGTCCCACCATCATGTGAATCCCCTTGAGGTCCGGGTCTGACCCGATCAACCGGATCGATTCAATGGCCCGTCTCGTCAAGCCCTCGGTATCTGCCGCCAGCGGCCCTATCGACACATCGATCAAAATATCGTCGAGGCTCATGGAGTCTTCGCGCTGCAGAACCCTTTCGACCAATCTCTTTGCCGTCGCGTAAACCTCCGCCTCCGTGGTATTGGGGATCCTCTTCCCATTCTCGAGGCGTTCCGAAGCCATCAACACCACTCGGAAGGGCTGTTTTCCCACCAGGTCAAGCATCTCCAGCCGCAGTTCGGAAATCGAATTCACAATCGCTTTGCACCCGTTCGCCTTGGCCGGGTCATAGGTGTCCAGGCAGATTTGCTGGACCTCCTTGTTGGGATAATCGAAGGAGAGAGGAACATCCACTGTTCCTTGCACGGAGCGAATCACGTCAACGAGAAAATCCGGATCATCCGTCGCGGCAGTGCCCACGTTGATCGTCAGATAGTGTACTCCCTTCCGGACCTGGGCGACGGCGAGCTCGCGGATTCCCTTCAGATCTTTGCTCTCCAGGAGCAGTTTCGAGGTAGTGAAGCCTGGGTTGATGCGTTCCCCTATGAGGGTCAGTTTTTCGATAGACATTCAGATTCGTTCTTAATTCGCCGATCAGGCAGGTCCTCAATGACATCGAGCAGCACGCTGTGATCAGAACCGAACAACATCAAATGAACGCCAGCCACGCCGGGAAAATCCCGAACGTCCTGAAGGATTTCCCTGGCCAGCGTTACACCCTCATGCCGGAGATCTTCCGCTCCGGCCAACCGTCGCCAGACTTCGGGCGGTAGCTTCACTCCGGGAATGTGCGAAACCATCTCCAACGCCGACCGAGACACGATCACCGGTATCCCCGCGAGGATGAACAATTCCTTGTCGAGTCCTTCCGCGACCACCAACTCCATGAATCGCCTGAATCCGGCGGTGTCCAGAATGGCCTGGGTCTGGATGAAGTCCGCCCCCGCGGCGGCTTTCTGTTTAAGCCGGCGGATGGGCACGTTGGTCGGCGTGCTGTAGGGATTGATGGCCGCGCCCAGGAACATTTTTGAAGGCCGGTCCGCCTTCTCCTTCAGGAAATGAATCACCCCTGTCTCGCGGAAGCACCGCGCTTCATACAACATCAAGGTCGAATCCATGTCGAACACCTGCTTGATTTTTGGATTACCGGCATAAGAATCGCCAGTCAGGCAGAGCATGTTGTGCACACCGTTCATCTCGTTCTCCATGATCTCGGAAATGAACGAGGTCTTGGTGTGATCACGGCACGTCGCCTGGCTGATCGGTTCAATCCCCAACCGGACAAGCTCCGCCGCGGCAACGGGCGAGGGCAAGGAGGGTTTGCCGTTCAAATACGCAGTGGCGTTGACTGCGTCGAACTGACCCCGCACAATCACGGCTTGCTCCCGGAAGCGGGCGAAGTCCGGACCGCGCGGGGCGCGAATCTCGCAAGTCCTGACAAACCTGCCGCTCCTCAACTTGGCTTCCAGTTTCGATACGGTTTGTTGCGGCAACGAAACACGATTCTTCGGAAGATCCAGATAAGGCAGGGGCGTGCGGCTCGCCTTGTCCTTGCCCGTGATCAGATTCAGGTAGGAGGAAGTGAAGTGAAGGCTTGAATCCGGGGACGGGATCAGCTCCGGCAGAGAAAAAGCGCCCTTGCTGGTTCGCCTGTGAATTCGCATCCAGACACATTCCTTATCGGGATAGATTTCGCACCCACCTTCCAACGTCCCCCCACACGGCCCATTCCTCAATCCTTTCGGACAACTCATCGGACACACCAGGCCGGTCTCAGAGAGGACACACTGCCCGCACGCATGACAATCAAACATCATCCCCTTGAAGAAAGCTTCCGTCCTGGCAATCAGCTTCGCAATCATCACCACCATCTAAACCCGCGGATCAGTTTTTACCCGCCTGGATAATTAATCCAATTTGATCACCGAGATGGTGTAGGGTTTGTCGAACTTGGTGTTGATTCCCCCTGGAACGGGGAAGTCCATGTTGGTCACGATCAATTCGTTGCCGCGCATCACCACTTCACTGGGTTGATCAAGTCGTCCTCCCGATCCATCGTTCTCCTCATCCACAGCCAGTGTCCGCACCGAGCCATCCGGATACACCACCTGGACCGCGTTGGCCAAGGAGTCGGCCACGTAAATTCTGTCGGTCTTCAAATCACAGAAGATCCCGTCGCACGATTTCATGAAGGGCGCCTTGGCGAAGAGGGTTGTTTCGGTCGGGTTACCCTTGTCGTCAAAAGTGGTTCGGTGCAGCGTGCCATCGGCAAAGTTGCCGCAGTAAAGGTTTCCCTTGCTGTCAAAGGTGAGGCCGTCGGCGCCAAAACCGACGTCAGGGTTGAATGTCTCGATGGTGGCGACCAGGTGCGGATCCTTCAAAAGCGGTGTTTTCAGCTGCGTGCCTTCCTCTGTCAGTTTGACGCGGAAAATGCCGCTGATGAGCGGTTGCTTGGGGTCGGGTCGCGGGACCATGCTGGTATCGCTGACGTAAAGGTAACCGTCGCGGATAATCACCGCGTTGGCCACCACCATGCCCTCGATCACCACAACAGGATCACCGGCCGGATCGTAGTTCTTATCCAGGGGAACGCGCAGGACGCGGGAGTTGTTTCCCGGATTCTCCGGATCGGCGAACCATTGTAGATCGGTGACAAAGAGGTTTTTCGCTTCCGCGTCGACACAGATCCCGAACGGAAAAGCCTTGCCGGTGACGGGATGCTTGGGGGGATCGTAGTACTTCTTGACCTGGTTGTCCTTCGTGATCTTCAGCAGCACCGGCGGAGGATCCTGCTTTGACTTGTCCTCGGCCGTCGTGTAACTGTTGACGTTGGGCACGGCCACGATCACTTCACCGTTCGGCAACAGGCACATGCCGTCCGGAGTGTCGTGGCGGTCCGACAGTTCCACCAGCAGTTCGGCTTTCTTCAGTGGTTCCGAGCTGTTGCCCCCTTGAGCCTGCTCACCCGACCGCTCCTCCCCGGGCAAGGGATCGGCCCGGCGGGACTCCGAACATCCGGTGAACAACGCCACCGCGAGGACTGTAGTTGAAAGCGTAACAAGACGGATTGTATTTTTCATTGTCATCATGATTTGTTTTCTGGTTGGAAAGTTAACCGTTCGGAACCCAGTTGATCGGCGGCCATCATCGCATCCACCACGCCGTCTGATGTCACCTCGAAACAGTGGTTTGCGCAGAGTGAGCCCTCCCCGGCACAGATATCGCCCACCGTCCTGAGTTGTTCCCGGCCTACTTCCTTCATGTTCAATTGGGCGAACGTTACGGGCAGGCCGATCGCAATCAGGAAGTCAAAGATCTGGCACATGACGTCCACATCGGTGTCCTCGTCGAGGCAGAGCTGGGTGACGATGCCGAAGCTGACTTTCTCGCCGTGCATCATATCCTTGCACTCGGGAAAGTTGGAGAGAAGGTTGGCCACCATGTGGGCGGTGGCAAGGCCGCCGCTTTCAAAGCCCAGTCCTGAGAGGAGGACATTGGTTTCGATGATCTTCTCGACGGCGGGAGTGAGAAGTTGATGCTCCACCGCCCGCCTGGCTTCCACTCCGTATTCCATGAGGTTGTCGTAGGCGAGACGGGCGAGGGTCATGGCCGCGAGGGTTGAGACTCCGCCGCCCAGGTTGGTGGCCCGGGTCTTGTAGGCCGCCTCGGCTTCAACCCAGGTGGCCAGCGCGTCGCCCATCCCGCTGGCAAAGGTGCGGACCGGTGCGTGGGCAATGACCAGCGAATCGACCAGGACAATGTCCGGATTGAAGGGCCAGCATTCGAACCCTTCGAAGTTTCCCTTCTCATCGTACCACACGGTGGCGGCACTGGTGGGCGTGTCGTTGGAGGCGATGGTGGGGCAGGTCATCATCTTGAGACCGGCTTCCACGGCGGCGGCCTTGGCAGTGTCGAGCGCCTTTCCCCCGCCGGCACCAACCATGACGTCCGCGCCAACATCCGCCGCCGCCGCGGCAACACGCGTCGCTTCCGCCTTGGTCGATTCTCCCTGGAACTCGATATCGGACGGTTCCAGGCCCGCTTCCTTAAGGCTGGCCCGGACGGTGGAGCCGATGATCCTCTTGATGCCGGGGGACCAAAGGATGATCGGTTTTTGGCCAAGCAACTTGATGTAGCTGCCGATTTCGCCGAGCACACCCCGGCCCTGCACGTATTTGTTAGGGGCAATCAGTACGGTTTTCATGAACCCTCCGTTTTGTTGGTGGTCTGTTTAATGTCGCGATTGAGATCCTTCAGCGCCGGGTAAAGGCGCTCGAACACCTGGTAGCCGTCTCGATAACGTTCGTTCAGTTTCAGGTCCGGTTCGTAGACCTCGCCCGGCCTGGAGACCTGATCAAAAGCCTCCTGTTCATTTTTGTAGAGGCCCACCCCGATGCCGGCCAGGAGAGCTGCGCCGAGCGGTGTTGCCTCTTCCAACGGGAGAACCTCCAGCGGCAAACCGGCCATGTCGGCTTTGTTCTGCATGGCAAACCGGTTCCGCGTGCCTCCGCCCACCGAGACGATTTTGTCGGCCGGAAGGTCCAGGCCGGATTTGAGGTTCTCGAGGATTTGCACGAATTGGTAATTGAGACCTTCAATCAACGATCGGAGCATGTCGCCCCGGGTCACGGTGTTGCGAAGGCCGACGAAGGCACCCATGGAGTCAGGATCGACGATCGGAAACGTGCTGCCACAAAGGTGGGGCAGGAAGAGGACCCCATTGGCGCCCGGCGGCGATTCCTGTGCCGTCGCCATCAGGTTGTTCCAGTCAGATCCTCCTTCGGCTTCGGCCTTCCGTTTTTCCTCCGAACCATACTCCCGACGAAACCACTCGGTGGCTTCACCGGCAACCGCCGAGCCCATCACAGCCCAGGTGTCGCGCGCGACGTGGGAGTCGACCCAGGCGCCCATCTCACACGCTTCCGGCGTCAACATCGGTTTGGCCAGGGCGGACACGATGATGTCCCAGGTTCCGAGCACCGTGAGGACAACACCCGGTTTGAACGCCCCGGAGGGCAATGCTCCGCAAAGAAAATCGTGTCCTCCCAGGACGACCGGTGTCCCCTTGGCCAACCCGGTGGCCTTGGCCGCCACGGCATGAACTTCGCCGATGATCGTGCCGCTGGGTTGGGGCTCGCACAGGAGCTCAGGATCAACGCCGGAAATCTTCAGGAGTTCCTCCGACCAGTGTCGCTTCTGCTGATCAAAGAGCAGCGTGTTGGAGGCCATGGAATAATCTGTGGCGTACTCCCCGCATAACATGAAGTTGACGAAATCCTCGATCAGCAGGTATTTGGCGGTCTTTTCAAGAACGGCCGGCTCGTGCTCGCGCATCCAAAGCAGCCGTAGGGCGGTGTTGCAATGCCAGACGGGGTTGCCGCTGATCGCGAATTGTTTCTGCGCGCCGACATTTTTCAGCCACCACTGTTGCTGCGGTCTTGTACGGGGGCAGGTCCAACTGATAAAGGGATAAAGCCAGTGTCCCTTCCTGTCCATCGGGACGGCGTCCATGCCCATCCCGGTAACAGCGACACCCTTGATACGCGCCGGGTTGTCGAGTTGGGTTGTCGCCTCCCGAAGCGATTCCCTCACCCCGTCCCAGATCTGTTCCGGTTTCCAGATCGTCCAGTCCGGATGTTCCGGGTCGGGATTGAAACGTTGAGTGGGCCGGCTGGCCTGTGCGCGGGCATTACCGTTCAGGTCGTAAACCATCGCCTTTAGGCTGGTAGAGCCCAGGTCGATGCCTGCTAGGTAGTCCATAACATTTTTCCGGATTCACATCACGCATCCGCCCCATGAACGATTTGCCGGTAACGCGCCACTTCGGCGGCGATGTCTTCCGCTTCAAAAATGTTTCGTCCAAACACCAGGCCACGCGCACCCGCTTTCATCGACTCCTCGGCCAGCTCATAGGCCATCTGCGGCGTTTCACACTTGGCGCCGCCCGCCAGGAGCAATGGCACCGGACAGGTTTCCGCAAGCTCCGACACCGCCTCAAGGCTGCCCGGGTACTGGCTCTTGACCAGATCCGCCCCAAGCTCCGCGGCGACCCGGCATGAAAGGGAGAGCACCTTGGGATCCTTACGATCCTCCGGATTGGTGTTCTCCCGCGCGCTCAGCGCCTCGATGACGTAGACCATCCCCAACCGCTCGCACTCGCGGGCGATGCGGGCATTGCGCTGGATTTCCAGCTTCTCTATCTCCGGATCTTTGTGCCCTATGTAGAGGTAGGACATGACCGCATCGGCGCCGGCAGCGAGGGCGTTTTCGACGCTGGCCAGTTCCACGGTCGCACCCACCGGATACGGCAGCACTTTGCGAACGTAACTCTGGTAATCGAAATGCACGAAGAGCGCGGGACGCCTCTTGCCAATGAACGCTTCCTCCAGCGAAGTAACCATTCCTGGCGCCACCATCAGGGCGTCAACGTCCGCCATGGCCAGAGTGACCTCTTTCATCTCCCCCAGGGAACGCATTCCCGACAACGGTCCCATGATGACTCCGTGGGAGTAGGCCACCACCAGGCTGTTGCCACTCTTTTCGTTAAAGATCCGGCCCAACCGGATTTTCTTGCCCGTTCTTGAATCCATATCGTTCTTTCTTTTTTTCCTTCACCAACCCTAAATCCAATGTTATTGGACCGGGTAATTTCCATAGGCTTCCACGGCATCGCGAATGGCCACGAGGTTGGCCGGGGGAGCATCGCTTTGGACATTGTGAGCCGGCGCCACGATGTAGCCACCTCCCGGTCCCAGCGCGCGGATATAGCGCCGCACCTCGGCCATCACTTCTTCCCGTGTCCCAAAAGGGAGGAGATGCTGAAGGTCGATCCCACCGTGAAAAACCAACTGCTCGCCAAAGTCGCGTTTCAGCCCCTCCGGTTCCATTCCCTGGGCCAGCGGCTGGATCGGATCGAGCACATCCAGCCCCATGTCAATCCAGCTGGGGATAAACGGGCGCACGTTGCCACAGGAATGCACCATCAGTTTGGCCTGGGGATTCTTCTCCTTGATCTTTCGCCGGGCTGCATTCCACAATCGTTCGAAACGGGGCCGGACCATTTCCTCAAACATCTTCGGAGAAATCATCGGCGCCAGCTGCGTTCCGAGATCCTCGCCGCTCAGGCGCACGATATCGATCAGGTCTCCCACTTCGTCCATGCCGATCTCCATGAGACGCACAGCAATATCGGTGATTTTGTCCATGATCGCGCAGACAATCCCGGGTTTCATCGCCATGTCCATCAGCCAGTTCTCCATCCCGTAAACCCACCACGACTGTTCCCAGATGGAATTGGCCGGCTTGAACATAATGGCCCGGTCAGTTTCCCTCCTGATCTGCAAGACCTGCTCCCGATAGCATGCGATGCGACCGTCATCCTCCGGATCTGGCCAGGGATAACGCTCGATATCCTTGAGCGTCGCGTTGGCCAGCGGAAACTTGACCATCTCATAGTAGTAACTGCCATCTTCCCGCACCACCTTCTCCCGTCCAACACCCCACTCGTCGTAGAGCAGCCCGTTGTCCGTCTTCGGTGGATGCCAGTTCGCCGGCTTCTGTAGACTGGTGTAGTGAACATCCAGTTGCATGGCATCAAGGAGGTCGCGGCTGGCAGAGACGTCCGTCCAGGTGCCCATCTTCTTTTCCGGTTCCGGCGGCAAACCCAGGTGTTCCCTCAGTCGATGGTATATATCGACCGTCAACGACATGTTCAAGGGAATACGATCAGGCTCCCTGTGTTCCAGCACAGCCAGCACGCGTTCCCGAGAAGTCATGGTCAACCCTTCCCCGATTTTTCCCGTTTCAGTCACTCTCCCACTTTCTATCCTAACCAAGCCTTGCCCTCCCCTGCGCGCGGATGGAAGCGACGAATATAGTCTCGGTAGGAAGCCTGTTCTTCCTCAACCCGTTCATCACTCCAAGCCAAGTACTTCCGTGCCACCCGCACTGCGTTTTCAACCCCGATCGGGTCGAAGGCAGACTCATAACCCACCATTGTCCGCCGGAGCAGCACGTCGACAAGGGTCTCCGCAAACTCGTGTCGGAACGCGAACAGAATCTCCGCGCCGATGGCACCGGTGTTCGGGTCGAGAGGTTGCTTGAGTTCGTCTCCTGTATCTTTGACTAGAGTCAATATTTCCGCACTTCGCGTCCCGTAAACGCGGAGGAGGCGTTCCCGGCTTTTTTCCGGAATTCCCGCTTCTTTTCCAAACTGCGCGCAAAAGCTGGGAAAATCCTCACTGCCACCGGGGAGGACCATCGCGTCCGTGCGACAACCCGAGCCTGGTCGGCGCGAAGCACTCGAAGAAAGTTTGCCGAGGACACAATCCACAGTTTCCCGGGCCAGGCTCCGGAAGGTGCTGAACTTCCCGCCCACGATGGAGATCAGCCCTTCCACACGTGGTCCGTGATCATAAACGATGTGCTTGCGCGTGATGCTCCCTTCGGCGCCCTGCGGCATGTAAGGCAGGGGCCGCACACCCGCATAGGTAAACCGTATTGAATCCCGCGTCAGCTTTGCCCGGGGGAATGCCCGGTTCGTCTCCTCCAGAAGATAATGGACCTCCCTCTGGCCCGCGGCCGCATCGTCGGGGTCATCGTCGTATCGAATATCCGTTGTCCCGAGCAAGTAACACCCGTTCCAGGGCAGCACCACAACCTGCCGCTGGTCTGCAACGGCTTCAAAGAAACAGGAGTCAATCGGTCCGTCAACAAACGAATCAACGACCAGGAAGCTTCCCTTGGTCCCGCCGATGAGCCGCTCTGTTTTCGGGCCGGTTTGCAGGACCCGATCGACCCAGGGACCGGCAACGTTAACGGTAACCGTCGCCCGCACCTTGTAGGTGCGTTGGCCAATGACATCCCGGAAATGGACTCCTTTCACCCGTCCCTGCTCGACCATCAAATCCTCCACTGCCGCGTAGGTGATGATCCCGGCACCCTCCCGAGAGGCAGACAGCGCATTTTCGATGCAAAGCCGTTCAGCGTAATCGGCGTAGGCATCGGTCATCACTCCCGCCCCGGTCAATCCGTCCGGGTTCAGGCCGGGCATACGCTCAAGTGCCGACTGACGCGAGAGAGTCTTGTGGACACCGAGGGACGAGCGGGAGCAGATCGCAAAAAGGTCCAGGACCGTCAGGCCTGCCTTAACCTGCCAGGGCTTGTGCTTGTTCGACTGATAGAAGGGGATGAACAGGGGCTGTGGCTTTACCAGGTGCGGAGCGATCCGGAGGAGGTTTGCTCGTTCCCGCAAGGACTCCCGAACCAGGCCGATATCACCATGCTCCAGGTAACGCAGGCCACCATGAATCATCCGGCCGGAATAACTTGAGGTTCCACTGCCGATATCCCCCTTGTCCAGCAGCAGAACCTTCAGACCCCGCATGGCCGCGTCCCGGGCAATGCCCGTGCCGTTGATGCCGGCCCCGATCACGATGACATCAAAACTCTCGCGGTCGATATCCGCCTGGACCGGTGTATGACGTTGTGTGTGCGAGAATCTCACTCCGGCCAATAACGCTGGGAAATCACCTTTGACTCAGTAAAGAACTGCACCACCGCCTTCTCCTGAGCCTTGACATCGGCGAAGATCGAAACCTTCATGCCGCCGAGCGGGAGAGACGCCATCGGCGCCGGAATACCGATATTCACACCGATCATGCCGATCCGGGTTCGGAGTTTTTGAACTTTCTCACGTGATGGCCGTTCTGGGTGTAGATGGAGGCGCCGTTGCCGTATTGGTGGTCGTTGATGATCTGGATCGATTCATCGAGCGTAGTCGCCTTCAGAATCACCATCACCGATCCGAAGATCTCGGTTTCATGAATCTTCATCTGCGGCTTTACGTCCGTAAACACATCAACGAAAAATTGAACGGCGCAATCAGGCCAGACACCCCCAAGGGCAAACGCAGCACCTCGCCATCAGTGCCCACAGCGTCATCGATCAACTTGTCGCCCTGCTGCAGGACCGGCATGCCGCAAGCCACTTCAGCATTCTCCAATGCCCGCTTCACCTCGGCCCTGGAATCAGGGAGTGATTTGCCATTCTCCTAGGAAATGTGTCAGGCCAGCTTTTCCGCATCGACGCAAATCCGCTCGACCAGTTTGAAGAGCAACTCTCAGCGCTGTGAAACCGGCGTGGCACTCCATCCGGAAAAAGCCGCCTTGGCCGCCGCGACAGTCTGGTCGATTTGCTCAGTAGATGAGAGAGCGGCACCCTGCAAATCGTCTGGCCCGTGGCGGAATTCTCCACGTCGAGATGGTCCTGCGTCCCGGGTTGAATCCAGTCTCCTCCCACGTAGTTCCTCAGGTTTGCGATGCTCATCGTTTCAAACCTACCACCCGACCAACGCCTCTTCGAACATGCTGGCCAACTCCTTCTCACCGGCGGGCCGGGGAGACAGTTTGGTCACTCGATGCTGCGGCAGGGTGCCTTCGACCAAGGCCGGGATATCTTCCCGCGTGTAACCAATCGCACTCAGCCCGTTGGGAACCCCCAGACGTTCCATGAAGGCCGTAATGCGGTCAGCCAGGAGTCGGCCGGCATCCACGGGCTTGGCCCGCGAGACATCGACACCCAGGAAACCGGCTGCCTCAAGATGGCGTTCGGGCGAGGCGCAGGCGGTGAAGTGAAACACGGCGGGGGCGTTAAGTATGACTGAGATACCGTGAGGCACCAGGGGCCAGTCAACCTGGTAGCCCGGTGGCCAGTAATCGCGCACCAGTCCGGAAACCGGATAAGACATGCCATGCGGCAGATGCACCCCGGCATTCCCGAAACCGACGCCGGCATAGGAGGCCGCCAATAGCATCCAGCTTCGCGCCTCTTCATCTTCGGGATCTTCAACCGCGCGAACGAGGAAACGGGAAACCAGCCGCAGCGCCTCGGCCGACCAGATATCGCTGATCGGATTGGAACCCTGGTAGGCGGGACGCAACAACGGCCGATCAGGTGCGGAACGCTGATCAAAGGGCAACGCGGTGTAGGACTCCACGGCATGGCTCAACACGTCAAGTCCCGTCGCCGCCACAGCCAGTCGGGGCAAGGTCCGGGTGTTGATCGGATCGATCAGGCCAAGAGTCGGCTTCAATCGCCGATGAGCTATCCCGGTCTTGGCGTGCATCTTGACCAGGTCAAAGATGGCCACACCGGTGGTTTCGCTCCCTGTGCCGGAGGTGGTCGGGACAGCCACCAGCGGCTTCAATTCCCCCGGCACAGGTTTGCCCTCGCCAATGGGAGGATTCACATACTTGAGAAGATCGGCGGGGTAACAGGAATAGAGATTGGCCGCCTTGGCCGTATCAATGGTGGATCCGCCGCCAACCGCCACGAAAGCATCGAACGGCTGCTCCCGCGCAAACGAGATCGCTTCCTGGAAGGATTCGTCCGTCGGCTCAACGCGAACACGGTCAAAGAGGGAGAATTCAACCTTCTGCCGTTCCAGTGATTCCAGCACCGTGGCCACCGGCGGCAGCTTGCTCAGATTGGGATCCGTCACCACCATGACCCGACGGGCACCCATATCGACCAAGTCCATGCCAATTTCCTCGGTCACCCCGTGCCCGAAGCGCACGCTCGATGTAGCCATCTCAAAAGCTGTGTCGCATCGCATGAACTCCTAATTCACTCACAAAACCGGATGAATAAATTTGACTTACGTCAATGTAAAAAAGGATCTCTGACCGAAACTCATACAAATGGAAGCCGACATGATGAATACTGGGCAGTCGATCAACAGACGCGCGATGATGAAGACCGTTGGAATAGGCATCGGTATGGCCGGCACCGCCAAAGCGCTTTCAGCCGAACGAACTCCAAGCCTTCATTTCCGAAACGAGGACTTTTACACCAACGGCAAGTTCGACTTGGAAGCAGCGAAGGACGCCTACATCGAGCTGTTCAAGTATCATCACTATCCCGTGTTCAAGGACGCGCGGGAAAAGCTCTGGATCAGCGACTACGGCCTCGGCGAATTCACCCGGGTCGGACTGGGGGCCAATGTCTTTCACAACCACAAAGGAGAACATGTTGGAGACCGCTACATGCTCCTCGATATCTACCTGCTCCCCAACCAAATGCTCCCGGAGCATTATCACCTGAAAACAGCCGTAGCGCGGCCAAAGATGGAGGGATGGGTCGTCCGCAACGGTCTTTCCTACATCGTGGGCGAAGGCGAGCCAACCCCCGGCCTCCGGGAGAAAGTCCCTGTGAGCCAAAGGTCGTCCTGCACCGTCTGGCATGCAACCGTCGCCCGCCCCGGAGAGGTGTCCCAATTGAACCGCCCCACAGAAAGGCATTGGCAACTGGCCGGCCCTGAAGGGGCCATCCTTTCCGAGGCAGCCAACTATCACGACGGCGACGGCGTCCGTCATAGCAACAAGAAACTGGTATTCCCGTAAAGAGAAAGGAGCGCGCCATGTCAGATGAACAATCCAAACAAACCGAAGCCGTATTCTCCCATCACGTCCAGGCCTTGGGAGAGGGCCTTGAGTCGGTCATGAGCGATTACGCGGAGAACTCCGTGCTCTATACTCCCGACGGCCCCAAGCGCGGCCGTGGAGAGATACGGGCCTTCTTTGAAACCTTCATGGCCGACACCCTGCCCAAGCTGCTCAAGTCATTCAAACTGCTCCGCACCGACATCGACGGCGAGATTCTCTACGTCACCTGGACGGCCGGGGAAGTGGCCCCGCTGGGTACCGACACCTTCATCATTCGAGAGGGCAAGATACAGGTGCAGACTTTCGCGGCTTACATGCCGGGTTAGTAGATACCCCACTTTTGTCCCTCGTCGTCGCCCTCGTAATTGGGATCGCCACAGCAGCCCCTCGTGAAGCAACCCGCCAGGCGGCTCGTCCGCTGCCACCCCTCGATCAAGCCCGCTGGATCTGATCGTCCGTGAGGTCATGCTTGCCCCCGTCGCTGAGGGCCTTGTTCCCGACATGTTCGGTTAACACCTCGGCTTGGGCCTGCAGATGGGCGATCATCGCGTGACAGATCGAGGCATCCTGTCGACCGCCCCGAATCGCTCCCGCAAAGTAGATCTTCATGTTATCTCTATTGGGAATGCAACTTGTTCCAAGCCCCGATGGATCGCTTCAGGTTGTCTCGGGAATCACCGCGGATGGCATAGCACTGGAACCCGACGTTGCCCTTGAAGCCAAGCTCGCGAAGCAACTTGAAGAGGGCGGCTTGGTCGTAGCTGCCGCGATCCAGCGTCTGGATGAGCTGACTCCAATCGCTTCCTCCCTGTTCGGCCCCACAGGTACTGACCTGCCAAAGGAGAGGTTTGGCGTCGGTCAGGACGGCCTTGAGATCGGTTTTGGGTTCGACCATAAGGTAATGACAAAGGTTGAACATCACGCCGACGTTATCCCTATCGCATTTGCGGGCTACCCGCACGGCGGTTCCCAAGGTGTCGACGTAGAACCCGGTGTGCGGATAGAGGACGATGCGCAGGCCCGACTCCTTGGCCTGGTCGGCAATTTCGCGGACAAAGGCCACGGCCTGCTTGTCGGTATTGGCCTTCTTGTTGCCTTGGACGTACAGTTCGAGGATGACGTCACGTCCCTTCAGATCCTTGATTGCCTGGCTGATTTCCTTGCTGTAGTTGTGCCCCTTGGGCTCCAGTCGCCCGCCAACGTAGAAACTGAACAGCTTGAGCCCCGCCTCATCGTAAAGCTTGAGACGCTGCGGCAGGGAAAGGGCATCATTCACCCGGGCGGCCCCGATGCCGTCGTAGCCCAGTTCCTTTAGCACCTTGACGCGCTCCTCGGCGCTTTTGAAATGAACCCCGTTTTGGAAGGCATAGACCGGCCATGTCTCCGACTCGGCAAAGAGGTTTGTGAACCCGGCAACTAAAAGGATGGCGGCGGCTATGGTCTTCATAACGTTTTATTCGAACAAGCAATGACTTCCTTAGGGCACTTCTGGAAAGGGGAGATTCGTGTGATTGAATTCTTCTAACAAGATTTTTTTGATATAGGTTTCGAAAGCACCAGTGGCTCGCTCAACCCGTTGTGATGGTGCGCTCAGCTCCTTCCCTATCGTTCGCAATCGATCCATTGCCGTTGGCTTCATCCTCCCAAATACCTGTTCCTCCCTTACCCGGGAAATATTTCGACAAGAAATAAAAATTTCCCTGCGCAAACGGCCAGATTGTCTTTTCAAATATATTTACGATATCACCATCTTGTTCATGAATTCATGGACAGGCATTTTTTCCAGAGAAGCCTGATTCTGGCACACGTCATATATCTGATTCGCCTGCTCTGGTTCGAAATGGGCTTTTAAATTCGTCATGAATTTCCTCTCAAGTATGGGGAATCCTTCGTCCCTCCGCCGTTTGTGCCCCAGAGGGTATTCACATGACTCACCGACGGGAGGACTTCCATCTTTAAAATAGACCTCAATGGCATTTGCAATGGAGCGTTTGTCCGGTTCATGATATTCACGAGAGTATCTTTCGTCTTCCTTAACAAACATCTTACTTCTCAATTCATCAATCACGGGATGACATTTGTGAAAAGAGTCTTCGTAATATTCAGCTTTCAGATCTCCAAAACCAAGCACGACGGCCGTCATGTATTGTAAGCAGTGATCCCTGTCGGCCGGATTGTTGAGCTCTCCTTCCTTGGAGATAATGCGAATGGCTGACTCATGAGTCGTTATCTCTATGCGTTCAATCGAATCCAGTTTATCTTTGATTTGAGGATGAAGTTTTTGAGCCGCTTCACATGCCGTCTGGGAATGGAATTCCGCTGGAAATGAAATCTTAAAAAGGATGTTCTCCATGACGTAGGCGGTGAAAGGCCGCTGAAACTTAAATGCCTTGCCTTTGAAAGAGACATCATAAAAGCCCCAGATCTTTGCACTGAGGGCGCCGGGTACCCCCATTTCGCCACGCAGGGAAATATCAGCCAATCGGACCCCTCTGGAAGTGGCGTCACCTGCTGCCCAAGATTTACGTGACCCGGTATTGGGCGCATGGCGATACGTTCTCAAGGAACTGCCGTCAACCCAGGCTTGTGAAACTGCCGCCAACGTCTGGTCGCGATCTCCACCCATCATTTGCGTAACAACGGCTGTCGTCGCTACTCTAACGAGCAGAACATGATCGAGTCCAACACGGTTGTAGCTGTTCTCCAGAGCGAGAACACCTTGGATCTCATGCGCCTTGATCATTGCCTCGAGAACGTCACGCATGACTAAAGGATCCCCGCCCTCTGCACTATATTTTTGTGACAGATAGTCGGCAACGGCAAGTATCCCTCCCAGATTGTCTGATGGGTGCCCCCACTCTGCTGCAAGCCAAGTATCATTGAAGTCAAGCCAGCGAATCATACAACCAATATCCCAGGCAGCCTTAATATGATCGAGAATATATGAAGTCCCCGGAACTCTAGCCCCATAGGGAACTTTTGTCCCCTCAACGAGTGGACCAAGGTGCTTGGTGCATTCAGGAAAGTTCAAGGCCAGAAACCCACAGCCCAAGGTGTCCATTAGGCAATGCCTGGCTGTATTTAAAGCATCTTCCGATTCAATTTTATAGTCGACAACGTAATCAACTATTTCTTGAATTACTTGATCGTAATCTGGTCTATCGGCAATGTCTACTTGTGAACTTATAATAGTTTCTCCTGAATAATTAATCGTTTGAATTACGATCTCTCCTGAATGGGCACAACCGTTCTTGCATCCGGTCCGGCATACTCCGCGCTAGGACGGATGATACGATTGTTACCGCGTTGTTCCTTAACGTGAGCAGCCCAACCGGTCAGTCTGGACATCACAAAAATAGGTGTAAACAATTTGGTTGGAATACCCATGAAATGATAAGTCGAGGCATGGAAGAAGTCGGCATTGCAAAAAAGTTTCTTTTCCCGCCACATGACCTCTTCGCAACGCTCCGAAATGGCGTACAATTTTTGATCCTCCACGAAATCAGATAACTGTTTCGACCATTTCTTGATGATCACGTTACGAGGATCGGATTCTCTGTAAACAGCATGACCGAACCCCATGATTTTTTCCTTGCGCCCCAGCATGCCCAAAACCTCTTCCTCCGCATGATCAGGGCCATTAAACTTTTCGATCAAGGCCATCGCTGCCTCGTTGGCGCCTCCATGCAAAGGCCCCCTCAACGTTCCAATCGCACCACTGATGCAGCTATGAATGTCTGAAAGTGTCGATGCACATACTCTGGCTGTAAAAGTTGAGGCATTGAATTCATGTTCAGCATAAAGCACAAGGGAAACATGCATCACTTTTTCAAACAATTCGGCCGGTTTTTCACCAGACAACATATGTAAAAAATGAGCACCGATTGAATCGTCATCGGTCTCGGTTTCGATTTTAACACTCTCATGTGAATATTTGTACCAATAGCATATCATTGAAGGAAGAACGGCTAAAAGTCTGTCGATGTGATGATCCTGCTCGAAAAAATCCTTTTCTGTTTCGAGGTTGCCCAAGAAAGAACATCCCGTCCGCATGACATCCATGGGGTGGGCATCTGCTGGAATATTTTCCAGAACCGTTTTCAGGGCATCGGGCAAGCCACGCAAAGTCTTGAGTTTACTCGAGTATTCATCCAGTTGACTTTGGTTGGGAAGTTCTCCTCCTTTGGTGATCAGGTAGGCCACTTCTTCAAAAACGGTATTTTCGGCCAAATCCGCGATATCATACCCGCAGTAAGTCAGTCCCGACCCCGTTTTACCAACCGTGCAAAGCGCTGTCTGACCGGCTATCTGGCCTCGCAAACCTGCGCCACCCAATTTTTTGTCCGTCATCCTGGTCTCCTTTTTCTATTTATTATCTTTTTGGCTGAAAAGTTCATCAAGTTTGTCTTCATATTGATGATAATTTAAATAATCGTAAAGTTCATTTCTTGTCTGCATTGTTTCAACAACAGCATTCTGATCGCCAGCGCTGCGTATTCTATGATATACATTTTCTGCAGCTTTGCTCATCGCTCGAAAAGCACTCAATGGATATAGCACCATATCCACACCCCAAGTCTGCAAAGTTTTTGTATTGTAAAGTTCAGTTACTCCAAATTCAGTCATATTGGCGAGGATGGGTGCATTCAGCGCTTTTCTGAAAGCCCGATAATGCTCCTCTGTTTGCACAGCCTCCACAAAAATCCCATCGGCGCCCGCTTCTATATACTTTTTAGCGCGTTCAACAGATGCCTCAAGGCCCTCACTCACAAACGAATCCGTTCTGGCCATGATAAAAAAACTTTCGTCATAACGCGCATCGACAGCTGCCTTGATACGATCAAGCATTTCTTCCGTTGTAACAATCTGTTTTCCCGGACGATGCCCGCAGCGCTTTGGAGCCACCTGGTCTTCCATATGCACGGCAGCAACACCGGCACGAATCATTTCTTTAATGGTTCGATGGATACTAAACGCCCCACCCCATCCCGTATCGATATCGACGAGCATCGGTACGGACGTGATTGCTGTAATTCGTCTGGCATCTTCAATAACATCATTAAGAGATGTCATGCCAATATCTGGTAAACCGTGAGATGCATTTGCGACCCCGGCGCCAGAAAGGTATATGCTACGAAAACCAGCCTTTTCTGCCATCATTGCACAATAGGCATTAACCGTCCCCGCTATTTGCAAGGGTTTCTCAATCTGAAGTGCATCTCTAAATGCCTGTCCTGCGAGTCTACTCATGATGTTGGTTCCAGTTTAAGTTGCTTTAAAGTCATATTAGCTTTAGGGGCAGCCCTGTCTAAGACTAATACTTTTCCTTCAAGTACCACTGTTTAAGCTGTTTGTAAAGCGATAGATGGAAGCCTCCATTGAAGCGCCACTCACACTCCTTCAAGTACCCGTAAAAACCATCGGGTTTGATCCCATTGAAACGCCTCAAATGGCGCTTGGCTTAGTACTAAGAATTCTCGATTCCGTTGATTTGATTTCTTTCTTTTTCATATAGGGTGGAGTAATTCATGTTGATTCTAGGGTTTTAGCACCAAAACCTAACATAATCATTGGCTCAGTTTTCGGAGGTCGCATCAGTCCCTCTCTGGTGGCTGTCCCTGCCACATTTCCTAATCGATACCATACGGTCTCTCCTCTGCAGACAGATCGCGAGCCACTGCCCAAGCGCTAGCGCCACCGCAACCCAGTTTGCCGGTATCCGGCTCGCGTTAACGCGACCGAATCAATGAGCGGCTCGAACCGGGCTGGAAGTTTGAACAGGCTGATGCCAGAGGGACTCCCAATAGTCCTGCTCCACCTCATACGCGCTGGTTATATCTTCAGGTTTTGTACGACTGGAAAGTACGCCATAGCGTTTCATTTCTCGAACCCAATCAACACGCGGAATAAAATCTGACATATCAAACCGCTTGTTTTGATCAAGGTAGTCCCTGCCTGCTGTCACAAGCGCAAGCAGAGCCTTGTAGCCGGGATCAGCTTTAGTCAAAAAAACGGCAGACCGCTTGGTGCTGGCAGTTCGACACAGGCCCCAACCTCCGGATTCTTCTGCCAACGGTGCAAGAAGCACCAATGATTTTTCCGGACGAGAAAGGTTAAACACTATATGGCGACTGGTCAAAAGTCGTGGATCGTCAAGGCTTGGCTGCCAGAAGGAGACGCCGCGCTCGTCAGCAAGGCTATATGGCAGGAGTCGGCTCGGTTGCTTATGGCAGGCAGAGGTACAACGTTGCCTGACAACTTTGGCGGCCGCTTTGGTCTCCAGCCAATCATGGCCGGTGTTGGCCTGATTGTTTTCATTGTAATTGCCGATCATCCCGCAGCCAAGCGCCGCATAGGTGCCGGGGTAGGCTGCAGCAGTCTCGATCCATAGTCGGAGCAGTTTTTTCTGATGCCCGGTGGCCGTCACGCCATAATGAGAACCGTCCAGCATGGTGAGCAGCTTACTCGCAGAGCTGCCTAGAGCTCGTGGTGCATAATTGCTTTTAGGTTGGTTGCGACCGTCGGCAAAAAGCCCGGCGACCGTGAGCATGTAATAACTGTGACTGTAAATTGGCCCACGGTCGCCGGTGAGAAGGAGCCGTGCTGCGCGAGGTCCACCTCGTGCCGTCTCTTCGTAGCCGTGGCAGTCCACGCAAAGCGCGTCCAGGACAGGCTGCACATCGCGTGGAAAATCAATGACATCCGGCACATCATTGATCGGCTCGATCTTGGCGGGAGGCTTGCTCAATGCGTGTGTAGAGTGGAGGCTTGTGCCGGGGGTTTGCGCACGATGTTCGTGACAGCCAACGCAGCCAATCATCTCACCGGGTTGCACGCTGGTGAAACTCTGCATTCGCTTGACAGCCATGTCATCCTCATCAAGCGCAACAAAAAAAACGCTGCGTAAGGCCGGGACCTCGAAATAAGCCGATCCATCATCCTCCACCGGCACGGTGCCAAGGATTCGCTCCAGCGTAAACGTGCCCCCATAGCTAATGGGTTCCATGCCACCCGTGTAGTGAATAGGCATTGGTAACGTCTCCAAAACGAGGAGTTTTTTTATTTCACCCCTCTTTACGCTGGACATGTTGCGTCCATGATTAACATCTGCCAAAAACATACGCCCGGCAGATTGTTCAGGCTTCACTTGAGATTGAATCACCCGTTCGCGCGAACGCGACATGATCGGACGCGGTTCATGGCATTCAAGTTTGGCTTTGATGTCCTCCGGCGGCAATCTGAACACCTCCTCCGTGCGACCGTTCTCATCCATGACAACAAGGCTCCCCCGCGATGCAGCCAAAAAACAATCCTCACTAAATGCCCACGGGTCCCTGTAATCCGCTCTTCGGCTGATGGTTTTTGCGAACTCCTTCGCGTCAGGGCCGCTCTTTGGATCCACAATCGTCACCACGCCGTCATGCTCGCGACGGCCATGCCCCGGACTAAAGCTGGCGACGATCTTGTCCGTATTCGGAATGGGCTTGGCGTCAATCATGGTGATGCCAGGGTGAAAGTTGCCATACCATGTCATTTGTCTGGTGCCATCGGGATTCATCGCCCAAAGGTGATGAAAATGAACCTGACTCCGGTCAACGTACTCCCATCGGGTGTAGAGAACCCGACCGTCAGGTAACGGCCAGGGCGTATTGTCATGCTCATTGTTGCTGGAAAGGACGCGAATGTTTGAGCCGTCAGCATCGCATCGATGAAGCACGGCAACCTGTGTAAGCCAGCAATTGACCCAACGCTTGCACCGACTGCTAACAAAAACGATGCCCCCATCAGGAAGATAGGAACACTCTATATCATCGTAGGGGCCAAAGGTGAGCTGCTTTAGGCGTGCTGTATCACGCCTCAAACGCACTGCGTCGCCCGTCACTCCTGAAGGGCTCTTGTGTTGACCGGGTGTTACAGGGCTTTCGAGGTTCAGTTCGTAAAGATGGTAGTGCTCTGTTTTGCCTGGGCGATAGCTGAAGAGAATTTTTTTACCGTCATAACTAACCTGCGGATCCCTCACTCCACCAAGCGGATCCTCGAGGAGAGTGGTCAGTTCCTGGGTTCTTAAATTCAGGCGGTAGAGTTTTGTCCCTTCAGCATAGGCCTTGCGAACCGGATCGTGGGAGTAATAACCAAAGTTGGCATACCAATGCCCGTCCCTCATGTTGAGGGCGCGTGCCGCGAAGACGACTTCCTCGGCACCACTCATCGGGCCATTTAGAAACTTGGCAAGCAACCCGGGATCCTCGTTGGAAATCTTCCCGGGCTTGGGTGCGCACTCAGCCGAATCGGCCACCACGAAGGCCGCCAGTATCAAACCTATTTGTTTTACGTTGATCATGGTTGGAGTATACATGTTAAGATGTCACTCAAGAGTGAAGTTGACCGGCGAAACTGCCATGCCAAAATTGGGGCAAACGCCCCGATGATGATTGACTACTCATCACATCCCGAGACAGACGCCAATAGACATCAAGCAACCCTCGATATCTTTGATTTATGTCAAAGGTAATTATGCAAATTGGAACTTTGTTTTAACTGCTGTCTGTGGTCGCGTGCCTGTGTGGAAACCGGCTTCTCGTCTTGTTCAAAGAGACAAAACAAACTCCACCAAGTCATCGACCTGTCCTGGCGTCAGATGGGTTGTTGCGCCATGCAGATTGTCGAGGTTGAAGGTTGTCCCACCTGATCAATGTCGTGTCCACTGATCGGAGTCTTGACTTCAATCAAGTTTTTTGGGGGTTGCAGAACATCAAGCTTGAAATAGTCGCTTCGTCTGCTTGCATTGATTTGTGCTCCGGCCTAGCCGCACGTCGTTGCGGGAAGGGGTCAATTGTTGATCAACAACACCCATGATACCATGAACAAAACTCATCTCACCTCGCGGCGTGAATTTCTGAAGCACTCCGGACCCACCGTCGCTGGCGCAGCATTCGTCAGCACGCTGGTCAAACCCGGCGCGGGCTACTGCGCTGAAACAAATACCATCAAGATCGCCCTTGTGGGCTGCGGCGGACGAGGCACCGGGGCCGCCCTTAACGCGCTCTCGACGAAAGGGCCGACGAAACTGTGGGCCATGGCCGACGTGTTTTCGCATCGCCTCGAAAACAGCCGTCAATCGCTGGACAAGCAGTTCACTTCACAGGTGGAGGTGCCGCAGGAGCGCCAGTTCCTCGGTTTTGACGCCTTCAAGCACGCGATTGATTCACTGGATCGCGGTGATATCGTTCTCCTCACCACGCCGCCCGCGTTTCGACCCATTCACTTGGAGTATGCCGTCGAGCGCGGCGTAAACGTGTTCATGGAAAAATCCTTCGCGGTGGACGCACCGGGCATTCGGCGCGTGCTACGCGCCGGCGAGGCGGCGAAGAAGAAGAATCTCAAGGTTGCGACCGGCCTGATGAGTCGCCACTATCTGCCACTGGAGGGTGCGATCCAGCAGGTTCACGAAGGCGCCATTGGCGAGTTGATCACTTGTTGGGCGTATCGGATGCATGGACCGCTCGGTCTCAAGCCGCGCAAACCAGAGATGAGCGAATTAGCTCATCAAATCTCCAACTACAGTTGCTTCACCTGGGTGAACGGTTCATTCCTTGTGGACTGGCTCATCCATAACATCGACGTTTGTTGCTGGGCGAAGAATGCCTGGCCGAAGTCCGCCCAGGGCATGGGCGGACGGCAGGTGCGCGAGAAACTCGATCAGCTTTTCGACCACTACGCCTGCGAGTACAGCTTTCCGGACGGCACGCGCATGTTCGCCCAGGGGCGGCATCAGGCAAGTTGCCACAATTTCTTTGGTGACGTGCTGCACGGAACAAAAGGAAGCGCGGTACTGGGCGAAGGGCAGACCAAACCCCGCCTCTTCAGAGGTTACGAGCCTTCTCCCACCAACGTCATCTGGGAATACAAGGGAGCACCGTATAGCCACTATCAGCGCGAGCATGACCTGTTGTTCGATGCCATTCGCAATGACAAGCCCTACAATGAGGTTGAACGCAGCGCCCGCTCGTGCATGACCGCCATCATGGGCCGAATGGCGGTTGAGTCGGGTAAACAAATCACCTACGAGGAAGCGCTGGCGTCCAACATCGAACTCGCGCCGGGGCTGGAGGAAATCAATTCACTCGACGCTCCCGCACCGGTGTTGCCGGACGATTCCGGGAAATACCCCATGGCCATGCCGGGGCATACTAAAGTCTTGTAAACTGCGCGTTCCTCCAACGGAAAAAGCCATCTTTTTTACCAATCGTCTTTCGGCGCGTCTTTATCAACTCTTACCCCGTTGCCGGGGGCGGAACGCCAGCCTCACCATTTCTGCAGGGGCATCAATCTCAGTTTGCCTCTCACAGAGTTTGCGCATGAGCCAGGCGTTAACAGGACTGCCATGGTAAGTTCGCCTGATTTCGGGGCAATGGATTCAAAGGCGACCATTCGCGTTTCGAGGTTGGGTGAATCCCATTCATTGCGTGGCTTGGCGGTGTCGATGATTCTCCATGTGGCATCTTTGTTTGAGGAGCGGAGAGTTAGGACAAGGGATTTTCCGGACTGGCGTAACTCGATGTCTCGCTGGCCGGGAGAGTTCGGTGTTCCCGGCGTGACCATTCCCCAGCGAACGCGACCACCGGGTCTCAGACCTTCCAGTTCATCCTGGATCAGAACCTCGCCGGATGGAAGGAGGGCCACGCCGCGCCAGATGGTTTTCGCCTGTCCGGCATAGACCGGAGTCAGATCGGCGATCGAATAAGGAGAGTCGGGATCATTCGAAAATTTGACGATCTTTGAATGGCCTTTGGCCACTTGAAGTTGATCGTCAATGACAAGTGTGTTGTGTCCGTGATTTTGCTGGCGGAAAATGGTCCAACGATCGGAATTCTGGGAGCGGCTCCAGAGGTTCATTCCACGCGACTCTATCCCGTGATATCCCTCGGCGCCAAGATCCACGGCCCACCTCAAGCCCTCGGAATCCAGAACGAATGAGCCCGTGTCCATTTGTCCATGGTTGGCGGAAGGGGAGCCGGCCTTGAATCCGACAAAGACAGCCTCGGGATCAGTCCATGAACTGCGGTGTACCGCGATCGGAGTCTCACCTTTGCTCAGCCAGTGAAGCGGCATTTTGTATTCGGTGCCGCCGGTTTCGCCTTTCATCCAGAGTAGAGTCATGGGCAGGAAGCGACCACTCCACGAGCGACCGTCGGAGCTTATCAGTTCTGCCAGCGTTGCCCTCAACCGGTCATGTTCCCCCAGTAACCAATCCGGACGATTGTAACGGGATGCGAACCAGAAGAGCGCCGCTGAAGGACCTCGTGTGGCTCCCCCATCGGCGTAGTTGAAGAACAGTCCCGAGGGGCCTCCTGCAAGGCTCAGGTACTGGCCTGTCTCATTGAATCCAGGTGCCTTGGACAAACCATGATCATTGCCCAGGGCGCTTTCCAGCATGCCGATCAGCATTACATTGTAGATGGTTCCGTAGTTCCAGTATCCCGGACCTTCCGGGTAGCTTCCCTTGGGAGCGTAGGCAGCCATGGAGTAGGTCACATTTTGCAGTGCACTATGAACTGTCTTTGCGGTGAGTTCGGGTTCGTCCTCGAGAATCGCGAGGGCGCCCGCGGTGAGTCCACCATGGCAGACCTGACCCCAGTTGTTTCTGGCCCTGACCCAGCCCTTGTGCCGTGTCGTGAAGGGGAGGTTGACGCCCTTGTTGACGATGGCTTGGCGAATTTCAACGCGGCTCGCCTTGTCAAGCTGATCAAAAAGCCAATCGTACCCAATTGCCAAGGCGAAGGTCATTTCAGCGACGTCGAGAAAATGCTTTGGATTCCAGTCACCAAAGCGTGCGGCGGCCAACATTTCCTGCTTGCAGCGCCGAACGTATTTATCGCTGCCCGTCAAGTGGTACGCCATGGCGAGTGTGACAGTCCTTTGAAGGCAGCGACGCGAAACCCCGAGGAGCCTGCGTCCCTGTAATTTTCGTTCGATGGGCATGGCGTTCTCTAGCGCATTCGCCTGCTTGATCACCGCATCGGCCAGCAGTCTGCGCAACGGGTCTTGGTCAAGCGACTCACGCAACGCCTTGAAATCACTTTGCGTGGCAAGCAGGCGTGGATGCGTTGCGGGCGCCTTGTCGATTTCCTTGGCCAGTTCATCCAGCGAAACCGTTGGAGGATAGGTGTCATTGTTTGGATTTGGTGCGGGCGCAGTCCAACCGACGCCGATGACCCACAGAAAAAGGATTATGCAACCGAACGAAAAGCACGGCCGGGATGCTTTGTGCGACAGCGAAAAGGAACGCGAAAACGCCTGGTTCATGTATCTAACCGGATAATGCATGATTTTATGGTGGAAAGGTTCAGGCGTATGGTTCTCAGTCCTGAAGCAAGGTCTCAATAAATTCATGGATAATAATTATGCTCAAATCATTGCGGCTGATGCGAAAAAAACCCGGTCTGCGACGGTGTGTCAAAACGGTTTGTTAAATGATCGAACCTCCCGACTGTTCCGACTTTGTGGAATTTCATGTCGGCGAACCACTGGCATTTGTGGGCAAGCAGAAATCTCTGGTTGGTTTCAATGGGTGAACCTCCGGCGAGCCAGCGAGGCGCGCACCGGTTCGCTGCGGGACTGGTCGAGCACAATCACCAGGGCATAATGACGAGCTTCCAAAGGGACGTGAGGATCGACAAAATCAAAGAGTGTGGTGCTGGCAATGCGGGTCGTGTCTTCGGGTACGAATTCAGGCGTGGCGCCTCGGTGTAGTTCGAAAATCATCCCCGCAAGATCAGCACGATGGTCCCATGACAACATCACACTGCCATCAGGCCGCGGATCGGCGTGCAGAACCGGCAGCATGTCCGGGAACTCCAAGGCGCTCCCCTGCCGGCTCTGACCGGGGACGATCCTTGCGCCAGGCATGTCCACACGCGGGTGGGCAAGGGCCTGATCGCGGGTGCGTCGAATGATCGCAAACATCGCCTGATAGGCCTTGTCGTGGATCGAGCCAAAACTGATGATGGAGGCACCAGAGGTATCGGGCGACGGAAGTTCGCGGCGCGCGAACGCTTTGATGGGTTGGACCGCGTGGGCGTAGCCGTTGACCAACTGCCGAATGCGTTGACGGCGCGAATCCACCCTGTGATCGCGACACAACCCAAGTCCGTGCCCTTCCTGGCCAGGCGGTAACGGTGCACGCAGTAGCCGGCTCAGTTCGGGTTGCTGAAGATTGATCCAGTCCTCCTCAAAGAACTGAATCTTGCCGGTGTCATCACCATGGCAGCGCAGGCATCCGGCTTTGCCCATTTCAGTGACGAGCGCTTTGCGGGCAGGTCCCCATTCCTTGATGGCGCAACCCGCATCGGTCGAGTCCCATGTGCCGTGATAGAGTCCATTGCTATCGATCCACGCCAGCATGAGGTCACGCTCGGTGCGGGTCATGTCGCGCACGCGGCCCCCGTGACCATCCACGAGCAGACTAGCCAGCGGCGCCGCGCCAGAACCGTGAGTGCGCGGTTGGAAGATCTGCGACGACCAGAAGGCGGTGCCGTTCATGCAGTCAATGCCGGCGATCCAATGCGCCACCAGTTGCGACTCGCTGCGACTGACTAGATTTTCGTAGCTGATGCTGAAGTGCTCGGTCCAACCGCCTGTCAAGTCGATACCGGCCGCAATACCCTTCTCGCCGCCGTGACAACGCACGCAGTGACGATCGAGCACCGGTTGCACCATCGTCGGGTAATCGAGATACCCTCCCCCCCAGGACTCAGGCTGCAGGCGGGTCGGCTCTCGCGCGATGCTGATTGGGGTGCCGAATCCGTCAGGTGGCGCGGTGGAGCGATGCTCGTGGCAACCGATGCACGCGCGGGTTGTGCCTGGTGCGGCCTGCACGAAGGAGCGCATGCTCTGAACGAGCCGCCCCCCACTGTCCAGCGCCTGAAAATAAAGCGCGCGGCCGGCCGGCGCCTCGAAATACGCAGAGCCATCCTCGGACACGGGCACAACACCCAGATAATTTTTGGCGCTGAACGCGAGTGCCGCACTGACGAGAAAAGTCTGGTTGTAGGGGCTGCCACCCATCGTGGACGGGCTGACTCGCGACATTTCCTCGATGACCCGAAGCCACTTGATTTCGCCGCGCCGCACACCTTCGAGTCCCTGGTAAATGTCCTGCAGCAGGAATCGCCCTGTCCGGGCGGTACGATCCAGCGTCCTCGGAATCACCGGCGGCACGGGCCGCGGCTTAATCAACATGGGCGAGTGAAGGCAAATGTCCGAGTCTGCGAGCAGCGTGAAACGGATGCCCTTGCGATTTATTAGCTCAAGGACGTTGCGCTTGGCATGCGCCGGTCGACCACTAAAGATCACGGTGTCTTCCGACAGCGGCCAAGGTTCGCAGGAGTTACCGCGATCAAACGTCGGCTGATTGGGATGCTCCAGATTCGTGATGGCTTGTATGTTGTTCTTGCCAAGCCGTGGATCGATGAATGCGATGGATCCTCTCGGTGGGCCATTGTGTTTTGCTAGCGTGCCCATGATGAGGGGGGATCCTGTGACGGGACGGGCATCGAGGATAGCTTCGGGAAACACCAGGTTGTTCGCGAAGACAGCGGTCTCGTGGGTGCCGTCGGGGTTGATGCTCCATAGCGACTGGATGGTGAGTGCGTTTTTGTCCACATATTCCCAACGACCGAAGAGGATGCGGCCATCTGGGAGCACGACAGGATCGAACTCGTTGACGAAGTTGACGGAGATGGGATGTATGTCCGAGCCGTCAGCGTTCATCACGTGAAGGATGCCAACGCCGGTGTTGTTGCAAGGCACGAGACCGCTCTGGCGCGTAGAGAGAAAAACAATTCGCCCATCGGGCAAATAGGCCGGGGAGATATCGTGCTGACCGCTATGCGAACCTTTGTAGGTGGCGCAGGTGGGCGATGGGTCGGTCACTTGCCGAAGATTCTGACCATCCACGTTGATTTCGTAAATGGAAGTGTTGCCGTCGGGTTTTCCCTTGAAGCAGAAGAGCAGCTTCTTGGCATCCCACGACAGTTCGGGATGACTGTAAACCCCGAAACCGAGCGTGTTCGGCGTGTCCGGATCAATGACAGCCCGGATGCGCCATTGCGAACGGGACGCCGCAGGATTCTCCAGCACGTAAATACCGCCGCCACCAGGGGGCCACTTGTAGTAGGTGTCGTAGATATGGATGCCAGTGTAGGAATGGCGTTTGACAAAGAGCAATGGCGCGTCGAGCAACTGGGTGGGTTGTTGCTCCCCAGTCGCAACTGCACTGACAAGGCACATCGCGAGCACTGCAATGGGAGTGATCACTGCCACCTGTTTCCGGTAACGAATTCGAGTGCGTACCCAATTTCTGTTCATTTGTTGCTTGCAGCTTCGTGATCCTGTGACAACCGGACCCTTAATGTGATTAGAGGGACAAAATAAACTCCACCAAGTCGTCGACTTGTTCTGACGTCAGATGGGTTGTTGCGCCATGCAGATTGTCGAGGTTGAAGGTTGTCACGACATCTCGCAGAGTGGCAGCACGGCCATCGTGTAAATACGGCCCCGTCCGCCATATCTCAATTAGTGATGGTGTATCAAAACGTTTTTTTGGCTGCCTGAATTCCCCCATTGTGCCGACATTGTGGGGCTTCATGTCGGTGTAAAACTCGTTTTTGTGACATTCCGAACAGCCCACTGCTTCGCTGGTAAACAGCCGCTTTCCCCGCTCGGCTGCAGCAGACAACCTGCCGTTGACAAGGTGCGGACTCGGGGTGGGCCGAAGCGACTTCAGGTATTTGTCAATGGCCACCGCATCTTCCTCAGGACGCAATGTGAACATGCTGTTTCGAATGCCTGCACGCACAGAAACATAGGCATCGGCACGCACTCCCAGCCACATTGACGGCGGCGTTTGGTGCGCTAATAACAGGCTTTTGGCATTCTTGGGATTACCGATGCCGTCGTTCAGGTTGTCCCAGTTGAGGCCATCCACGCGAGCATCGGAAGAATGGCAACTTGAGCAGCTCTGCCAGCCTTGGAAACATATCGTCCCATCGTTGAAGAGCATCTCACCCCTGCGCACGACATCCATCCCGGTCGCTGGTCGTAGCGGTATGGATCTTGGCCGCGACTCAGCCTTGCCAAGATCAATCACACTGAGTGAGTCTGAAAAGTAATTGGCAAGATAAGCCCTGGTCCCAACGATTGCCAAGGCACGCGGACCACGATCCGAATTATCCAACTTTATGCGCCGACGCAGCCCCACCAGAAATGAAAGATCGTTGGGCACATCTGCTGCGGTACGTGAAGCCACTGAATAATCGACCGGTTTGCTGGAACCTTCCGTGGAAGAAAAAGCCTTTAACTTGGCAAGCAGTGCAGGGAAATTCACGACGCTTAATTCGTGTGTTCCGGCATGGGTCACACAGAATGTTTCACCGTCGGGACTCCAGGCAACGGCCCATGGATTGGCTGCCCCGGAGTTAATGTTATCCAGCAGGACTGTATTGATGAGCTTGAGTCCATCAAGACCGATTAGGCTCACGGCGCTGGTGTTCACCCAACCACGCTCGACCTGCGTGGTTGGCAGGTGAAAACGTGAAATCTGGTGTGCGACAAATGCATAGTTGCCATCGGGCGAGATGCTGACATCGTGCAACAGTCCGCTACCATTCGGCAATTCGATCTGTTTGGTCACCCGAGCCTGCGCCGTGTCGATGACACTGACGGAAGACGCAACCACATCCACATCTGCCCTTCCCGCATGGATGTGGTTGGCAACCAGCAGGTATCTGCCATCGGGTGTGATAGCCGCAGCGATAGGTTCACGAGGGACTTTTACACGCTTAGTTATCCGGCGTGTGGAGAGATCGACAAACGCCACATCGTTGTTGAATCGGTTGCAGACATACAACACGCTGCCGTCAGGGCTAAGCACCGGCGCCATCGTCGTGTGACCTGCTGGAATTTTGGCTTCAATTTCCCCCTTCTCGATATCAACTATACAGACCGTGCTGTCCGATGAGGCGCAGGTCACGTAAAGTTTCCCACCGTCAGGAGTAATCGCCAGGCCAAGCGGCGAGTCGGGGACGGCGATCACGCGTGAAACCTGCTCAACACCCGGCTTGAACACAACAACCTGCCCCGCTGTCGCACAGGCCACGTAAAGAACATCACCATCCGGCGATGCAACCAAACTGGCGGGGGACCAACACTCATCCCCGCTCGCAGATTTTGGCGAAGGAGCGGCCCACCCGGCCGATAGTGAAAACACCGACCACATGGCCGCGATCAATCCGATGTTGATATTTTTTTTCATGAGGTTATTTTGACAAATGTCTACTGCGTTGAATCCTTGTCCGCTTCCGTTAGATCCTCTTCCAACTGTTGGTATGCCGCCTGCAACACGCGACGAGTGCTGACCTCCGGGTGTGTTGCAGCTAACTCCCTCAACTCCGGCAATGACGACAAATCTCTCAGGCGTAACAAGGCGGCGGCGGCGGCATGACGGACATCCGGAGCGTTCTCCAGGTTGCGCACTGCACCCAGGAGCGCCGGAACGGCTCGCCGATCCGCAATTTGGCCAAGCGCCCACGCTGCAGCGGCCCGCCAGCACGGCGTGTACTCGAGGTGCAGCATATGGATCTCCGGCTGCGAAGGATCCGGGCGACCGTGCCGTGCCTCGTTTAGATCGTCACCGAGAACCGAGACTAGCGTCTCCACGGAGGAAGAATCCGCAATTTGGCCAAGCGTACGCGCAAGATAAAACAGCACCCAATGGCGCACAGGCGTCCAATCAGGATTCCCGAGTTCACGATGCACCGGTTCCTCTGACTGATCCCGATAGCGCTCGAACGCCGCACGGACACGCGCCTCGTTCTCACGGCCGCGACACACCAGCGACAAAATCTGCGCAGCGCGATTTTCCCGGTCCGGATGCCCCGCCCAAGCGGCATGGGTGGCGAACAAGTCGGCACTCGTTTCCGCGTTTGGTTTCACTGTGGCATCACCCAGAATCCTCAGGCAGGAGTCGACGACCTCGCTGCCACGCCCACTGCGACAAACCAGCCGGCCCACCATCGTCTCATAATCGTCATTGCCGGGGAATAGCGCACGGTCCGGATCGGTCGGCACGGAGCGTATTAGCTGCGGCACAATATCTGCAGCGCAGTCGGAACCCATCAGGTCGAGCGCCTCGATGATGCGTGCGTGTACCGGGGAGGCATGGCATGCATAGAGTGCGGGATGATCACTGTACCAGCCAACGTACTGCCAGTAATCCTTCAAGGATGCGAACGTGTCGATGAGTAACGCCTCCGTCTCCGGTGTTCCAACTTGGCCAAGCGCCTCCACGGCGGATTCGGCGAGGAACAAATTTGCCGTCTTTGGCTCGATGTTGTTGCGAAGCAACTCGCCCAGCAGCGGTACAGCGTCTGCGTCACGAAGCCTGCCAAGCGCTCGAACCGCTTCCTGCAACGTTCGTGGGTTTAATGGCGAACCAGCCGAAAACGTGAAGGTGTCGGTACGATTATTCTTTTCGAAAACCGGATAAGGATTACGCATCGCCTTTTTTGCAACGAACCCTCGCAATGCTGCACGAGCCGCATCTCCTCCGACATGGCCAAGCGCAATCACCGCCGTGCGTTGCAATGACTCCTCGCCGGGTTCCGCCAACTTCTCACGGTGCAGACGGGCAATCATCGCCTCTTCAATTGCCTCCCAACTGTTGACTCGAAACCAGTGCTTCCAAGCCTCAGCCTGTTTCTTTCGTTCGGTTATCTGGGCGCAGGCATCAAACCGTTCCGCATGACCGGTGAGATTTTCCAAGGCTCCGGCGGCAGCCTGTGCCACGATCGGTTTGGAATCTTCCAGAGCCTCCAGCAATGCCGGTACGGATTCGCGCGTGCCGCACGACGCAAGCGCAAGTGCAGCAGCAACACGAACCTCCCGCATTGGCTCTTTGAGATTCAAGGCAAGCAACTTCCCGGCCTCAGACGTGCGAAAAATGCCAAGACGCTGCGCTGCTGAAATCTTTAATGCGTCATCATCCCCGGAAAGCTGCCGCAGTAGGGCGGCAATTTCATCACGCCCCGAGGCCAAGGGCTTTCGTTGCAGGCCATGACGGTTAAGTGAGGCGGTCTCACGAAATCTTTCAAACTGCAGATCCATCATGCCCGTCACACCTGAGTTGTTGCCACGAAAGTGGTGAGGTTCCCCCTGACCAACAAGTTTCAATGGAGCAGCGCCGAGTGCGCTGGCGTCACGACCGATGATCGGCGGAGTTGCCTCTCGGGGATGATGGCAACCCAGGCAGGAACGGCGCTCGCCGGGACGAACATAAATCCAGGACATTTCATTCAACTCGGATCGCCCCTCCGCATCAACTGCCTGCAACGCAAGCGGCATGTCGGCAGGAACCTCGACAAAGAACGATCCATCCGGGGCAAGCGGCACGGTACCCAACTCCACCGTTTCGTTGCCGACATGCACGATATGCGAATGGGAAGAGCGTATGGTCAGCGCCTTTGCGCCAAGCACCCGGATGGCCCGAATGCGATCCCACCCGGCCTTGTTCTTCGTGGTGAACCGTGCGTTCTGACAGAAGAGAAAACCGGTGGATCCCTGTTGCCTGGCACGATCTGCATCCACATAGTCAGGAATGATTGGCGGTCGACTGCGGGAGCCCAGACAGACCGGCGAATGAATGGCTCCGTGTCGGGATTCAAACACCGGGTAGAGCTTGTTATCCTTCGGATCCACCACGGCCAAGATATCCGATGCCATGCGCTGGCCAGAGGATCCGCGCCTGGGAATTCTCCAGCGCTCGCCCCAGGAACGCAGCACGGTCGCCAGCAGGCGCCCATCCGGCATGGGCGCAAGGTCGCCAAGCCGGCCCGGAAGCCGGTGAAAGTCGCTCTCGTGACCGCCGGGTGTGGCAACGAAATTCCCACGATTGGAGATAAAGGCGAGCCGGCCATCCGGAAGAGGTGCCGGGCTGCCATATCCAAACGCTCGCAAACGCACGCCGTAGTCGGCCCCCACGTTGGCTCCAATTCCGGTCAAGCCACCGGTACCGTCCGGACGTATCACGTGCAAATGCGTTTCAACTTTGCCCCGATCAAAAAAGTTGTCCGACCGTATGAAAACTATGCGCCCGTCCGCCATCACCTTGGGCTCATTGTCAAAAATAACCGTCGATGTTATGGGATGAATGGCGCCCCCATCGGCATTCATCCGAAAGAGAGCACGTGACGGAGGCTGGTGATATTCTTCAAAAGTGCCGATCCGCGTGGACGCAAATACAATCCGTCCATCCGGCAACTCACAAGGGTCAATGTCGTGAAATGGGCCGTCCGTTAGCTGCTCGGGCGTCCCACCCGAAACAGGTACCCGATAAATATGAAAAAACTTGTCCCCTTCAGGTGCCATGGCCACGAATAGTGACAGCCCATCAAATGAGACACTCGGTGAACCGATCACGCCTCCCCTCGCATCAAGAAGCAACCTTGGCTCGGAACCCTGCCCTGGCTTCAGCGTGTAAAGCTTGCGCCCAATCTTGGACGGACACGGCAGATCAAACTCGGTATAAGCCCGAGACCAGTCGCCAATCCGAAAGGCGACCCCCCAAGCGTCACCACGCAGCGGTACGTACACACTGCAATCATCTCCAAGAAAGGCAACCTCTCCCGGCCACCGAAAATCTCCCGGCGGTTCGGCAAGTTTCAGGCGGCTTGCCACCCCCGATCGAGCACTCTCGTCTGTCTCAAGCCATTCTAACTGTCCCCATGGGGCCATGCCCATCGGGCCAACCACCCGGCTATCCCTCCACTCCGGTCCCTCGACAAACTCAGGATGCGAGTAATTAGCCGCACGCCCCTCTCTACTCACTCGCCATGTTCTATCCGTAACAAACTCAACTGGAGGCCGCTTTCCCTGTGCGATCCGTACTGCCGCGATGACTCCTCGCGCATCACCACGATCGCGACCGTGAATCCCTATGACGTTTTTGCCCTTGGCCAACCGCGACGTAACGTCGTAGCGCTCCACAGACTTCCATACCTCCCCGTTTGCACCTGCATCGCTGCCGACCAGTGAGCCATTGATGTACAACTCATAGTCGTTGTCAGCCGTGATAAGAACCGTTGCACGAGATGGGTGAGCATCCAGTTTGACAACCTTCCGAAACTCGCAGTAGACATCAGATTCCAGGGACCAAATCCAGTTCGCTTTCTCAATCGGTGGAACAGTCTCCGAATGGGCCAAGTGCGAACCGAGCACGAACACAACCCCCACGGCCATCGCCAATCCCTGTCGATACGGTTTAACTCTCTGCTGCCTTTTTCGATGCATCATGTTACTGAACAGACCATGACATTGCGCAACATCCCCTGACCCATTCCGCCTAATGCGCGCCATGGCGGCATCCCATTTAAACCTGCATTGCTATCCATGGACTTGTAGGATTCGTAAGCCGGCGATTCAGAATCGGACCACACCATCACAATCTTTACCCTTGTCTTCGGCACCGCCACCGAACTTATTGAAGCGAAAGAAAACAAAACGATGATAGACAAGATGCGCCTGTTCACAGTCGTTATATTTGGAGTCCACCAACTAGGATCATACTAGCCGTTATCATCATACTTTTTGATGCTTCAGCCCCGTCGGATGCTTGATTCGATTTATGGATTTTCATCGATATTCAATCGACTTTGGTGGTATTCAAATATTGATCTATCGGTGCCACTCTGGGGCAGTAAAACTAGTTGCTTCTTTGAACGTCGGTCTACGTCGGAAATCAGTTGGATTGTATGAAGGCACCTCTGAATCCAATTGGGTCCACTTCGGATGATGCCGGCCGAAGTAGGTGCCGTAGAACTGATAATTGGCATCCACCCAGCGACTGAGGATCATCAATTCCGTTTCCGTGAGCATTCGCGAATGATCTTCCTCGGAGTTTTTGGGATGTTCGGGTTTGGACAATAACTCCATCAACGGGCTCTTGGAACACCCCAGGCTTCTCGGCGATAGAAACGCGCCGTTGTAATTACCCTGATCGCCGCGACGGAATGACGTGAATTCGGGAATGATGGGGCCGGCTAATTCTTTCCTCGCAAGCTCCTCATAAGATGTGTTGTAGTACTGGGTGACTGCACCAGTCAACTTCAGTCCCCCGACTGGAACGTCCCCGCTGTGACAAGAGACACATTTGGCGTTGAAGATTGGCTGAATATCTGTGGGGTAGTGAATGACTTGTCCTGCTCGGCCATCCCCACCGTTCTCCACAAGGTCACACGGTTGCGGTTGCGGTATGCTCGGTGGCCGAGTTACTGCAAGCGGCATCGCGGATTTGATCGAAGCGCCAACATGATTGGCTTGCCCGTGACAGCCGGTGCATGAACGAACCTCCCCTGGAGCGTAATTCACATACGTTCTCTCCCTCTGAACCTCGCGGAAGTTTTTGTCCAGAGCCTGTAGGAAGATACTGCGATTGGCCGGCACCAAAAAGTGGGCTGAACCATCTTCCTCCACAGGCACGACACCCCATTGCACCCGCGGCCACAAGGCGGCCTTCCAGCTAGAACTGCTCAATGACGAACTCCACCGCCTGCCGGTGGACCAGTAACGCGGCAGCGCTTCATTGATCCGTAGCCATTTGACTGTTCCTGGCTCAATCCCCCGCATCCCGTGATAGATGTTGGAGAGGATGCAGACCGCCTGATTGCTGGCAGCGTATTTAGGGTGTCGGGATGGTTGTATTGTTGGCGGGACAAATCGTGCGACCAGCGGTGTCGGATGCCAGAAGGAAAGTTGGTCGGCCTTGTGGACAACGCGGTGGTTCCCGTCGGTGTCGATTAGATACAAGGAGTAGGCGTTGGCAACATCCTTGTAATGATCAGCGGGGTTGGCCTTGCAGGAAACCAGAAATTCTTTTTCACTGACCGGATAAGGGTGGGTGTAGAGATGCCCTCTCTGACCTTTCCTGTCATGCACATATTGGCCCTGAGGGGTTAGGAAGTGCCAACCGGGTTCGGTTCGGCGCTCTATAAACACATGCGGGGTGACATTCACCACCGCGTATTGGTCATCGTTTTGGACGTAATCCGGCTGGTGCGGGTCGGGACCACGTACCCGGACTCCCTTCCCGTAATCGATCAGCATGATCGCTCCCAGGCAGCCACCTTGCGGAAAGTGGCAGGTACCCACACATACCAGACGGTGATCACTGCCCGGAACAGCCTGCGGGTACATGTAAACCGTTGTCGTGTCGTCGGCCAGGCCATACAACTCCCGAGGCTGGGTTCCGTCGGGATTCATGGACCAAATGGTCTTGCCGACGCGGGCGCCTTTGTCGATATATTCCCAGCGATGGTACATGACTCGGCCGTCATCAAGCACCACCGGACAAAACTCACTCACCGGACTGTTCGTGAGTTGTTCGACGTGGCTGCCGTCGGCATTCATGCGATGAAGCCCAGGGGCCACGAGGTGGCCTGATCCGCCGCAGAGAACAGTGTGCTCGCATCGAGTCGAGGAGAAGATAATCATGCCGTTGGGGAGATAACATGGATGGATATCATCCGTGTGCCAGCCATTCCTCCATCGACGCGCCTTCTCTGCCTCATCCTCCGGAGGGAACGATATCTGCCGCAGCCCCGTGCCGTCGGCGTTCACTTCCCAGATACGAAAGCCTGAGTTGGGATCCTGTCGAAAATCAAAGATGATTTTTGTTGCGTCAAAGGAGAGGCTGATCTTGCCGATGAAGCCCCTTCCACCGGGTAATTTATCGGCAGTCACAACGGGTCGTTCCGATTGTGTGCGAACGTTGAATATGTAGATCCCGTTTTCCGGGACGAACCGGTCGGGGCTGGTGCCATTGTTTATGTCGGTGTAATAGTGATCCGATGAGTAAGGCTTGCGCTTGATGAAAACAATCTCCTCAAAGCCCAACTTATCAGCATCAACCGGTGATTGAGACAACGCCGAGGTGACCACAGGCAACCCTGTAGTCTCGCCCGCGTTCACAGCAACTGCTGTCCAATGGGTGACACCCACCAACATGACAGACAACCAAACAAGCGGCAGCGGGGCCAGAATCATGGCCAAGGTACTCGAAGCATGGCGCAACGGATGCTTCAGCCTGGCAGCGATATGTGTTGTTGATGAACGTTGCAGTAGTTGTGTTTTCACCTTCTTTTCAACTTTCATGTCAGCTTGGTTAGACCCGGTTTGAAGACGGGATAAACACCGTTCGGTCCGGGTTTCACAGGCGGCTCCATGTCATCTCGGCAATTCTCCGGGCGCGGTGAGTAATAAAAACCCGACTGTTTCATTTCCTCCCAAGTTGTTTCCCTGCCGGTATAACAACTGAGCTGGCCCATGATTGCAACAAGCGTGCTGCGTACCATGTAATCACCACAGTTCAGCGGCTGCCCCGAGCGTATGGCGGCAAAAAACCTGTCATGCTCGACTTGATACGGGTTACACCGCCCCTTCCAACGCCAGTTGGTTTCGCCTTGGATGCGACATGCCATGATTGAAGCGCGCCCCTTTGTTCCAAAGACGATGCTTGAGGATTCGTTGTAACAACCGTTGGTTGTTCGGCAAAAGGCGTAAAGGCGAACGCCGTTGGCCATTTCGTAGATAACCGAGTGGTGATCAAACACGTTCCCGTAAATTGGATCTGTCATTGTCGATCGTCCACCAAGCCCGTGGCACTTTAACGGTGCTTTCCCGCCCATGATCCAAATGGATCGATCCAGATTATGGACGAGCGACTGCACAACGTCATCGCCCGACAGCCAGGAGAAGTGGTATTGCGTGCTGCACTGATACTCTAATTCTGTCAGGCCGGGCTTTCGAGGAATGACTCCGTAGGGTGCACGCAGAAAGTTCTCCTCGAGGGAAACGACTTCACCGATGGCACCGTCCTGGATGCGCTGGATAGTTTCGGCATAGCCAGCATGATGGCGACTATGAAGGCCCGAAAGCACACTGAGCCTTTTTTGCCTTGCCAATTCACAGGCAGCACGCACTGTTTTAATGCCGGTCGGGTCAATTGCATGCGGCTTCTCGACAAAGACGTGTTTACCGGCTTTGATTGCTGCCATGAGATGCAGCGGATGAAACTTGGCCGCATTGGCAATGAGCACCACGTCCGATAATTCAATGACGCTTTTGTAGCCATCGAATCCTGTGAAACAGTTGGCGTCATTCACCTCTACCTGTTTGGGCTTCTGTTTTTTGATGAGCGCCCGCTTCTCGTGTATACGATCCAAAAACAAATCGCACATTGCAACAAGCCGAGCACCAGGATCCGCCGTCAACGCCTGAACAGCTGCGCCTGCATTGCGACCGCCGCAGCCAATCATCCCGACGCGAACCACATCACTGCCGGCCGCGTGGACAGCAAGGCTAGCCTCAACCATGCCCAGTGTAGCCCCGGATGCGAGTGTGGTTGATGTCTTGAGGAACTTCCGGCGGGAGCCGTCATCGAACGCTGCTTGCGGTATGCCAAGTGTCATGATTCCAAGCGGTAGAGTATTGCAGCGAACGAATGCTGAGTTTGATTTAGGTCAATTAATTTGACGGTGCGTGCAATTGCGTCGATGTCAATACGGCTCCAATCATTTCTCTGCCTGGTTCGAGCGAGCGCCGGGACGACGTTCCACCGTTATGAGCTTGGCCAAGCTTCGCAGGACAGCAGCGGACACGTTGGGGGGGGCAACTGCGCTAGGCCAAGCGAAACTCACCGATGGCGATGAAGCGGGGCCAACGCGGTGACGCTCATCCCTTGGCCTTGGCGGCGGCCAATTCAAGCTCGAACAGCAAGTCCTCCCGGCAGACGTCGTTTTGAATCACGACAACAGGCTCCGCAGAGAGGTTTGTTCGTTCACAGTATCTGTCGAACGCAGGAAGATCCTCCTTATCCCGAACATAGGCGATGGCATCGGTGACATCATTCCACTCCATGCCACAGGACTCCATTATTGCCAGAACGACGTCGAGTGTCAGCTCGATCTGTCGGTCTATGTCATCCAGATGAATCGTGTGCCCTTCCGGAGCAATGCTGGCAGTCCCGGAAATGAATAGTTTCCGGTAAGTCGGCGCATCCACTTCTACTGCCCGACTGAACGAACTGCCGTATTCGAGAGCGGGACATTGCAGAGGGGAGGGTACAGCACGAATGCGCATTTCATCTGTCTTGGGCTTGATTGCGTACAGATTCCCTACAATGGAAACACCCGCCGGATTGGCCCCGCCTATGCCGGTACTGGCTGGAACGAGCGCATCGTAGATTCCCCGTTCCTTAAAAAATCGATGCCGAACGTCGTTGAATTGGTCGTACCAATCGAAAATGTTGTCCAGATGAAACCAGGTGCGAATCACGTCGCGGAATTCCATGCCCACGGTTTTCAGCGCCGCCTCGAAGCGGTTGAACACCTGTTCGGTCTGTTTTTCGGTAAGCACGTTGAGTTCCGGCAGGATGTTGTTGAGGAAGCAGTAATGAGCGAAGTCATCCTCGTAGATTGTGCCCACGATCTGTCCACCCAGCCAGACAGGCTGAAGTTTGGCATTTGAAATCGTGTGGGCGTACAATCCGGAGACGGGGCAATTCCGGGTGCCATCGTGATTCGGCTCCCTTAACGAGCAATCTCGGCAATCCTCACAGTAGCGAAGCTCCGAGACGGCTTTGCCTGAAGTGTTAATCAGGCCCACACCCTCCATCCGAACTATCCCCGAGTTGAGTTTTTGCAATCGCTCTCTCATTCGGTCAAACATGCACAGTGGGTCTTCACTACCCTCCCCGTGTATGGTCAGGAATGTTTCCGTGTAATCCCCGTGACGCAGTGTCGAAATGTAGGGCTCACGACCACTGATAACTTTTGAATCTACTTTCATTGCCTTCTTTTCGTATCTTTTGAATTGTTGAGTCGTCGTCATAGACGGAGTTGTAGCGCCTGAGGGTTGTTCCGGAAAAAGTTCTCCAACTCCCTGCGATCCAGAACTTTGTCGCCATTGGCATCTGCCTTCATGATGGCTGCTCTGTGGGTCTTGGGGATTTCACTTCGCTGAAGTTTGTCGTCCCCGTCACGGTCCAAAGCCCTCAACCGGCGCAGGAGTTGGCCGGTGCGGCGCAGGCGTCCACTGGCTTTACCGACCAAAACCGCTTCCATCTCTCTTGCGGGGACAAGGTGCCTCCAGAGGAACGCTTGCATCCTGTCTTCCGCCGGTACAGCCTGACGGGTCACCTGCTTACCTTCGATTATCGCGTGGCCTACAACACTCAAGGCAAACGGTTCCCTCTGGTCGCTACGCACACCTTCCAAAGTCAACTTCACCTGGCTCTTGTTGGCTGGCACGCTGTCACCAGCCAGCTTGAATCCTTCAGGACATCCCTTTAATGCCAAGCGGATCGCGCCCGTAAATCCATCCCTTCGAAGCGCGTAGATAGTGAGAGGAACCTTGGCACCAGGCCGGACTGTTATGCTGGACGGCACAACCCGCAACCCGAAGTCCGGACGCGGCGGACTGATGCGCAACCGATAGGCGTAACCGGCGCCACCCTGATGCTGCGCGTCGCCCACATGGACATGGTAGACTCCCTCCTCGGGCAGTGTCGAGCGAAGCCAAGAATCTGCATGGTGCGTGGTCAACCCGGCACCCTTGTCTTCATGATCATCGTTGAATGCCAGTTGACGCCCTTCCTTGGTCGTCAACCGAATGACGGAATCGACCGGGGAATTCAATTTGCGTGCGGTAATCTCCACTACAATCTGCTGGTGTGTCTTGCCTTTGAAACTGTAAGTGTCCCAGTCTCCAGGGTAATCAATGCGCCCGTTCACAATGATAGGTGTCGTAACTCGCTGTGCATCTCCATTATTGCTGTTCTCAAACTCGAGGCACTCGGGTAACGTGTCCAAGGCAAAAGGCACGAAGTTGGAGATTGTGCCCTTATCGGATGCGGCAACGGGGTAAACACCCGGTTCGTTGCCATTAATCCCCGGCTTCAGGCTGGCAGTGGGAAGATTCCACCCGGCAACGGTGACGTCAGCATTATCGCCCACTCGGCTGCCCAGCGGAAAAATGCCCGTCACGAATGGCAATTCGCCGATGGTTATTCGGTAGACAAAATCATCACGACCCCGGTAAATCGCATCCTTGATTTCGATCACATAATCACCCGATTTGGGTATCTTGTAATGCAGAACCGGATCGGGATGGAAACGGTAATCGTCGACATAGGCCACTTCCCTTCCCTCACTGTCAAACAACGCCAGTGTGGCCTGAAACCAACCAGGCACAGCATCCGGAAGATAGGGGATCAACTGCCGGGCGCTGACTGCAACAACCAGTTTCTGTCCCTCGGTCGCATGAAACTGGTACTTATCCGACAAGCCGGGCATGATCTGACCGTTAACGATCACAGGTAGCGTGAGCACCGGTATGGCCGTGGGCGGATTATTATTCACCGCCCTGCCACGTGACGGCTCACCCCTGCTTTTCTCCAACTCCGTGGAGAATTCGGGGTACTGTCCGACCTGAAAAACAAGCGGATTCGTTAATCCAAGCGGTGTTTTGAGTCGAATGTCCCGATCGCCGATTGCCGCATCGGATTCCACTTTGATTTCCAAAATCACATTCTCAACAATCGCGGGGGCGGGGGGACGCCTGATAAATGCCGCTATCTTGACTTTCAGTTCATCCACCAACTTTTCATCCGCAGGCGTCCACGATTTGGCTGCCAATTTGCGTTTCTGCAGTTCTCGATATTCTGTACGGCATTCGTTGATTTGCTTCTGGGTCATCGGCTTGATGTAGTTGATCACTCTTGCCTCAACCCCATCGCCTGAAATGATCGCCCGGCTCGCGCCGCCAAGATACAGCCCGCCCACTGTAACCCGAAAAGTGGTGCCCTGCTGCCCGCCTGCCGGATAAACATAACCGATCTGACCAATTCTGGACGGCCCTCGCTGCGCGTGTGTTGCCGCCACGCCGGCCAAATAGGCTGCTAGCACAAGAACTGCCACGAAAGTATGTAGCCTAGCCGATTTTCCGGATAAGCCTCCCGCGAGTCGGTTTCTGGTGAGATTGCTCACAGTCAATTCTCCCTCAGTTAAACAATCTCCTTCAGTCGTCCACCCGATGGCGCGTTGTCTTCTGCGGTTGGAGTCACAGGAACGGTTAACCCCTGAGGATGAGGCAATGTCGCGTTGGTATCGATGCCCAACAGATCATACATGGTCCTAATCAGATCCACCGGATAGACGGGGCGACTCTGCACTTCTTCCCCAGTCTTGTTGGATGAACCAACCACATGGCCCCCCTGAAATCCCCCGCCCGCAACCATGGATGAAAAAACTTTGCCGTAGTGGCCGCGGCCACCGTTCCATGGTGCCTTCCACTGGATCTTGGGCGTTCTTCCAAACTCGCCACCCCACCAGACGATCGTGCTGTCCAACAGCCCGCGATCCGATAGATCCTGCAACAGGGCGCTCAAACCCTGATCCAGATCGGGAAGTCGGCGATTCATGGTCTGGAAATTCTGTTTGTGAGTGTCCCATCCACGATAGTTTATGGTTACATACGGCACCTCTGATTCAACCAACCGACGTGCCAGCAGACAGGACTGTCCAAACGAACTGCGGCCGTATCTGTCCCGTACCGAGTCTTTTTCCTGTGAGAGTTCAAACACTTTTCCAGCATCACCAAGAATGAGATCGTAAGCCTCCTTTTCACATTTACCCATGGCGACAAGCCTCGGATCACCCTTCATCGCGTGCTCCAGCGTGTTAAGGTTGTGAAGCAGTTTTCGCCTCTCCTTTTGCCGCTGTTTGGTGATGTTTCTGGCAACGACACCCTCCACGACAAACGGATTCTTTGCCGGATCGCCGCCCGTAGAAAAGGGCTTGTACCGATTGCCCAAAAAGCCCGCCTCCGAAAATCGCCCTTGTGGCTGGGTCACCACGATATACGGCGGTATCAACCCCTTGTAGCCGGCGTCGTAGCCCTTGAACAAGGATACCACAGACCCGACAGATGGATGCACCTGCCGACCACCGGAACGCCAACCGCTTTGCACCATGTAGGACGCAGTCTCGTGGCCGTTCACGCCATGCGTCATGCTGCGCAGGATTGAATACTTGTCAGCCTGCTTGGCCAACAAGGGCAGCAACTCGCTGATTCGTATGCCGCTCACGTTGGTCTCGGTCGGATTACTCAATGGTCCACAGTAGTCATAGCCCGCATCCGGTTTCGGATCCAATGTGTCCAGGTGAGAAGGCCCACCCCACATCCAGATTTGAATAACCGACTTGGCTCTGGCCGATTGCTCAGCACCCCGGCCCCAACCGTCGAGATGGCTGCTCAGCAGCAATCCCGATGCACCAAGTGCCCCGTTTCGAATGGCTTCACGCCGGGAAACTCCTCGGCGGCCGTAATTCGGATTAACTGAACCGACGGCCTGATTCCCGGTGTTCAATCGGCCCGGTGAATTCTTAATTACCCCTGTTTCTCTGGATGATTGTTGTGGCATGTTTCTGTCAATGTCGATGAAGAAATTCTGCCGTGTTAACCAAGGCCCACGCGAGATCCGTGATACCTTTACGGCTTATCCCCTTTGCTTTTGCGTACTCCAATGCTGTACCCGCCTCCTCCGGCGTCGGGAAACGCGACAGGATCGTTAGGTAAAGCGCGTTGACGCCCTCCACTTGCCTGCCTTTTCTGGAACGGGTCAGATACTGGAAGTCCTTGCACTGCTCCAACTTGCGCTGGATATGACTCGAATTAAGCAGATGCAGTCGCTGGGCGGCGGTGAAGCGATTGTTGCGCTCGGATTCCAAGCCCGTGTCGCGCGACGGTCGCCCAAACAACTCTAGAAAAGGGCTGGTGATACTTCCATCAGCGAGCGCTATCGAACGCTGATCCTGGGGCATATAAGTGAACGGTTCCGGGATATCGCTGATATAGGCCTCCGTTGATCCGGTGATCTGGTTCAAGGCATCGATCAGGACTTCTGCATCGAGTCGGCGAATAGGGTAGCGGGCGAAATTAGCCTCGGCTCCCGGATGGTCGGAGCGGCCGATGGAGGATAGTTGGTAGGTCTTCGAATTCAGAATCAGGCGATAGATGTGTTTCAGGTCGTACCCGACTCGAACCAATTCCTCCTCCAGCCAAGCCAGCAGTTCGGGATTGCTTGGGGGATTATCCGGTCGAATATCGTCCGGTTCATCGATGATTCCGCGACCAAGCAGCCAAGACCAGATGCGGTTGACAATGTTGCGGTTGAACCGATGATTCGCCGGGTTGACCAACCAATCAGCAAAGACTGCACGCGGATCCTTGACCGGCGAAAGCCGCACACTCGTACCATCGGGAAAAATCGCTGTTTTCTCTTCGTTACCCGGTGCTCGGGAGAGATTCCGGCCAACGATCTCTTCTTTCCATTCCCTCGTTGGCTTGTAGCTGATTTGCGAAAAGAACACAGACATGCCGGCCAACTTCTCTTCCGGCCAATTGTCCGTCCGTTCACCCATGAACGTCAGAGCCACTGCACGGGCAATCGCAGCGGGATCCGTGCTTTGGGCTGCTCGGTAGAAATTTACCTGAGGGACGCGAAAATTGCTCCCGCTCGCCGTGAGCATCTCACGAACAAACCAATCGTAAGGCCGATTCTCCTTGATACTTGTGCGAATCCATCGGTGATATGCCTGCGCCCCGTTGGGCCAAAGATTGATTGGAAACTCCGCCTTCACTCGCAACAGGTCACCCCACTTCATGGCCCAGTAATCGGCGAATTCTTCTTGCTCCAACAAATACCCGATCAATTCGCTGCGTTTCCCTTTGTTGCGATCCTCTATGAACCGCCTTGCCTCTTTCCGTGTGGGCAACGTACCAATCACGTCGAGATAGGCACGGCGAACAAACACCGCGTCGGAGCAGATCAGCGCAGGCTGAATCGCCAGCCTCTGCAGTCGACCAAAAACCAACTCGTCGATTTCATTGCCCGGAGTCAGGCGTTTTTGGCTCACGAACGGATTGGCACCAGAATCTCCCACTTCTGTAGCTGCCAAGGTGGCCGCATAAACAAACGTTAACATCAGGGAGAGAAACGATTTCACTATCGGCATTCCTATGCCTGAAGTGTACTTGGAATATCGCTCCTTCACAAAAATCCGACCTTTATTTGTCCGACACCCCCCATTGATGCCGTGTCTATAGGACCCTCACGGAATCCGGACTATGACTTGAGTCAATTCTTTTATGTTCTCACACAGGCAATTCCCCGACTGGAGCGCCTTTTTCAGGAACGAACCAACTACAAAAAATTATTTTGAATTCGAGTTGATTCGTGTGGTCAATCTTGTGGAAGAAAGAACGGTGATCGTTTGGCGATTCACTTCGATCAATCCTTCTTCGCATTCACATCAGCAGAACAGATAGTGCTGTAAATCAAGAAGATCGTTATTATACTTTTAGTCGCAAACTTATCTTTTTTCATATTTACTCCTGTTAATTTTTCTTGTTTATCTTTTCAATAATTCCCATGACCCTTACGCTTTCATGGATGTTGCTTGGATTCGGCATGGAAATCGACATCGCGCAAACTACGCAAGACGGCCCACGCGTTCCATGCATTCCAGAGAACAGGAGACAGACCCTGAAGTATCCGATGTTGGTGGCATTGTGGATGGCGTTCGGACTGACAAGCGCTGCGGCCGAGGATGGTTTCAGGCAATGGATCGAGGCCGAGTCGTACGTCAAACAGCTCGGTTCCACAAAACCGTTCTATGCCATGCCCGGCGCATCCGGTGGCAGGATCGTCAACAACAATTGGGGAGGCAAAGCCGGCGACTTCCTGCAATACGAGATCAGGATTCCGAAGGTCATGACCAGGCTTTACGTGACCCTGAAGTATGCGCGGGCCAGTGCAGGCAACGCTGAAATCGAGTTACAGCTTGACGAGATCACCGTCAAAAAATCAATCCCGCCGACAGGGGGCTGGGGACCGGAACAGGACGAGTTCATCATGGGGACGGATATGTGGTCCCGCGATCAGGAGTGGAATCTCGTTCGGTTCGAATTCCCCGCATGCAAGAAGGGGCCCCATACGCTTCGGATACGCTCTCTAGAGGATGGGTCGAATCTCAACACCGACGGTTTTTTAGTCAGCCAAAAGCCTGTGCAAGATCCGCACGAAGTGCGGGAGCGGATCCGGGAACGGACTCAGGGCGCCGATCGCGCGAAGCTGCTTGCGCCCCACATGGACAAGATCAGGCGCATTGTCTTTACCAAGCATTTCGACATGGGCGGCTCTCATTACGCCTACACGGATGCCGTGAGTAACGAAGACACTCTCAATCCCAGTGGCCAAGTAAAGGAGTTCAACTACAGGGGCGGATCCAGCTTGTGCCTGCTGGAAATTGGCGATGATTACGCCATCAAGGAAACGGTGCTCCTTCACGAAAAAGACGGCGTATTTCGTGACCCGGACGTGTCCTATGACGGGAAGCGTGTTCTCTTCTCCATGAAGAAGTCGGCGCGTGGTGATGACTACCACCTGTATGAAATGGACGTTGAGACGCGGAAAGTACGCCAACTCACTTCCGGCTTGGGTTTCGCCGATTACGAGGGAATCTACCTGCCTGATGGCAACATCATGTGCAGCTCCACGCGGTGTGTTCAGAACGTGGACTGCTGGCACGTGAGCGTGAGCAACATGTACTTGATGAACAAGGACGGAAAGCAGATGCGCCGTGTTGGATTCGACCAGGTGCACAGCAACTATCCCCAGGTCCATCCGGAGACCGGGCTAGTTACCTATACCCGCTGGGAATACAATGACCGCGGCCAGATCTATCCCCAGCCTCTATTCCGGATGTACCCGAACGGCACCCAGCAGACCGAGTTCTACGGAAACAACTCCTACTTTCCCACGACAATTCTTCATGCCCGGGGCATTCCGGGCACGGGAAAAGTCCTGGCCGTCCTTTCCGGGCACCATACCCACCAGCGCGGAAAACTGGCCATCATCGACCCGTCCAATGGGCGGCAGGAAACCAGCGGCGTGACGCTTGTGGCACCGGTCAAGAAGCTTGAAGGCATCATCAAGATCGATCGATACGGGCAGAGTGGGGACCAATGGCAATACCCCTATCCGCTGGATGAGAACAACTACCTGGTGACGTTCCGCCCGCAGGGACAGCAGAGATTTGGCGTCTACTTCATGAACAGCAGGGGCGAGCGGGTGCTCCTGGCTTCTGACCCGACGATTTCCTGCAACCAGCCCGTCCCGCTGGCACCACGCCCGGCGCCGCCGCGGCCGTCCTATCCCACGGACTGGCGCAAGAAGACAGGCGTCTACACCATTCAGGACATTTATCACGGGCAAGGACTGAAAGGCATTGCTCGTGGCACAGTAAAGAAAGTCAGGGTTGTGAAGCTGGATTTCATGGCCACTGATATTGGCCGAAAGCAGGGACCTTCGGCCATCAGCGACCTGGCCGCCTGGGATGTCAAGATTGTCCTCGGCGAATCCCCTGTATACGAAGACGGGTCCGCCGCCTTTGAAGTTCCCGCCCGCACGCCGATGTACTTTCAGGCGATCGACGCGAAGGGACATGTTGTTCAAACGATGCGTTCCTGGTCGACACTGATGCCGGGCGAAACCTTTGGTTGCATCGGTTGCCATGAAGACAAGGATGATGCGGTCCCCAACAAAGCGATCACCATGGCGCTGAAGGAGGGGGTGAAACCGCTTGAGCCGTTCTATGACATCACCGGCAAAGGATTCAGTTTCCCGAAGATGATCCAGCCCATCCTGAATGCCAAGTGTGTGAAGTGTCATCAGGGCGGTGAGAGCAGGCTGCCAGACCTGCGGGCCACGCCGGTGTGGGACCAGGAGGCGCGCAAGTTCTGGAACCAGTCCTACCACGTTCTTATTTCCACGGACAGGCCCAGGCCCCAGGCGAATGATGCGAATCAGCGACTCGGGGTCATCGCCGAAAAGTCGAGGTATCTGAACTGGATAGGACGCTGGTCTGTTCCAGTGATGATTCCTCCGTACTCCCACGGTTCATCGCGCAGCCCCCTGGTCGCCCTGCTGGAAAAGGGTCATGAAAACGTGAAGATGACACGGGAGGAAATGGACAAGATTTCATGCTGGATCGACCTGGCGCTGCCACATTCCGGGAAATGGACAGAAGGCATGAAACCTGAAGACAAAGAAATCTACATGAGGGTTTACAAGCGGCGTCTGGACTGGGAGAAACAGGAGGCCTTGAACATCCAAGAGTACATCAAGAACCAGACTAGGAACAAGGCGTCTCCTTGAGCGCTACACCGGCAGGGGGGGCAATCGTCAAAGGTGATGCTTGGCGGCAAGCGGCTTTCGTTTTGCTTTGCTACCGCCCCAGAAGTGTAAACATGACATGCCAGCCGCGCCCGCTGCTGAGGACGTTGGGAAGTTTCTCGGTGGAATCCGCGGGGCCGAATTCGCCCGCACAGTAACTGCCAAACAGGGGGAGCGACGTTCCCACCGAATCCTGAATGGCGGCGAGTTCGTCCTCAAGCCGATCCAGTTTTCCTTTTCGGCCCGCACAGTTGTAAGCAAAAGCGGCGAACGGCTTTACGTTCTGGTCATCGAAAGCCTTCAGCGTCTCCGCGGCGGCTTCTTTCGCGGTCGAAATAACTTTCTCGTTCGACTTTGCCTGCCTGCCGGAAAGAGCCACCTTGAAGTTACCCGACAACAGGATCGCCAGCGCACCGTCAGTATGGATTCGGCCACGGAAGTAGAGAAAACTCTGCCCGGCGTTTTTGTTGACGGATCCGCCGGTAATCGCAAACCGCTTGCCCACGATTTTCTGGACACCGTCAATCAACAATTGATTCTTGGGCGAATGCGCATCGGCCATGAGAAGCAACAGCCGGTCTGTTCCGGTCCTTCTAAGCTGTCTCGCCAGGCGTTCGCCCGCGGCGCCCAGGCGCAAGATGAGCGTTTCTTCGTCCTCTTCCAATGACAAACCCGAGACGCCCATGTTCGGCTCAAGGACGGCGCTGATCGAAATTCCACTGCCGCCGATGCCAACCAGGCTGACTGAATCCATGTCCAGCGGGCCGCCCTGTGAAAAGGAACCGTATGTGGCGAAGCCGAAGATCTTGTCTTTCGGGAAGACAGATCCCACGCCTTTAAGAACGCGGCTTTTGAGTTCCTTCTCCTCGAAACACTCTGTCAGAATAAGGGCGTGCGGTTCGACGGTTCCCATCGACGCTTTCAAGGCCAGGGCGGCTGCTCGTCCGGCTTCGAAAGAATCCGTGTGTTGTGCCGCGGCTGTTCGCATCACGATCTCGCCATCGTCGACGGCCGGTGAAGTCGTCAGCGACTGTGAACCGGTCGACAAGCAACCCGCGGTGAAGCCGAGCAGGCATCCAATTCCAATCAACGTGCGCACTTTGTTCATCATTTTTCCTCTCGTTTTCGGTTTCAATGTATGGATGAGCAGAACCCCCATTCGATCCTGCTGTCAAAGGGAATCGTCTTCCCCCATTTGGCCCCTTTCCAACGACACCAGGAAAGAGGTGTGCGGCGGACGGGTGGCAACCGCATGACGCTGCCCAAATCCCGTACGCCCGTGCCATCCGGGTCGTGCACGAGCAGGGAAAAGAAAAACTCTCTTCCCTCCGTGGCGCGAATCTTCGTCATTCCGGAAAGTGGAACCGATACCTCGTAGTAAGTCAGTCCCTTTTTTCCCTTGACCGCCACGGTGGCGTCCTCCACTTCCGGGGCGTCCAGTTTCTGATGTTGCTCCGCCCGAGATAAATCCAGACCCGGTTCGATGAGTTTGAAACACTTGCCCCGGTATCCAAAACCCTTCAGGGGCACGACAAGAAATTCATAACGTTCCGCCTTTTTGCCGGCGGTTCCCGTCCTGGCGATTCGGGGTGAAAGGGCGAATTGCACCGCGTCGAAGGGATCCTCCTGTTGAACTTTTGAGCGAGGGACCAGTTGATCCTCCTCCACTTCCACGAAAACACTGAAGTACTTTCTGTTCCAAAGTGTCCGCACAACCGTCTTTCGGCCCTGTTGAACAAAAGCAATCGGTATCGAATCCGCCCAGTCCCTGATATCCCCGTCCACCTTGGGTTTGCCGTGGGGCGCGCTGGCGCACACGACGCTCTGTTTAAACGAGAATTCCTTGCCATCAACCGTTGCCGTGATTTCAAAGGGATAGCCATTTTTTTTGAGGTCGGTGGCTTTCTCTATGGCAAACGGAATGCGTTTCGTTTCGCGGGCTGCAAGGTGGATCGCCTGACTGGCCGACTGTACGCGCCAGCCGTCGGGGAACTTGACCCGGACCTTTCCGTCGCAGGGTGTCTGCTTCGGGTTCTGGACCTCAAGGTGAATCACGGGTCCCGTCGAAGGCGGCACTGTTAGATTCTCCGCGCGAATGAAGATTGGCTGATCACCGTAAAGGACGGGCGCAAGACATGGCGGGAGGAATGACAATAACCCGACGGCCGCCATGAACGGGAGACGGCGATCTGCAACAAGCTTCCAACGGGTTCTTGTTGCTGCTTTCACTGGACTACTCCACTCTTGGGTTGTGCGGTCTGCGATACCGGTTTCTGCCCTTCCTTCAGGAGCACAACCTTCAAGGGCTCACGCCCTGCCGCTTTGGCCGCATTATCAGCAGTAAGGTTCGCAGCAGCGAAGGGCAAAATGAAAATACTCGCTCGTATGCATTTCATGTTTCGCCCCGGAAAACAGTGTTCTCATTATTATGGTCGAATAAGTGGGAGACTTTGAAACTCATGTTTTGGCTTGTCCATCAAACTATTGCGCGATCTGACTACGCAACCAGGCGGTGCTGGATGCGAGAATCTCTTCGGTGCCGAGGCACTCGATGGATAGTACGCCATCCCAGTCCGCGGCTTTCATCAGTTGAATACACTTGCTGATATTCTCAGCGTTAATCCCGGATCCGATCGGCGATTCAGACATGGCGATACCCGTGGATTCGTCCGTCGCCTCGGCCGCGAGATTGGCAGTCACGTCCTTAATATGCAGGTGCTTGAGCCATGGCAGAAAACGCTCGAGGAACTCCGGCGGATTCTGGCCGGCGAAAAAGGTGTTGCCGGTATCGAAGTTCAAGCCCAGCCAGGGCGAGTCAAAGTGATCGAAGATCCGGGCAAGTATATCCGGATTCGTGGTAAAGGGTCCGTGCGGTTCGATGTTGATTGTGATTTCATAATCCTCCGCCCATTCCAGGATCTGCCTGTAGTTCTGGATGATAATGGCGATGGTCTCCTCGTCGCTATAGCCCTCGGGTTTGAACTGACCATCGGTCGTGTCGACGCAGGGGCAGTCAATCGCGCTTGCGAATTGGATGGCGCGTTGCGCGTAACGAACGCCGAAAGCGGCGCCGAGAGGTCCCGAGATGGGGAAGCCAGCGTCGATCTGAGAGACTTGTAATCCCTTTTCATCAAGATAGCGACGCAACTGAATCGGATTGGAGTCCAGTGAAATAGTAGGCGCGTAGCCAAGTCCCTGAATGAAGTCCTGTCCGTCGACGACCCCGAACTCGATGTAGTCCAGTTCCAGTTCCCGGGCAGCAACTACCGCCTGCTCAAGGGACCCGCTGAGAGTCCGCCAGTTGTCCGTGTGCATGCCAAGCTTTAACATGATGCTCCTCCTGTTTTTAATTGTGGGACTGTCTTAGCTGAAACTAATGTTTCTATCTCAGCTACCACTGTTTAAGCTGTTTGTAAATCGATTGACGGTTGCCTCCCGACCGTCTTCCGGAGACTTTTCGTCCATGCGGATTGCGGTCAGCGGTGACTGTACGTTTTCTCGTCCACCGGCCCTGGCCGGATGACCCGCGGCGCGGTCTTGATTCTGGGTTTGATGGACAGCCAGTCGACGCCCTGGAACTTCGGATCGTTGATCTGCCGAACTTCCTCGTCGCCACGGTACGGACACATCGTGTCCACCCAGGCGATCAGTTTTCGCAAACTAAGCGCGTCAACCTTGACCTTGTAATGTTTGCCGCTGGAAGCGAGATCGATCAGCGGGCTCTTGTAGGAAAGTCGCGTCATGGGTTTCGGCGTCTGATACGCGACCGGATCGCGCGTGTCGTAGCCTTCGACCATGAGCATGCCCGCGATTCCAAATCCCGGCGGCGCGTTGGCCGGTTGACGATACGGTTTGCCCCAGGTCGGATTGCCGGTCAGCAACCAATATGTTTGGTCGAAACCAAGCTTGCCGGGACGTGCCGACAGATCGAGCGTCTTTGTTGCGTCACCGTCGCCCTCATGACACTCACTGCAATAACGTTTCAGAACAGGACGAACATAACGCTCGAAGCTGACCGTATCGTCGCCCCAGGGCGGTGGTGTGATTCGCGTGGGATGACGGGCAAGCGCGACGCGTGTGTAACTCTGCGGCGTGCTGCTGCGCGATTCATGGCAACCGACACAGCCGCGGCGTTCGCCGGGCATGACACCAGTAAAGCTGCGCATGGTTTGAAGAGCACGGTATTGTTCATCGAGTAATTGAAAATGAAGC